>Ga0126373_10000047_pt1 | contig 120264 bp, 107 predicted proteins | sample PanSoiMetPlot_11_FD_92545 | JGI IMG/M metagenome (GOLD analysis project Ga0126373, IMG submission 92545) | Tropical forest soil microbial communities from Panama - MetaG Plot_11 | ecosystem: Environmental > Terrestrial > Soil > Tropical forest > Bulk soil | place: Panama | collected 2016-02-17
AGCGCGATTATGGCTCTTTCGTTGGGAGTCGCCTAATTACATGAGTAATAAAAACATCCCGAGTCGGGACGGCCAGCGGCCTAGCGAGATGAATTCAGGTGGATCGTCACTTGAACAGGAAGTGGAGCATCACGTAGCTGAACGCGCATACAAAGACGATAGCGCGGGCTACCCAATCAAACTTCGTCAGTCCAGACTTGGACAATCTTCCAATATCAACCTGGATTTGCTTTCGTCTGAGCTGACGAATTACATACGCCGCTCGCTGGCTGGAATCCTCATCTGTCGCGTAATCGTGAATCCTGTCAAGGACCTCAATGTTTCTCAGTTCCTCGTGGAGGTGTGTTAAGGTTCGCCGCTGGGACATATCGGCCTCTTCTATTTATTTTATTGTCGTATGTCGGTGCTGTCGGCTGGGGGAGAAGGAGTGCGGCCAGAGCCCGGCGAACAGATACATTACACCCAGCGTTGAGCCTGTCAAGTGAAATCGTGTGTGGATTGCTCCAGGTTGGGTGGACTCTCGCGTGGTCAGCAGATCATCGCAGAGCCCAAAAACAAATGCCCCGCACAAGTTCTCTGATGCGGGGCCTTGCTGTTGAACGTCGATCATCTTGACTTCTTCGCCTTGAACTTCGCCCATCTTGCTCGCTGTGCCGCTGCGATCCTTTCACGAGCCGCAGAAGAGAGCCTACGGGGCCCACGTCCAGCGCCGCTCGATTTTCCCGCAAAGCCACTTAACGCCTCGATTGCCTTATCCAACTTCGCACGTTCTGCTTTCAACTGCGCTACTACCGCACTTAGATCAGCCATTCAGTTCCGCTTTCCACAGAGGGGAAGATTTAACTACTTACGACCATAATACGCTGGGCTCTGAACGATGAAGTTCCAGCGACTCTAGGAGCGCGACGAGGACTGTCTGGGAGTTGTGACCCTAGTGCTACTCTGAGGGCAACTCGATCTTCATTGCTCACGCGCGAAATCGACGAATCATCCCAGCAGATGACATGGATGTGGATGTTGCCGTAGGGGAGTTCCTTTGCTGTGTGAATCAGAGCCCCGTGAAGACTAACGATCTCTGTCGTCCCTTCGCATGTCCGATCGGTTTGACCTTCTACTGCAATCGCCACGTTGAGCGGAACGCGGGTACTGCGGCGATGCTCACGCGGGGTTGATTCTGCCATCGGGAATTGGAGAAATTCGGAAGTATTGGCAGTCTTGTTACGGTTGTTCCGTTTGTCCGGGACTGCAAGTTACAGGTTCGCCCTTTTCGAGGAGCGGCTACCGAGATTAAGACCAGATGGTGGCTCCGGTCTGCGGTCGTGAAAGTGCGGGGCATTGCTTCAGCGCCGCTCGAATGTGGCTCCGCTGCTCAGCGCTGAGAGCGGTGAACTCAAATCCGTAGTCGGTTCCCAAGGATCGAACGACCTTTGCTGGAATGACCTGCTTGCCGATGTCAGACAGTGGGATCTCGAAGACAACTGACTCGCCCCTCTCCAGTGGATCGGCCACGAAAGCTCGCAAGCCAGTCTCACTCAGATCGCGTGCCCAACCCTGCAGGTTCAGCTTGGACTCCCCTCTCTGCAGGCGAATGTCGATCCGCGCCTCGAACTTATGCCTAGGTGAGATTTCAGGAGCGGGACTTGCCATTCTGTGGTGAAAACTAACATTGTTTCCACAAAACGAGTTCATCACATTTGACTTTGTTCGGTTTTCCGGAATTATCCAGCACCAATCGTGCTCCTCAGACGCATTCTCGTGGTAGTACGATTTCCAGACCGCCATCGTGGGACAGGAACGCCGTTACAAATTCCGAACAGATTCAAAAGGAGCGTGGGACGCTCTGAGTCTAGGATATAGTCTTGAGAACCGCACCGTGCCGGTGGATCGCAGTTCCCCCGAATCGCGTTCATTCTTCCGCCGGTACTAGTGACCGAGCCCTGGAGTCCCCCTGCAGCCTGGCCGCTTTATATTGCGATGGCAATTAAATTCGAGTTCGATGAAGTCAATCGGATTCTGCTTGTGCGGGTTGATGGGCGGCTGACCGACGAGTTACTAAACGATGTGTATCGAGCAATCCGCAGATATTCCCTTACGACCGATGCGAGAGCTGGAATATTTGACGTAACTGGCGTGACCGATTTCGCTGTATCGTCCGAGTTCGTTCGGCGACTTGCGCAGACTGAACCAGCGATGCCCAACGCTGAAGAAAGGCCTCGTGTAGTTGTCGTCCCTCAAACGCATGGTTTCGGCCTTGTTCGCATGTTTCAGATCGTTGGAGAGCGATCGCGTCCCCTGTTCAGTGTTGTTAGAACGATGGACGATGCGATCAAGCTCCTTCGAGCGGAGACACCGGAATTCAAGCCGCTTGAGCCTCTGAATTAAGCCGCGCCTCTAACGGTCTTCGATGACCCAGGAGGGGAAAATGATGCGGGCTGGTCCGATCGTGCCATAATTTTCCGATGTGTGGCCGCTACCGACTCTCGCGCAGAAAGCAGATCATCGCCGAGCACTTCGACGGCGGTCGATGATGACTGGATGATCAGGCAAACCAGTCCCGAATCCGAAATCCATCATCTTCCTGACACAAGAGACGACAGTGACATCCGAAGAGTCGCTCTTTCACAGGTGCGGCGGTTTACCTTTTGAAATCAAATGTTGCTCGCGAACTGCTTGCGGCCATTGAAAGGGCTATGCCACGCGGGAAACCGCAGCCCCGTCAATCTGAGATCCCGACACAAGAACCTGCAATTCTAATTCCGGGACTTTGAAATGCGCCGCTCCGCAATCCATGCAGACAGTGATCTTCGGAAAAACCAAAACGATGGGCTTATTAAGTCCATCGAGTCCGGAGAAGTGAATTGCGACTTCGCCACTAAAGCGCTGCTGTTGCTTCGAGGAGCATGAGGGGCACTCGACATTCGGATACATAATCCACTCAACCTTTCTGCTGCTGGGACTAACACGGCGACATGAAGTTGTTAGGGGTTACTTGCCCTAGTTGGCCCGAAAGGGTGCTCTCTAACAGCGAAGAGGTGCGATGCAGTGACAACCTGCGCATCGTTGATCGCGAACGATGCTCCCTTTGAATCCAAGTTCCGTCGGTGTGCGTTCCAAAAACAACAAGGCTGTTGCACGCAGAATGCTGCCTTGCCCGCCGCATCGTGGGGCAACGATGTTCTGAGCGTCCATTGCTTCGACTGCGACGACGGGAACATCCGGAACACCATCACCGTCAGTGTCGAGTGAGCCGAGTTGCGGTCCCATGAAGAAGAGCGCAGTCGCAAACAACAAAATCGGTCCGAGGCTGTTTGTGACCCTTCTCATAGGAGATGCACACACTATAGTGCGTCGCGTGTAAATTGCAACAACTCATCTCACCCTCGCTACACATAGGCTCGTAGCTCTGCCAGTTCATAAATTCGATGCATTGTGTGATACTGCGCGTTCAGAGCTAGCCCCCTCCGCCACTAGCGGCCGACCTTCCGCAAGATTCAGATTTATTGCCTAACAGAGGGCGGCCCCTTCTTGAACCCGGCTCCGCTGGCATTTTCGTCAGTCGCCGAATGCTAGGAAGTGCGCTAGACTAGCGAGCAACTGAGAAGTAGCTCCCAATCGGCTGCCCCGAGTGAACTGGGAGAACCCCAAGTCTTTCCCAGTCGGGCGACCTTAATCTCCGCCGTCTAGCTCAGCGCTCAATCCAGTTTCTTGAACTGGTCGTTCTTACAGTTTTCGGGGCCTCCCAACTCAGTAGATTATTTGGCCCAGAGGCGATGTAGCCCCCGGTGCGCTTTTACTCCGAGTGCAGCGTGCCGGGGGTAAGCACTCTCCGCAAGCCATTCGCCCCTCGCTAGTCCTTGGTCCGGTCGACCACCCAAAGCTCCTACCCAAGCCAGGACGAACCGAGGGGTTCCCTTCCTTGTCGAAAAAATGGCCGCCACTTGGGTCAGCAGAGAGGCGGCCGCTAGCAGGTTGGTTACAGGAGTCGTGCCACGTCTGCTGTATGCAACCAGTCGGATTCTCTGAACTGGAAGAAATGATTGGAACTCAAGTATTAATAGCTTAATCGCGTGTTTTTTTTTCTTACCGATCTCTTTCATGCACCGCTCAAACTCTCGTTGGGAATGCTTTCCGAAAGGTTTTTCGCAGGCAGAGAAGGAAAATAGCGTCCAGTACTTGAATCAGCCTGTTCCTGTGAGCGGAAGGCATGTGCCCCTTTCGCTTCGATGCATTCGCGGAAAGCGGTTCTCGAGCATTAACCGCAACAACGGTTGCGCATCCTTTCGATCGGTCTTTTGCTTGCGCACTCGTTTGGTCTCATCGGCGGAATCTCCGATCCACGGTTCAAACCCTGTTTCAGTTCCCGGTAAAACTGCTCCGCCTGTTCCCGATGAGCGAGTCGCTGTTCGCTCAGTTCACCTGTGTCCGTGTCGACAAACGCGATTTGCTGCACGCTCGGATGATAGTCACAAACTATAATCAGCATGTTCGGCTCCTTTTCTCCGAGCCCTTTGGTTGTTAGCGCTTCCAGAGTCTACTCGGCTTGGGAGCCGACATTGTATGGAATCATTACACTTGTCAATCGTCGAGACCTTCTTTGGCATGGTCAGCCTAGGTTGCATGCAAATCTTGCTAAACCATCTGTGAACGACTACTCGTAACGCAACGCCACTATGGGATCGATCTTGGCTGACCGACGCGCTGGGATGTAGCTCGCGACAAGAGCCACCAGAATCAGTAAAACAGAGACGGCTGCGTAGGTAGTTGCATCTCGGGCTGTAACTCCGAAAAGCAGGCTGGACAACAGGCGAGCACCGAACATTGCTCCTGTTGTCCCAAGAACAACTCCAATGAATGCAAAACGCATGCCTTGTTTCATTACCAGCCAAATGACATCGGACTTCCGCGCACCGAGTGCAACACGCACACCTAGTTCGGGTATGCGCTGTGCAACGCCATACGAAATGACTCCATAAACTCCCACGATTCCGAGGGCCGTAGCTAACGCAGCAAAAATGGCGAACAGCAACATTGTCGAGCGAGGTGAAGAGAGGGAACGGGAAACGACCGCGTTGAAAGTTTGAGTCTCGGTAAGAGGTACGGTCGGATTGATGCTGGCCGCGATCCGGCGCAGTTCCGGAGCTAGACTTGTTGGATTGTTCGTCGACCGTACGACGAGCGTCATCTCAGTTGGCTCTGTCGGACCGTTGCGTGCGTCGTTGCCTTATGGTCTGTACACTGCACCGTCGACAAAGCCGGGCAGGCGCGATGCCAAACTGAATTCGTTCACGTCGCCGGTAACGCCAATAATGGTGACCCAGCCTTTGTCCCAGACCCTTTTCACGCGCTTGCCAACCGGATCTTGATTGGGCCAGTACCTTCGAGCCGTTGCTGCCGTAACCAAAGCGACGGGCGTTGCACGTGGCTCCATATCGTCTGACGTGAACTCGCGTCCACGCACGATCGGAATTCCAGCAGTCCTGAAATAGTCTGAGGAAACAATCGATTCAAAGAGTACGGGTGCGGGATCACTAGGATCGCGGGGATGATCTTCGAGATCGGCGGCAAACTCATTGATCCTTCCGCTCAGTGGGAGCACATTGACAATCGCGACATCCTTAACAGCCGGCTGTGTTCGAATCCGCCGCAGCAAGTCGTCATAGAAATTCAGGCATCGAGAGGAGTTCCTGCAAAAGCTTTCGTTGGGCGTTACCCGCGCCGTGAGGATCGACTCAGTTTCAAGACCTGGATGCACGTGCGTGAGTTCCCACAAGCTTCTCACCAGCAATCCGGCGTCGACCATCAGCACGACAGCCAGAGACAGTTCTGCGACGGCAAGAGCGTTTCGCAAACGGTCGCCCGATCGTGTCATCGAACGCTGCCTCCCGGCTTTTAGTGCTTCCGTTAAGTCTGGTCGGGCTGCATGAAATGCGGGCACGATACCAAAAAGAACGCCTGTGAAAAGCCCAACCGCGGCCGTAAGCGTCAGTACTCGCAGATCAATTGCGACAGTCGCCAGCCGAGGCGTTTCCGCAGGAAGAATTGCTTTGAGCCACGGTAGGGTGAGCAGGGCGAGGAGCAGTCCCCCGGTGCCGCCGACAATCCCAAGCAGAGCACTCTCAGTCAGAAGTTGTCGGCCGACACGCCAGCGGCCTGCTCCAAGTGCCGCACGTACCGCCATTTCCTTTTGCCGAACCGCTGCCCGTTCGATCATGAGATTGGCAACATTGGCACATGCGATCACGAGAACGAGACTAATTGCGCCCAACAGCAACAGCAGTTTCGTCTTTACGTCACCCACTATGCTCTCTCGTAGCGGAATGACAGATACGGAGGCCCAAAGTGCATCCGGCATTCTCCAGGGAAACATGCGCCGCAGTTGGACAACCTGAACGCGCATCTCTGCATTCGCCTCTTCGACTGTCACTCCCGAACGCAGTCTTCCGAGCACAGGCATGAAGCCACCGCCCCAATATGTTCCGACAGCGCTCGGCTCCAAATGCAGCGGAACCCAGAACTCAGGTTTCGATGATCCCAGTTGAAAATCCGCCGGCATCACGCCGACAATTTCGCGGTCCACACCTTCCATCGCGATCGAATGTCCGACTACATTCGGATTGCTGCCAAACAGCCTTTGCCAAAGGGAATGGCTGAGTATGACCAGATTGTCCTTGCCAGGCTGGTCTTCTCCATCCTGAAGAGTTCTTCCAAGCTCAGCGCGAACACCAAGAACGGAGAAGAAATTGCCAGAAACGGCCATACCACTGAGGCGCGTGGGCTCTCCAGCGCCAATGAGGTTCATCTCCTCGCCATCGCGGTAACCTGCAACATTCATCGATCGCAGACTGGTACGCATGGCCACCAATGCGCCTTGTGGATAAGAGCCTGTAGGCTGGACAAGATGGTTTTCTTCCGGAAACTCCAGGGGGCGCAACAACACCCCATTGACCAAACTGAAGATTGCAGTGTTCCCGCCGACGCCGAGAGAGAGTGTGATTATGACTACGACAGTGAATCCCGGGTTCTTGCGCAACTGCCGCAGCGCATATTGCAGGTCTTGTCCCAAGCCGCTCATTTCACCTTCCTCCCGGGCGCCATGTCGGTCAAGATCGAGAAACGATCAACTCGGTCACAAAGCTTTTCATGCAAGGCTTTTACCAATCAAACGGAAGTGTAACCATTTGACTGCAAAGAGGAAGATCACACCAATATCGAGACGTAATGTTTAAAGGCGTCCGCTGTCGGTTTTGGGTGTCCGGACCCGAACAGGCAACCAATAGTTCAATTCATAGCGGTATCAGATTGGTCGGAGCAGGGGCCACTGTCGGATGTCGGAATCGGCCGGAAGATGACAACAAGTTGAGTGGCTAACGCCTGGTTGCCTGACGTCGTCTGATTACAGCAGCAAGGCACGGTTCAGCTTTGGGGCCGCGCAGCAATTTGTAGTTTGATTGCCGACGGCCAACGACGATATCGTTCGGAAAGTGCGACGTTCAAGTTGACTCCGCCCGGGCGTGCTCCCCCCCGCCTGCCGCGGGGCTGCGTGTCGGGAGGGCACGTTGATCCCTCGATCCTTCCATGTGAGCGGGCTGACCCATGATCAGTATGAACACGGAAATTTGCCGATTTCTACAGTTTCTCCACTATCCTATTCGTGGCGAAACAGCGAGAGGATTTAGGGAATAGTAACCGATGACATCGGAACAGGCTAAAGCGGCCGTCGAGGAGGTTTTAAGGGGAATCAGTGTCCAACTGACATATGCGGACCACCAATTGCGGAGTTTCACAGCAATGATCAAAAGGACAAATCAAGCCATACGCAGCAGCCGGGAAGCTCTTGTCCGTACGAATACACTGGTCCAACCAAATGAACGGTTTGATAGGGAGCTAAAGCGCATAGGCTGATTAGTCGTAGAAGCTCACAGATTTCACTCAACTCTCTTTCTCGCAGGAGAACGTCAATATCGAAGAAGAAGGTGAAGGGAAGAGTTAACGCTGCTGTTGGATCAAAACAGCGATATTTGCTGTGTGCTGCTATTTACTGGAGTCATCTCGGTCAATTTCTGTGGCAAGACTGTGCTCACTGTGGCGACGTGGTGCCGTATTGTTGTTGATCATTTCACTCATTCGAAGGGACGGAATGAGGACTCGCCAAGGTCGGATCCAACTCCAACGCCTTGCGTACGGCTGCGTTCGCCTTCGGAAACGCTTCGCTCGCCTGGCCGCCATAGGCAGGCAAAGTACTAAGCGTCAGCCAAGGCGGAGTAGGCCAAAGCATATTTCGGATCTTTGGCGACTGCCTGATTTAAGTACGCAATGGCGGCATTCACGTCGCCAGGCGTTCGCTTGATCCAGGCGGAGCGGCCCTTCGTGTAAAGCTCGTAAGCTTCCGGGTCTTGTGTACCCTGCTTCGTGACCTGCTGCTTCTCAGAAGTGCTCATGCCGGGGCGCAGCCTGGCAGCAAGCTCGCCGGCGATCTGCTGCTCGAGCGCGATGATTTCTGTGCTCTTGCCCGTGTAATGTTGCCCCCAAAGCTCGGTGTTGTCACGGACATCGCTGAGTTCCGCGCTCACTTCAATAGTGTCGTCATGCGGCGTGACTCGCCCGCTGACCAGTGCAGCGACGCCCAGTTCTTGCCCGCTTTTTGCACGTCCACATCTTTTCCCTTGTAGTGGAAGACGGAATTTCGCGATTTCACCTTCAAATCTGGCACATGTGCAAGGCTGGCAATCAGCGACTCGGTGATTCCCTCACTCACATAGTCTGTGCTGGCGTCTCCGCTCACATTGTTGAACGAAAGCACGGCAATAGAATCGATCTCTGCCGCCCGCCCCGCGCGTAGATACCACACGCCAGCTACGACCAAGACGAACAGGAAAGCGGTGGCGCTGACCAGCCGGATACGCTTTGCAAATTTTTGCTCTCGTTCGGCAGTAACCGCCGCGGTTAGACTCGATTCCGTTTGTCTCCTCAGGCGCTTCAGATCGGCCAACAAATCGGTGCCGTGCTGATATCGCGTGTCACGGGCTTTTTCCAAGGCCTTATCAATGCTCCGTTCCAGCTCCAGATGAATCTCGGGGTTCAACCGCACGGCAGAGGTTGGCGCTTTGTTCAGAATCGATTCGAAGACGGTCCCAGAAGTATCGCCGCGAAAGGGCAACGTCCCCGTCGCCATCTCGTAACAGAACGACACCAAAGGAGAACAGATCCGTGCGCGCATCGAGCTCTTTTCCGCGCACCTGCTCAGGTGACATGTAGGCAATCGTGCCCACGGTGGTGCCCGGATTGGTCAGGCTGTCGGCGCTATCGACCCGTAGCCTGTGCCATCACTGCGGCTTGCGCGCTCCCAGCACTCGCCGGCGTGAGTTTGGCCACTCCGAAGTCGAAAATCTTGACGTGCTCCGCGGCGGTCACGAAAATATTGGCTGATTTGATGTCGCGATGAATGACTCCTTTCGCATGTGCCGCATTCAGCGCGTCGGCGATTTCTATCGCGAACGAGAGCACCATCTCATTGTCCATTGACCTACGGCCGATTCGGTGCTTTAGAGTTTCGCCATCGAGAAATTCCATGGCGATGAACGACTGCTCCCCGCTCTTGCCGATCTCATAAATCGTACAGATGTTCGGATGACTCAGAGCCGATGCTGCTCGCGCCTCCCGGCGAAAGCGCTCCAGTGCTTGCGGATCCCCGGCCACGTCGTCCGGCAGGAACTTCAGGGCAACAAACCGACCAAGCTCCAGATCCTCGGACTTGTAAACCACACCGATGCCGCCGCCGCCGAGCTCTCTACGATGCGGTAATGCGAGATGGTTTGGCCTATCATTGGCGCGGATCTTACGTCGGAGCAACGGACAAGTCAACGAATGCAGAGGTCTTGGATCAGTGTTAATCAAATGGGTGTAACGTCCTGATTGCGCTCATTGAGTCTGCCGGGGAGACTTCTTCGTAGACTTTCGTCAGATTCAAAAAGTCAGCGCAAAATCGATGAGCAATTACAGCAACGGGAAAAACTGACCGTCGATCTTCTCTCCCGCCGGAATTACAGGTATGCCGCGAAGCAGAGGCTCGTTTGTGGCAGAGCGCACGCCATCTCGCATTACATTCACGACTGTCGCCCGGCGGGCACGGTCGGAATGATTGGCAAATGATCCATGTATCAAACGAGGATGATGGAACGAAGCCTCACCTTTTTTCAGTTCCACCTCGACCGCTGCATCAAATTGCTGACGCTGTTCAGCATTCAACACTGCGTAGATAGCCTCCATATCGCCCGCTAATCCCGTGATGGGTAAATCGGGCCAACGGTGGCTTCCCGGAATGTACTGGAGACATCCGTTCTCCCGGATGGAATCGTCCAGCCCAATCCAGCACATCAGATGTGCCAGTGGTTGCGTGCGCGTCCAGTAGGAGTAATCCTGATGCCAAGCGACTACACCCCCGTGATGTGCGGGCTTACAGAACAGCTGGTCATGCCAAAAGCGCACGGGGCCGCCAAGCAACTGTGCCGCCGGAATTCTGAATGCAGGGTTCCACAGCAGGTCGTGAAAACCCGCCGTGATCCGCCATGCGCCCAATGCATGGAACAGAATGTGGTCGGCGGCTTGTGACTCATTCGAGTGATATTCGTAGAAAAGTTCGTGCGCTGGATGCTTTGGGTCAATGAGGTCAGCCAATTCTTTTCGTAGGACTTCTACTTGTTCGTCGATGAGGACTCGAATTCCAGCGACGTATCCGTGTTCACGAAAAGAGTTGACCTGATCATCGGAAAGGCGAAAATAACCAGGATCCCTATTTAGCTGTGGGTTGAACAGCGTACCCACGGGACTATGAAAAGTCGAAAGGTCCTGCACGAAGTGGAGTGTATCATTCAAGTCGCGAGCATGACTGTGCTGGAAGCGATGTTCGCGAACCGACTCCGTTCCGCAGGCAGGCCATTCCCACAGTCAGAACACGAACGTAGGATTACGTGGCAACCTGGGAGTTGATTGGGCTACCATTTGTGGCGGCTCAACTGCGTTGGCGTCCAGCTTTGCCAGTTTTTTCAGCGGCGCGCCGTGCCACACCCGCTGTACCGTCAGTGCTCTCGTCATCCACGAGGACGACGGGCACTGGCGTCGGGAATAGCGTTTTTCGTGCGCCAGAAAGATCATCTGGCCAAGACGCGATAGGACCAGGTTAAGGCTGTAAGCGCAGAGATGCTCGTTGTAAGCACCAACATATGGGTGAGCCTGAGAGCATAGCCTGGGAGATGTCAGATCAAGGCTGTTCGGCGTAAGAGATTACGCTGAACAATCGGACAATCTGCCGACGCTGCGGGGGATTGCCTTGGTGAAGGTCATGCGGATCCCGTGCTCTGGCCGCAGGATGACCATGGGGCGTGGTTCGATGGTCTGGCCGGGAACCAGATGGAAGTCGTATTTTCTCAGCAGAACACTCAGAACCATGAGCATCTGCAGCATGGCGTAGTTGCCGCCTATGCAGCCCCGCGGCCCAGCCCCAAAGGGCAAATGAGCAAATGGCGTGTGCAGTTTCTCGTTCGCTTTGTTGAAGCGTTGCGGGTCGAAACTCTCCGGGTTCGCCCAGTACCGTGGTGAATGATGCGCACCGTAAATGAACACAACGACCGTCGAGCCGCAGGGTATGTCGAGATCTCCGGCGCGGTCATCGGCCAGAGCCATCCGGTCGACCATCCAAAACGGAGGATAAAGACGCAGCGCCTCCATTATGACTTGAGTCGTGAACTCGAACTTGGGAACGTCGGAGAAGCCGAGAGGCTTTTCGCCCAGCACGCAATCAAACTCATCCCGTATCCGGTCGACACAATCCGGACGCGTACTGAGTAGATAAAGAGTCCACGACAGAGCATTTGAGGAGGTCTCATGACCGGCGACCAGCAACTGCATGCTCTCACTGACGACCAACTCATCGCTCATGCTTGTGCCGTCGCTGTAGCGGGCATCCATCAAGATCTGCAGTAGATCGTGGCCGGGTTCCTCCTCCCGCCTGCGCCGAATGTAGTCGCCCAAAATACCGAAAGCACGGGCGCGCATCTCTTCGTGGCGGCGCAACTCACCCGAGACGGCAAACCAGGGATTCAGGTACGGCTGGATCGTCTGGCGAACCATAAATTCCTGGACGGTCGAGATGGCCTCGCTGATGAGGTGGATATCTCCCTCTTTCAAGTTCGCGCCGAATAGAGATTTGCCCACCATCGCGAAGGTGATCTTCATCATGAGGGGGTAGATGTCGACCGAGCCGATACGGGCCTGTTGGTCGAAGTCGCGCAGCGAATCGCCAAGGGAGTGCTGCATGATCGAGGACAAAACTTCGAGCTGCTTTCGCTCAAATCCCGATTGGATGAGGCGCCTCTGTGTTTTCCAAGCTTCGCCTTCTGTTGTGAGCAGGCCTTTCCCCAGGAAATGGCCCATCCGCTTTTTTTGGATATGGGACTTGTGGTAGTTCTCCCAGTTTGTCTTCAGCACGTGCTGAATGACGACGGGATTGGTGGTGACAATGGCCTCCTTGACCCCGCCAAAATAGAACCGGAATGTGTCTCCATAAAGCGAAGTGTATTGGGACAGCACCCTTACAGGATTGTGCGCCATCGCACGCGAATCGAAAAAGGAGCGGGATCGGGGGACGGCCGGAATCCGTTGCCCCACGGTCAGGCCTCGCTCTCGCCACTCACACGGGTCAGAAAAGAAACGTCATCTCCGTTTCCCAACTGTTTCAAAAGCAGCAAGTGGTGTTTGATTGCCTGGGGCATGGTCGGATGTTGCCGATAGGGTACGCCATATTCTTCGGCGGTCTGCTTCACGATCCGGGTCAGAGGGGCATAGTGAGTGTGGCACACAAACGGGCACAGATGATGGACGATATGGTGATTGAGTCCGCCGACAAGCCATCCGACAAGCGGGTTCTCGGTTGCGTAGTCGGCGGTCGTGGCGAAAATGTGATGGATCCAGTGATCGAACTCGTTGCGGTCCGAGGGAAAGTACGTGCTGTCGATCACATGTGTGGTCTGGAATACGAGCGCAACGCTCAAACCGATAATCAAATGGGAAAGCACGAAAGCCAACGCCACCAGCGGAAGTGATTTCCCCATTAACGCGACCGGCAAAACCAGCATGTAGGTGAGATAAAAGGCTTTCCCTGCAAAGAGAATGACGTACTCTCGCGTTGGATGCTTCGCTTGTTTCAGATAATCGTGCGAGGGAAAGAAGAAGCACTCAAAGTCCCGCAGGAACACGTAGTCAAGAGAAAACAATGCGTACATTAACAGCGCATAAATGTGCTGGAACCGCTGCAGGCTCGTGCGGGGTTCGTGGGGCGTAAACCGTAAAACGCCGCGTCCGGTAAGCGCGTCATCTTCGCCATGAAGATTGATGCAGGAGTGGTGGCCTCGATGATGGAGGATCCGCCACATGTATGAGCTGATTCCACAAACATCGAAAACGTAGTTGAGCGCTTTGTTAACGGACCGCACCGACGAGATCGCATTGTGGTTGCTATCGTGCGCGATGTTCAGCAAAAGGAAGGTCTGCGCGATCGCATTTAAAAGGTAGAGGCTGACGAACTTCCAGGAATCCGGCTTGAACGCGTAAAGTGCAATCCAGCTGCTCGCCAGCACCGCCATCCCCGCCGCAATTTTGACCCACATGGCTAGGTCGGCCTTGGGAGAAATATTGCTTTCGGAAAAGAAATTCTCAAGACGGCGGCGCAAGACTTTGGGGAACGAAGACTCGGGGGCCGATTCGAGAACGGAGTCCCTCAGCGAGGCCTCCACTGGTGCAAGGTCATTGATCTCTGCAGTCAGACTAATGGCCGCCTCATCTCGGACGTCGCCGTGCAATCATTGTCACGTCAATGCATCCCCCGAGGCCCGGTTTGCCACCAACGGCGGATTTGGTCGACCGGAGAACGCCTCCGGCGCAAGCGTGAGTAATTAGCGTAAGAACGAATGCTAGCTCGAAAACTTGAGGAAGATCAAGGGAATTTCGACTCACCCGGGAGTCCGGCGTAACGATCAATGTTCTTGCGAGTGAGAAATGCGGGGAAATTCCTCCCAACCTTTCCAAATCTCTGTTACCATCACCGCTCTGTGGGAATACAACCAATGTGCCTTGAGTCCGGTGACCCGACGCGGGGCGTCGTCTAATCTTCACCCGGCCGAGAGACGCATGGTCTTAAGAGCTGTGCCTCTTCTGTGGAACGTCAGCCTTGGCCATGCTGCCCGTGGCGCACAGCGAGATTTTTATACGGAATCTTCTTATCAACAGAGGAGGCAGCGACTGGCGGTGTCACCGCCGTGAGACCGATGCGCATCTATGATCGATTCGATTTTGGACAAGCTAGATAGTCTAGGGGATCAGCATCCGCACAAACTTCTCTATTCGTATATCGATTTGAACGGCAATCCGATTGGAGGCTACTCTTATGAGGAGTTTCTCCACCGGACGAAGGTGATCGCCGTACATCTACGGAGGGTGCACGGCTTTGAGTCGCAGGAGCGCCTTCTGCTTGCCTACCCGCCGGGCTTGGAAATGATTTGCGCATTTTTTGGCTGCGTGCGCGCGGGATTGATTCCCGTTCCTGTCTATCCCCCCACTTCTCGTGACTTCCGCAGTGCTCTGTACAAAATGGTCCACATCGCGCAAGACTGCCAGGCGGCGGGCGTTCTGACGAGCAAAGACTACCTCGGATCCCTGAAGACAAATCTTGCCAGAAGCGGAGTCTGTGGATCGGGAGTAGACGTCGACTACATTTCCACTCTTCGTTGGGTTGTCACGGAAGATTTCGTCGACGCGATGCCGGGAGAAATTCCCAACGGTGGTTCAAACATTCTGTTTCTTCAGTACACGTCGGGGTCGACTCGGGATCCCAAAGGCGTAATGGTCACGCACGAAAATATCCTGCATAACTGTCCACTTGTGATCGACCATGACGCGCCTGTAGTCGTATCGTGGCTTCCGCAGTATCACGATATGGGGCTGATTGGCTGCTACCTTTACCCCGCGCTCAAAGGTGGCACGACCTACGGTTTCGCCCCAACCGATTTCATTCAGCGCCCGAGTTTGTGGTTTGACGCCATCAAGACTTATGGGGCCAGCGCTTCGGCGGCGCCGAACTTCGCGTACGACTACTGCCTGCGTGCCGGGCGGATTTCGAAAGAGAGTCTGGAAACCTGCGATCTAAGCTCGCTCCGGCAGTTGTTGGTTGCCGCGGAACCCGTCAAACCGGACACTTACACACGGTTCTTGCAGGCCTTTCAGCCTCGCGGCCTCCGGGCGGAGAGCTTTTTTGTCGCTTACGGGCTGGCCGAGAACACGCTGGGGGTTTCGCTCGGTGGCCGCGACATTATTTCCGTCAATAAGAACGCGATCGCGCTGGGCAAGGCCCGCATGACCAAGGAAGCTTCTGAAATCGACGCGGCCACGCAGATTGTCAGCTGCGGAACTCCTCTGCCGGGACTCACGGTGAAGATCGTGGATCCGGAGAAGCACATCGCTCTCGAACCGGGTCGCATCGGCGAGATCTGGATCGCTGGAGGGAGCAAGTGCCTGGGTTGCTGGAATAATCCGGAACTGACCCTCAAGCTGTTTCATGCCCGGTTGGTGGACGATAGCCCCTATGACGATGGGTACCTGCGCACCGGCGACATGGGTTTCTTCCACAACGGCGAACTCTTCGTCTGCGGCCGCATCAAAGACATGATTATTCTTCGCGGGCAGAACTATTACCCGCAGGATATCGAGTCGGTGGTGGAGAAAGCCTCCGGTTTGGTGCGAGCGAATTGTGTCGTTGCGTTCCAGATCAACGAGGATACCGAACCGGCTCTGGCGATTCTGGCCGAGGTGAAAAATCTGAAGGCGCTGCCAGATCCGCTGAAGATTGCGGCCGCCGTCCGGAACTTCCTGAACGTCGAAGCGGCGGTGATCTCTTTTATTGCCCCCCGCGCCATCCCACGAACCAGTTCAGGCAAGATCATGCGGCAAAAAACCAAGCACATGTGGCTGCAGGGGCAATTCACGGTGGTGTCGGAGTTTTCGCGGCAGAAAGATGCGGGAATCCCGACCTCTGGTTCTGTAAGCCAATCTCCTTTTGACATATTGAAGGCCCGTTACAACTTGACGGGCACTGAGTCGTACAACCTCGTCGAGGCAGGGCTGGATTCCCTGGATCTTGTCGCGTTCATGCACGAGATCAAAGAACTCTTGAAGAATAGAGATGCCGACATGCTGGCCAGGCAGGTGGATATCAGCCTTATCCAGCGTGTGAGCGTAGCCGAGTTGTTTCGACTGGCAGAGCAATTGGAACGCGCTCCCGAAGAAGCGCTGGGCCCGTTGCGGCAGACCTTGGCGGCTTTTCGTGAAGAGCAACGCGCGGCCGAACAACGGATGATGAAGAGCGACGCGAAGCTGATCTTTGAGCCTCCGTCGCGTCCGGATTTGCGAGAAGCACCGATCCTGAACCATGTTCTGCCGAAGAATGTTTTGCTCACTGGCGGCACAGGTTTCATCGGCCCGTTCTTGGTGAAGAGCTTGCTGGAACAAACCCGTGCGAAGATCCACATCCTAGTTCGGGCTTCCGACGAGCACCAGGGCAGGCAAAGACTCAGGGCGGCTATGGAATCGATGGGGCCTTGCCCGGCCGAATTGACGGAGATGTTCGACACTCGCGTAATTCCTGTTTGCGGGGATCTCGGGCATAAGGATCTGGGATTGACGCCTAAGGTCTGGGATAGCCTCGCGGACAAGATCGATACCGTCTTCCACAACGGCGCGACCGTGAACTATCTGCTCAATTACGACCGGATGCGCGACGCGAACGTACTCGGGACGAATGAGGTCGTGAGACTGGCGTTGGAAGGCCGGACTAAGACCTTCAACTACGTCTCGACTACATTCATATTTGGCTGGGCGGTGAAGAAAGTTCTCTACGAGACGGACTTCAACGAGAATATGGAGCTTCTCGATTTTGGCTACAGCCAATCGAAATGGGTTTCTGAACAGGTGGTTATGGATGCGCGCCGTCGCGGCCTTACCACGCGGATCTTCCGTCCTGCTCTCGTCAGTCCCTCGATTACCGGCGGAGGCAATAACTTCGACATCGCCGTGCGTCTGGTTGCATTCATGGTGAATCATGGTATTGGAGTCGATGCGCTGAATCAGGTTAGTTTCGTTCCCGCAGACATCACGGCGAACAATATCGTTGCGATTTCCACGACTCCCGGCACGGCCAACAACACGTATCACGTTGTGAGGGACGACTACGCGAACATGCTGGATATTACCGGACTTATTACAAAGGCAACTGGCCGGCAATTTGAAATATTCAGTCTTTCCGCCTTCGTTCCCGAGTTGGTCCGGAGATGCAGGAAAGAAGATCTCCTCTTTCCTCTGCTGGACTTCCTGGTGGGCTCGGTGGACAACATTTCCGCGATGGAGTTCAAACGCTACGACAATTCCAGCTATCAATCGGCGCGCGCGGCCTCCCCATGGGGCAAGCCTGATCCGTCTCTCGAAGAAACCGTCAATGGCATCCTGCGATTCATGCAAAGAAAAGGAATCATCTCGGTTAGGATGCATGGAGTCAACCCCATGAGCAGCTATCATCAGCGGCTCAGCCAGACGGATGCATCAGGGGTGGCACCGTGATGTTACTGCTTGCGGAATACTAGAGTCTCTTTGAGTTGCTGGCCGGTTTCCAACGTGCCGGTTGTGGTTACTGTCATCTCAGTCCCGTCGGCAGAAACCACCCAGCGATCTTTTTGAGTGATCTGATTGTCTCGCCGGTAAATCGCATCGACCGTGTGAGGGTCAATGAGTTGCAGGGTCACGGTATCGTTAGGGGAGTTCTTTACGTCGTATTCCTTGCCGTCCAAGCGGGCGCTGTAGCTGTAGTCACCCGATAGTCGCACGCCGTCCTTTCCATCTGCCTCAATCCTGAGCGCCATCCCCTGCCCCATGCGAGATTTACTCAGATCCTCGGTCCACTCACCTACAAATAAGTCAGTCGCTGACTTCTTTCCACCAGCCCGCTTCCACACGGTAACCTTGTCGGCGTGGCCTGCCTGTGAAGTCTTGCTCGTCAGTTCGTTGCCATCTCTCGAGAGTTTTTCATGTATCGTGGCCACTACAGCTCCATCCTTCTTCTCCTTGAGTTCGACTCGATGTTTATCGATCTTTCGCAGTTCGATCTGGTCAAATGCGGGATTGTTTTGTACGGCCGTGTCATGGCCGTTCAACTTGGCGGTGAAATCGGCGTGAGTACTACCCGAAATCACGACGTGCACTTCGCCGTGTTGGGATGTAATGGAGAGTTTGTTGGGGGGATCCAGGGAAGATTGCGCGGAGATGAGCTGCCAGGAGCCGATGCGGGGATCGGCGGGGCTAACTTGCGCGGCAAAGAGCAAGCCGCACAAAAAAGAAAACGACGCGAGTTTATGCATGATTCTCCGTGAAGCGGTCGGTCCGCCATCAGACAATAATACGAAGAGGACCGTCGTTCGCGCGACAGTTGAAATCTTTTCAGGTAACAATGTTGGGTAGTGGGAGAAATCTGTATTGCCGATTTTTCCGCCGATCTTCTACGATTTCAGGTTAGTAGGGGTTTTGAGCTCGACAAACGAAAAGAAGAGATTCGCCCGCTACCGGTTTTCGCCTGACACTATGAATCTGATGCATGTGCGCCATTTCTGGCTGGCCGGAGCAGTCCTTGCCGCCGTCCTTGCGCTTCTTCCATTTTCCTTTCACGCCGAGCGCCATCTAGAAACAGGAACACGCATCGAAGGCAGCGAAGCGGGAAAATTCCCCGAGGAGTTGGCCACTCGCTTTCATTCTCCCTTCGTCAACCCTGTGGTTCTGGTGATTCGGGGACTTCCGGCCGGCGACACCCAGGAGGGCGCGCAGGTGCTCGCAACGATTGAAGACAGACTCAAAGCCGAACCCGGCGTGTCGGGAGTCGTCTCCTATCTTGATTTTCACGATCCGATCTTTCTCGGAAAGGGTGGAGGAACTTTTATTCTTGTCGGGCTGGCCTCGACCGAGGGGCCTGTGGAGTTGCTTGTCCCAAAGCTTCACGACCTGGAACACTCCCTGCAAAATGAATTGCGTAGCCACTACCCGGGGGTGAAGTTAGAACTCTCGGGAGAGACGACGCTCAATTTCGACATACGGAAAGCCAGCGCCGACGACGTGGCACACGCCGAGAGTCTGGTGATTCCGGGCACGCTCGCGCTTCTGCTGGTGGCATTCGGAAGCGTGGTTGCCGCTTTGATTCCGTTGGCCATCGGCCAGCTCGCCATCGCCAGCGCTTTGGCACTTGCCGGCTTTCTGGCCATGCGGTGGCACCTATCGATCCTGGTTCAGAATCTTTCTACGATGCTTGGGCTTGGCCTGGGAATCGACTACGCGCTACTTATGGTCAGCCGCTTCCGCGAAGCCACTGTCAGCGAGAAAGACAAATTCAAATGCTCGTCGATCGCGGCCCGACAGGCAGGCCGTACGCTGGTGATTTCCGCTTCGACCGTGGCCATCGGGTTCCTCGCCCTCCTGACCGTCCCCATCAGCGAAATCCGTTCCATCGGTGTAGCTGGATTTCTGGTGGCGGGAACCAGTGTCCTGCTGTCCCTCACACTCGTTCCGGCGCTGATGGCAGCACTCGGTCCGCGCATCAATGCCGGCCAGGTGCCGTTTCTAAGAAGTCTGGAAGCGCATCGGGCTGCGCGCAGGGAGAACCGCTGGAGGCGATGGGGAAAAGCCGTCGTTGCCCATCCATGGCTCGCGATCATTCTGGCGGGCACTCCTTTAGTCCTGCTGGCCTCGCAAGCCGCGCGTCTCAGCACCAATGTCCCCAGAGGGGATTGGCTGCCATCCCATGCGGAATCAGTTCAGGCGCTTCACACTCTGGAAAAAATGGACCGGGCTGGCATGGTGTACTCGATACGGGTAATTCTTGAACTGCCAACAGATTCCATTGCGCAAACCGACGCGGGTTGGAATGCAGCCGATCGTTTCAGCAAACGGATCGCGAGCGATCCCCGGTCTCAAAAAGTGATCTCGCTCACAACCATTGCGGGAAGCGACCGATCACAACTTAGCAATATTCCGCGTGATACCCGCCGGGCATTCCTGAGTCGCGACGGGCGGGCTGCCCTGCTGGAAGTGTCACCCGCAACTGCGGTTTCTCTAAACGATCAGGTCAATTGGGTACGGGAATTGCGGAACGAGGGCGCGGTCGTTCTCACCGGCGTACCTGGGGCCACGCTGCGCATCGGAGGCATTGCCGCGCTCATCGCGGATTATCAGACGATTGTCAACCAGCGTTTCATTTCAGTATTGGAGTTGGTGGTGGGAGCGACTTTAGTGGCGCTTCTTGCCGGGTTCCGCTCGCTTTTCGTAGCGGTTAAGGCCATTGCCTTGAACTTGCTGTCGGTTGCGGCATCCTTCGGGGCATTGGTTCTGGTGTTTCAAGAAGGTCACGGAATTCGCATTTTCGGAGTTCCCGAGGGAACGGGCAGCATATTTCCCATCGTGCCAATCGTTGCCTTCGCCATCGTCTTCGGTCTGAGCATGGATTACGAAGTGTTTTTAGTCGCACGAGTCCTCGAAGAGAGAAGATGCGGGCTCAGCGAACTGGATGCGATCCCCGAGGGCGTCGCCAGAACCGCAGGACTGATTACCAGCGCGGCCGCGATCATGATTGTGGTCTTCGCGGCATTCACCTTCGGGAATTTCCTCGTGATTAAGATGCTCGGATTCACGCTAGCGGTAGCTGTGTTCATCGATGCAACGATCGTTCGCATTGTGATTGGACCTGCGCTCCTTCGCGTTGCCGGCGATTGGAACTGGTGGCCCGGAGGGCTCTCGATCGCACGCCCTGCAGCGGTGATCCCCCGCACCGAATGATTGAGATTCGACGAATCGATGCGCGCAGTTCAATCCGTTTCGCCCCCTCTCACTTGTGGCAGGACCCCTAGGAATGCGAAATTGACATCATTTGCTGAAAATGTTTTCTGGCGGAAACGTTTCTCGAAACTTACACATTTTGTTACCCACTTTCACCGAGATAGCATTAGCAAGCGGATTTGTCCCAAGGGCCGTTAATCTTGTCGTCAAGTGACGATGAAGATTGTGTGAAGATCTTTCCCTTCGCTGACCTCGCCGCAAATCCGTGGAGACCAATAAGCTGAATCAGCCGACGGTTGCAGGCAAATAATCCATTGGACCCAAACGTTCACGGCGGCAGGTCAACATACCTGCATGCATTCCATGCCAAGCAGAGCGCCCAGCTTTTTCAATTTGGCGGCAATGTGTCCCAGGCCGATGGCACAGTGATGGGCGGGGCCAAACTTGTTCCACTCGTTTTGGAAGTTCCTAGCGCCGATCGGAAAACGGTAGCGGCTGTTGGTGTTACCGATCTCGAGAATTGGTCCGGGTACGCATTCTCCTTCGGCCATCAGGAATCTGAGTTCACCTCCGACGCCCTGGACTACCGAGAGCAACGTAACCGGGCCGTGCTTTACTGACATTTCCACCGAAAGTCCGTGGCCAACCTTACCGTGATACACCTGCAATGGCCGAACCTTGGTTCTTCCTTGTGCGATGGCAATGTGGCCGGGGCCATCGTGCCCCATCAGCACCACGTCGTCGTTGTAGTCCACAGCATAATACTCAGTGAAAGACCCTCCTGCGCCGAAGGAGTCCATTATCTTCATAGCTTGGACGTTCTTAACTTCATATTCACCGGCGACCGGCACGCCACGCGCGGTCAGCAGGCTTGTGCCAAGAATGATAGACGTGATTGCATCCTCATTTGCGGTACTTCCGACCCCCTTGTGGTAATAAGCGATTGAACCCAGTCGATGATGTTCGACCAGACGATCCAACGCAAGCGAAGTACGCGCGGCGCGCACGAGTTCGTCCTCTGGACAATCTTCTTGCACGTCGAACGAAGCCTTGAACTCTGCCACTCGTCGGGTCGTTTCTCGAGTGTTCACTTCCTCTCGTAAGGCGGCTAGCTCTCCAATTTCAATGATTTCAATATGTCCGCCGAAGTACGCACACTGCTGCGTGAGATCAGAATAGATGTCGAGCATGCCTCCGTAATAATGGCCCACGAGTCCAAGACGATTGTGTTCCATCACGTGGGCCACGCGGGCGGCATCGATCCACTCGTTGACTTCGGTCCACGCGAGCGGATCATTCTCCAGCACCCCGGTGACCTGAAAGAACGGAATCCGGCAGCGATGGAAGACATTGGTTATTTCCGGGACCGGACAAGCCTGACAATATGACAGCCATTCCCCCGTCATCTTGGTGCGGTCTCCAAGACGATTGAACGTATCGTAGTCAATGGCCGGGGAAGGCGCGAGATTCAAAATGACCACGGGCACTTTTGCCCGGCGAACGGCTGGCAGCACGGTCGAAGACAAAGCGTAGGTTGTGACGTATAAGAAGATGAGATCAACATCCGCTCTTCTGAGTTCATGCCCTGCTGCAATCGATTTTTCCGGAGTGTCTACGAGACCGACGTTAGTCACTCGTACTTGGGAGGCCTCCAGCTTGCGAGCAACTCGCTCCGTGTACCCCACAAGCTTTTCCCGCAGTCCGGGAAATTGTGGCCAGTAGGTGTCCAAGCCGATACTGAACAGCCCGACGTGAAGCTGTGCGTCTGAAGGTTTCATGAGCGTCTTCCAAAAGCCGAATCCGTGAATTGTGGGGTAAGCATAATGGCTGCGGATTCCGGTCACAAGCGTTCCAAAGCGCCTGCCGGTTTTTTGTACTGCGAAAACTGAAGGCGCTGAGCAGATTTCTTGGCGCTGAACTCCGGTTGCGAGGAACTGTCATTCCACAGCGCAAAACCGTTCGAAAGACGCAACGTTTCTATCCGATGTTCGACTACAGGCCATTTTTCAGCGTGAAATGGCACGGCATCCGCGCTCTGCAGTTGACGCTTCGGTCGGTCTCTCCTAGCATTCGATTCCAGCGAAGCAATGTCTTACCTCCGCTCGGGTTAGTAGGAACGCCATGAAACCGCAGGGAGAATGCGATGGCTTTTAATCTGTGGACCTCGACTGCTGCAGCACTTCTGGTGGCCTACGCCGGGATTGCGGCCACTCCGGACCAACCAGTCACGGTGTCGGTACATTGGGACAAAGTCATACGCGTTTCTCAGACCATCCCGACATTGCAGGTCGTCGTCAATCCCCCGCTGCAGCGCGGCACGCCCGTGCATGACAATGCATTCAAGGCACTGCACGATCTGGGAGCGGACTATGTGCGTTATGTACCGTGGCTGCCCTATCCGAAGCTGGGAGTTGCAGAATTGGAGCCTCCGAAAGATGGAAAGACATCGTGGGACTTCGCCTTGATCGACCCGATGACCATCGACTTCCTCGAGGCGACCGAGGGGCACTCCACAATTCTGAACTTCAGCACGATTCCGCAATGGATGTACAAAACCGACAGGCCAGTCGAATATCCCGCTGACCCATCCCAGGTGACGTGGACCTATGAGCAAGGCACGGAACTCCGGGATCCCACCATGAAAGAGGTGGCTGGCTATTATGCACGCCTCCTTGCCTGGTACACCCAGGGCGGCTTCACCGATGAGTTTGGCAAGCGGCATGAGTCGGGATATCGCTATTCCATCCCTTACTGGGAAGTGCTGAACGAAGTCGACTTTGAGCACCATATCACTGCTGAGAGTTACACGAGGCTCTATGACGAAGTGGTCCTCGCTATGAGGAAGGTGCAGCCCGACCTGAAGTTCGTTGGTCTTGCATTGGCCATACCAATCGAACCGCACTACTTCGAGTATTTTCTCGACCACAAGAATCACAAACCGGACGTTCCACTGGACTTCATCTCCTATCACTTTTACGCCTCGCCAACTCCGGATCAGACTCCAGCAATCGAGCAGTTCACGTACTTTGATCAGGCCGATGGATTTCTGAAGACCGTGCGTTACATCGAGTCGATTCGCAAGCGGCTCTCTCCGGGAACCAAGACGACGACTGATGAACTTGGCGTGATTTCCGCCGACGACTCAGCTCAGGGCGAACCAGGGCACATAGCCAAGCCGATTGAGAACTCCTATTGGAATCTTGCCGGTGCGTTATATGCATATCTGTTCGCGGAATTGGCGAAAATCGGTATCGACGTGGCGGGCGAGTCTCAGCTCGTAGGGTTTCCCACCCAGTTTCCCAGTGTTTCAATGGTCGACTGGAAGGATGGCCAACCGAATGCTCGCTTTTGGGTGCTGAAGCTCTTGCACGACAATTTCGCTGCAGGCGACAAACTGGTCGAGATCGAGTCAAACCAGCCTTACGTCTATTCGCTAGGCTTCGCGACTCAAGATGGTAAGAAGCGAGTTCTGCTGGTCAACAAGCGGGATCGTATGTTCGACGTGACTGTCCCGGGTGCGACTGGCGGACGGCTTGATTATGTAGATCAGACCACCAGTTTCCAGGCTCCCGCCACGATGAAATTGAGCGGCGAAACAATGAAGCTGGGTGCGTACTCGGTGTCGGTCCTCACCCTTCCGTAGACCGTGCGCTGCGCATCTACTAGTACGGCTCAGGCACATTTTCCTCTTTGTCTCGAGTCTTTTGTTTTTTACCTCTTATCATGGCGGAGTGACTCGGAGTTGAAGCCTGCCCACAATTCCAGAAGGCAAGGGTTGTCGATGATCCATATCCTGGGGCACAAACCGTTCTCCATATCGGTCGTTCACGAGGCGATAGTCGGGAAGGGTTTGGCCAGCCAGGGAGTTGACTGCGGTATTGCCAACGACGATGATTAGCTCGTTCGTTCCTGGTTTCAGCCATTTGGTCAGATCAATCGAATACGGAGGATGCCCGAGAGGATACTGGGTCGCGATCCCGACACCTCCAAAGCCCGCAGATTTCATCTGTTCGAGTTCACGCTTGATTTCGGGCTTGGAGAGAGCCAGTCCGAACCACCACCGGCGCATCAGGATGCGCGAGTTGTCCGGCAGGTGTGCGAACGAGTCCTTCAGAAGCGAAGGGTCAGGCTCTGCCTGCGGACGGCAGAATGATGTTTGAAGAATGAAGAAAAAAGAGTAATGCATGTAATGCCGACGAAGCCGGTACGATCCCGTCTCCTGCGCATGGTCAAGGTCCTTCAATAGTTTCCATAGCAAATGCGAGGAAAACAACCTTTCCCAATGGAGAATGTACTTTTGCGCCCGGCTCAGTAGAGGATTTCTAGGGTCGCAGCTGAACGAGGCAGAACAGATTCAGGGATAGCTAAACACAAAATGACGAATTTCCTGAAACACTTCGAACTAGGTCAAAAACCAGAGAAAGGATCCGCCCAATGCGGCCGTTCCTCCTCGAATTGAGCGGTCCGCCTTCAGCCGCAGGCGAACCCGATGGCTACGGGCTTTCCGGAAAGCTTAGGTAATGATGCACCAGGTAAAAAACGATCACAAAGAAGATCATGAGCACCAATAAGAGGAGCGTGCCCTGACCTGTCGTTAGCGGTAAGGGATTTTTTGTCTGCTTGCGTTGACCCATTGGAATTGTCCAAACTGCAATTGGTGGTTGTGTTTTGCGGAACGATATTGTTCTTATCAGCCTCAGGGCTGCATGCCGATCTCGAAATCGAGAGTCGAGAGCGTTAATCGATATTGATATTGAGCATTGATGGAGCTGATTGCGGCATCGGTCTGCTGCAGTTGTGCCTGGCTGAGTTCTACAATCGAACCAAGCCCAAGCTTGTACCGGCTTTGGGCGAGGCTCAGGCTTAGATCAGCTTGTTTGGCAAGTTCGGCGCTGACCCCAACCCGTTGGAATGCGGTATTCGCTGCTAACCACGCGCTGCGAACGTCACGTACGATGCGGTCGCGAAGATCGCGAGTGTTCTCAGCAGCAACTTGAGCGCGATACTTCGCCTCTGATGCCTCAGCGCTGAATAGAAAGCCATTGAAAATCGGAATGCTCATGTTGACCCCAATTGCACCATACCAACTCGATATGAAGTAATTTGGAAAGCACCCGCCAAAACAGTCTGGGCGGACCGGAATTACTCCCGCGACGCCAAGTGTCGTGATTGTGGGAAAGAACTGATCGCGCTGGGCGCGTCGCAACTTATCGGCCGCCTCCTGCTCATACGTAAACGCCCTGAGGTCAGGGCGCTGCTGAAACGCGGTACGGATCAGCCCGTCAACGTCCGTAGGCGGCGCCGGAGCCAGGGCGTCCTCTTCACCTTCACTGAGTTCAAACGTCACTTGGTGATCGAGACCAAGAACGGCGGCCAGAGCCGCCATGCTCGAGTCCAGATTGTTTTGCGCGTCGAGCTGAAGGAGCTTCGCTTGGGAGAGATTGACCTGAGCGAACGTCAAGTCGAGATTTGATTTCAAATTGTTCTTTGCTAGTTCGTCGATCTGATGTTCAACCGACTGACGAGTATCGACGGTTTGTTGAGCGACTTGCAGCAAAGCCTGGTTCTCCAGTGTGGTGTAAAAGGCCTGGTCCGTTGCAAGGACTATGTCATCGGTAGTGGCTTGAGCATTCGCATTTTGAGCTTTGTCACGGAGTTTCGACGCTGATACAAGGTTGCTTGTGCGCCCGAAGTCGGTAAGGAGTTGGGCTAGAGTTACTCCGGCGCCAGCGTGTTCCAGCAGTCTGGATGCGGTGAGCGAGCCTGCCCCAATACGGCTGCCTTCATTGGCAGCAACGGCCGTGATGTTTCCATTAAAAGTGGGAAGCACGGCCGATCTGGTCTCGCGATAGACCTGATGTTGAGCAAGGGCAAGGAGCCGACCGACAGAGATCCTGGGATTGTTCTTGATTGCAAGTTGTTCTGCGTCTTTGCGGCTTAAGCGCATTGGGCTGCCAGGCGCTTCCGGTGTTATGTGCTGTGGCGCGGCATTGCCCGTTTGCAGTGCTGAGATGTCTGATAATGGGATCGAAGTTTTTCCCGCGAAGGAGAGTTGGGCGCCGGCACTAACCTCTGGTTCCGGAGCTGAAGGTAAAGGCTGTTTTTGCGTTGCGATGCTCTTGCTTTGGGCATCAGATGGCCGGGACAGGACCGCAGCAACACAAAGACACAGTATGCAGGGTACAGCCCTGATCATGGAGTCTTTCATTAGGCAGTCTCCGTGGGAGGGGTTGCCGCATTCTGTCGATTTCGGCCCCTGTATACCAGTAAGTACGCTGCTGGAACGATGAAGACGGTGAGCATGACGGAAGCCGTGAGTCCACCAATGATGGTGCGCGCCAGAGGTGCATATTGCTCGCTACCCGTGCCGAGCTTGAGCGCCATCGGGATCATCCCGAAGATTGTCGCCAACGACGTCATCAAAATTGGGCGAAGCCGAACTCTGCAGGAAGTGATGACTGCCTCTTCAATGGATTTTCCCTGTTCTTCCAGTCGGTGTGTGAACTCGACGATTAATATGCTGTTGGACGCTGCAATGCCGACTAACATCAGCACGCCCATGAGCGACATTACGTTCAGCGTGGTTCCGGTCAGCGGAAGAATGATTAACACACCAATGAACCCCATGGGAATGGCAAGCATGATCAGCAATGGATCTTTGAATGACTTAAACTGTGCCACCAGAATGAGGTAGAGCAGTACTACCGACAGTGATAGCCCGATGGTGAAGCTTCGAAACGAGGCGTTCATCCCCTGCACCATGCCGCGAAGGTTAATGCGAACGTTCTCGGGGGCGTTGAGTTTGTGAATCAGACTTGAGATCTGGTCCGATACCTTCCCCATATCTTCCCCTTTGGGCGTCACGTAGATATCAGTAACGCGCTGAATCTGATAATGATCGACTTCTGTGGGTGTCTGAACCTGGTGCAGCTTGACGACAGTGTCGAGCGTGGTGGGTTGCTTAAGGCTGGGCGCACGGATCGGAATATTCGTCAGATCGGTGAAATCGTGGATTGCGGCGTGGCCCTTTTCGTAATACTGCACGGTTAGGAAGTAGTCGTTGCCAGTCTTGTGGTCTACCCAGTAGTTCGGGGCAATCATGGAATTGGAATTGAGGGCCGTGATGACGTTGTCCACAATATCTTTTTGTGTCAGCCCCAACTCGGCTGCATGTACTCGGTCGACATCGAGCCGCAGCGCCGGATAATCCAGGTCCTGCGGAATATATACCTCGCCTACGCCTGGTAGATTCCGAATCTGATTCGCCAGATTCTCAGCTACGGCATAGTTCTGGCGCAGGTGCGCACTGCTTACCTGCACATCGATCGGTGCGGGCATACCCATGTTGAGTACCGCATCCACCATTGATCCGCTTGCGAAGAAAGGACGAATGTCGGGAAACTGTTTTGCCATCTCGCTCCGAACCTTATCCATGTACCAAAAACTGCTGATACTGTGATCATCCTGCAGTGCGACCTGGATCGTGGCCGTGTACGGCCCCGTGTTGGTGGTGTAGAGAGCAGAGAAGTCGGGCACGACTCCCAAGTTTGAGACGACCACCTTCAAGTCTTTTGGATCGATTTCGTGCCTGATCAGATCTTCAACCTTCGCCACGTACTGTTCGGTCAGTTCGAGACGTGTGCCAGTCGGAACCTTCAGATTGATGGTGAATTGCCCGGCATCAGTTTGCGGGAAGAAGGCCAAACCGAGCAGCGGATAGATCGCGACACTGACCAGGAATGCGCCGCTCAGAACTGCGACGGTCAGGGCTGGACGCTTCACTGCGCGCCGCACCCACATCTCATATAAATCAAGAATGCGGTTGAATCTGCGATTGAAACCCGCGGTGAAGCGCTCCCACCAGGACTGCTTCGCCGCGTGCGTCGGCTCTATCTCGTATTCACTTGCGTGCCGGTGTGACTCTAGGGCGCGAGGAACGGCTTTTAGAAACCGCGAACAGAATAGCGGAATCACGGTCATCGCGACCAGGTATGAGGCAAACAGTGAGATGACAACCGCTAGCGCCAAAGCCGTAAAGAGGAACTTGCTTACTCCATACAAGAACGTGACTGGGAAGAACACCACGACTGTCGTAAGAGTTGCAGCGAGCACCGCCAGGCTGACTTCGGTTCCGCCAATTTCTGCGGCCCTCATCGGTTCGGCCCCCATTTCCAGGTGCCGATAGATGTTTTCCAGCGAAATAACGGAGTTGTCGATGATGCGAGAGAAGGCCAGCGCCAGACCACCCAGGATCATTGTGTTGATCGTGCTGTCCATCATGTACAGCACGACAAAGGTCGCAAGGGCAGAGAGCGGGATCGAGAGAAAAACCGCTGACGTGGCCCGGAGGCTGCCCAGGAAGATCAGGATCATCAAGCTGGTCAGAAGCAGTCCGATGAGGCCTTCGTGCAGCAGCGTCTTGATAGCATCCTTCACAAACGCCGACTGATCGAAGACGACGGTCGCTTTCAGTTGCTTGGGGATGTCGAAGAGGTGTCCGATCATGTCCCGGATCCCATTCACAACCTGGATGGTGTTGGTATCGCCGCCTTGCTTCATGATCGGCAAGTACACCGATCGTTGTCCGTCTACGCGCACCAGGTTGTACTGGATCTGATTGGCGTCTGCAGCCTTGCCCAGATCGTTGACGGATACCCAAGAAGACCCGACGGTTTTCACTGGGATTTTGCCCAACTGATCCATGTTGTCGACCAGGCTGTTGGAATAGACGTAGTAATCGAATGGGCCCACCTTGACGTCGCCGGCGGGCAATATCAGGTTCGAATTGTTGATAGCACTGACAACGTCCATCGGGCTGAGTTGGCGCGAAGCTAGCTTGTAGGGATCGACATAAACCATGATCTGGCGGTATTTTCCCCCGAATGGGGGTGGGATTTCGGCGCCCTTTACGACTGCGATCTGGTTGCGAATTGTGAACTGTCCGATATCGTGGAGTTGCGTCTCATTCAGCCCCTCGCCTTTTAACGTGACGAGGCAGACTGGAAGACTCGAGGCATCGAACTTCAGAACAACGGGCGGCAGTGTGCCCGGAGGCAAGCGCTTCAGGTCGGCCAACGCCAGATTCGAAAGCTGGGTCACATCTGCATCGGCGTTAGTGCCCGGCTGGAAATAGACCTTGATGATGCTCACTCCCAACAGCGAGCGTGATTCCATGTGGTCGATCCCGCTAGCCAGAGTGAAAAAACGCTCCAACGGGTCAGTAATGTCGGTCTCAATGTCCTGCGGGGGCATGCCGGAATAGAAGGTCGCGACCACGACCTCCGGAAGGTTGATGGAGGGAAACAGATCGACCGGCATGCGGGCCAGGCTGGTCACACCGATGACCATCAGCGCCAGGCAAATGACCACGATGAAATACGGATTGCGAATTGAGAAGCCTGACATTTATTCAACCGTTCGTTGCAGTGTCTTCTGGATACTTGGCTTATTCCTGATTGCTCTCGTGGTACTGCATGACTTGCACAATTCGGGGTAAAACTTGCTCGCCCGGTTTCAACCCCGCACGATCGCTCACAACGACCATCTCTCCCTCGCGCAGGCCGGCAACCACTTCGGCATCGCTAGCTGTCTGAATGCCCAGGCTTACAGGGCGATCCTCCAGCTGGTTGTTGGCCGTCACTACAAAGACGTTGGTTTTATCACCCTCATGGTTCACGGCCTGCAAAGGAATCGCTGGGATGTCTTCTTTGTGTTCAAGGACCAAATCCGCCTCTGCGTACAGCCCCGGCACGAGCACGTGATCGCGATTGCGAACGTCCACTTCCGTGTGCATAGTTCGGGTGTCTTCCCGCACGTCGACCGAGAAACGTGACACTTTCCCGGGAAGTGTGCGATTGAGTGAAGGCACGCGAACATCGACCGGATCGCCGATACGAATGTAGGGAACGTAGGACTCGGGAACCGGAATAACCAGCCGGAACAGATCATCCTGCGACAATCTGACGATAGGAATTGCTTGCGTACTGGAACTAGTGCCTGCTTGCACGAGAGTCCCCAAATTGGCATAACGTTGCGTGACAACCCCTGAAAATGGGGCCGTAATTTTCGAGTAGTCAAATAGGGTCTGATCGCGCGTGAGCTTTGCCTTTGCCGCGGCAAGTTGGCTCTGCGCTGCTTCCAGTGCAGCCTGTCCGGCGTCAACCTGAGAAGATGCCGCCAGATCCTTCCCCTGAGCGTCATCAACCTCTTGTTGAGCTACAATGCCTGGCTGACTTTGGAACACGCCGCTTAAACGTGTGTACTGCAGATGCAGGACCTTATACTGAGCCTGATAGCGAGCAAGTTCGTGCTGCGCACGGATAACCTGGTTGCTGGCATTCTTGATCTCCGCCTGATCCTGCTCTAACTGCGCCTGCAATTCAGGAATCTCCAAGATAGCCATGACCTGCCCGGCTTTTACGTGGGTCCCATAGTCAACAAGCAGGCTCTTTACATACCCTGATTCTTTGGCGTAGACATCGATCTCCTGAAACGGAACCAATTCAGATGAAAGAGTGATGTCACGGCCTAGCGATTTCTTGATCACCTTGGTAACGCCGACCGTCGGTCCTGGTCCGCTCGCCTGCACCCTCTTATCGGAGCCGTTTGAGCACGACGACGACAAACTAAGCAGCACTAGCCCAACGGTGAAGAAAGCCACGTAGATAAGGCGACTCCATTGTTTTACCTGGCCGATGTCGGATCTACTCCTGATTTGGGTCATCGCTCCTATTCACCAGTCTCTCTGCAAAAAAGAGGATTTCGAACTCATGTACTTCTGGACTCGACATCTATTGCGTTTTCTTCATTAACTCCCCGAGCTTTTCGACGGAAAAATTCTTGGATTGGCAAAACTCAATCACTTCTCGTTCGGACCGTTGTAACTTACTGGCAACATTCGGCACTTCGGCGGCAATCTGCATAGGTATGGTGACCATTCCGTGCTGATCCCCATGCAAAAGGGTTCCGGTACTAACCTCCATACCGTCGACAGCTACTGGAATGCCGAGGTCAAAGATGTGGGCGTACGCATGCGATACTGCTACGCTTCCTGCAAACAACTGCATGCCAATTCTGCGAACCGATGGCAACTCTCGGACGGCTCCGTTGCTAACGTAACCCACACAACCCAGTGCCTTGAGGATTGCGGCATGCATATCTCCCCACAAATGCTCCACGCCCCGGCTTTTCGTCGACATCTTCGAGCACCAGGATTCGGGGCCCCTGTGTTTCAATAATTCCGGTCCAGAGGTCTCCCCGATCATGAAAGAAAGGTCCCGCAATCGGAGGGTCACCACTGCGCAGGCGACCAGTCAGTGCATAACCGACCGTTGGGGGAGCGTCGGGAAACATGCATCGAATCTTGCCGTTGGTGAAACCCGTGTTGCGCAATCTGACGTCGAACTTTTCGATCGCGTTTGCGATCATGCAGGTATCGAACTGACGAAGAGCACTAAGTTGCTCTTCAGTCAGCAACGGTGTACTTGCCATCTAGCTTCCTCTCGGGCGAGTTGTTTCTCTGAACTAAGTGCTTCGATCTATCAAAACATCGAGCAGCCTGAACCGGCACTCGTAACCCTCATAAATTAGGGGTGGCAATCGCGGCATGGACCGACAGGCCCTACACGCACATAACTGGCGGCTTCAGATGCCGTAGGCAGCCGTTGAAACGGGAAAAATCAGATCACGACACTCACGGGGCTGACGGCGATTGCTAGAGCGCCAAAGGAAGAGTGGGAGGAGGGCGGTTGTAGTGATTTTTCTCGAGCAGAACGCTCGAAACTGTGGGGCCGCACGGTGCAATGTGCGGATAGAACTCCGGATTTTGGGATATCGCTGAACCTACAACGGGAGGCATCCAGCTCGCAGCATTGTTAAGAAGGCGCTGAAGCCCGGGAGTCCATGATTGGTGATTCTGTACCGTCGTTACCGACTCATTGGCTATATTCCTGCAGAAACTGTAGCGCGTTGCTACGCTGAGAGTCAGAGTGCACACCGCGACCAACACCACCGCCGTGCACCCGCGCCTGCGGCCAGGCTGTCGCAAAGATGTGAACGGTCTCATCGCCAACCGAGCAAGTTTTAGCATATCGACGTAATCGGGCGCAACATGAGAGGAGTCGTGGCTGGTAACAAAAGTTTGGATACATTAATTTCCGCTCGGGTTGTCTTGCCGGTTGGAGGTCGTCCCAGCGCCAAAAAGGCAACGGTGGCGCAGCCTCGAAATGCCGCGCCACCGTTGCCTGAGTGGTTGTTGTTACGTGCCCGCGCCTGCTGCCCGAACCTGCAACGAAGGGTGCTCCGCTTCAGCCATCGCCTTAAAGTACATACGATAGGAGCGATGGATGATATACATCACCGGGAATACGGCCAAGGCCAGTCCCCATCCAAGCTGGGACTTCATTGCCTGGACGATCGACGTTACTCCCACGCTAACGACGTAGTAGGGGAATGAAAGTTGCGCCAAATTGAGCCAGACCTGTCTTGCGGACCTGGACTCGGAAATGGCAACGATACTGGCCACGGGAGCAGTCTGTCCCAGGAACAGACTGACTGTACCCAGAACCAGGGCAAGTGTCGACGAGTGCCACAATGTCGGACTCTTCGTTACGGCATGGAAAATAAGGCTTGCCGAGGATGTGGCAAAAACCATCATGCTGAGGTTAAAAGCCATCTGTTGCGGGTTGAACTTAGCGCCTTTGCGAGCCCAGCATTGCACCATGGTCGAGATGCATGTGATCGCTACCGCTTCAACTGCGCTCAAGTTGGCAACCGCAGTCAACAGGAATGGTAGGTTGACTGACATGTTGCCGTTAATCCCCGGCAGTTTCACTTTCATCCGCGAAGTGGCGGCTGCGAGGGCCAGGACGCCCAAGGCGAAGTACGCATGGGGCGTATGACTCTTGAACCCAGCGTAGGTGGCCGTCCCGAGGCCCGTCAGCATTATTGCGCCGATGAATGTCTTTATGTGCCGTGTATTCATGGGTTCCTCCTTTCCTTGCAGATTCACACGGCGCTATTGTTCATCGTCATCAGCGTTAGAGAATGCGCTATTGTCGCCCACTGAGGCGCCCCAAACGACGCTGGTGGCGGAAGCGGTTCCGGTGCTTGAGCCCCAGACTACGCTGAATGCGCTATTGGTGTTGTCGTTCCAGGGAAGTGAACTACCCCAGACGACCGACGAGCCCCAGACCACTGAGCTTCCCCAAACAACCGAACTTCCCCACACAACGGAACTGCCCCAGACCACCGATGTACTGGCGACACTGGAGTTGCCGTAGGCCATGGAAACGGTGTGAGTCGTGGGATTGTAAACCACGGAAGGCGAGAGGGCTGCGCCAACGTTGGATGGAGCGAGGTCTGTGTTCGTCATCGCGTCTTGGACATCGAGTAATCCCGAGCCGACCGAGAATAGGTCGTAGAAGTCAACAAACGAGCGCAGCAGGTGTGGAACATAGGCCGTGGTGGACGTAAGCCCTATCTTGTTGGCTGTCTTCATCAGGCGAGCTTTCACCTGATCGGGAGTCAGCGAGCTTTGTTCCTGCAACATCAGGGCAGCAGCTCCGGATACAACCGGAGTAGCCATGCTGGTTCCACTAAGGCAGAAGTAATCGAATTTGCCATCAGTTCCAGCGAGCAGATCCGACGGGTATTCTGACTCCAGCGTAGCCCCCGCAGCAGCAAGAGAAATGATGCCGTGTCCGGGCGCCATGATGTCAGGCTTGACGACGTGATCGTACGTCGTGGGGCCCTTTGAACTATAGCTGGCTTTGGTTTCAGCCGAAACGAGTGAGGATCCGTTGCTCTTCGTTGCGCCGACGGTGATCACGAACGGATCGTTGCCGGGAGCGGTAATCGTGCCAAATCCGTTGCTTCCGTTCACGCTCAAGCGTCCGTAGTTGCCGGCGGCAACTATCACCGCGATGCCGTTATTCCATGCGGCTTCGACAGCTTGGCATAGAGGATCGAGGGTGTAGCTGACCGGAATTCCGCGACCGAGCGAAAGATTGATGACGCGGATGTTATAGACATCCTTGAGGGCAATGGCCTGCTGAATGGCGGCGATTACGTTGCTATCGCTGCCTGTGCCGTTAGCATCGAGGGCGCGAAGGTCGATCAGCGTCGCTGCCGGTGCAACCCCTTGATACTGCCCTCCCGAAAGATATCCGTTACCGGCGATAATGCCCGCGACGTGGGTGCCGTGACCATAAAGGTCATAATTTGCGCCGTTCGAGTTGCTGGTGGCGGTACCGGTGAAGTCCTGGTGGTAGACGACGCGCGAAGACCTCTGCGTTGAATCCCAAAGATCAAGATGGCCGTCGTTGATGCCGCTGTCGATAACGGCAACACCAATGCCAGCGCCGGTGAATCCGGAGTTCCAAGCGGAGGGCGCACCGACTACATTGTCGGTAGTGTCGTCCATAAGACTCAACGGGTGGTCGATGGTCACCGAGACCACTTCCGGATCAGCCTCCAGGGCGGGAAGCGCACTCACGGGAATGGTGAAGGCGGCGCCCTTGATCATGTGCAGCCGCGAATGCAAACGCGCACCACGGCCCTGCATGGTCGCGTAATGCGTCGCGGTCGGCGTCTTCTTGTACTGCACGATGACCCGCACCGTCTGGGTATGCAGAGATCCTTGTTTGGCCTTCAATAGCAGACCCGATAATTCCGGGGCGATGCGCGAGAACCGGCCGGTTGCGGTCGGAGTGCTCCCGCGCTGTCCGAAAGCCATTCCGGTTGCCAAGACCACCACCATAAAGGTGCTCAGACGCTTGCCCCAAGCCGCGCTGTGTCGCTCGTTGCGGCCTGCCGGTCTCTTTTTCGTTGTGGTCACCATAAAAAATCTCACCCTTTCTTCACGGAACGGGGGGAGAGAATCCAGCTACGTACGTTCCTGATGCTGCACGGGGAGCACCAAATGTCTCGTGCTATGTCACTGAAAATATTGAGTTTGCGAGAGGGTGACAGAAGCCTGACTGGGTCACTCTGTCTCGCGACCGCGGGCATGGGACAAATTGTCGCGTCGGCAAAGTTGGAAATCACTCAACATGACGGGTCGTTCGTCTTCTGCGATTACTTGTCGCTCGTGCGGTTGGCCATGAACACAGCTGAGCTTTGCTGAGGCGCTAGCGGGCCGCTGCCTTGCCGACTGCAATAGCCTGCGGCATTCTAGGCATGGACGCTAGCAATCGCTGCGTGTACTCATGGCCGGGAGCAGTCAGTACGTTGTGGCTAGGACCGGACTCTACAATTTGTCCTTCGTGAAGGATAGCCACGCGATCGCAAACTCCTGCGACCGATGCCAGATCGTGCGAGATGTACAGAATCGCCATGCCGGAGTTCTGATTCAGCTGGCGAAAGAGCCTGAGAATCTCGGCCTGGGTGATCACATCGAGAGCGCTTGTGGCTTCGTCGGCGATTAGAAGTATAGGACGATGGATGATGGCCATCGCGATCAGAACTCGCTGTGCCTGACCGACGCTCATTTGCGCTGGATACTTTTTCAAGAACTCGTCGTCCGATGGCAAACTGACGCTCTGGAGCGCCTTTCGAGTCGCCTGATCGCAATCGGAGGAAGAGCCCGATGCATGTGCGCGCCAGGCTTCCCGCAATTGAGTCCGGATCCTGAGGGCGGGGTTCAGCGAGGACAGAGGGTTCTGCAGCACCAGGGCGATTTTCCGGCCGCGTAGATTCCGCCATTCGGTTTCTCGCAGGAATAACAGATTGGATCCTTCAAAGAAGATTGGGCCCTGCACTGTGGCTTTGCGGCGATCGAGCAGTCCTAGAATGGCCATGGCAACCGTACTCTTGCCGGAACCGCTCTGGCCAATCAATCCAAGAATTTCACCCCGCGAGAGTTCGAGGTGCAGATCCCGAAGAACAGCCACCTTTTCTCCGTATTGCACCGAGAGGTGCGCGGAAAGCAGCGTTTCTGGTTGCGCGGAGGAAGCCAAGATTCGTCGCCTGTCTAGAAAATCTGTGTTCTTCTACTTCACTGAAAGCCGTTCCACATTCCAATAGGTTTGCGGAACCAGAACCACCGGCTCCACGCCCTGCACATTGGCGGAAACTGCGGAAAGCGCATTGCGGTTCACCAGATAGATAAACGGAGCCTGCTCGACGGCGATTTCCTGCACGCGGTCGAAGCTCTCTTTGCGCTTTTTAGGGTCCGCTGCTGAGCCTTGGGCGCGCATCAACTTGTCGATTTCCGCTTCCCACGCCGTTTCCGGGCTTTTCTCGGACGGATTCCACTGGTGATTCTCCGATGAGCTAAGCCACACGTTCATCTGCTCATTCGGATCCAATCCCACGTTGGTTAATCCCAGAAGGATCGCCTCGTAGTCGAACGTCTGCGTCATCCGCTCGATCAGCGAAGGGAAGTCGAGTGTCACTACGTTGACCTGGATCCCGATTTTCTGAAGATCTTCCTGGATCATTGTTGCCATGCGCTCGCGATACTTGTTGCCCGAATTCGTGATGATGGAGAAGACGACTTCGTTTCCTTCCATGTCTTTGAGGGTGCCGTTCTCAAGATGGAAGCCTTCTTTCTGTAGCACTTGCAGTGCCGCGTCGGGCGAACATGTCTCAGGTTTCAGTTTCGAGTTGAACCAAAACTTGTTCGCTGGCGAGACAGGTCCGACGGCAGGTTGCGCGTGTCCACGGAAGACGACGCGCGCCAAGTCGCCGCGGTTGATCGTTTGCGAAATCGCCCTCCGGAACGCCGCGGAGCGAAACCATTTCTTCTTGTACGCGGGTATCGGCGCCTTCGCGACCTGGTTGAACCACATCTGCTCACTGTCAAGAGAAGGGCCAGCATCGTGCACAAGGTTCGATGACGTGGATGCGAGTTTGTCGAAGTATTCGCTGTCGAGCGAGTTGATCAGATTAATCTCGCTTCGCTTGAAACGGAGCATCTCGACGTCGCGGTTCGGCTGAATATCGAGCTGGATCGATTCCGTGTAAGGCAGCTTGCGGCCCTGTTCGTCCGTTTTCCAATAGTTGGGATTGCGTTTCAGCAAGACCGTGGCGCCCGGCTTGTAATCGGTGACCATGAACGGGCCGAGCACCGCCATCTCTTTCTTCGGTGAGTGGGCGGAGAGCATCGCAACCTGGTCGAACTGGCGGTCTAGTCCCGCCACCGGAGCCGGGAACATGATGGAGATTTCGGCGGGCGAAATGATTTTCGTTGCTACTTTGCCGGTGCCGGACCGGAAGGCATCTCCCGTGGCGGAGTGAAGCGCTGGATCCATCAGTTGCTGGACGGTGTAGGCGACATCTTCAGCAGAGAACGGTGTACCATCGGAGAACGAAACCCCAGTGCGCAGCTTGAAAGTGATTTGCTTACTGTCTTTCGAGACCTTCCATGAGGTTGCCAATCCGGCCTCAAGAACCTGGGTCTGGCGGTTCATGCGGACGAGCACCCCGCCAGTCAGATAGCGGATTGCGGCTGAAGCGTCATCTTCCACTTTGAGGGGATCGAAAGTTTTCGGTTCCGAGCGCAGGCAAAAACGTAACTGGCCTTGGGCGGCTGCATGGGAGGAGAGCATCGCGCAGCATGCGAAGATTGCGATCGCTTTTTCATACTTCGTCAACATGGACTGCTAACCTCTCCGGCGACTTACGCGGCCACCTCGTCTTGCTTGCACAGCACAAGCTGAAACGACGTTACCACCAGGACCAATAAGAGCAATGGGACTAATTTCCAGGGCTCTTCGCCGAAGGATACGAGACCTTCCAACTCCTTCAGCAGACTTCCCCACGATGGCAGCGGCTCGGCCACTCCCAAGCCGAGAATGCCCAGATTCGCCTCGCTCAGAATGAACGCGGGAATCGAAATCCAGAACTGCGCGTACAACACCGGCTTCAGGTTGGGCAGGACGTGAATCCAAAACAGGCGCGAGCCGCGGATTCCCGAGGCGCGAGCCTGGCGCACGAAATCAGAGTTCCTTATGGAACTGGCGCTGGCGCACAGCACACGCGCTGCCGCCGTCCAACCTAACAAGCCCAAGAGCAAAAACGTCACCAGCACCGAGAACGTCGGCGAAACGTTCAACGGCAACATGGCCCGCACCGTGATCAACAGAAACAGCCACGGGAGGGATAAGAACAGATCGGTCATGGCCATGGCCGTGCGAGCCCACAGGCCGCCCAGATATCCAGCCAAGCCCCCGACCAGGGCGGCCAAAACCGTGGAAACCAGAGCCGCAGCCGGAGCCAGCAGCAACGAAATACGCGTACCGTAAAGCACCCGGGCGAAACGGTCGCGTCCGATGTCGTCGGTTCCGAGCCAGTGCTCGTGCGACGGAGGTGCGCCAGCCGCATCTCGATCTTGTTTGGCGTATCCGACAGGGGCGATCCAACTCGCGGCCAGAGAAACAGCCAGCACAAGCAGCAGCACCCCACATGCGAGCTTGCGCCACAAGCTCATGCCTGCCGCCCTCGCCACGCATATCCGATTACATCCGCGCCGGAATTGGCCAGCAAGGTTACCAGCGTAACCAACACGGTGATATTCACCAGCAGGGGAAGATCACGAGCCAAGGCTGCTTGCCAGGCGAGTTGTCCAATGCCGGCCAGACCGCATAAAGCTTCAACCGGGATTGCTGCCCCGAGAGCAAGACTGACCGAAACGCCAGCGAGAGCCAGCAATTGCGGGCCTGCAACTGGAACAACATGCCAGAACAGAATGCGGGCCGGGCTCAGTCCTTTCGCTCGTGCAGTGATGATGTGGGGCAGCGAATATGCCTGGTCGAGCAGATTGCGCGTGTAACGATAGTCGCGGGGGAAAATGATCACGGCGATAGCAAACGCTCCGGGCAGGTTCCAAAGCACCGACAATAGAGCCAGGGCCGCAGCGGGTACACAAAGCAGTAGTCCGGCCGTTACCGTTGCGAGCAGATCATAAGCCGGCGTACGTACCCTGGCGGTGCTAAGAGCCAATGCCAAGACCCCCGCCCAACTCATCAGCAGTCCAAGCGTTACCACTCTGAATGTGAGCGGAATGCGATCGCGTAATAGGCTGCTGATGGGTTGTTTCAGGGAGATGGAAGTTCCGAGATCGCCACGCAGTGCGAGATGCAGAGAACGGATATAGAAAGTCAGGAGGTTGTGTTGTTCACTCCGATTCTGCCGCAAGGCTTGGATACTTTGAGAGCTGAGATGAGGGTCGAGGGCGGTCTCGTCGGCGTCAAACCCCGGAGCCAGGCGAACCAGCGTGGCGGCAAGGAATCCACCTAATAGGGCGGTGGCGACCAGGGTCAGGCCATGCTGCACAATCCTTCGTCCGAGCATACTGTCAGCCCCCTAATTCGCTGTCGCGCCGACCTTTTTCTGCTCGCGCGCGGCAGATTCAGCGTGATGGACCTGCTTCATCGAATACATCCGGCGGTCGGCCTCCGTAAGCAGACGTTCCACATCGAATCCATCTTCGGGACAGAAGGCCATGCCAACGCTAAGCGTAATTAGTTCGCGCCCGCAGACGTGACGGCTGGACTCGATCGCGGCCTGATTCAATCTCTCAGCTTTGTCCTTCGCTGCTTCCGCAGTGAGTCCGGGTGCAGTAATGACGAATTCGTCGCCGCCCATCCGGGCCACGTAGTCATAACCGCGGCAGACATCCTTCAGACGAGTGCTGAATTCGCGGAGCAGTTTGTCACCCTCGAGATGGCCGAAGGAGTCATTAATCTGCTTGAATCCGTCGATGTCGCACACCAGCACGGCCAGGGAACTCTTCATGCGACGGCAACGAGCAACTTCCTGTGCCAAGTGGACAAAGAGGGAGCGCGCGTTCGGGAGACCAGTCAGATAGTCGGTGGTGGCAGAGCTTTCCGCTTGCTGATATTTCAGCGCATTCTCGACGGAGAGTGCGACTTTTGAAGCCACGGCTAACAGAATACGGAGGTGATCGGGTGTGAACGCATCGCGATTGGTGTGATACATCGCGAGCACACCGACGACGCCGTTGAGACCTTCCAAAGGCACAACTAGAGCAGATTGCAGAAGCGTGGTGTGCCTGCCGGGGTCTGTGGAATATCCAGCCTCAACCTGCGGATTGCCGTTGACGATTGGCCTTGAGTTCTCAGCCACCCAACCACACAGTCCCTCGCCGACTCTGACTTTTAAAGACGACAGCGCCCGGAAGTTCTCGCCACTGACGAGTTCCGGCAACAACCAGCCATTGCGATTCACGAAGACGGCAATGGAGTCGAATGGGATCATCTTCCGCAGCCGCATCGAGAGCACCGACAGCGTCTCGCTGAGGCTGAGAGACACGCCAAGGTCCTGGCTGAGTTCGAACATGGTTTGAGCTTCTTGCCGGGCCGATGCAATGGAGGTTAGGAAATCCGCGTTGTCGACTGGGCCATGGGTTGGCTCGCTGCGTTCAAATCCGGCTGCGGGAGCAAGGCCGCGCTCCACTCGAACGGTTCGCGATAAACCGGAGACTGCAGTGTCCTCCGACATCTGCGCCATGCGCTCGAGTTCGATGTAGCGACTCTCCAGAATTTCGACGATCTGGGGATCAAACCATGTACCCGCTTTTTCCTTCACCTTGGCCATGGCTTCCGATAGGGGCAGTGCAGGACGATACTGGCGATGAGAGGCGAGCGCGTCGAGGCAATCGACGGCCGCGAGGATGCGCGCTCCCACGGGAATGCTTTCGCCGGCCAATCCCTCGGGATACCCGGTTCCGTCCCAGCGTTCGTGATGCGATCTTACAATGGGAGCGACAGGATACGGGAAAGCGACACGCTCCAGAATTTCAGCCCCGACGATCGGGTGCACTTTCATCTTTTCGAATTCTTCAGGCGTCAGCTTTCCGGGCTTATTGATGATCTGTTCCGGAACCGCGAGTTTGCCAATATCGTGCAGCAGCGCTGCGGCACGCAAAGCTTCAATCTGCTCTTCGCCCAGATCAAGCTGCTTGGCCATTTCGACAGCATAGGTTCGGACACGCTGCAGGTGGGTGTGGGTGGTGTGATCCTTTGCCTCGATCGCGAGCGCCAGCGCCTCGATGGTGCGCATGTTCAGTGAGGCGATTTGCTCGACATGGCGTTTTTCCACCTCGACACGCTCCTTTTCAGCTTCGAGGCGGCCCAGGTAAAGACGATAAGAACGATATACCCAGTAAATCAGCGGAAGAACGAGCAAGGAAGTTTGCCAGCCGGCGCTGCGGTTGATGATTCCCACCAGACCCACAGCAGCGGCGCCGACTAAATAGTATGGAAAAGACCAGAAATAACATTCCGACCAGACTCTCCGGCTGGACTTTCCCTCCGTCAGCGCAATCACCAAGGAAATCGGCATCGTGTTGGCGAAGAAGAACACCAATGCCGAAACCATTAGCAGGATGGGCTTGTTCGATCCGAATTTCCCCACCAGCGAATGGTAGGTGAGATAGGTGAGGGAACTGGCGTTGGCCATCATGCCGCAGACATTGAACAGGACCTTGACCGGGTCAAGTCGTCCACGCAGCTGCCAGACGCTCTGTGTCAGGCTTGCGGCGCAGCCAATGACCAATGTTTCTGGCAGGCTCAGTTCAAGAACGCCGAGGAGGATGAACAGGAAGTTCACCGACATTGTGCCATCGATGCCGGGCAGTTGCACTTTCAGCCCCGATGCCAGAAGGGCCACGAGCAAATAACAGACGAACCGCGTCGGGTCCTGCGATTGCCAATGCGACAGGCTGAAGATCAACACCACCGCGCCCGCAAGCGCAGTAATGCCAACGAAGGCCTTCGTCTGCAGCGATAGTCCGTCGGCTTCCGGTTTCATGCTTTACGCCTTACTCCGCATGACGCATTGAGGCGCCGTCAGTGACGGCGCGCGCGCTCCTGGGGGAAGTCGCGCGACATCTGGCCTAGCTCGTACTGCTAATTCCGCACTGCGCCCGGAAGACGGTCCACTCCCATTCGGGCGTCGCCACGAATCTTATTGCGAAGACTGGGGTTTCAGAAGCTTACTTTGGTAACACGCTGGGGTGACAGAAACCTTGAGGGCAGGGAAAGCCTTGTTGGCATTTTCTTACGGAGTTGCAACGACTGGTTACCTTCGTTATGTCCCTTGGAACAGCTAACTGGGCGAAGCTAGAGACGTCGTGTCACCATCATGCGAATCGCATCATCATGCTGAACGTGCGCCACAGTTCGCAAGCGTCTAATTCGTCTGCGGTGACCTCAACGGAGTCCGCTGCGGTCTGTCAGGGCACTGGTCCGGCCGTTTTTTGCGCCGACCTTCAGGGACGTTTTAGTTCCTGCAATTCCGAATTTGTGCGAGCGTTCGGTTATTCCGCCTCGGAAGTGATCGGGCGCGATTTCTCAGCCCTATTTAAGAGCAAAGAGAAAGGCGAGCTGCGAAAAATCATTCTCAGCACAACACTATCGGAAGGCGATTATTGCGGCGAGCTGCTGGCGCAACCGAAGAGTGGCGCCAACTTCGCTGTGGAATTTTCAGCCACGCTGCTGCGCGATGCGTCTTCAATTCCTACGGTGATTGCGGTTGTGGTAACACCGCTAGCAAAGGGCATCACCGAAGGAGGAACCCCAACAGAACGCGCTTTGCCAGGGATCATTTCACGAAAGATCGAAGACACAGAATTCATTCTTGCCAGCCCGGTCATGCACAAGTTCATGACTCTGGTCGAGCGCGTGGCCGGCCACACAGAAACAGTCTTGATCACTGGGGAGACCGGAACTGGTAAGGAACTCATCGCACGTACCGTGCATCATTCCTCCAGCCGCCGCAGCCGTCCTTGGGTCGACATTAACTGTGCGGCACTCCCGGAGAACCTGGTCGAAAGCGAGCTGTTCGGGTATGAGAAAGGCGCATTCAGCGGTGCCGATTCGTCGAAGCCAGGACTGTTCGAGTTGGCGGATAGGGGCACGTTGTTTCTCGATGAGATCGGGGAACTGCAATTACAGACGCAAGTGAAACTGCTGCGCGTCCTCGATGGGCAGCCCTTCTATCGGCTGGGGGGGCATCGCAAGATCAAGGTTGAGGTCCGAATCGTCGCTGCCACAAATCAGGACCTTGAGGCTGCGGTCAAGCAGGGACGATTCCGCCAAGATCTGTTTCATCGGCTGAGCCAGTTTCAATTGCGCGTGCCGCCGCTACGAGAGCGGCCGGAAGACATCGTCGCTCTCGCCGAACACTTCCTGAGAATCAAGACTCCATCCAAGCACTTCACCGAACAGGCGATCTCCGCACTACTTTCACATGCCTGGCCGGGCAACATTCGCGAGCTGCGTAATCTGGTCGCGCGCATGGCGATGGAGTCCTCGGGCACAGAGATCGATTTCTCCAAGCTGACGGCTGCTCTGACAGGAGAGCCGTCGGCGCTTCGTCAGACTGCTTCCATGCCGGTTAGCAATCTCGACAGCATGGAAGAGCAAATGATCATCAAGGCTTTGGAGCGGACCGGAGGGCAGAGAACGCTGGCGGCCGAGCAGTTGGGCATCTCCCGGCGCACGCTCAGCCGAAAGCTGAAGGAATATAACATCAATTTTGCTCCTGGCGACAGCACCGCGTCACTCGGGTTCATCAGCAACGAGCAGCAGAAGTTCTTCCGGGCGCGCGTGGAGATTCCAGTTACCATCCGGAACTCGCAAGGCGACGAGATTGAGGCTCAGGGAATCAACCTCAGCACCGGCGGCATGGGGCTGGACGGCGTGAAGGAGCCGTTGCGCTTTGCCGGACTGGTGGATGTGAGTTTCGTATTGCCCGAAAGCGATGTCGAATTCCAGGCAAAGGCGCGCCTGATGTGGATCGGTGGCGAAGGACGCGTTGGCATTCGCTTTGCCGTGATCGAGCCGGCTCTATTCGAAGAGCTTCAGCATTGGACGAACCGCAAGATGAAGGAAGAGGGCTGGGATCTCCCGTCCTAGAGCGCCTGGGCCCGTCTCGCGGCCGATTGCCGCAGTTCCAGATAAACCACATTTTGAAATATGAAGCTTCGGAACGGAACCCTGGGGGTCGATCAGGATACTTGCCAAATCGTATCGATCACAGTGCCATCAACCCACTTGACGATGGCAACTGGTTTGTCGGTGCGCTGTGGGCGGCGTGGCTTGCCGCCGCAGATCCGCTCGACTTCGGCTTTCACCTCCTCAATCCACGCTCGAACTCAGGTTTGTGTGACTTGCTCACGCAATTGGGAGTCGTGAATCCAGCCGATCTCCGGCCAAAGCTGCCTTACGGTCTCTTGCATACCGTGCCCAATGCGAACTCTTGAGGCTAAGCCGCTGCAATGAGGGCGAACTGCGATTGCACTCACAAGGGTCTGTGATTGGACGCGGTGGGTTTGAGATGGCCGGTTTCTGGCAGCGTTTGCAGCGCTTCGCCTTACTCCGTCAGGAGAGAAGCAATGTCTTTCTCGAATACCGATGCGTCGGTCGCTCCCATGTGCTTGGCGCGGATGTGTCCCTCGCGATCGATCAGGAAGGCAATCGGCAAACCCAGAACTCCGCCATAAGCCGAACCAACGTCTGCCGTTCCCATCACCACGGGATAATTCACCTGAAACTGCTGCACAAATGTGTGAACTGGAGCGGGGCTGTCGTCCATGGAGACGCCGATGATCTGCAATCCTCGGTCGCCATACTTCCGCTGAAGTTCAACAAAATGTGGCGTTTCCTCGCGGCAGGGAACACACCAGGTGGCCCAGAAATCGAGCAGGACCACCTTCCCACGGGAAGAGGACAAACGCACTTGGCCGCCTTCAAGAAGAGGAAGAGTGAAATCCGGAGCCACGCGATGCTGCAAGCCTGCGGAATTGGATCGAGGTCCCCGAGAGTGGTGATAGAAGTAGAAACCCGCGAGCACGGCCGTGACTGCAACAGCCACAACCAGCCCCAATTTTCTCCCGGGTGTCAGATCTACTCTCCTTTTGCGGTCGGATAGCCTTTGTCGACCCAGTTCGTGCCGAAGTTGTCGGATATGTGGAGCACCTTCACATTGGTGAAGCCCAGTGCGTGCATCGCGTCATCGGCGGGCTTGACGTTTGGGCAGTGGCCCCAAGGACAGCATCCGCAATAAAGGACGATGAACTTGTTGCGAGGCAGAGATTCGACCCTCTTCCGAAGCTGCCGCAGTCCACCGTCAGTCGATGCCGCTCCAACGTATTCGGATCCCGGAATGTGCGCCTGCAGAAACAGGGTGTGGGAACCGACTTGAAGGATCAGCGGGTTCTCCTTTCCGGACTGAAGGATTTTAACCAGATCCTCCGGATTTATGAGGCGACCCGTCGGGATGGAGGTGGCCTGGCTGACCGCGTAAGAAGAAACGAAGGTCAGGACTAAAGTGGCGATTCGTCGAATGATCATTTCTGTTGGCATCATGATGAGCTCTAACCTGACAGCTCTCGCAAGCGCGCAGCGACGATCTCGGGCGTGATATCGCGCTGGGCATTTCCCAGCATTTCAAATCCGACCATAAACTTCCGAATCGTCGCCGACCGCAGCAGTGGCGGATAAAAATGTGCGTGGAAGTGACATTCTGGATGCTCGGCGCCATCGGTTGGAGACTGATGGAATCCCATGGAATAAGGGAATGGAACTCCGAATACCTTGTCGTAAGTCGACGTCACCCTGTGCAGCATGAGACTCAGATTCCGAGCATCGTCAGACGTGAAATCGTTCATGCCTCCCACGTGCCGACGGCTGCAGACCAGGACTTCAAAGGGCCAGACGGCCCAAAAAGGCATCAGTGTGATGAATCCGTCGTTCTCAAAGAGTATTCGTTCACGCTGTCGTTGTTCGACAAGGATGTAGTCACAAAGCAGGCAGCGGTTCTTCAACTGAAGATAAGCCCTCTGAGCCTTCAGTTCCTTCACCGGTTCGACGGGTATCGAGGATGTTGCCCAGATCTGGCAATGCGGATGCGGATTGCTGGCACCCATCATGGCGCCACGGTTTTCAAAAATCTGGACGTGATTGATCAGGTCCATTTCTCCCAATTCGCGAAATTGTGCCATCCATGTCTGAACAACGGGTTCTATCTCACGGGGACTCATAGTGGCCAACGTGAGATCGTGGCGGGGAGAAAAGCAGATCACGCGGCAAATGCCGGGTTCTCCTTGCGCAACCAGGAGACCTAGTCCATCAATGTCAAGGCGTTCCGGGTGAGTGCCTGATTTCAAAGACGCGAAGTCGTTGTCAAAGACAAAAGTAGAGGTGTAAGCCGGATTCTGAACTCCGCCGGCACGTGCGTTGCCCGGACAGAGATAGCAATTGGGGTCATACTTCGGTTCAGCTTCTGTCTTGATTTTTGCAACTTCACCCTGCCACGGACGACTGGTGCGATGCGGAGATACCAGCACCCATTCATTCGTGAGTGGGTTCAATCTGCGGTGTGGATCTTCTGTCAGCTTCAACTTCGGCCTCGCAGCATTCTACGATGGCAGGGCAGGCCGGCGAAATTCAGCGGACATATCTAGGTACCGATATCTGTGACGCCGCGCATCCGAGCAGGTCACCGAGAACTAGAATTTTCCTGGTCTGGGAAAGGAGTCTCGTGTGACATCGTCGGACAAGACCAGGATTCTGGTGTACGGCCGTCTTTTTTCTGGCCGTGGTTCTGCGCGCAGCACTCTACCGGCCAGCCGACGCATTTACTCGCCCAGCGAACGGAAGAAAGGTGGTCTTTCCGTAATAGCTAAAAGTTAATTCGTCCTAAGCCCGATTACGGCCGGACTGAGTTCCCCATCATGAGGGCGAAGAGTAGAGGCAGGTAGATTACGGTTGCTTGCAGCACATGACGTGCGCGCATTTTCGAGTGGCCCGTTGCAAGAGGAAGGTTGAGAAAGGCGAGACGCATTCCGAAGTACAGCATCGCCAATCCCAGAACGAGCGCCCCCACAAAGTAGATCCTTCCAGCCATGCCCATATAACTCGGCAGAAGACTGATTGGAATTAGCGCAATCGAGTACGCCAGGATCCGGCGTACGGTCGAACGCCCATCTTCCTCAACCACGGGCAGCATCCTGATTCCACCCTTTTCATAATCCTCGCGGTACAACCATGCGATCGAGAAAAAGTGAGGAAACTGCCAGACGAAGAGGATCGCGAATAAGGCGAGAGTGCCCCAATCTAGGCGCCCACGAACGGCCGTCCAACCCAGTACCCCGGGCATCGCACCCGGGAACGCTCCGACAAAAGTGCAAATCGGGGAAACTCTCTTCAGCGGCGTATAGGCGGCAAGGTACACCACGGAGGTCAGAAAGGCAAGCAAACCGGTGAGCGGGTTGGTGAAGATCGCCAGATAAAACGATCCGCCGATCGACATGAGCAGACCGACAATCATCGCGTGAGCTAGGGCCATCCGCCCAGCGGGAATGGGGCGGAGCGCCGTGCGACGCATGTGAGCGTCGACGTCGTGTTCCATTACTTCGTTCAAGGCCGCTGTCCCACTCGACACAAGACCAATTCCCCACAAGGCATGGAATAGCCCAAAGCTAAGCCATGACTGACCAGCCTTATGTGCGCCGAAGAAATAACCGCACCAGGCGGTCATCATGATCAGCGTTGTAACTCGCAATTTTGTCAGTTCAGCGTAGTCGCGCAGCAGGGAAGTAGCACGCGTGCGAAAACCAGAGAGAGGGATTGTCGTCGAGCTCATGAGTTCGGCCGTGTCATTTAGGAAAGCTGGCTTGCGAAACAAACCCGTCCGGACCCCATCCGTGACGGCTCAAGGAAAGCATACGTACTCTGATCAACTTCGAAAGTCAAGCGAAAACAAAATCGTTCACCAGCGTTCAGGCTACCACATTCGATGTCAGCTCTGCCGACCTCGTTTAGCGGCTTCCGGATGAACCGGCAGCATCAAAGGTCTCCGGTGGATCGAAGAAGCATTCATGCCACAGTGCCGCATCGGTCAGTGTGCCCGCTCTCCACCGCTGAAGAGCCAGCTTCGGGGCTGCGATCATGCCACCATCGGCTGAATCAAAAATTACGACGATCCCCTGCACTTCCTGTTTCTTCTCCGCAATTTCTGCGTAGTCTTTCTGGAGCAGGTACTTCGTATACTCCAGGCGCTCGCGCAAGCCGACGTTCTGAGCGCCCTCATCGACCTTCTGCAGCGAGACAATCTTCACAGCCTTTCCGCGGAGAGGCTCCCAGTCACCTGGAAAAGGAGCAGTCTCTTCGCGGACCACGCGAAACAGATCGGCGAAAGTATTGATCCCAACCGCAGAGGATGCGGCTGTATCCGGAATGCCCTCCGGCATTTCGACGCTGTTGCGCCAGACCCATCCTCGCGACAGCCCTGAGATGCGCACATGAACCCAGTCGGCATTAAAATCCAGCATCTCGAACTCGTCGTGCAAGCTCGCGAGGAACAGGGGTTTTGCCGTCAAACTCGGAGTCGCAACCACCGGCGTTCCTGATTTCTTCACCGCTACAAGATTCCGCGGATGAGTTGTGTTTTTGAGAATCTCTTCGAGGTTCTCCGCTTCAGCCTTCAACGACCTGTCGGGGTTTGTGGAAGGAGTGGCGGGTTTCTCCTCGGCAGCAGAAGCCGCCCAGTCCTTCAGCGAGGGAGAGACAGCTGCGGTGGCTTCCGGAAATTTCCGCACCGGCTCAGGAGCGGAGGGTCGCTCGTCGTGGGAGGGCTGCGACGAAAGTTGCCGTGTTGCGGGGCTGGTGTCGGCCTTCTCAACTTCGGGAGCGGCCAATTGTTCCGCCACTTGATCCAGCAAGTCCGATTCAATGCGACCATTCGAAGCAAGTAGCTTGTAACCGGAATGCGAGGACGAATCCGAGTACCACGCGGTCAGTTTGGTTTTAATCCTGACCACACAGCTGCCGGACGGTTGTGAGACGACTTCGGCGATTGCCTGATAGTATCCACGCTGATAGCGATCGAGCGGATGTTCTGCCGGTTGAGCGAACCCTTCCAGAACAGGCAGCCGTCCCGCCATGTTGTTCTTGATCGCCGCAAGTGCTTTTTCGATTGCTGCCTTTGACTGCGCAAAACTTCTTTGCGAGGCATCCGATTGCGTGCGCGCCAACGCGGTCGACAAAATCACCAAACATCCGCAAAGTGAAAGCAGCCAGTCGCGACCGTTCAGGCGGGTGTTCATGGCAACATCTCCAGTTCGTCACGCATAATCCATCCATGCTGGCCTTCATGGGTTTCCACACCGTACCAATATGGCGTGGAGATCACAATGAGAACTTCAGTGCCAGCCGGCAGCGCTTGTAGCGTGCTCGCCGTGTGAAACGGCGCAGCTTTGAGAGGAGCGCCCGGTTTTTTTACAGTTCTTTCCACCTGCTTTTTCAGGTCGCGCACGCGTTCATCGAGGCTCGCCTCGGAAGGTACATCTGGAGTGGCCGGCGGTTCGGGAGGCGCTTGGATCGTCTGTGGGTTGCTAGCCGGAGAAATCGGCGGCGTCGCGGGCTCATCCCGCAACGCAACTTGTGCGCCTGGTGCGCCAGCTTTGCTGGACGAAAATTTCTGTTTTGCCTTCTCGGACTCCGTGGTTTCCGTCTTCATCAGCGCGATGGATTCAAGGCGGTCATGAATCGATTTGTACTCTGCGCCTTCCACCGAACCGTTGGAAGGGTGACTTGCATGCCGAAAGTCCTCGACGAAGCGTGCGTCAATGCGCAGCACCGTATGTTTTTCGTCTTGAGCCTGTACCACGTAACGAACAGCCAAGGTTCCAACATCGCCACTATTTTTGAAATTTTGGGGGTCCAGGGCGTTGAAGCGAATTTTGTAAAAGACTCTTCCGCCCTCTGTCCAGCTGGGGAAGACGCGTGTTGATGATGCGGCCTCGGCACCCGAGATGTATTCGTCCTTGCTGTATTCCTTGGTTCCTCGAATGATCCCGTTCTGTACAGTTTCCTGAACGACCTGAGACACCTCGCTTTCTGAAAACGGAATATTTACGATCAATCCCGCTCCATACTGGATGCTGTCTTTTTCGCGCGCCGCAAGGTCCAAAACGTTCGCGGTCGCGACGCAAAATGCCAGCACCATGCAGCGGGAAGCTGCCGAGATATACCAGCGACGGCGTCTAGCGATCGTCAAGTTTTCAGCATTGCGAAGCCAACAGCCGGAGTTTTCCACAGCTCCCCCTTTGCTGGCCAAGATTCTCAATTCTGTCCTTCCGTGTCAACTCGACAGTTATAAACCCTTAAGATTCAAAGGCTAATCACCAATCGGAGGTGATGTAAAAAAAATGTAAAATTTTCTCTTGAACCAAGTTAAAAATTCATTGTAGGATGGCGGCCCGGTAAAGTGGAGCAAACATAACCAGAAAATCGGGTTAGGCTCCCCTGCGACGCGGTGCCGGCTGTGGAAGGGGTTCCCCGCCGGCAAAGCCGCCGTACCTGCCTACGCATTTTGTGGGAATGCAGATTGTGAAAATCAAGCTTCCTTGAGGAGTTCGCATGCCGATAGCAATGCAGTCTTCTCAGATCGGAAGTACTCGTCTGGGAAAATATTTCCTGCTGGCGGTACTCGCAGTTGTTTTTCTCGTCTTAGCTGTCAGCCAACCCGCCAATGCTCTTCCAGCCTTTGCCCGTAAATACGGTTTACGTTGTTCGGCCTGTCATGAATCGTGGCCGATGCTCAATTACTTCGGCCAAAAATTCAAAGACAACGGTTTCCAGTTGATGAATGACAAGGATTCTCCAATTTGGCAGAACCCCTCCTATTGGCCGGTCACATTGCGAATCACGCCGTTCTGGAGCCGGGAAAGCACGAACAAGATCGCGGCGGATACGCCGACCGGAGTGGCTGGCATCGCGACGACTGGTTTCAATCTCAGCGGCCTGGACATCTTGACTGGCGGCACGCTGGAGAAGAACATCTCGTTCCTGCTAGTGCCCTCTTCCGATGAGACCGGAGCATTCCACTTCGAATCGGTTAACGTGCGTTTTGACAACCTGTTTCACAGCCCGTGGCTCAACGTGAAGGTCGGCAAATTCGAACTGGATAGCTTCATCTCCGAGAAGCGAACCTTAACACTTTCGGCCAGTGGCGGGGCTTATCAGTTGTTCCATTTCATCCCGGTGGGTGATGGCAACATCTTCGGTCAACTCGGCGATAACCAACTCGGAGTCGAATGGATGGGTCATTCCTTCAATGACCGGACACGGTTGTCGGCGGCCGTGTTCAGTTCTACGGACGGCAACGTCGATTTGCAGTACGGTCAAAACTCCTACACCGCGTTTTTTGCGGGCAGCCAAGCTTTCAATGGTGGGAAGCTGGGGGTACAGCGCGTCGGCGGATACGCGATGATCGGCGAGGCTGCCACGAAGTACTTGACTGCGGGCGGTCCCACCGTTCCCATCCCCGGTTCCGGAACAGGCAACAAGTCGTTCAGCCGAGTGGGATTCGAGGGGCTCTTCTACCTCGGGCCACATCTCGATTTTCAGGTCTTCACGCAGCATGGTTCGGATGATGCTTGGTTCGGCGCCTGCTACGGCGACATCATTACCGGTACCTGTGATCCTGCTAACAACAACATCAACGGAACAGTTCTTCCTGCGGGAGCACGCAATCCAACCTGGAATGGTGCCTTCGTCGAAACGCACTTGGTGTGGAACCCGCAATTCACCATTTTCCAGCGATCGGAATGGGTCCGCATGTCACAGCAAGGGCTGCCCGGAACGCCCTCGAATCTGGGAAACATCGACAATTACGTCTTCGGCTATCGCTATAACCCTTTCATGACCAGCCGCGCCGGTTTTGCTTTCCACAACGAGTATTCATGGATCCGGCAACGGGGTACCGCGCCGGACGGATCGGACCTGAGCAGCAACAGTCTTTTGCTCGGCTTTGATTTCGACTTCTAAGGAACGAGGATACCGAGAATGAAAAACGCCACACAAAACAGTTTTCGTATCGGACTTGGGTGCCTCGCTTTAGGAGCGCTGTGCATCCTGCCCGTCTCTGCTCAGGATGCTCCTGATGTCGGGCCGCATCCGCCGGTTCCGAGACCTAAGATGCAGAGTCACATGGGCAACGTTACGGGTCATTCGGATTCCTCTCGCGCACACTACGACTACCGCCGCTACTGCGCCGGATGTCATGGCGACTTGGGTGATGGGAACGGCGAAAATGCGATGTGGCTCGATCCCAAGCCCCGCGACTTTACTGCGGCAGTTTTCAAATGTCGCTCTACTCCGACGGGCACTTTGCCGACTGACGAGGACCTCTTCAACACGATTGGCCGCGGGCTTACCAATTCGAACATGCCGATCTGGAACACCTTTGATCCTCAGCAAAAGGCGGATCTGGTGGCCTACATCAAAACCTTCTCGCCGCGTTGGGAGAAAGAGAAAGCTGGCCAGCCGATCGCAATTCCGCCCGAGCCCCCTATAACTATCGAAAGCATTTCCCATGGCAAAGCGTTGTTTACAAAACTGGAATGCTGGAAGTGTCATGGCCCGCAAGGAAAGGGGGATGGCCCTTCGGCAGCCACGCTGACCGATAGCAAGGATCAACCCATTCGCCCATACAACTTTGCGGACGGCAGCGATGATTCCCGGTTTAAGTGCGGTTCCACGAATCGGGATATTTACGGGATTTTCATGACCGGTCTCGACGGTACTCCGATGCCTTCCTTTGCCGACACCATCCAGCCCAATGATGCCTGGGATCTTGTTCACTTCTTGCGCACCCTCCAAACTCACCGCCACAGCAAGGAGAACGATGTGTTGAAGGCTGCGGGTGGGAAGATTCCACCCTATGTGGAGAAGGAAGCCCCGGCTGCTCAGCCGCCGAGCGGGGCCGCGGGTGGCGGAATGTAAAACACGCAATTCACTAGTCAAAAGTCTCAGTGCCCCTAGGAGGCAGCAAATGCGTACGTGCAACCCCTGCATTGCCGTAGCAGTTGTGATCCTGAGCCCGGCGTGGATGTTGGCCGGGAGCATCAGCGGCAAAGTCACGTATACCGGAACACCCGTCAAACAGAAACCTATCAGCATGGCCAAGGAGCCAAGCTGCGAAAAGCAGCATCCGACTCCGATCACTACCGAAACGGTGGTGACGGGCGCCAATAACACTCTTGAAAATGTTGTTGTCTACATCTCCGCCGGCAGCGACGACGCGAACGCTCCGGCACAAGCAGTGACCTTCACTCAAAAGGGCTGTCAGTACGTTCCTCATGTGATCGCGCTGCACACTGGCCAGGAATTGGATGTGGTGAACGGGGATCAAACTTCGCACAACATCCATCCGATGGCCAAGGCAAACCCCGAGTGGAACAAGTCGCAGCCGCCCGGTGCTCCGCAGATCGTGCAAAAGTTCGACAATCCCGAGTTCATTTCGGTGAAGTGCCAAATCCATCCATGGATGCACGGATGGTTCGCGGTCCTCAAAACCAACCACTACTCCATCACCGGTGACGGCGGAGCGTTCTCGCTGCCCAATCTGCCGCCGGGAAAATACACGGTGACCGCCTGGCATGAGGACTATGGCACTCAGACCCAGAACATCACCATTACCGGTAACGAAACCAAGTCAATTGATTTCACATTTAAGGCGAAAGCGTACTAAGCGCCAATCCTGCGGGCTGCCCACCTCCCCTAGAGCGGAGGATGGGCGGATTCCGCAAGCAGCCGATATCGCCGGGCGAGTGAGGGGACCATGGGCGGCAAAATCTTTGCGGTATTGATTGTGATCATTGCGTTAGCCTCGGCAGTTCCCATCATTAATCACACTTTCTTGGGCGCCAGCGTCACGCCGCCCGAGGACATTTCTACCCATGGCAAGGCGATCGACGAGCAGATGTCGGTCACGATGGCGGAGGCAGGCATCTCCTTTCTCGCCGCGCAGCTCATTCTGGGATTGTTCGTTTGGCACTTCGCCAACCGCAACAGTGGCGCAACCAAAACACTTCCCGGCGGTGCCACCGCAATGGTAATCGTCGCCTTCCTGTTTGTTGGCGCGGAAGTGCTGGCATTGGGGTTAGTGGGATCCAAAGCGTGGGGAATGGTTTACTTCAAGCCTGCGGCAGCGGATGCCATGCAGGTCCAGGCGCAGGCCGGGCAATTCGCATTTTACTTTCGCTATGCCGGCCCGGACGGCAAGTTCGGACAGATTCATCCCGACAAGATCGATGAGGGCAACTCCAACTTCTTCGGCCTTGATCCGGAGAACGATATGGCCGCCCGTGACGATATAACGTCCGGCGAACTAGTCGTTCCCGTCGACAAAGAAGTCCATCTGCTCATGCACGCAAAAGATGTGGGGCATTCGTTCTATGTCCGCGAGTTGCGCATTCAGCAGGACTTCGTGCCCGGACTCGATCTCTCGGTTCACTTCACACCAACCAAGGTCGGCAAATACGAGATTGTGTGTACGCAGCTCTGCGGCCTCGGACATTACAACATGAAGTCGTATCTGACAGTCATGTCGCAGGAAGACTTCGACAAGTGGCTGAAATCTCAGTCCAGCTAGTTTCAATTGTCCTCGGCGTTTGCCGCGGACGCCAGTGCCACTAGATCGCGAGGGAAGGGCCATGTCGGACGCATCGGTACATGCAGCAGTTCACGCGGCACCCACAAGCTTCATTCGCAAGTACATCTTCAGCCTGGACCATAAGGTGATCGGTCTGCAGTACTACGCCCTCGCCTTCGTGGCGGTATTTACCGGGATGGTCCTGTCGTGGATCATGCGCGTGCACCTGGTCTGGCCGAACGCACCGATACCAGGTCTCGGCTGGCTTTCAAAGGTGGGAGCGCCGGGCGGCGTGGTTACTCCCGAGTACTACCTGCAGTTGCTCACCATGCACGGGACGCTGATGGTGTTCTTCGTCCTCACGAACGCGCCGTTTGCCGCATTCGGCAACTACTTCCTTCCCATCCAGATTGGTGCTGAGGACATGGCCTTCCCGCGCTTCAACATGATGTCGTTCTGGACCACCTTCGTCGCTTTCTGCATTTTGATCTCATCCTTTTTTTTGGGTGACGGACCGCCGCTATCGGGATGGACCGGTTATGCTCCGCTGAGCGCGGTCGGTGCTGACGCGGGACCGGGTCAGGGGGTGGGCCAGAGCTTGTGGGGGATCTCAATATTTGTATTTTGTATCGCGTCGCTGTTGGGATCTCTGAATTTCATCGCGACCACACTCGATCTGCGCACGAAGGGCATGACCCTGTCTCGAATGCCGATCGTGACCTGGGCCTGGTTCATCACCTCCTGTATCGCGCTGCTCGCATTCGCTGTGCTGCTGCCGGCCTGCTTGCTGCTGATTCTTGATCGCGTAGCCGGCACAAGCTTCTTCATCCCCGCCGGACTAAACGTTGCTGACCATATTCAGCCGCATCAAGGCGGGTCGCCCCTACTCTGGCAGCATCTCTTCTGGTTCTTCGGACACCCAGAGGTCTACATCGCCATCTTGCCCGCGATCGGAATCGTCAGCCACATCCTGATCTGCAACCTGCGCAGGGACTTGCTGAGCCACAGGGTCCTAATCTACTGCATGATGGCCATTGGCTTCCTTAGCTACATGGTCTGGGGACATCACATGTTCGTGAGCGGCATGAATCCATTCTCGTCGCTAGTGTTCTCGTTCCCCACGCTGATGATCACGATTCCCGCGACCATCATGACCCTGATCTGGTTGGGCAGCCTGTACGGATCGAACCTGCGCATCAACAGCGCATCGCTGTTCTGCTTGGGATTTATCTCGATGTTCGTCAGCGGAGGCGTGAGCGGCTTCTTTCTCGCGCAGCCCTCGATCGACATCTATCTGCACGCGACCTACTTCGTCGTCGGGCACTTCCACATGGTGATGGGTGTTGCCGCAATCATGGGCGTTTTTGCCGGAACCTATTTCTGGTTCCCCAAGATGACCGGGCGGATGATGAATGAGGGGCTAGGCCGTTGGCATTTCTTCCTGACGTTAATCGGCACGTATGCCATCTTCATGCCGTTCCACTATCTGGGTCTGGCGGGCAACGTGCGCCGCTATTCCGCATTTCAGGACGATTATCTTATCCCGCTGATCCCCGTGCACAAGTTCATTACCTATGCAGCTCTCTTCACCGGTGCTGCCCAGCTGATCTTCATTTTCAACCTCTTTTACAGCCGCTTTAAAGGAACGAAGGCATCGGAAAATCCTTGGGAGTGCACCTCTCTGGAATGGTCCACGCCGTCGTCCCCGCCACCCTTCGACAACTTCGGCGGTAAACATCCGGTTGTTTACCAAGATCCTTATCAGTACGGGGTGAAGAGTTCGACGGGGGATTACGTGATGCAAACGTCGCCGGAGCAGGCCAGCGTTGCATCTTAGGAAAACGGAGCAGCTATGGCAACGATCCTGCAACCACCGCGAACTGAAATTGAACGAGAGCGGCCGCTCGGTCATACCGGGCGTTCGGGCGGCGGCGGCCGCGACCTCGTGCCAGAGGGCGGCGACTTGCGCCTGGTGAAAGATCGCCCCGGCGAACCGACTCGCACCGGCATCTGGGTCGGGCTGGCGGCGATTGCCATGTCTTTCGCCGCCCTGACCAGCGCTCTTTTCGTTCGGGAAGGAAGCGGCTACAGCGACTGGACGCACATCAGCCTTCCCCGCATCCTCTGGTTCAATACATCGGCTCTGATTTTGAGCAGTGTGGCCCTGGAGCGTGCACGCCATTCTGTTGCTGATTTTATGCGCGGCAGTCAGGCTTCGCGCTCCATGCCCATGGCTTGGCTCAACGCAACCTTGAGTCTTGGCCTGCTTTTCGTTCTCGGCCAGTATTTCGCGTGGCTTCAATTGAGGTCTGAAGGACTCTATCTTCCGACCAATCCCAATAGTTCTTTCTTTTATGTCCTTACCGGCGTGCATGCCATCCACGTCCTGGGAGGCTTGGGCGGCCTAGCGCGTGTGATGCTTAAATTTCGTAGTGCAGCGCGTCCCCTGCGCCGCAGCACCATGGATGCGACCTCTTATTACTGGCACTTCATGGGCCTGTTGTGGGTTTACCTGCTGTTCGTGCTGTGGCTGAAGCTGTAGGCAATTTGTTGGGAGGCAGCATGAGTCAGGCTGATGTCGCAATCCAAACCGTTCCGGTTCACAGCGTGGGGGACCACGGTCCTGTACATGCCCCGGTAATGGAAGAACGCCCTTTTGCCATTCCATCCAGCAAGCTGGTGATGTGGCTCTTCATCATCTCTGACGCCTGTACCTTCGGCGCAGTCTTGTTTGCGTATGGGTATCTCCGGAATTCGGCTGCGGATTGGCCGCGGGTCTTTGAGCCGGCCAGCATCTGGAACTCCTTGCTGATGACGTTCATTCTAGTCAGCACAAGCCTGACCGTGCTGCTCGCGTTGAAAACAGCACAAGCTGAGGATCGCGCCGGAGCATTCCGGTGGACGATGATTACCGCCGCCGGCGGTGTTCTATTCATGCTGCTGCATATTCGTGAATGGCTGAGCCTGATCGGTCAAGGTGCACGCTTGTTTCAAAATCCGTGGGGTGCTCCCATGTTCGGTGCCGTGTTTTTCTCTATCACCGGGTTGCACATGGCCCACGTGCTCGCTGGTGTGATCGCCTTGACTGTCGTCGGACTGAGTTATAAAGCTGGTCGCTATGCCGCCCTCCACATCGAGATCTGGGCACTGTACTGGCACTTTGTGGACCTGGTTTGGATGTTCGTCGTGCCGCTCGTGTATTTGTTGAACATGAAACGCTAGTCCGCTCTTTGCGGGGGGAATCCGATGAATCAAGCACGGACATCCGGAATGGGTTCAACGTACTTCGTTTACGCAGCCATCCTGGTGATTGCGGTGGTTCAGGTGATCGTGGCGATCACGATGGGTCCTTCATTGTGGCGCATGCTGGTGTTGGCTGCAATTCAGGCGTATCTCGCGGTGATGTTTTTCATGCATCTACGGGACGAGAAGCCTAGTCTGCGTCTTGCGTTGATCCCCGGTACCTTATTTGTGTTGATAATGATGAATATGATCTGGGCCGACAGCTTCCGCCTCATGGTCATGAAGCCATTCGCAAAGTGAGGCTGTATATGCGACGTCCACGCGAATTGAAGGCCCTTGGCTTGGGACTACTTGTTTTGGCGGTATTTACCTTGCACGGCGCTGGGTACGCTCAAAGCTGTGCTCTCTGCTACACGCAGGCCGCAAGCGCCAGCCACCGTCTGATCGAGGGACTACGCACCGGGATTTTGGTCCTAATTGTTCCGCCGATGTTTATGGCTGTCGGGATCACCGTGCTCGCCTACAAGAAGCGCAATCGGACGAACGACAACCACCAATCTCCAAACTCTCCAGGCGACTGGTAACCCCGCGATGGCCAACCCTGAACCTGCGTTCCATTGCAACCTCTGTGTTCCCTGTGGTTATAAGCTTTGGGACCGAGCAAACATCTCTCATTTTTCCTGTCCCTCCACGTGGCATAATCTTGCCCGAGTACTCTTGCTCGCGGGTTTCATCAATGCGTCCAACTCTGATTGCTGTGCTCAGCACCGCCGCCCTTCTGGTTGCGATTTCATTGGCCGCTCCAACTCCTAAGCCTCTGCAGATTTACTTCATCGATGTGGAAGGCGGCCAGGCCACGCTGGTGGTCAGTCCGTCTGGGGAATCATTACTGATTGATGCGGGATGGCCCGGTAACGAAGGGCGTGACGCTGATCGGATTCTCGCTGCAGCCCACCAAGCCGGTCTCAAGCAGATCGATTACGTGATGATCACGCATTACCATCGGGACCACGTAGGCGGAGTTCCACAGCTAGTGGATGGAATTAAAGTTGGAACATTCGTGGATCACGGACCTAACCTTGAAGATTCGCAAGTGACGCGGACTGATTATGCCGCTTACGAGAAAGCCATCGCCGGACATCCCCGGGTAACGGTAAAGCCGGGATGGGCGCTGCCCATCAAAGGAATTGAGGTCCGCGTACTCACCGCGGCTGGGGAACACATCACAGATCCCCTGCCGGGAGCCGGCGAAGCTAATTCCTATTGCAAATCCCAAGCCGCGGCACCCGAGGATCCTACTGAGAACGCCCGTTCTGTGGGCATACTGATCACGTATGGCAAGTTCCGATTCCTCGACCTTGGCGACCTCACGAAGAAGAAGGAATTGGAACTGGCCTGCCCGAACAACCTTCTCGGCACGGTTGATCTTTTTCTTGTAACCCATCACGGCTCCGACCCTTCCAACCCAAAGGCATTGGTTTGGTCGCTGCATCCCCGGGTTGGGGTGATCGATAACGGCGCACGAAAAGGAGCCAGTCCCGCAGCCTGGCAGATTGTTCATGACGCTCCGGGAGTGGAGGACTTGTGGCAGCTGCATTACGCTGCCGAGTCGGACCGGGCGCATAACGTCGATCCCGACCACGTTGCCAACGTGAAAGAGAACTGCGAAGGCAAGTACTTCAAGGTCACAGCCGATCCGGATGGCAGCTTCACTCTTAACAACGCGCGCACCGGCAACCAGAAAATCTACGCCAAAAAATAGCCTGCATGATCATAATCGTAATGGGAGTAGTCGGGGCAGGGAAAACGACCGTGGGCAGTCTGCTCGCCTCCCAGTTAGCCTGGGAGTTTGCCGACGCCGACGATTTTCATCCTCCGGTAAATGTGGAGAAGATCAGGCACGGCATTCCGCTCAACGACGAGGACAGGGAGCCTTGGCTTGAGCGCTTGCGGCAAGCGATCGACCTGTGGATCGTGGATGCTAAGAATGTCGTCCTTGCCTGCTCGGCTTTGAAGGGAGAATATCGCAGGAAACTCTCAGCGGGATCGCAGGTGCGATTCGTATATCTGAAGGGCAGTGCGGACTTGATCGCCGGTCGTTTGCGTTCGCGTCACGGACATTTCGCGGGAGAGTCAATCTTGGCGAGCCAACTAGCTGACATGGAAGAGCCTGAAGGCGCACTTACGGTCGAAATCAGCCAGACTCCCGAGCAAATCGTGAACGAAATTCGGAAAGCACTTCAGGTGGAGTAGAATCCGCACACCGTAGCGCAAGGCGGGCGTCTTACGCCTTAACCGCCGGATAGCCAACGACACTCTCTGGGACATCGGAAGCAGATTGGACACCACCTCTAGCCGCCTCGAATCCGCTGTTGTGTCCCGGTTGATGTGGCGCCTGATGCCATTCCTCTTTCTTCTCTACATCATCGCCTATCTCGACCGTATCAACATGAGCTTCGCCGTGCTGCAAATGCGCACGCAACTGGATTTGAGCGAACGTGTAATCGGTCGTGCCGCAGGGATGTTCTTCATTGGATATTTTTTCTTCCAGCTTCCCAGCAATCTGATCCTCGAAAAATTCGGCGTGCGCCGCTGGATTTCCATCCTGATGATCACTTGGGGTGTCATTTCGTGTCTGATGATCTTTATCCGGGGACCTGTGAGCTTCTACACGATGCGATTCCTACTCGGCGCTGCCGAAGCCGGTTTCTTTCCCGGGATGATCCTTTACATGAAACGCTGGTTCCCGGCCAACACTCGTGCACGGGCCGTAGCCTGGTTCATGACTGCAAATCCTCTCGCCGGAGTTGTAGGCAGTCCAATTTCTGGCGCTCTGCTCGGTCTTCACGGCCTGGGACTATCGGGTTGGCAATGGATGTTTCTGATCGAGGGCCTGCCAGCGATGGTCTTCGGGGCGATCGTTTTCGGGACGCTCTGCGACCATCCCAACGACGCACATTGGCTGCGGGGCCACGAAAAAGAGTGGCTGAGTGCGAGACTTGCAGAGGAGCAACGTGCGGAAGCGGCCGTTTCGCGGCGTGATTTCTGGAAGGTACTCGTCAGTCTAAGGATCTGGCTCCTCTCGATGGTCTACTTTGGTCTCTCGACCACAATGTATGGTGTAACGCTGTGGTTGCCGAGTGTGATCCGCTCCTTCAGCCGGATGAGCTATATCGGGATCGGCACCGTTGCGGTCCTGCCGTTCCTGGTTACAGTGATCGTCATGGTTCTCGTTGGGATGCGCTCGGACCAAGTGGGAGAACGCCGCTGGCACACGGCAGTTCCCGCGTTTGTAGCTGCCGGAGGTTTGATCCTGGCTGGGTATGGCCACTCGACACTCGTGGTCATCGCTGGCATTACTATTGGTATGGCATTCGCCGAAGCCATGGGCGGTCCATTTTGGGCAATGGCGACGTCACGATTGTCGGGCCTTTCTGCCGCAGCCGGGATTGCTGTCATCAACTCGCTGGCAAACCTTGGCGGTTATTTCGGCCCCGACATCATTGGGTTGTTCCGGACTGCAAGTGGAGGATTCAAAGGAGGTTTGCTGACAATCGCCGCGACCGTCGCCACAAGCGGTGTCATTGCCCTCATTGTGGGTCGGGAGCGCCCGCTCTTGATGTCGTCCGACCGGTAAACACATTCCTGACGTTAAGCTTCGCGCCGTGAACTCTATTGTTTACAATAAGAGATTCGCACTGCCGACTCGAAAACTTGAGCTACTGACGCGAAATAAGCATTTTGGAATCATCGAACCACAACTCCAGTACTGCCGCCCCCACAGTCTACTGGCGCGTAGAGGGCAGCCTTTTGGACCTGACCGTCGTCAGGCCCGTGGCGTTCTTTACCTGGAATGCGCAGACCTTTGCCGAACGATTCCGGCGCCGCGGCCTTATCTTTCTCATGGCCGTTCTACGACCGATTCTTTACTCTATGAATCGAAAGTTCGCTACTCGGGTTGTCCACACCGTCTTGCGTGGTGTAACCCGGGACCGCCTCGACCTATTGGGCGAAGAGTATTTCGAATATAAATTGAAGCCCCGCCTGAAGCCCGAGGGAGTTCAGGCGGTACAGGAACTGGTAAAGTCCGGTGCCGAAGTCGTATTGGTCAGCCAAGCTCTCGATCACCTGATGCGTCCATTGGCACAGCACCTCGGGGTGAAGCACATCGTTGCCAACCGTCTGGAGTTTCGCGATGGTACCGCCACTGGTCGATTGCTTGACCCCGTAATTCGTCCGCGGGGCGCGTTCGCTCCTTTTCGCGAGAACATGCCAGACGGCCGCCGTGCTCCCAAAACGCTAGCCCGGCATCTGGGTATCTCTTTGGAACACTTGCGGGCAGCTGTTACACCCGCCCAAAGGCACTCGCGGACGCTGGTGCGGCCGATCGTGTACTTCAATGGGCAAAAGCAAACTCCCGGCTTCTCCGTGCGTCGCGCCTTTGCGGGCAAGCAGATCATGCTGATTGGCGTGACCGGATTCATCGGAAAAGTCTGGCTGGCGAACACACTGTTGGACCTTCCCCAGGTGAAACGGATCTACCTTTTGATCCGCCGCCAAAAGTCCAACCCTGGAGAACGCCGCTTTGAGAAGATGATCGAAGATTCTCCAGTGTTCGATCCACTGTTTGAGCGCTACGTCGACCAACTCTCTGAATTTCTCCGTGACAAGGTTGAAATAGTGGAAGGCGACGTGAGCCAGTCCGGGCTTGGGTTGAGCCCCCAAACCACCCACTTCCTCCAGAAAAATCTTGATCTGATCGTGAACAGCTCAGGTCTGACCGACTTTAATCCCGACCTTCGCGATGCTCTTACCACCAATACCGACGCGGCCCTCAATGTTCTTGAGTTCGTCCGCGGCTCCGATCATGGTGGGCTTGTACATCTCTCCACCTGTTACGTGGCTGGCGAACAGGATGGCCGTGTCAGCGAGAAGTTGGTTGCAAACTACAATCCACGCGGATTAGTGGACTTCGACGCCGAGACTGAATGGCGTTCTTTGCAGCGAGTAATTCGGGAGGCGGAGCAGCGGGCTGGGAGCGATGAAGTTACTTCCGGCCTTCGCATGCAGGCTCAAGTCAAGGAACATGCAGCGAAGAATCTCCAGGGCGCCGCGCTTGAGAATCAGATCCGTAAAGGCCGTGTCCGCTGGTTGAAGACCTATTTGACTGAAGCGGGTACGCGGCGGGCGAAGGAACTCGGCTGGCCGAATACGTACACGCTCACGAAGAGTCTGGCTGAATCATTGATCGTCAAACACGGCGCCGGATTACCAGTTGCAGTTGTGCGTCCGGCCATCGTAGAGACTTCGGTCGCGAAACCATTTCTGGGCTGGAATGAAGGCATCAACACATCGGCCTCTCTTTCTTATCTTTTGGGCACGTATTTCCGCCAGTTGCCCTCAAATGAAAGCAAGCGGCTCGACATCATCCCTGTTGACGCGGTTTGCGCGGGCATGACCCTAATTGCGGCCGCCGTCATGGAGCGCCGTCATGAGGCCCTGTATCAATTAGCGACCTCAGTGACAAATCCATGCAACATGGGGCGTTCAATCGAGTTGACCTCGCTGGCTCATAGGAAACACTACCGCGCGCAAGAGGGCCTCGAGTCATGGCTTCGCCTGCGGTTTGATGCCATCCCCGTTTCTAAGGAACGCTACAACCGCATGTCAGCGCCGGCGCAAAAGGCGATTGTGAAATCAATTCAGCGCATCATGTCGCCGCTTCCGCTGAAGCGGGCGCCGCTGGTAAAGACGGAACGCAACCTTGAGCGGGTCGAAAAGCTGATTGAATTGTTTGAGCCGTTCATTCTGCTGAACGAACACGACTTCACAGCGGAGAATATCGAAAAGCTCTCCTATACTCTCGTTCCCGAAGAGCGAGGTCATTTTGCATATGACACGCGCTCGCTCGACTGGTGGGAGTACTGGATTAACGTTCACATCCCGGCGTTGCGGCGGTGGACCTATCCCCTCATCGAGGGCCGCTCTCTGGAACCCCGTCCTCCGCGCAGCTTTCAGCTTGCGCCTGCAAATATTGACGCCGTCAGAACAGGCACCAACGGAGCAACGTGGCGATATTCCTGACCGGTTCGACCGGATACATCGGCGCCCATGTCGCCGCCAATCTTCTGCAGGGCTACGGTGCATCGCTAAACCTGCTCGTGCGCGCGCGCGACCAGCAGGAAGCGCAGATGAGACTGTGGCGTGCTCTGCAATTGCATCTGCCGTTCCCGGCATTTTACGAATACCTGCAGACGAAAGTACGTATCTTCTGCGGAGATCTGACCTCGCCGGGATTTGGCCTGGGACGCGATGAATACGATCGCCTGGTGCATACCACGGATTCCGTGATCCATTGCGCGGCATCTCTTAACCGCAAATCCGAAAAGAGCTGTCTGAACGTCAATCTTCGCGGCACCCTGGAAGTGTTGACGTTAGCTCGCAATGCCGAGCACTATCACGGTCTGCGACGCTTCAGCGAAGTCAGCACAGTAGCGGTGGCCGGGAAACGGAGTAACGAGGTTGTCACGGAGGACCGCTCGATCGAGTGGGATCGCTCGGACTACGATCCCTACGCCCGCACCAAGAAATTCTGCGAGCATATGACGCACGTCCTGCTTCCCGACACTCCGAAAACAATTTTTCGCCCCAGCATCGTACTCGGCGACAGTCGCCACGCGGAAACGACCCAGTTCGACATGGTGAAAGCTTTCGTTTTTCTCGCCGGGTTGCCTGCGCTCCCGTTCCGGCCCAATGACAAAATCGACATCGTCAACGTCGATTTCGTCGCCGACGCCATTGCTAGCTTGCATCTGAAGGATCAGCCGAAGTACGACATCTATCATCTGTCGTCAGGGATTTCGTCGCAAACGTTCCGCGAAGTGACCACGGCACTGGCCGCCGCGCAGCAAAAACGCCGGCCGGTGTTCCTGCCTTTTACCGAGAAGCCATTCACGCGATCCGTTAACCTGCTCTCGAACCGGAAGGGTCCTCTGGGTTACGGTGCGTCGCTCATGAAGGTTTTCATGCCATATCTAGTGTGGAACACGGTGTTCGACAACACGCGTGCCACTTCGGAGTTGGGGCGCCGGCCCGTTCCGTTCTCGCAGTACAGCTTTCCGCTGCTCAAGTTCAGCCACGAAAATAATTTCGAATACAGCTATCAGCCTTGGCCCGCCGCCCGTGGAGGTACCGCCGCATGATGGACTTCGTCCTGGAAGCCTGGGTCAGCGCCAACATCGAGCGCGCTAAGGCCCGATGGATGCTTGGCGGTAACAAGCCATGGGAACCCGGTGCGAAACTCAAGCTTCTTTTTGCGGGATACAACGGCACGCGCAATATGGGCTCTGACGTCCGTGTGGAAGAAATGTTGCGCCAGATTCGGCACATTCTCGGAGCAGAGAGCGTGGAGTTCAGCGTCATGAGCCAGAACTTCAACTTCTCGAAGGGATACTTCGAGGGAACGAAGCAAGTCCACTTGCCCGACATCTTTCCGCCTTTCTTGTCCGAGGAGGTGCCCAAACACCACGGGGTAATCGCCTGCGAAGGCTCTATGTTCAAGAGTAAATTTGCCAACGCTCTTACAACGATGATGATCGGTTCTCTTGGCATTGCGGCCGCTGAGAACAAGCTTTCTGTGGGCTATGGCGCCGAAGCCGGCCACATGGACTCCCTGGTTGCGAAGATGTGCGCCCGCTACTGCAAGAACTCGCTGGTTATTACGCGGAACGAGGAATCACGCTCCATCCTGAGTGAAATGGGAATTCCGACGCAACTGGGAACCGACACCGCCTGGACCTTCGAGCCCAAACCCGCCGCGTACGGCCAGAGTGTTCTGCGTCAAGTCGGCTGGGACGGCAAGACGCCGGTGCTTGTAGTCTGTCCAATCAATCCCTTTGAGTGGCCCGTGAAGGCGTCGGTTGCGAAATACGCGATACGCAGCCTGACCGGCGCTTATAAAGACAGCCACTATCGAACGGTCTACTTCCACAACTCGGGACCTGCAGCCGATCGGGCCTATCAGCATTACTTAACTTCGATCGCTGATGCGGTCGATGCCTTCCGTAAGCAACGAAATATATTTGTCATCCTGGTTGCGACCGAACGTCTTGATGCTCGTCCCGCCAACCGCATTTCCGAGAAGCTGGGTGGTGTCCCCGTTCTGACCAGCGACCAGTACAACATGTACGAACTCGTGAGCATTCTGCGCTCGTGCCACATGATGGCGTCCTCGCGCTACCACGGGATCGTGACCTCGATGCCCGCGCTGGTTCCTTCTGCGGGAATCACGATGGACGAACGCATCCGCAACCTAATGCGCGAGCGCGGACATCCGGAACTGCTCATGACCGTCGATGATCCCGATCTCAAGTCGAAGCTGTTCGCCGCGCTCAACGTTCTGGCCACGCAGGGCGAGCGCGTCTCAGATGGCATTGCACGCACCGTGGTAAAGAATCTGAAAGTCATGGCCCAGATGGGAGTCTTCTTTGAAGAGGAAGTCCAGCGAAGATATCCCGAATTCCCGACGCGTACCGGCGAGTGGAGTTGGGAAGATTATCTGCCGCCCATGAATGCATCCTTGCAACAATTGGTGTCGGCCTACAGCTAATCAGTTCGACTTCGTGTTTTGGTGGCCTTTGGGGTTGAAAATCTATGCCCTTCGTAGGAGATATATTTTCGCAACTCAAAGCGGCAGCGCAGAATACTGTCCTGCAGGAAATCCGCAACGGCGAGTTCACGGGAGTGAGCGGACCTGAGTTGCTCGAATTAGTCCGTAAGGCACGTACGTTCCTTGCCTCAAAAGGGCTGAAAAAGGGCGACCGCTGCGGCATTCTTGCTGCCAATAGCATCCGCTGGCTCGCCCTGGATCTAGCGGCGATGGCCGAAGGCCTTATTGTTGTCCCCCTCTATTTTCGTCAAGCTCCGGGCGAATTGGTCGCAATCATGAAGGACAGTACTCCGGCGCTCGTTTGCTGTGGCGACACAACCCTGAGCAATGGAATCCGGCAGGCCTGGCCTGAGGCTCCGTCACTACATCGGTTCGACGACGTCTTCCGAGGCGCGGAGGGAATCTCGCTCGATCGTCCTCAGATCCGCGACGAAGATCCCGTTACCATCATCTACACCTCCGGCACATCGGGCGAATCCAAGGGAGTTATTCTGACGGCGGCGAACGTCGGATTCATGCTTAGCTGCACCTCGGCGCGTCTCGATGAGTTGATGGACGGACGAAAAGGACAAGATCGAATCTTTCACTATCTTCCGCTCAGTTTCTGTGCCTCATGGATCGCCGTCTTGAGCTTCATGCTGCGGGGAAGCCTGATTACCTTCAACACCGATTTAACAAAAATCGCAAGCGACATGCCGGTGGTATCGCCGCATTACGTTCTAAATGTGCCGCAGTTGCTCGAGCGTATGCGCAGAGCTGTCGATGAACAGATCGTGCAAAAAGGCGGCATCGTGAAAGCGATTTACGACGGGGCAAACAAGGCTTGGCGCACTCGTTCTCCAACGGGAGCTTCAAGTAAATCAATCTCGTCGTTTATTGCCAACAAGATTGTCTTCCCTGGGATCCGCAAGAAGATGGTCGGTAACAACCTCAAGGCCTTAATCTGTGGTTCCGCTCCGCTCAGCCCCGAAACGCAGGACTATTTCCGCATGCTCGGCATTCCCGTGCTGCAGGTGTACGGGCTCACAGAGACGACTGGAATCTGCACGATGGACGATCCGAAGAAGCCGGTGCCGGGGCGCGTCGGCCCGCGCATTCCTGGTATTGAAATGCGCGTCGCAGAGAACGGCGAAATCGTTGTCCGAGGGCCCAACGTGTTCACCGGCTACTGGAATCGCCCTCAGCAAACGGCGGAAGTCCTGCGTGATGAATGGTTTCATACGGGAGATCAAGGCGAGTTAGACAAAACCGGCACGTGGAAAATCGTGGGCCGCATCAAGAACCTCATCGTCCTCGGCTCGGGCCACAAGATCGCTCCCGAAACCATCGAAGATGAAATCGCCAAGCATCTTTCCTCTGCGCAGCAGATCGTGATCGTCGGCAACGGCCGCGGATATCTTTCGGCGATCATTACCGGACCAGTGAGCGGGAACGAGGTGCAACAGGCTCTCGATGCTGTCAATGCGCAACTCCCGCACTATAAACAAGTTCGCGCCTCCGTGTTGCGAGCCGATCCATTCTCGATCGACAACGGCATGCTGACCGCAAACGGCAAACTGAAGCGCGACCTGATCGCCGAACGAATGAAGAATGAGATCGAAGATATATACCGGGTGAAACAGGCTGTCTAGACCGTTCCAATACTGCGACAACGTGACTCATTTGAAGAACCAGGCAATATCTTGGGAGGTGAAAGACGGAGTTATCGAACTCCGGTTGCATCGTGCCCCGAGCAATGAACTGGGTTCGTTATCGCTCCAGGAACTTGAGCAATTTGTCGCGGTATTGGATGACCTGGAAAGGGAGTCGCACGCTCTAATTATTCACAGCCAAATGAGCTCAGGTTTCTGCGCTGGCGCCGATCTGCGAGAGTTGCAAGAACGCTCAAGCGCGATGCAAACGCCCCGTGCGCTCGAGGGTGTGCGCGGTTTCCTCGAACGCATCCATCGGGCCTTGAATCGGATTGACGCTTCACCCCTCACCACCATCGCTTCTGTTCATGGAGTGACTTTCGGCGGGGGCTTGGAACTGGCCCTGGTCTGCGATCTCATCATCGCCGACAAGACTACTCGTTTTGCCTTCCCGGAACTCCGGCTGGGATTGATTCCCGGTTTCGGTGGTATACCGCGATTGAAACGGGATGTCGGGAACGCAGTCATCCGCGATCTCCTGCTCACAGGGCGGAGTTTCAATGCGACGAAAGCCCAGCAGATCGGCTTGGTCAGCCAGGTTGTCGCTGAAGGGGAGGCGTTGCGGACTGCGCGCGCCACTGCCGCACAACTGGCCAAATTTGATCGTTATACGGCCGCGACAGCCAAGCGATTCATCAAGCCTATACCGTACGACGAACTGAAACGCGAAATCGACATTTTCTGTGACCTGTTCTCGCGGCCGGCGGTGCAACAAGGGCTCAAGAAGTTCGTAGAAAGCAAGGACGCACAGCCGTATTTACCGTGATCGATCTTCCCAAGATACAATGAGCTTTATGCCAACAGCCGAACAAACGCTGGACGAGATTCTGAATTTGGCCGCCGCGCACTTCAAAGTGCCGCGCGAGAAGCTCTCGCCCGACGATGATTTCTTCAAGACTCTGGGCATCGACAGCCTGCAAACGCTCGATTTGCTCACCAAGCTTGAAAACCACTTCCGCGTCGAATTGCCAGACTATGAACTGCAGGGAGTGAACGACTTCCGCACTCTGGCCAGCAAGATTCAGGTTCGTCTATAGATTCCAGGCGTGATTTGTTGATGAAGCGGGGAACAGCCCCGGCGATTTCTCCGCGGCTTGTTCAACCGGCAATCGACAATCTAAAATCAGCAATTTCGTGATGCTCGATCTCCGACAATACACCTGCCTCGGCGCTGCTCTTCGTGCCGCTCTCGACCGCTTCTCCAAAGAAGTTTGTCTCATTGAAGCAGAACGCGATCGCGAGAAGCTCCGCCTGACTTATTCTGATTTCAAGGAGGTCGCGCTTCCGCTAGCCCGCGCTCTGGAAGACGCTGACTTCGACCCCAACGATCGCACTGCGATCATCATGACGAATCAGTCCAAGTGGCTGATTTCGGCCTACGCTGTCTTCTACTGTGGCGGAGTGCTGGTCCCGCTCGACTACAAACTCAGCCCAGCCGAGCACCTGCAACTTCTTGCGCACTCGAAAGCTAAGGTCCTGGTCGTCGAATACCATCTGTGGCGCGCAATGATGGCAGACCCCGGGTTCGACAGGATCGGGACGAAAATCGTTCTGGTCACAGAAGCTCCGCTGGGCACGGATCTCGCCGGCGCTTTTCGATGGGAGGATTTCAAACGCAAAGGCGCGCCTGATTTCGTCATGCGGGAGAAAGATGATGTCGCATGCATCGTCTATTCTTCCGGAACTGGAGGCCGCCCCAAGGGCTGCGTCCTCACCCATGAGAACTATCTCGAACAATGCCGCTCACTGACCGCGTGGTACCCGTTCTGGCCGGGCGTTCGCTACCTGAGCATCCTTCCTACCAATCACGCGATCGATTTCATGGTCGGCTTCATTGGGCCGTTCGTATGCGGTGCTTGCGTCGTGCATCTCCGAACTTTGCGTCCAGAGTTCGTGAGAGACGCATTCGTGCGCTATCGAATTACTTACGTTTCGCTGGTCCCGATGATTCTCAAAAATCTGGAACGTGGCCTGCGCGCTAAGTTCGACGAGTTGCCATCGTGGAAGCGGACTCTTCTGAACTCGATGATTGCGCTAAACCGCGCTCTGACCCGCAGCCGTCCGAACGTGAAGCTTAGCCGAATGCTGCTGGGCAATATCCACCGCGGATTCGGCGGCGAACTGCTGGCGTTGATCACCGGAGGTGCCTTCATGGAGCCTTCCACCATGCAGTTTTTCTATGATCTCGGCATACCGGTGGTGAACGGGTATGGGCTCACCGAAGCAGGTACCGCGCTCACGCTCAATGATCTGAAACCGTTCCGCGCCGACACAGTGGGGAAACCTCTCCCCGGAGTAGAGTTGCGTATTTTGAAACCCGACGGCCAGGGCATCGGCGAAGTGGCAGTTCACAGCAAGACGGTCATGTCGCATTATCTGGATGATCCCGAACTCACACTGGAAACGATCGTCGATGGGTGGCTCCTCACAGGCGATTTGGGCCGATTTGAGCGGCACGGGCATCTTCAGTTGTTCGGTCGGAAGAAGAATATGATCGTTACCGAGGGCGGCAAGAACATCTATCCCGAAGACATCGAAACCGTGTTCGATGGTCTGACCGTGAAAGAATACGCGGTGTTTGCCGGAAATTACATCTGGCCCAGGAAAGAACTGGGCAGGGAAGCGCTGCTGCTCGTTTTGCGCTTGGAACAGAATCAGAAACTCGAGACCAGCCTGCTAGCCGATATTTCAGCCAGAAACCGCAAACTGCCCGACTTCAAACGAATCGGCGGCTATATCGTCTGGGACAAAGACTTCCCTCGCACGGCATCGATGAAGATTAAACGGCAGATCTTAGCCGAAGAGATCGGCAAAGCAGTAGACAACAGTGCAGTCAAAGAGTTGTAGGGCTCCGCATCGACTGTCCATGCGCGGAGCGGTGGCATAACCATAATCGGTTCCACACCTTGGGGCAAACCTACTTAGCGATCGCGAATCCGGCAGCCGGCGGCGGACGGGGAGGGAAACTCCTCGGTTCCGCGCTGAAGCGTCTTCGTGATGCCGGTCTTGACGTAACGGTCGCTACTACCCGCTCTGCCGGACACGCGACCGAGATCGCCCGCGATGCTTACCAACATGGCACGCGGAACTTCATCGCTGTCGGGGGTGACGGGACCGCCTACGAAATCGTGAACGGTTTGTTTCCGCAAGCCATTGGCAATGGGATTCCAACGCTTGGATTCCTGCCTCTGGGCACCGGGAATTCGTTTCTCCGCGACTTCAGCGGCCGCGGCGTCGAGCATGCAATCGAGTCTCTGATCGCTAACAAAATTCGACCTTGCGACGTAATGCGAATGCGCCACCGTGGAGGGGTCATTTACTACATCAATCTCCTCAGCATGGGCTTCTCCGCCGATGTAGCTACACTCAGGGCTCGCCGGTTCAGCGGATGGGGAGAACTGGGGTACTTTGCCTCCATCTTTCTGACCCTTGCACGATTTAATCGTCGACCCTTTCCGCTACGCGTTGAAGGGCAGGAGCACATGGATGATCGTCCGTGCCTCTTCGTCACCTTCAACAATAGCAAGTTCACTGGAGGCACCATGGTGATCGCTCCAAGTGCTGAGGTCGATGATGGCCTGATCGAATATGTCCGCTGGGGCCCAATTGGAAGATTAGGCTTGATCCGAAATCTGCCAGGCCTCTACGACGGAACACATATTCAGCATCCCTTGGCAGAATGCAAAGCGGTCAGTCGCGTGGAGTTCAATCTCGATGCGCCCGTTGACGTGATGGTCGATGGTGAAGTGCTCTCGTTGCACTGTGAGGAACTCGATGTCCTCCCGCGAGCGCTAAACGTCGTTGCATAATGACCGTGATATAAGAAATGAATCATGTCCGAAGAAAGACGAAAACGCCAGCAAGCGGGCCAAGACGAGAGCAGCAAGACCAAGAAAGTCCTGATGTATGGGATTGTCGTGGTCCTTTTCGTTGGCGCCTATCTTTACTACAAGAATCACAAGTATGATTCATTCGCCAAATGCCTCGCCAGCAAGAATGCCAAGATGTATGGCTTGTACTGGTGTCCGCACTGCGCCGATCAGAAGCGTGAGTTTGGCGCCTCCATCCATTACGTGCCTTATGTTGAATGCGCGAGTCAAGACGATCCTCATCAGTTAACGCCAGCTTGCAAGGCCGCGGGGGTAAAGCTGTTTCCAAGTTGGCAGTTTGGGGCGGATCCGCCGAAAGAAGGAGTTTTGTCCTTACAAGAGCTCAGCCAAAAAACTGGGTGCAGCCTTCCGTGAACGCAGTAACAGCGGGCAATCGAATGCTATTCGTAATTGCGATCCTCGCAATTGCCGGTCTGGCGATCTCAGGCGTCTCCCTTCAACGACACTATGCAAAATCAAGTAGCGACTTCTGTGATTTTAGCCAGCAGTTCAACTGCGACATTGTGAACCGCAGCGAGTACTCCGAATTGGAAGGAGTTCCTGTAGCAGCAATCGGCGTCGCCGGGTATGCCGTGCTCTTCTTACTGTCAACGCTCTGGAAGTCTCGTCCCGAAACGGCCACTCGATTACTGGTAGCCGCTAGCGTCGGACTGGTTTTCACTCTATATCTGAGTTATGTAGAAGCCCACAATTTGAAGACATGGTGCATCCTGTGCCTAGGCTCCCAGGTGCTCATATTTCTGATCACGCTGTTGTCTGCGATCGTGAAGCTGCAGGCATCGCGAACATGAGATCGTCGACCGTTGTATTCTAGAAACGCACCACCCCCTTGATCGAAGAAACCCAAATAACTGAAAGCACCATGAGTCTGAACCCCGAGGTGATTCGCGTCGACGCTGCTGCGGGCGACCTCCGATTGCACGAATTCCGGAGCCGTTTTTTCCGAAATACCAGATTTCTTCGCGTTTGGCTTCCACCGGGCTACGACGACGCTAAAAACTCGATCAAGTTCTATCCCGTCCTCTATCTCAATGATGGGCAGAATCTTTTCGAGCCCTCTACTTCGTTCACGGGCGTGGAATGGCAGGTCGACGAGACGGCGGAGCGTTTGATCCGCGAAGGGCAGATCCCACCGATGATCGTCGTCGGGATCGACAATGCCGGCAAAGACCGTTTGCGTGAGTACATGTCGTATCGCTCGCTCAACCCGACCATGCTTCGTGTCCAGGGCAGTCGCTATCCCAACTTCCTGATCAAGGAAGTCATGCCATTTGTCGCGGAGATGTATCGCATCGCCTCGGGACCGGAGAACACTGGTCTGGGTGGATCCTCTCTGGGAGCCTTAATCTCCCTCTATACCGCAGCCTCGCATCCAGGTTGGTTCGGCCGCTTGCTGCTTGAGAGTCCATCGTTATGGGCATCGAACCGCCAGATGATCAAAGAGAGCCGCGCCGTCAAACAATGGCCGCAGAGAATCTTTCTCGCGGCCGGAACGGCGGAAGCCGGACGGGAAGACCGCGACCGCAGCATGGTTGACGATGTCCGTGAACTAGCAGCGATTTTCCGCAGGGCTGGTTTGAACGATCAGCGTATCAAACTCGTAATCGATGAAGGTGCTACCCACCACGAATCCGCATGGGCCCGGCGCTTTCCGGACGCACTGGCGTTTCTATTCAGCCATCAGTGACAAAAATTTCTACTGACTTACAGTGCCCAAATGCGCGCCGCTGGGCACAGTCGCGGCATGCTTTTTTCCAGCGATTCTCCAAATCCAGTACACCAAAATTGCCATCGCAATCACCGACAACTGTACATGGGTCCAGTGCGTGCAGGGTCCCAGCAAGGGAAGGATGTAAACAGCATAAAGAAGACTGCCGATTCCTCCCTGGGTCGAACCCTGCGAGATCGCCCACTCGGTCAGCAAAAGAATTGCTGGGGCGAGGATCACCAGATCATAAATCGTGAGATGCGGCGAAACCAGCACCGTGGCGAGAAGTAACACGGAGAACTTTAGAGAAAATGGCTTCTGACTCTTCCAGATAGCAATTGTCCAGCCGAGTACGACCGCCGAACTAACGAGATAGAGTCCGAAGGAGAGTTCGCTCCGTGGCACCAGTATGGACCAGAATGTCCGCAGGCAGTGCGTCTCATAGGGTTTTGGTTCAAAGGACGCGAGCCGTGCGGGCACATGCCGCATAGTGTCCATCCAGCTACGAAACGGACCTGTGCCGTAATAAAGAACCCCCACCGCGCTTTGTACCGCCCCTGAGAGTGCCGCGCCGGCCACCAGCCTCCAGTTCCCAAGGAATATGAACAGGATGGCAGCTGCGAGCCCCAATTGAGGCTTGAAAGTCACGCACCCCAGCACGAGTCCAGCCGCAAACTCCCGCTGATCGCGCAACAGAAAGAAAGTCACTGTGAAGCAGGCAAGAGCGATCGCGCTGGTTTGACCCCACGCGATCAGATGAAAGAAAGCAGGAAACGCCAATGCAGCCAGAGCAGTAGTCGCACCGCAACGATGCAAAGCCGGACAGGATTGCCAAGTCCAGTAGCAGCACGCCGCATAGATCACAGCCGTGAAGAGCCACCACAACGTGAGCGCCCGTTCATAGGAGAAAACGGCAAGCGGCGCAAACAGAAGGGAAACTTGCGGAGGATACAAGGGTAGATACCGAATTCCCCTGGCATCAGGAACGCGTCGCTCAGCCAGCAAGGCCTGGGACCGCATGTCATAAAGTTCGTTTCCACTGTGCGCAAGTGCGAGCGATCCGAGGGTGTAGAAATGCAGGAAATCGGTGCCTTTCAGGTTCCCATTCCGGTCGCGCAGGCCAGGAGTCGCAATCGTCCAGATATAAATGCCCCACACCGCAATCGCAAGCAACAGGGCGTGGGCGCGCAGTCGCTTTGAAGTTAGCCAGCGATCCAAGTTCACCGCCGCCTCATGATACCGAAGGATCAAGTCGTGTCGGCGCAGGATCCACTAATTTTGCGCTTGTCGCCGCGAGAGCGTGAACATCAGCCAGAAGAAGAGGAATGGTGCCAGAGGCAGCAATACCGAAGGCAACAAAGCAGTGCGGTGCGAGTCCAATGGCGGCGGAAACATGAGTAACCCCGCGGCTGTCACGAATGGCCATGCCAAAAACAGAACAAATCCCATGCGGTTCCACTGTGGCAGATCTTGCCAGTTTTGCAGCAGCATCAACAACGGGAGAAGCAGCAGGACCTGATTGTAGGGCGTCATGAGCGGAAGCACCAAGCTAGCCGTAATAAAGAAAAAGCTCAGCACCCGCGCGAATTCCAGCGACTCTGCCGGTGCCTCGCGTCTGTTCCACGCATGCACAAGTAAGGCGATCACCGCCACTATGGAGAAGAGTCCTCCCCACCAATTTCCGAGCGCCAGTCGCACGATCGACATGGCGCCCAGCGGAAAATAGTGCCGATAAGTCTCCATCCCTTCCAGAAAGTAACGCATCCAGCCCGGAACCAGAATCTCTCCCGCGCCCGCGAGCAGTCCTAGCGCGGCGGCGAATCCTACTGCCACAGGCCATCGTTTCCTCCAGTTCCCCAGCGTCCATATAAAAAACCACACCAGGCAAAGTGCCACCATTTGCGGCTTGATCGTCGCCACGCCGAGCAAAACGCCAGACAGGAACAAGCGATTCTGCGCAACGCACCACGTGGCGAGTGCCAAAAGAAAAGCAGCGAAGAGTCCGATTTGGCGCAGTCGCATCCCCTGAGCAACCTGAGGACTGCTTACGACCAGCAGAAAGAGCACGAACAGACACCACAGCGGTGGTCGCCAACGCAGTACGGCGAGCCAAACCCAGATGCTGAGGACGGTTAGCGCGCCGAGGACAACCGGTGCCCAGCTTTGCAGTACGTTAAAATCAGCGTGCACCGTCGGCGCCAGCAGGAATACGACATACACCGGATAGGCAAACCGTTGTTCATCGATGATCTCAAACTGCGGTTTGTCATAACTCTGCTCGATGATCCGCCCGTAGAACGCGATCTGAATCTTGTGACTGACTTCGGGGCTGTATGGATTCGTCCCATGCAGCAGCAACTCCCGTGTGCCCACCCACCGTGGAAAGAGATCGCCCATCGGGGCCTTGACCCACCCATGCTCGACGTTGACGTAGTGCTCCCATGGCAGCAGGACGCGATGCATGTAGGTCCAACTCACCGCACTGGCCAGCACTCCGAGCAGAATCCATGCCCAAGGTCTCATCGCTCCATCCGCAAATCCATCTTAGACACAAATGGGCCTCCGCCCGCCGCAAGCGGTGGAGGCCCACTCACGATACTATTTTCCGGCTACCTTTGCGCCGATCTCTTCAAACAAGCCGTCTGCGATCTGGATCATCTCATCGTCAACGACGCGGTTTTTCGAGATCGCCTCTTTCAGCGTGATCGAGACAATCTTGTTCGCCCGCAAGGCTGCCATGCAGCCGAATTCGCCGCGGTGCACCATGTCGATTGCGCCCAGGCCATAACGCGTGGCCAACACGCGGTCAAATGCGGTCGGCGAACCTCCGCGCTGAATGTGTCCCAGCACAACGGCGCGCGTCTCGAACTTGGTTCGCGCTTCGATTTCGCGCGCGAGAATATTCGCAATGCCGCCCAGCTTGGCGTGCCCAAACTCGTCCTTACCCATATCGTGAATCACTGGAGCCCCCGCACCGGTTGCGAACTTTGCACCCTCAGCCACGACAACAATCGAGAAGTATCGTCCGCGCTCATGTCGATGCCGGATCGACTCAGCCACCTCCTCGACATCAAATGGCCGCTCGGGAATCAGAATGACGTCAGCTCCTCCCGCGATGCCGCTGTACAGAGCGATCCAACCCGCGTCGCGTCCCATCACCTCCACGACCATGACTCGATTGTGCGCCTCAGCCGTGGTGTGAACCCGATCAATGGCCTCGCACACGATGTTGCATGCCGTATCGAATCCGAAAGTGTAATCTGTTCCACCGAGATCGTTGTCGATCGTTTTCGGCACGCCCACCACTTTTACGCCCTTTTCGTGGAGTTTTTGCGCCACAGAAAGCGTGTCGTCGCCGCCGATCGCCACCAGAGCATCAATTTTGTGCGCTTCCAGCGTCGCCATACACCGTTCAAAGCCATCCGGACGCTTGGAAGGATTGGTGCGCGATGTCCTCAGGATCGTGCCACCGCGCGGCAAAATCCCGCTCACCGCATCCAGATTCAGTATCACACTCTGATTCTCGATCAGCCCCCGCCACCCTTCCAGGAATCCCACAATCTCGTCCTGATAATGAAAAATCCCTTTGCGCACCACTGCCCGGATGACCGCGTTGAGTCCTGGACAGTCTCCGCCGCCCGTTAACATGCCAATTTTCATTGCTGCTCCCTCATCGTGAGTTCCGGATGGCTTCCTCGGAATGCACCCCGAGTGTGTGGCTAACGAAATGGCCTGAAACGCGGGATGGCAACCGCTCGGAACACATAGAGTAACACCAAATGTACCCGTCTCAATGGTAGAAAGTAGCGGAGAAAATCGATGATGTACGTTGTTTTACGCTACTGAGGCGGCATCCGTATGGGGGCTGGGCATTGCACTCCAACGCGAGATTCGACACAATGCTCGACGACATGAAGAGGCCTCTTTCCACCCTCGGATGGGGAGTTGTGTCACTGCTTGCTGCCGGGGCAGTCGCCGTAATTGCCGTGCATCGCGCTGAGCCGATCAACGCCTTGTGGCTCGTGGTTGCTGCGACCTGCTGTTACGCCCTGGGATACCGTTTTTATAGCAAATTCATTGCTGCGAAAATCCTCGCAGTCGATGCTTTCCGCGCTACTCCCGCTGAACGCCTGGAAAACGGCCGCGATTTCCTGGTTACGAACAAGTGGGTCGTTTTCGGGCACCACTTCGCCGCGATCGCTGGCCCGGGCCCCTTAGTGGGCCCGGTCCTCGCAGCTCAATTCGGGTACCTGCCAGGAACGCTCTGGGTCCTTGTTGGAGCTGTGTTTGCGGGATGCGTGCAGGACTTTGTGATTCTATTGTTCTCCGTTCGCCGCGACGGCAAATCTCTCACCGAGATGGCCAAAGAAGAAACTGGCGTGGTCGGGGGCTTCGTCGCCTATGCCGCCGTGATTGCCATCCTGATCATTCTTCTCGCGGTTGTAGCCCTGGTGGTGGTGAACGCCCTCAAGGACAGTCCCTGGGGGACTTTCACCATCGCAATGACCATCCCGATTGCGCTCCTCATGGGCATCTATCTCCGCCGCATTCGTCCTGGCAGAGTGCTAGAAGTATCTGCGCTTGGCTTCACCCTCGTGCTGCTTGCGATCTGGGGTGGCCAATGGGTTTCGCTCCATCCAGGTCCAGCCCAGGTCTTCACGCTGACGGCCCCGATCCTTGCCATAGCGATCATCGTCTATGCCTTTGCCGCCTCCGCTGTGCCCGTCTGGCTGCTGCTCGCCCCTCGCGACTACCTGAGCACTTTCGTGAAACTCGGTACCATCGGCCTTCTTGGCATCGGGATTGTTGCTATACATCCCACATTGCACATGCCCGCCCTTACTCGCTTCGTCGACGGCACTGGGCCGGTCTTCGCCGGCAAGATGTTTCCATTTGCGTTCATCACCATCGCCTGCGGAGCCATCAGCGGATTCCATTCACTGATCTCCAGCGGAACCACCCCCAAGCTTATTGCCCGCGAAACCGAGACGCGCATGGTCGGTTATGGCGCGATGATGGCCGAGTCCGCAGTCGCCGTAATGGCGATCGTCGCCGCCTGCGTCTTGCAACCTGGTATTTATTTCGCAATCAACAGTCCCGCCGGAATCGTAGGTCAAACCGCGGTTGCCGCGACAGCCACCATCTCCAATTGGGGGTTTCCCGTTACCGCGGCCGACATGCAGACCTTGGCCCGCGCGGTTGGTGAACAAACTCTATTCAACCGCACCGGGGGCGCCCCTGCTTTCGCTGTCGGCATGGCGCACATCTTTTCGCAGACTCTGGGCGGTGGGACTGTGATGGCCCTCTGGTATCACTTTGCGGTGATGTTCGAAGCTCTGTTTATCCTCACGATCCTGGATGCCGGCACCCGTGTTGCCCGCTTCATGATCCAGGACGCTCTCGGGCATATCTACAAGCCTCTGGGGCGCACCAGTTGGTATCCATCGATCTTGTTCACAAGCGCACTCATCGTCGCTGCCTGGGGATTCTTCCTCTGGCAAGGAGTGAAGGACCCATTGGGCGGAATCAACTCCCTCTGGCCACTATTCGGGATTGCCAATCAATTGCTGGCGACAGTCGCGCTCTGCGTCGCGACGACGATCATCATCAAGATGGATCGCGCGAAATATGCAGCCGTTACGCTGATCCCGCTTGTCTGGCTAGTTGCCGTCACGTTTACAGCTTCCTGGCATAAGATTTTCGACTCCAATCCGCGCGTCGGATTTCTGTCGCAGGTCAGGGTGCTCGTCGCCGGGCCGTCAACCAGCGCCACCGCCCGGCTGATCCTTAACAACCGGCTCGACGCGGCCGTCACTGGGCTACTACTTGCGATGGTTGCGCTTGTGTTGTTGGAGTCTGCCCGTCAATGGATCGCCGTCCTCAGCGGACGCAAAGAAGCGCGAGTCAAAGAAGTTCCGTTCGTAATGACCCGCTTCGCCGAGGAGCGCGCATGACCTGTCTGAAGAAAACTGTCACAATTCTGTTTTCCGCGTTGCGCGAGATTTTCGACGAAGCCGCGTATTCACGTTTTCTGCAGAGGACTAACATGGCATCCTCTCCCGAAGCCTATGCCGCGTTCTGGCGCGAGAGAGAAAGCAAGGCTCCGAAACCCCGTTGCTGCTAAGGATCTGACTTATGAAGACCAATCGTTCACGTCGCTCATGGCGAGTTACAACCACCGCGGAACCTGGGGCCGGGATATGTCAGGACAGAAACAGAATATGTGGGGACAGCCGCCATCGGCTGTCCCGGCGCTTCAGCGCCGCGCTAGCTTCTGTACTTCTGCTGGCATCGCTCCTGTTTGCTCAAACCAAGACGACGCAAACGATGCGCCCTGTAATCCGCGGGCGCAACGCAGCCGTCGCCTCGATGAAAGCCGAAGCTACGGAAGCCGCGCGGCGCATTCTCGATGCAGGAGGCAATGCATTCGATGCTGCCGTAGCGGGGCAAGCCGCGCTGGCTGTCACCGACTTCTCGCTCAATGGTGTGGGTAGTGATTCCGTTTTGCTCGTATACAACTCGCGGGACAAGAAGGTCTACTCCGTTAACGCCGAGCCCCGCGCCCCTAAACTGGCCACGATCGAGTGGTACGACAAGAACAACGGAGGGAAGATCCCCGAGAGCGACGGCCTGCTTTCGGGGGGGATCCCCGGTGTTGTCGACGCCTGGTATACCCTGCTCGACCGCTGGGGAACGATGAGCTTCGAGCAAGTGCTTCAACCAGCCATCGATTTGGCTGAAAACGGATTTCCGCTAAGCGAGAGAGGCGCTTCCTACATCGCAGAGTCCAAGAAGATTCTGAAGTACCCGACAACGGTCAAGATTTTTCTTCCCGGCGGACATCCCCCGAAAGCTGGCGAGATTCTGAAGAACCCCGATCTCGCCCGCACCCTGAAGAAGCTGGTCGAGGCCGAAAAATCGAGCCAGTCCAGAGGCCGCCAAGAAGCTCTCAAAGCCGCACGCGATCGCTTCTACCAAGGCGACATCGCGCACGAACTCGCAGCCTTTTCCGAAGCCAACGGTGGATTGTTTCGCTATGAGGATTTCGCGGAATACACGGCCAAAGTCGAAACGCCAGTCTCAGTGAACTACCGGGGCTACGACGTATACAAGAACCCTTCTTCCAGCCAGGGGCCCACCGAACTGATCGCGCTCAACTTGCTCGAAGGCTTTGATCTCAAAGCCATGGGCCACAACAGCCCCGAGTACTTGCACACGAGCGTCGAAGCCGTGAAGCTGGCCATGGCCGACCGCGAGAAGTATCTCGGCGACATGGATTTCATCAAGATCCCTTACGACGGTCTGCTTTCGAAAGACTACGCCCGCGAACGCCGCAAGCTGATCGATCCCGCCAAGGCGTCGCTGGAGTTGCGTCCTGGCACGCCAACAACAACTGCGGCTGAACGAAACCGTCCCGTTCACGAGGTTCTGACGGGGGACGCGACTCACAACGGCGACACCAGCTATATCGCCGTAATCGACAAAGACCACAACATGGTCAGCTTCGAACCCAGCCTGCACGAACTCTTCGGTACCGGTGTGGTGATGGGCGACACCGGCATCCTCTTCAACTGCCGCGGCGACTATTACTCGTTAGTCCCCGGCGAGGCCAATGCACTTCAACCAGGCAAGCGCCCGCGCAGCACGCTGCAAAGTACTCTCGTAATGAGAGACGGCCAGCCCTACGCGATCCTCGGCAGCCCCGGCGGCGACGATCAAGTCATGCGCACCATGCAGACGCTGATCAACATGATCGACTTCGGCATGAACATTCAGCAGGCCATAGAAGCCCCACGCTGGTCCTCGCGCAGTTTCCCCGCATCACCGTTCCCCCACACGATGTATCCCGGCGACATGGCGGTCGAATCGCGCATACCGGAAACAACGCGCGAAGCGCTAATCGCGAAAGGCCACAAGTTGCGGGTCACCGGTCCGTGGGTGCTAGGTTCAAACGGCGGCATCGTGATCGATGCGAGCACAGGAGTATTAAGCGCTGGCGCGGACCCACGGGTCGATGCCTACGCGTGGGCATGGTGAACTCCGCCTCTGATTCTGAGTTGACCCACATACCGCTCTCGCAACACTCGTTCCGAACGAAAACTAGCCAGGGAACGAGTTAAACTCGGCTCGCTAAATCGCCCAGGATTCCGCCGCTCTTTAACGCCTGAGGTTTGCTTTTTCTTCTGTGCCCACCTGTTCCGCGCTAAACTAGACTTTCCCAATGCGAATTTTAGGTATCGACTGCGGAGGAGAATACACCGGCTACGGTGTGGTCGAAATGCATCCCACCGGCAACCTCTCCTGCCTGACTTGCGGCGCCATCAAGCTTTCGCCGCGCGACAAACTGCCGATCCGCCTCTCCCGAATCTACATGCATCTTGGCGCGATCATCTCCGAACACCAACCTGATGAAGTCGCGATCGAAGATGTCTTCTACGCCCTGAACGTGAAGTCCGCATTGAAGCTGGGCCAGGTTAGAGGCGTGGCGATGCTAGCCGCAGCGTCTGCCGGGCTGGAAGTCTCTGAATACTCCCCGCTGACAATCAAATCCGCAGTCGTTGGCTACGGACGGGCCGAAAAACAACAGGTCCAGCATATGGTCACGCGCCTGCTCGATCTTCCCGCCCCGCCAGAGCCCCTCGACGCCTCCGATGCTCTGGCGATTGCGATTTGCCATCTGCACACGGTCGGAACTCTCGCACGCCAGCGAGCCGTTGGCCACTAAGGCTAAGTCGTAAGTTCCCTTGGCGAAAATTACGCTCGCGCCGCCATTATGGGTCATTCTGAGCGGAGCCCTTCTTCAGGCGGAGCCACGGATCGCCTTTCCAGATCCATGTTGGGCGTCTCCCTCGCCCCGCTGGAAAAAGCGCGAAGATTCGGGATGACTCTTATCTTCATTCCTGCTGGTGAGCGCGCCCGCGCTCGGTCGACATTTGTGTCCTTTTGTGGTTCCAGATCTTGCCCGGTCACGCACGACGCACGTCCCCGCCTTTTGGCATAATCTCTAGTATCTGGCCTATGACCGCTACCGATATCTTGAGAATCGATAACCCATGCAGGGCGTACCGCGTTCTACGTCGCTGCGCAGTAATTGGCTCAATGTTTCTGTACTTGACCCTGCGCTCGCTTGCCACCGACCCCGCCACCATCACCTTCTCCCTGGATTTCCCAAACTCCAGCCCCGAACATTACTCGATCGCCGTCCAATCCGACGGCCAGGCACACTATGAATCCTCGGGAAAGCTTACCGCCGACTCCGATGTTCGCGACGATTACCAGACCGATTTCAACTTCTCTGATCCCGCCCGCGCCCGCATTTTCGAACTTGCTTCCCTGGCTCACTACTTCTCCGGCAAAGTCGATTCCGGCAATAAGAAGCTGGCCTTTACGGGCAAGAAGAAACTCGTCTACACCGACGGGCAGCGCAACTCCTCAGCGGATTACAATTACTCGCAACAACCGCCCGTGCAGCAGTTGACCACTTTGTTCCAGAGCGTCGCCGCCACCATGGAATTCGGACGCCGGCTGACCTACTTCCACCGCTATCAGAAACTTGCTCTGGACGATGAACTCAAGCGCATGGAGGACGAGGCCCAGCGCGGCGAGTTGGCTGAGTTGCAGGCTGTAAGTCCAGTCCTGCAGAGCATTTATGAAGATACGTCGGTAATCAACGTGGTCCGTTCCCGAGCCCACCGGATTATCGAGATGAAATCACTGCCTCTCGCCAAGTGATAGCCCACACGGACGGCTTGAGGAGCCGCGGCCGCAGGTCCAAGTCTTTCGGGCCACCGGGCGTCTGCACCGATGTGGAGACGGAGTTTTTACAACTCCTTACCGAAATTCGTGTTCTAATAAGGCAACGTCTACGGAGGTTGTTATGCCAACACCTTCTCCGTCCAAAGATACTACCGTTCTGTTAGCCCTCGCAGCCTGCGTGCTGGTGGCATTGCCAGCTTTTGCCGACTCGCAGATCCGTATCGTTCGACTCAGCGACGTTCAAGGTTCGGTTCAAATCGACAAAAATACCGGCGCCGGATTCGAATCCGCTTTCGTCAACTTGCCCATCACTCAAGGAACGCAGCTGCGCACGGGTGACCGGGGACGCGCAGAAGTGGAATTTGAAGACGGCAGCTCCTTGCGCCTGACCCCGAACACTACGGTTGAATTCAGTAAGCTCGCTCTGAGCGATTCGGGCAAGCGCTTGTCGTCCATCCACCTGGTCCAGGGAATGGCTTACGTAAATTGGCTAGGCAAAGACGACCTCGCGGTCGACTTTTCTCGCGAGAAGCTCGGCATCGACCACGCCGCCCATTTCCGTCTGGACGCATCCACTCAGACTGCCAACCTGGCTGTCTTCAAGGGCGACGTTGACGTGGAAGGCCCCAACGGGAAGCTTTCAGTCGAAAAGAAAAAGAACGCGAGCTTCGATGTCGCCGACAACGACAAATCGAATGTCACAAACAAGATCCAGGAAGCTCCGCTCGATTCATGGGACAAGGAAGCCGATTCTTACCATGATCAGTACGCGAAGAACAACACCAATTCTCCCTACGGATACGGGCTCGCTGACCTGAACTACTACGGTGCCTATACCAACGTGCCCGGCTACGGCATGATGTGGCAGCCGTATTTCAGCGGTGTGGGCTGGGATCCGTTCATGAATGGCGCTTGGGGCTTCTATCCAGGCTACGGTTATATGTTCGCTTCTGCGTACCCTTGGGGATGGCTGCCCTACCGCTACGGCACGTGGGCGTTCGTCCCCGGTTTTGGCTGGGGTTGGCAACCGGGCATGTGGACAACTTTCGTCACAGTTCCGCGCTACGTTCCGACCACCGCGACGCAGGTGACCGCGCTCGTTCCGCCCGCCGGAACAACTAGAACCGTGACTGTCGGAAGAGGATCCGTGGTAACTCCGGCGATGTCCTCGCGTATGACGGTGAGCGCAGGCTCAGCCGGCATCGGCATTCCGCGTGGATCGGTGGATAACCTGAACCACTTAAACCACCAAGTAGTAAAAAGCGGTTTTGCAGAAGTGCATCCCGCTCCTCAGTTCGCGGCAACCCCGGTGGCTCGCTCTGCTGCTGCCGCTTCAGGCGGCTATCCGGGAGGGGCGTCTGCTTCGGCAAGCCGAGGTGCCAATTCTGGGGCCTCGAGCATGGGACACAGCGGCCCCCCGGCCAGCCACTCCTCAGGCGCCGGAACGGTGCACCATTAATCACTCACGATGAATTCCACCGCGGGCTTCACGAGAGTGAAGCCCGATGTTTTTTTGGTTGGATCACGTAGTGACAGCCGCCTCGGCCGTCCCGCGAAGGTGAAGCCGAGCGGCTGGGGACAACTTTTCCGGTTGAAAAGTTCGTTCGGCTAGAAACTACAACACGGCAGAGCGCGCATCACATCAATTGAAGGCGACGGCCTAGACGACAGTCACCCCTGCATACCCCACCACCATCTCCCGATCCCCTGACACATCCCCCGAAGTCGCGTACTTCACCAGTTCCGCCGACTTCGCCCCTAGCTGCCGGGCCGCAGTGAGCATGGCCACAGCAGGCCCAAACCCGCACATGCTGATCTCCTGCTGCGTCACGATATCGAATAGTCCGCGCGCATCCAAAGTTAGGATTCTCTCGATCGCGCGATGATCTTTCGTTCGTGTCACCACATCGGATTCGTAGTGATTCATATCGCTGGAGGCCACAAGCAATACTCGCTCTTTCCGCGGTGCGAGCACATCCGCGAGCGTCAAACCTAATTGCTCGAGTACTTCGAATTGCCCAGTCCCAAGCGCGATGGGTACGATACGCAGATTCGGCTGCCGCAATTGCAGGAATGGAAGTTCCACTTCGGCCGCATGTTCCGCTCGATGTGCCGCGGCATCGTCCTGCAGAGCAGGGAAGCGCTGCTGAAGCGCTTGCGCCAATTCCGAATCAATGGGGACGTCTCCCAATGGCGTCTCCCATGCGCCCTCGCTCATGACGGACAATGCCTTTCCCCTGCCAGTATGATTCGGACACATTACAACGCAGAGCGACGGTACATCGATGTGCGCGAAGACGGCTCCGGCCACATGTCCTGAATACATATATCCTGCGTGTGGCGCGATACACCCGATGGCTTTTACAGTCTCTTCGTTGGTCGAAATCGATTGTGAAAGATATCCCTGCACTTCGGATCGCAGGTCGTCAGCATCTCTAGGGTAAAATCGCCCCGCAACCGCAGGATGGCGAACGATGGTAGTACTCATAGGCCCTCCCTTCGGTGAGCCATCAGACTCCCCCCAAGCTAAATGGGGTCCCCACTTCGCGCCGCATTTTCGAGAAGTGGGAATATCTGAATGGGTGTCTTAGCGAATTAGTTCTAAGGCTTTCTTGGGTAACTCTCTCAAGATATGCTATGACCCCAAGCTTCCGTTGCGCAAGGCTCGATACACTGCCGCGCTCTCTTTCAGGCTAAGGGTCTCTGCCCGCGCGGTCGGCTTCACATTGGCTTCTGCGAGCGCCCGCTTCAGTCCGGCTTCTTCGAACTGTTCTCGAAGATTGTTCCAGAGCGTCTTCCGTTTCTGGGCAAACGAGAGCCTTAGAAAATCCACGAACCCGTCATCCGCCACCCCCAACTTCTGTTGCTGTGGATCAATCGTTAACCGCAAGACGGTCGAGTGCACCTTCGGCGGAGGCGAGAACGCCCCGGGAGGCAGGCTGAACAGTTTCTCTACTCGGGCATAAAGTTGCGCAGTCGCAGAGAGTATGCCGTACTCACTGCTTCCGGGTTCGGCTGCGATACGATCAGCGACTTCCTTCTGCACCATGATCACGATGCTTTCGAAGTACTTCGAATATTTAAACAGCCGCAGCAGGATGTCCGACGTTATGTAATAAGGAAGATTTCCAACTACACGTACCGGCTGTGGTTTGAATTCGATGCCCGGTTGTCCCAGTCCCGGCTTGGGCCCGAACAGCGAATCGAAATCGATGGCCAGCACATCGGCTTCGAGGATCTCCACATTTCGTGCCATTCCAAACTTCAAGCGCAATTGCGCCGCCAATACCCGATCCACTTCGACAGCGATAAGCCTCCCCGTCCGTTTAGCCAGCAGAGAAGTCAAAATGCCACGCCCCGGGCCGATTTCCAGGACCGTTGACTCTGAAACGTCCCTCAATGCGTCCACAATTCGCACCGCTAAATCCCCGCTCGTCAAAAAATGTTGTCCCAATTTAGGCTTATTCTTTGGACGGCGCGCAGAAATCGCTCTTGGCACGTTGACCCTCCTTCCCCCCCAAATTAGACTGGCAAGTCAAGCATCAGCAACGTAGGTGACCCAAACCCTGGCCCCGGATTTATCCATATCCATCATATCGCGCCCAAATCACGCGCGGCTGTAAGGAGGTTCCCGTACTCATGAACATTGCATTTGCTGCTTCCGAAGGCGTCCCTTTTTCCAAAACCGGCGGTCTGGCCGACGTAGTAGGTGCGTTGCCCCGTGCGCTGGCCGCCTTGGGACATCAAGTCAGCGTCTATCTCCCGCGCTACCGTCAAACCAAGCTTAATGAGCCCGCCACCGTCCTGCGCAGCATCACCGTCCCTTTCGACGACGAGTACCGCTTCCCGTCCATCGTTTCCGGAGGCACCCAGGGCGGAGTCCGCTTTTACTTCGTGGAATATCCACCGTATTTCGACCGCGACGTCCTCTACGGCACTCCGGCAGGGGACTATCCCGATAACGCCGAGCGCTTTGCTCTCTTCTCGCGTGCCGTGCTGGAAGCCTCCAAGATCGTCGGCACGCCACATGTGTTTCATTGCCACGACTGGCAGTCGGCGCTCATCCCAGTGCTCCTCCGCACCATCTACGCGGACGACCCTGCCTTCCGAGAAGTTGGCACCGTTTTCACGATCCACAACATGGGTTACCAGGGCTTGTTCCCGCCCGACACGCTGCCCCTGCTCATGCTCCCATGGGATCTGTTCACCATGTCGAAGATGGAATTCTTTGGGCAGGTGAATTTCCTCAAAGGCGCGCTGGTCTACGCCGACTACATCACAACGGTAAGCCGGAAATACAGCCAGGAAATTCAGACGGCCGAGTACGGATTCGGCCTCGAAGGTGTGCTGCGCGATCGCGCTGCTACGGTTACCGGGATTCTCAACGGCGTCGACTACGACGAATGGAGCCCCCAGACTGACAAGTTCGCCGGGGCGAAATATTCTTCGCAGGATCTTTCGGGCAAGGCCAAAGATAAACAGGATTTGCTTGCCGCCTTCGGCGTCACCAACGCCGATCCGAGGCTTCCGGTCATCGGAATCGTCTCTCGCTTCGCCGCTCAAAAAGGATTTGACTTGATTGCGCAGATCGCTGATCGCCTCGCCCGCGAAGAAATGATCATCGTATCCCTGGGCGCAGGTGATAAATCCTATGAAGAAATGTTTCAGCGCCTCAATAAACAATTCCCAAATAAGATTGCGGTGAGAGTCGCTTACGACAATGCAATTGCGCACAAAATCGAGGCCGGCGCCGATATGTTCCTTATGCCGTCGCGGTACGAGCCCTGTGGCCTCAACCAGATCTACAGCCTGAAATACGGCACGGTACCGATCGTGCGTGCCACCGGCGGCCTCGACGACACGATTGAGCCTTGGGACGCGCGCACCGGCAAAGGCACCGGCTTCAAGTTCACCGAGTATAACGGCGAGGCTTTGCTGCAGACAATCAAGCAAGCGCTGCACGCCTTTCAGGACCAGACATCCTGGCAGGTGCTGATGCGCAATGGCATGTCGAAAGACTTCTCGTGGAACGCCAGCGCCCGCGAATACGGCAAGATCTATGAGAAGGTTCGCCTCATGCGAGCGCAATCCCCCGTGCCCGACAGATCGCTGGCGAGTGTGTAGCCCTGACAAAATCGCGTAGGGACAGGTGCCTCGCCTGTCCCGCGGAAGCGAAGCGAGCCGGCTCGGGAAGAGCGCTGCTAAAATTTCTTCAGCATGGCTGCCCACCACCAAACCGCGTTTCCCCGCATCATCTTCCACGTCGATATGGACGCCTTCTTCGTCTCCGTGGAAGAACTCTACGACCCATCGCTGAAGGGAAAAGCCGTCGTGGTGGGCGGACAGCGCGACGAGCGGGGCGTTGTCTCGGCTGCCTCATATGAAGCCCGCAAGTACGGAGTTCACTCTGCGATGCCTCTCCGTACCGCCGCCAAGCAGTGCCCGCAAGCGATCTTCGTCGATGGACATCCCGAGCGCTACCGCGAGTGCTCCGAAAAGGTCTACAAGATTCTCGGACGATTCACGCCCCAGGTCGAGATGGCCTCCATCGATGAGGCTTACCTCGACATGACAGGCACCGAACGCCTGCACGGACCTCCGCTGAAAGCCGCACACAATCTGCATCAACAAATGAAAGCTGAAACCGGCCTGAACTGCTCAGTAGGAATCGGGAGCTCGCGCCTGATTGCGAAGGTTTCCTCCGGACAAGCTAAGCCCAATGGCGTTCTGTGGATTCTTCCGGGCGAAGAACCCAAGTTTCTCGCCCCGCTCGATGTGCGCGAAATACCGGGTGTTGGCAAGGTCATGGAGACTCACCTCCACGCGCTCGGTATCAGAAAGGTCGGGGATCTCTCAAAGATCGAAGAAGCCGAACTGGAAGAGCGCTTCGGGAAATGGGGTCTAGCTCTTGCCGGTAAAGCTCGCGGCGAAGATGCCGGAGGTTGGTTTGATACCGAAGTCGCGGCCGATCGCGATGCCAAATCCATCAGTCACGAACATACTTACAACCAAGACACGGCCCATCAGGCTCAACTCGAGTCTACACTGATGCGTCTCTCCGAAATGGTCGGACGCCGCCTGCGCGAAGCCAATTTCTACGCCCGGACGGTTCAACTAAAACTACGATACAAAGATTTCACAACGACGACACGAGCACACACGTTACCCAACCCAACGCAACTCGATACAGAAATCTTCGAAAACGTCCGTACTCTTTTCCGAAAGAACTGGAAGAAAGGAATGCACATCAGGTTGCTGGGCGTACAGGCGTCGCACTTCTCCAATGAATCCGCTCAAATTGGTCTCTTAGACGACAACCGGCAGCAGCGGTGGAAAGATGCTCTGAGCGCCGCCGACAAACTGCGCGACAAATACGGAGAGTCGAGCGTAGGATTGGCTGCGGGCCTCCGCGGAGCCTTCCGCGAACGCACCCACGAAAATCCCGCAGGCCTGCCCGGTAAGAAAAAGCAAAACGAATTGCCGGATTAGCAAGGTTGCAAGGCCTGTGCGCCAACCGTCGTTACATCCTCTCGTCCGCTTCTCGAGTCTGAATCTGCACCAGCGCTGGCGTCGGCACATCCAATCGCGTGTTCTTCCAGCGGTCCAGCGTTTCGTCTCCAGCCCGTAGTTTTTGCACCGCCGTCCCCACCGACAGCGAACTCTGGACCAAGTGGCCGATCGTCAGCGGCCCCGCAACCTTTATGTCCCGGATCCAGTGCAGCGCGCTGCTGATGCTGCACCCGCATTGCGTGCAATCCGGAGTCCCCCCGAACACACACGGTTCTACGTGAGTTCGCAAATCCGCCGAAAAGTTCAGGGACATTTTTGAAAACAGGCATTGTTCCGGGCTTGCCGGAGGCTTCACGAACGCACGTGCCACTCCTTTGGGAAGAAGCAGTTTCGGATACGACTTCCGCAATTCAGGCAGTTCCGCCGCAATCCGTTCGCGGTCCGCGGCCGTCAAACGCTCCGCACTCTCCTCACCCATCTGCGGGCTATAGAGGCTCACCCAGATGTGGTCCACTTCCGGCCGATCGTTCCAGAACGCCACGTATTCTTCCAGATACGAATTTCTTAGTAGCATCGGTCGCGTGATCACCCAATGCACGTTGATCGACCGCCCCGCGATGTTTTTCAGAATCCGCTCGTACGTTGCGGGTTTCCTTCGGTCATCGTGATGTTCCGGAAGGCCATCTACGGAAACAGCAACACGCAGCCGCGCGATCCCCATCCACTCCTGCGGAATCGCAATCACACCGCTGGTCACCACCATCGAGTAGACGCCCATCGCGCTCAACCGCGGCAGAATGCTCGACAGCTCGCGATGCCGGATAAGTGGCTCACCGCCCACCAGGGACACGTGCATCGGCTTGTGCTGTCGTACAAGATTCAGTACACCCTCGACCAGAGCATCACCGCGATAGTCGTTCAATTCGCGCAATGTCGTTTCGCCGCCGAGATGGCTATCGCCGTACGCATAACAGCCAGGACAACTGAGCGGACATTCGCGCGTGATCTCAATCGACAACATCGGAACATGCCCATTGAGTACCCGCCACCAACCGCGCGCAAGGTCACGCGGGCGCAAACTAGAGCCTGGTTGTACGGTGGACATAGTGTTATGAGTTGGATGCGCAACCTGGCCCGCGGGTTCCATAGACTGAATTTTTAACGTTCGCCTGTTCTGTGCTGTTTTTTGTGCAGAAGGTCAGATATGTTCCTCGGCTTTTGGAACTCAAAACGAACACAGGCCAGGTATCCCGGAAGAGCATTCCGGATCCCGGCCTGCGTTTTACGTCAACTTGGAGATCACCCCGAGCGGGCTGAAATCAGCCAATAGCGGAAACTCCTTCACTACGCCCGGGATGACAAATTAGAAGTGCAGGTATTAGTTGCTCCCCTGATTCGGCGCACCGTTCGCGGCCGTGGTGGGCGCAACGGCAGGCGCAGCGTTCGCACCGTAACGTGACAAGCGCGGGAAAAACGGTGTGACTTCAAACGGCATCTTGTCACGCGCCGATGTGATAGCCACCGGAGCCGTTTTCACCATCTCCGCCTTGTCGTCCCAAGGGTTGATCTTCACGCGTCCGCCCAAAGGTAGGGCGGCGATCTGATCGAGCTTATTATTGTCGAGCGCCGGACCCTGAGTCGCGAGCGCCGAAAGCCGACCGACTTGTCCGCCTTCTGCCAGCGGATTGCCCAAATGCGTCGTCAGCAGAGCACCAAGCGCCGGGGCGCGCAGCTGAAGCGCTTTCAGGAATAAGCCCACGTTATCGAGTTTCTGCGCGTACGGCGAGTTCTTCAGGAACTCAACTGCTTTCTTGTCGGCAGCAGTTTCTTCTTCTGGAATGTGTTTGAAGCCCAGGTTCTGATAGGTCGCGTCGTCGGAGAATAGCATCCGGTCGTTGAACGCGTACTTCGATCCCAGGTTGTGTCCCAGAACGATGTGAGCAAGTTCATGCGAGAGCACGGCCGCCAGGCTGGCTTCATCGGGAAGCACGTCGACCAATCCACGGCTGATCACGATTGTATTGCCGACGCTGAAAGTCTCGAGCGGCGAAGTGAGAAGAACGCGCGTGCGAACCGGGCGCGGCAAATCGATATTGTTCGTGACTTCAAGGTTGTTCACGACAGTTTGAAGAATGTGATCGACGTCTCCCTCAGGAGCCAGGAGTCCGGCGGCGGTCAGACGCTCGACCACGTTATCTTCCGCCTGCTGCTGCCATACACGCTCAGCTTGCAGAGGAGAAGCGTCTTGCGCGGTGGTGCTGCTGTCTTGTACGGAGTCGACGCGGATGTTGGTCAACTCATCATCCTTGCCGCCTTTTTTCAGGTCGTATCCCCAGATGCGGGTCTGTGCCTTGAACGCAAGCTTGTTCTTCACGCCAGCGCTGAAATCGCCTTCTTCGCTGTAGATAAAAGCAGGAACCCAGTAGCCAGGGATCAGGTTCAAGCGCCAGCTATCCATGTGGAAGAAGTATGAGTTTCGAGGTGCCGGATAGTACGTCCCGTTCAGACGGACGATGTTATAGCCCTGATCTTCCACCCAAAGGCGGCCTAGGAAACGTCCACGGCCCGATTTCGGTTTCGGCGTCACATCGAATACCAGGCAGCGGACATCTCCCAGAAATTCGCGGCGCACATAGCGGAAGTCGTAGTGCTCTCGGTCGAAGTCGGTGCGGTCGGCGTAGACCATCCAGGAGAAGCCCATCGGCTGATACTGCACCTTGTAGAGCTTCTGGAACCCTCCAAGCAGACGCGACTGCATGCTTTTTTGCTCTTCCTTCAGATAGTCCTTGCGGTCGACCGTTTCGCCCATGTCGAGCCGGCCGAGGAAATAATGATCTTCGCTCGGAATGGGCCCAAGCTGCGGGTCAGCAGTCAGGTTCTGCAGATAGGTCTCAACCACCGGGGTGCGGTTGGCCAAAGCCTTGATGAGCCCACGCTCGCGCTCGATGAAAAGATTCACGACCTGGTCCATCGTGGTCGGAGCCGGTACGGTCGCCGGGGGTGCCATGGTTTGCGCGCTCGGCTGCGTCGAACTCGCTCCCGGCTGCGATGCCGCCGGCGTGGATTGCTGCTCCGGCGTGGGAGCGGCCGGCTGCGACGGCTGCGCTGTCTGCGCAGCATCAGGTACGGCCGGCTGCGCGGACGCTTGCGAGTCCGCCGCCTGCTGAGCGGCGGCGCTGACGGAAACCAGCAGGGCCGCGGTCAGAATCCAATTCATAGTGCGCATGATTCTTTCTCCAAAATCAGTGGTCAGTGTTCAGTGGCCAGCGGCCAGTTGATTGACGGCTGGATCCGAGCACTCGCGTGAAGAAATCTTGTTTGTTTTCGTCCAGCTGCCTGGTAAGTGGGTTGTTACTGACCACTGACCACTGACAACTGGCCACTGCCGTTAATACGCCAGCTGGAACATCACGTGTACGACCGCGGTGGAATCCACCGGCTGGCTGTAACGCAAAGCTGGTTTGAAACGAATCTTGTTGGCTGCTGCGATCGCAGCTTCATCCAAGCCGTGTCCCAATCCGCGGACCACTCGATTCACGTGCAATGAGCCGTTGGCCGAGAAACTCACCTCGAGCAGAACTTCGCCTTCCAGTTTCAAATCGCGTGCTTCCTGCGTGTAGACCGGATTCGGCTTGAACGTAATCTCAACCGGAGTCGTCGCCGGCCCAGTTTGTGCCTGCGCGATTTTCGGACCGTCGTGCACCACCTGCTGCGCTCCGAAGCCGCCCGTCGAGACACCAGCTCCATTGCTGCGTCCATCGCCCTTCCCCGGAGTCGCTACACCAGATCCAAAATCAGCGCTGGCGACTGTCCCTTTAATTCCTTTCGCACCGCCCGATCCATTTCCTTGTCCCGGACCAGCGGGCATATCGAATGAGCCCATGGTGGCGGCATAGAGTTTTGCACCCTGCTTGCCCGTTCCCGGCAATCCATTCGGATCGCCAAAGCCACCTGTCTGCACCTTCGCAATTGGGGCATTGACGGTCGGAGTCTGCGAGCTCCCTGTCGACGCAAACTCACCCGTGTGCAGCAATTGCGGACGCGCGCCACCGGAGGTCATCTTGAGCTGCGGCGCGGCAAACTGATTCACGACGATTTTCGGAGCCTCTACCGGTCGTGGAACTTCACGATGAATTTCGTGCGGCACCACCAGCTTCGGGGTTTCCAGCACTGGAATCTTCACGGCAGGCAGCAACTTCGCCTTCACCTGCGGCTGGGGCTTGATCGGCGCCGGTTCCGGCCGCAACGAAGGCATCGGGATGATTTCCGTGATGTGATACTGCGAGAGTTGTAACTTCTCCGGCATAAGCAAGCTCACGTTGATGACGATGAGCAACACCAGCGCAACAATGCCGTAAGCAGTCGCGACGGCCTTTCTATTCACCTTGGGTTCGGGCAGCAGTCCTAACTGAAATCCTCGGTAAGCCGTCGCCATGCAAAATTTCCTTCCATTGGGACCCGGTCGGGGAGACGCCGGGAGCTTGGAGATTTCAAAATACGGGAGTTAGGACAGGGGGTAAACGTGTCCACGGCTCTTGACCTTCAGTAACCGGAGATGTTTCCAAATGGGGAAATCGCCCCGTTTCAGGCGGCGCCGGCCTGCTCCGCATGTGATCGCCTGAGACCTCGGACGAAACCGGCCCAAAACACGGAAGAAACGTCCAAAGCAAAGTGCGGTCGTGCTTTGCGCTGCGGATTTCTTCCGGCGCCTACCCTCGCGATGCTCCATTGTTACGGCCTTTCCTTGATTCGCAGCCTTCAGCAGGCAGCGTAACCTCTCGTAAAAGCGTGCATTTTTCTTGGTTATGTTGTCTTACGGCGTCGCCTCTGTGAGGAAATCATGATCAAACTTGCCTGCAAAACCTTCTTGGCAGCAGTACATGTCTCGGGCCTGGTTTGGGCTCAGACCCCGCGGCAAGACAGCCAGTCGCCGGCGCCTGATAACAGCAAAATGAACCAGGATGAACGAAATTCAGGAAAGACCGCCGACCAGCAGAAAGAAAATCAGTCCGACCGCGAATTGGCACGCCAAATCCGGCGCGCGATTGTGCAGAACAAATCGCTCTCGACCTATGCGCACAACGTAAAAATCGTGGCACAAGGAGGAACGGTCACATTGAAGGGACCTGTGAAAAGTGAGGAAGAAAAGGCAGCCATCGAGAACAAGGCAGCTGAGGTAGCGGGCGGCGCCGCGAAGATTCAAAGCGAGCTCCAGGTAGCTGGCGAAAATGGCCCAAAACCTTCGCCCAGCCAGCAGTAATGGCAGCAAGCCAGTGGAATCGACAAATTGAAAGTTCAGGAGGAATCATATGGCAGGAAAGAACACTGCAGTCTTTGGCATTTATCGTAACCGCGCGGATGTAGAGAATGCGGTCGACGCTCTGCGACGGGAAGAGTTTCGGAACACAGATATTTCGGTACTGTTTCCCGAGAACGAAGGCACCAAGGATTTCGCACATGAGAAGAAGACGAAAGCACCGGAAGGCACAGCCACTGGAGCAACCACGGGTGCGATCATAGGTGGAGCACTGGGCTGGCTAGCTGGAATCGGAGCCTTGGCAATCCCCGGCTTAGGCCCGTTCATTGCGGCCGGACCGATCATGGCAGCGCTCGCGGGAGTCGGCGCCGGCGGCGCTATCGGTGGAATTGCCGGAGCGCTCATCGGCATGGGAATTCCCGAGTACGAAGCCAAGCGTTACGAAGGACGCGTGAAAGAAGGCGGCATCCTACTCTCGGTCCACTGCGACGACTCCAAATGGACCAAACGTGCCAAAGAGATCCTGCAGCACACGGGAGCGGACGACATTTCCTGCACCGGAGAGGCCTCGGCCGATTTCGCGAAAACGGATCGACCGATGCCGCGCAAAGCCGCTTAACCGTCTTACTTGCCAGAAGCGAAGCCCCTCGCCAGCGAGGGGCTTCAGTTTTTTGGGACAGGAATTGGACCGTGAATGATCGAGCCGACGGACCAGCCGATCGCGAACGTTACGGAAGCACCGATCATGACCCACCAGGTCCATGGCAGCTTCGTTCCAAGCCACAAGTAAAGTTCGATGCCGAAGCCACAGAGCATGCCGATGGCGGCTCCATACTGGTTGGCTCTTCGCGTGAGCACTCCAAGCAAAAACGCTCCCAGCAAAGCCCCGTAAGCAACCGACGCAATCTGCAGTCCCACCTCTACCACGCGTCCGGCCTTATGCAGCGCGATGATCGCTAGGCCGAACAGCACCAGCGCCCAGAGAAGGGTTGCGATTCGAGACAGGCGCATCTTCTTGGCCTCATCCGCTTCCGGACGTAAACGCGCATAGAAGTCCATAATTGCGCTAGAAGATAGTGAATTCAATGCGGCACTCAGATTCGACATGGCCGCCGCCAAGATCGCCGCGATCAACAGCCCGGAAATTCCATGCGGCATGTGCGTGACAATAAATGTCGGATAAATCCGGTCAGCGCGCCCGAAATTCGCCGAAGGTACCCGATAGTAAGCCCAGAGCATCACTCCCACGATCAAAAACAGCGCGAATTGAAACAGGATCGCAAGCCCGCTCGAAATCAGGGCGGTCGCGGATTGCTTCTGCCCCCGTGCGGCCAGTAACCGCTGCACAATCAGTTGATCGGTACCGTGGCTCGCTGTAGTAAAAAAGGTTCCCCCGATCACGCCGGCCCAGAATGTGTAGGGGACCGCGAAATTCGCCCGGAAGTCGAAAACCTGAAACTTGCCTGCCGCCGCCGCCGAATGAATCGCGTTCCATCCGCCAGGTATCAGACCAAGAATTGTAACCAGCCCCACGAGGGTTCCGCCAACGTAGATCACAGTCTGCACCACATCGGTCCAGATCACCGCTGCGAGCCCGCCCTCAAACGTATAGATCAGCGTCAATGCAGTGATGATCGCAATGGACGCAACTTCGCCCGTGCCCAGCGCGATCGACACGACAATCGAAACCGCGTAGACGCGTACGCCTTCGGCTGCCGCCCGCGTCAACAGGAACAGACCCGCAGTCAACGAGCGCAATCCGCGTCCGAATCGGCGCTCGATAAGTTCATATGCGGTGAAAAGATCCCCTCGAAAGTAGTGCGGCAGCAATATAAAGCTGATGATGATCCTGCCGATGATGTATCCCAGAATCACCTGCAGGAAGGTGAGATTCGTGTCGTATGCCAGCCCCGGAATGCTGATGATCGTCAACGTGCTGGTCTCGGCCGCGACGATAGAAAGTGCGATCGCCCACCAGGGAATCTCGCGTCCAGCTAGAAAGTAGTCTCGCAGGGACCGTTGTTTCTTGCGGAATCGTAGCCCGAAAAGAGTGATGCCGGCGAGATAAAGGCCAATAATCGCGAAATCGACTTTGTTCAGGCCCATATTCGGAGTAGCAAGGATCATACGTGCCCGAAGAATTTGTAACCAGCCACAATTCAGATACCGCCGACGGGGCCTCCAAATGAGAACTGGCAACTGAGAACTGAGAACTGTTAGAACTAACCCGTGCCCTACTATCTCGGCATCGACGGTGGCGGAACCAAAACCACCTGTGCAGTTGGCGACGAAGCCCGCCTGCTCGCTACGGCCACCGCGGGTCCCAGCAACATTGTGCGCGTAGGCGAGACGCAGGCGAGGCACTCCCTGACCCAAGCCGTGCGTCAGGCCTGCGCGGCTTGTGGCGTTCCTCCTGAGGATGTGGTACGCACGTGCGTGGGCGGATCCGGTGCAGCGCGTCCCGAACTAGCTGCGATTGTGCGGTCCATCCTGGCTGAGATTCTGCCCTCACCGGTGGACGTCGTCGGTGACATGGAGACATCCCTGGAGGCAGCCTTCGGAGATGGCCCCGGCGTCATAGTCATCGCGGGTACTGGTTCGATCGCTTACGGACGCGACACAACCGGCAACACCCTTCGCGCCGGAGGCTGGGGATTCGAAATCGGCGATGAAGGTTCTGCCCACTGGATTGGACGCACTGCCGTCATTGCGCTTCTCCGCGCCAGTGATCGCAAGGGTGAGGTCGTGCTGGGGGCGCCCGTGGTGAAAGCCCTTTTTAAAACCTGGCGAGTCCATTCGCTGTTGGACTTGGCGCGCGCAGCAAACTCAGTTCCCGCGCCAGATTTTGCGTCGTTGTTCCCCGCCATCGCGGGAAGCGATGACAGCCTCTCTCGCCAGGTCCTCGGCAGTGCCGGCAGGGAACTGGCCGAACTCGCGTCCATCGTGATTCGTCGCTTGTTTGCCCAGGACAGTGTGCCATCCGTCCCGGTGGCCATGATCGGCGGAGTCTTTCGTCATGCAGCCTTGGTGCAGGAGGCTTTCTACAATGAATTGCGAAACCTGTCGCCTCGCGCGTGCGTTCTGCCGCAGGTCGTAGACCCAGTGGAAGGCGCCCTACGCATGGCCCGCAAAACAGCAGGCGTAAGAATTACGTAGCGACAGCCGCCTCGGCCGTCTGCCGCGCTTTAGCGCGGCTGCCATGATGTCTGATGAACTTCAACTCGCGAAGATCTCACACCCGGCTGGCGCCGAGCGCGAGCCGGATTCACCGCTCACCGAAGACCTGGCACTCGCCCAATTGAAAGATCCCGAGCTGAGCCCGGACACAATCGAGCAGATCAGCCGCGATGCCGCGGCCACGAAGTCGCGCAAAGTGCGACTTGCGTTGGCGGCGCATCAGCACACACCTCGTCGCATCGCTCTCCGGCTCATCCGCGAGTTCTACACATTCGAGTTGATGCACTTCGCGCTAACGCCCACCGCTGCGGCCGACTTGAAAAGACTTGCCGAGGAATTGTTGCTTTCCCGCCTGAATGCCATCACGTTGGGAGAACGAATTTCGCTAGCCCGCCGTTCCTCAACAATGATCGCAGGAGCGTTACTGCTCGACAAAGATCAACAGGTTTGGCAACCGGCGATGGAGAATGCCCGATTGACAGAAGCCGCCGTGGTTAAAGCCCTCCACCGCACCACAGCCACTCCCGCATTCGTCGAGGCGGTCAGCCATCACCCCAGGTGGTCTGTCCGGAGCGAGATCCAGGTAGCACTCTTGCGCTGTGCGCACACTCCCATGCCGAAGGCGATCGAATTTGCACGCCGAATCCCCCCTAGGCAGTTGCGCGATATCCTTCACACCTCGCGCTTGCCGGAAACGACCAAGAGCCATCTGCGCAAAGAAAAGGAAATTAGTGATTGACAATCGCTCGGCAGCCTCTCACTCTCGCCTGAAGCCTGCTTTACCGTCCCCCGCCAATCTCCAAAATCGATCCAGTAACATATGACGCAGCCGGAGACAGCAGCCACAAGACGGCCTCCGCGACTTCGTCGGGCTGCCCAGGGCGATTCATTGGAATTGTCGGCGTCAGCCGCTGGAGGCGGCCAGGTTCGCCATTGCTGGCATGGATATCCGTATCCACAAGTCCCGGGCTAACAGCATTCACGCGGATTCCTTCCGCCGCCACCTCGCGCGACAAGCCGATCGTAAACGTATCGATTGCACCTTTCGCAGCAGCGTAGTGCACCCACTCGCCGGCCCCTCCAGTTCGCGCAGCAATCGATGACAGGTTTACAATCGCGCCGCCGGAGCCGCCTCGTTTCATCGACATGCGCCGCACCGCCTCGCGTGCACATAGGATGGACCCGGTGACGTTGACCGCGAACGCCTTCGCGATTGCCTCGGCCGTAACGTTCTCCACTCGTGCGAATCCCCCGGTGACACCGGCATTGTTCACGAGTCCTTGGATCCTCCCCAGTTCGCGCTCGGCAGTCTGGAACAAACCTACGATGTCTTGTTCGCGCGAGACGTCGGCGCGAATCGCGATCGCCCGTCCGCCGCTTCCCCCAATTTCACTCACGATCTTCTTCGCCTCGTTCTCGCTGCGACTGAAATTCACCGCAACCGCATATCCCCGCTGCCCAGCCCGCCGTGCGATCGCCCCGCCGATACCACGACTGGCCCCGGTAACAATAAGAGCGCCGAGTTCTGATGGGTTGGATTGCACGACCTGAATAGAGCTAAGAGCTAACCGCTACCTGCTGGCTCTCCCGCTTCCCGTGCATCATCTGCACGACTGCCTCATACAGCCGCTTCCGCGCCTCGTGCCGCTCATACGCCCGCGTGATATAGCGCACCCGTACCTCAACGCCACCGCCGGTCGGCCGCACATTGACCCCGGGCATCGCCGACAGCGTCTTAGCACGGTACTTGGTAGTGGTTTCGCGCCACTCCGCCTCGGCTTTGGATGCATTTGCCGATGTCTCGTGTTCGACGGCCTTCTGTATGGCGTCGATAACTGGATATGGATCCTGTGATGAAGGAATCAGCACCTCCAGCTCATCCCACATCCACTGGCCCGAAGTGGTGAAGTTGAAGAAGTGCCCTTCGATGGCAAAGCTGTTGACGAAAGATACGCGACGGCCGGTCGGATGGCTCGAGTCCGTCCAATTCCCGGTTTCCAGCAAAACCGTTTTGAGCAATCCGACTTCGACCACTTCTCCGCCCACGCCGTTGATCTCAACCCAATCACCCACGCGGATCCCGTTGCGCCCCATCAGGATGAACCAGCCGAAGAAGGCGACGATGAAGTCTTTCATCGCGACAGTAAGTCCCGCACCTGCCAACCCCAGCACAGTCGTAGTCTGCGTGGGCATCCCGAAGATGATGAACAGAATTACCAATAGGCCGACAGCCTGCGCGGCAAATTTGACCACCGCTCGCAACGTATCCACACGTTTGTTCTCGGCGGTCATCCCGGTGAACAAACCCTCGATGACGCGGTTGGCGATATATACCGCGATTAGCGCCAGCAAAATCCACAACCCGGACTGAATCATGCTGTGCAAGGCCGTGCGCTGCCGGGTCTCCATCAGCGCAATCCAGTTGGTGTAGACATCTGCGAGATCCTGCTCGTCCTGCACCCGTCGGCCTAGATCGGCAAGGTTCTTCTGGTCGCGTGTGTATTGTTTCAGGGAATCGAGGGCTGCTATCGACGCCGACTTCGATTCCTCGCGAGTCGCCGCTTTGCTGTTTTTCGTAAATTCCTTCGCCTGCTCTTTGGCGGCTGCGCGATCATCTTCCTCTTTCTTGATCTGCGCCGCGAGCGTTTCGTGTCGCTGGCTCAAGCGCTGCTGCTTGGTCTTGGCTTCCTCAACAGCCGCTTCAAGCTGCGATTGCTTTTCCCGAAGCGCCTGCCACGCCCGCGCCGCCGCCAAAAGTGTCCGAGCCCTGTAATCCTGCTCGTGCGGATCGACCGCCGATCCTATCGGCGGTGGATTGTGATCACCCGCCTCATGCTGCTGCTGCAGTCGTTTGATCTTCGACTCCGGATCGCCCCCCGCCTGCTCCAGATCCTCCGACGCGTCGTCAAACTCGTCCTGATTGAGTTCAAGTTGCGCTTTGGCGACGTCGAGTTGGTCTTGCAAATTGTCCTTCTGCGAGTCCGGTGCAGCCGCCAGCCTGCGCGTCAGCAGCTTGACGTTCTCCTGATCCTCTTTGAGCGCTTGCTCGGCTTTGCCCTTCCGGTCGGCGATCTCCTTCGCTTCCGGAGAAAGCTTGACCGGTGTGTCCTGCACCCGCCGCAACGCATCATAGAAGGCCAGATCGACCTCGTGATCCGCGACCTTCTCCGCTTCGTGTGCCAGAGCCTGCTCCTCCGGAGTGCCCGCCGATGCCGCCATCCGCCGCGCGGTCTGCAGCGGACGCACATCCACAAGTTGGCGCTGTGGCGCCGCGGCCTTACGCCCGAGGAGCCTGTGTCCGGGTGTCGGTACCGCCGCATCGTCGCTTGGCGGCGGCAGTTCGCGCGTCCACACCAGCGCGATCACGGCCGTAGCGACCAGCAAGAACAATACGATCGCGGTGATCCAATTCCGCAATTTCATGATCCAACACTCTACAAGAAAACAACGTCGCCCGCGACGGGCCACACGTTCGTAACCTTCCGTGTTAAGTCCGCATGCCTAAGATATAAACCGCGCAATGCTTGAGTATTTCCGATCTATCTACGAAGAGCTATGGAAGCCGCTGTCGCGCTCGGCCATTGTTGTGTGGCTCGTGTTCTATTTGGCATTTCTTGTCTATGCATTCTCGGCGCATGGTGGATTTCTGTTCATCGACAGTGCCAACCTGGTAGTCCATGAAGGCGGGCACAACCTGTTCGGCTGGTTCGGTCCAACGCTCGGCTTGTGGGGAGGCACGCTGCTGCAATGGCTGGTGCCGTTTCTCTTGGCCACATATTTTTTCACCCAGCGCCAGCCCGCCGGATTCGTATTCTGCCTTTTCTTCTTCTTTGAGAACTGGCTCTACACGGCAACTTACATGGCCGATGCACGAGCGCAGGAACTGCCGCTAGTCACGACGGGCGATCCCGATTTCGTGGAACACGACTTCCACGCCATCTTCTCGAACCTGCGTGTTCTCGATTACGACACGAATATCGCCGCCGGGGTACGCCTGCTAGGCTGGATCGGTATGTGGGTGTGCGTGGCTCGGCTGGGATGGAGGCTGCGGGACGAAACCAGCAGCGCCTGCGCCGCCGATCAAAATGCAAAAATCGAAAATCAATAATTTCCCTACGGCACCCAGTCCGCAATGAACACGTTTGTCTCGTGCGGCGCCTTGCCGTTGCGGTTCGACGCCCAAACCAACTTCTTCCCATCAGGCGAAAACATGGGGAACCCATCGAAACCGTCGGAGTGCGTTATTTGTTCCAGTGCGGTCCCATCCGGATTCATCATCCACAGTTCGAAATTCCCCTCGCCGCCCGTTGCATGCGTTTGAGGATCGTAATTCGACGAGAAGATGATCTTCTTTCCATCGGCAGTAAATGCCGGGCCAAAACTCGCCGCCCCCAGATTGGTAATCTGCTTCTTCTCGCTGCCATCCGACTTCATGATCCAGATTTCCAGCGCGGTAGGTCGAATCAGATTTTTCGTCAGCAAGTCTCTGTAATCCGCAATGTCGTTCTCATCGTGCGGATGGTAGGCTCGATAAACGATCCATTTTCCATCCGGAGAAAACGTCGGCCCGCCATCGTAGCCCAGTTCGTGCGTGAGTTGCTTCACATTCTTGCCGTCGGCATCCATGATGTAAATATCCAGATCGCCGTTCCGCACGGAAGTGAATGTGATCCTCTTGCCGTCCGGCGAGATGGTCGCTTCGGCATCGTATCCAGGGGTGCTGGTAAGTTGCTTCAGGTGTGAGCCATCCGGATTCGCGGTGAAAATGTCGTACCCCGCATACACGCCCCAAACGTACCCCTTCGAATAATCCGCTTTCGGCGGGCACTCCGGGCTTGCCACATGCGTCGACGCATACAAAATTTTCTTGCCATTCGGATAGAAGTAGCTGCAGGTCGTTCGCCCCCTGCCAGTGGACACCATGTGCTGATCGCTGCCGTCCACGTTCATGACGAAAATCTGGTCACACTTGATGTCGCCATGCGAAGACTGATAAATCAGCTTTTTCCCATCAGACGAGAAGTAGGCCTCCGCATTCTGCCCTCCAAACGTAAGCTGCCGCACATTACGGAGATGTTTCTCCTGCGGAGTCGCCATGTCAGGCGGTGTCTGTGCGGAAGCCGCGATCGCGAACAGTACAAGTGCCGGGATTAACCTGATTCTCATGAGTAGTGGCGGTAGTCTATCGCAGCCAGAGCATCCACCACAAAGCTCGCGAAGCTCTGTCCAAGCACTGTCATCCCCAGTGCGTCGGAGAGCAAGCGAACTGACGCACGCAGTCGAGGGACCTTGTGCCTCGCGATGCCGTGTCTCGCGATGCCACCTGGAAGTTGCCGGATATTCACTCGCCGAAAGGCCCAGTAGCAACGCGCGCGAGATTTTCCAGTTCCTTCAGATAAATGGGCCGCAGGAGCATGGTCGTCGCTGTCCGCTCGATCTTTCCCAGGAACCCAGCCCTCACCGGTAGCTCCGTCGAGATAGTCACGTGCGAATCGGCCGGGGCTCCCCCGGGATTCACTGTAAAAGTCGTGACAGCCCCGTTCCCATTGAGATCAGTCTCAACCAGCACACGTCCGGGTTCGGGCTCAGTAATCGCCGCGCGAAAGGTTTGTCTTCTTCCGAACAAGCTCATCTGAAAACGAATCACAGTCCCCGCCCCGACGCCTCCTTGCTCCACCACAAGGCTAGTGAACTGCTTCGGAAGAATCCGCGGACGCCCGTCGTTGTAGTTCGCGATCAGCGAGTAAACGCGCTCACGGCGCGCAGGAATCATCGCCGATGCGCTGACAACGTGACGTTCATGTTTGTTGTTCGTCATGTTCACAGATTCCTGAAGCCGGTAAGCGGAAGCCGAGAGCCGAACCAGAATACTGGCACACCTTTCATTTATGAAAGTGATTCCGAATAGCCTCGGCCTGCACACGCGTTACGACTGCCGACAATGCTGCTGGGTCTGCCAGTTTCACCGCCTGCACGCTGCCGAAATGCTCTAGCAACCGCCGCGACGTGCTCGCGCCCACTCCAGGAATCTCCAGCAACTCCGTCGAGCGGTCGCGCATTTGCCGCCGCTTGCGATGGAACGTCACCGCGAACCGATGCGCCTCATCCCGGATCATCTGGATCAGGTGCAGCACGGGAGAATGATGATCCAGCGCAATCGGATCCTTCTCCTGCCCATACACATAGAGGATCTCTTCTCGTTTGGCGATGGCAGCGAGTGGCTGATTAATGATCTCCAGCTTTTCCAGAGCTTCAGCGGCGGCATGCAGCTGCCCGAGTCCGCCGTCGATCAGCACCAGGCTCGGCATCGCGTTCTGTTCATCCTGTAAACGTTTGTACCGCCGCGTCACGACCTCGCGCATCGAGGCGAAGTCGTCCACTCCTTCAACCGTGCGGATGATGAACTTGCGGTAATCCGATTTCTTCATCTTGCCGTCTTCCCAAACCACCATCGAAGCAACAGTCTCTGCGCCCTGGATATGGGAAATATCGAAGCACTCGATGCGCTTGGGCAGGTCCGGCAGCCCCAAGACCTCCTGCAGTTCTTCCTGAATCTTGCGCGCATTAGGCTTCAGAACCCGGAACCGCTGGTCATAAGACTGCTTAGCGTTATTCCCCGCAAGGTCAATCAACGAACGCTTGTCCCCACGCTGAGGCACCAGAATATGCACCCGTGTGGCGCGGGCGCCCTCGCCCGCGTCCTGCTCAGACAGGAGATCCTCGAGTTCCAAACGATCCTCGAAGTCCACCGGCACATAAAGATTCCGTGGAACATAAGGCTGCCCAATATAAAGCTGCTTCAACAGCGCAGAGAAAAACTCGCCGGGATGAAAAGTGGGTTCGTGAACGGACGGACGCATTCGTGCGTCCCCGAGCGAAGTGAGGTTGATGGAGTTTTCTACCGCATCTGCACTATTCGTGAACTCTGCTGGCAAGCTTCGCTCGCCGGTGCGGACGAAGGCGTCCGCCCCGACACGATCCGTGGTGAACTCCGGCAAATCCTCCCAGAAGAACTCCCGACGATCCACAATCTTCCCGCCCCGCATGTGAAACAGATTCACCGCCAGCATCCCATTCTCGTAGTGATATCCAAAAACATCAGCATCATTGCCCTCAGCTGCTGCGATCCGCTGCCGCTCCTGCAATTGCTCAACGGTGGAAATCAAATCCCGATACCGTGCCGCCCGCTCATACTCCTGCGCGCCCGCAGCCTGCTCCATCCGCGCCCGAAGAGATCTCGCCAGATCCGTCGGCCGTCCCTCAAGGAACATCTTCACGTCTCGCACGGCTTCTTGATAGGTCTCAGCCGTAGTCAGATCCTTCACGCATGGTCCCAGACAGCGCTTGATGTAGTACTGAAGGCAAGGCCGCGGGTGGAATCGCGTCAGGTCCACCTTGCACGACGGAATCAGGAAATTTCGATGAATCAGATCCGTGATCCGATACGCCAGATTGGCAGGAAAGTAGGGCCCGTAGTAAGCGCTGCCATCTTTGCGCAACCGACGCGTCACATACACCCGTGGCCACCGCTCGCCCAACGTCAACTTCACGTACGGATATGTCTTGTCGTCGCGCAGCAGAATGTTGAACCGCGGCTTCCGCTGCTTGATCAGGTTGTTCTCGAGCGCCAGCGCCTCCTTATTGTTGGCGACGACGATGTACTCTACATCCACCGCCTCGCGCACCAGCGTGCCCGTTTTCGCGTCTTCCCATCGCGCCTCATGGAAGTAGCTCGACACGCGGCTCCGCAGGTTCTTCGCCTTTCCCACATAAATCACCTCGCCCTCGGCGTTCTTGTACAGATACACGCCGGGCTCAGTCGGAATAGACCGAATTTTCGCCTGCAGATCCATGGAATCGGTGTACTTATTGTATTGGATGGGAACTCAGGTCTGTGTGCTACAAAAAGGGGAGATGACCTGTTGGAATCCCCCGGCACCGTCCGCAGTTTCCATGCGTCGCAAGCTCGCGGAATTGATCCTGCTTGTGCTCTGCGTGCCGCCGTCCGCAGTACCCCAAAGCACCACGCCTGTGCCAGAGAACCAGTCTCAGCCCCATGTCACCAAGTCCGCAGCTGGCAAAGAGGATGAAGCTGCCCGGGCCGCCGCTCGTGCGCCAAGCCACCACTTCGATCGTGTCCTGATCATCGTTCTCGAAAACGTCGACTATGAGCGCGCCATTCAGGATCCCAGCCTGGCCGCGCTCGGCTCGCAGGGCGCCAACTTCACCAACTTTCACGCGCTATTCCATCCTTCTTATCCCAACTATCTGGCCATGATCGCCGGTACGGATTACGGGTTGCATCGCCGCGGAAGTTATTTGGGCGATCGTCAAGTAAATTTCCCGAGTGACGCCGATCACAAAACCATTGCTGATCGCCTGATCGCCGCCGGCCTCGACTTCAAACAATATGCCGAGGAGCTTCCGCCCGGCACGTGCCCTTGGAACATTTCAGGGCTCCACATCGCCGATAAACGCGGCAATTATGTGCGCCGCCATGTACCCTTTCTCAGTTTCCGACAAGTGCAGGAGAAATGGTGCGACCACGTCATTCCCGTCGACTCCGCCAAAGCTGAAAACTATTTCGCCCAGGACGCGAAGAGAGGTCTGGTCGCCTATTCCTTCTACACGCCGAATATGAACCACGACGGCCACGACACGAACGCGCAAGTCGCCGGCGCCTGGGTGAAGAAGTTCCTCGATGAAACTTTCCCGGAGAAGTTGCGAACGGGTACGCTCGTGGTGCTTACCTTCGACGAATCCGGCGGCAACGAAGATAACCGCATCTACACCGTGTTTTTGGGAGACATGGTGAAACCCGCAAGCCAGCAGGATCCCGCCACCCTCGGCAAGCACTACACGCATTACAGCGTGCTGCGCACGATCGAAGACAACTTCGGTCTGGAGCCCCTGACGGCAAACGATCGCGAAGCTTCTCCAATCACCGGAGTTTGGAAGTGAGCCGGAGACCGTTCATTCGGAGCCTCGGGGTCTTTCTCGCTTTTTCTGCGGACCTTAAGCGAGGCGAGAAAACCCGGTTACGAAACTCATTCTCAAGATGCTGCGGGAAACAGACGCCACCAAGGCGCGGCAGTGGATGCCACTCATTAGCCGAGCGCGTCAGTGCCGCGGGCGTGGGAAACGGAACGAACCGAGCCCGCTTACCCGGCGGCACAAACTTTGTGATGAACTCGAGGGCTGGATACACAGCGTGCACGCACGTCACCAAAGGGCTGATTACCGTATAAATTTTCCATTCATGATGTTGGACTTGCGTTCCAAAATGACCAGGTATGGCGGTAGGACCACCATCCGCCAGCCGCAAATGCTTGAAAAAATATATACTTACAGAGGGCAAGTCGCGTAGAGATAACTGGCACGTACCGTGCTGAAGTGGGAATTGGGACTTGTACTGCCGTAAGCCCATTTCCCAGGTTTCAGTTTGAGTGAATTTCGCGCGGGATAGCCCGCCGCGACTAGAGACAAGCGATTGGACAAGGAGCCTCACGCTATGAATCGCACTTCGTTAGTGATTTGCCTCGCAGCCAGCATGGCGGCCACTGTGGGCTGCTCGAGTAAGAACTATGTCAAAAGCCAGACCACGCCGCTGATCAACAAAACCAACGAACTCGACGACCTCACCGCGAAGAACACGCGCGACATCAAGGACGTCGATACCCGTGCGCAGGCCGCCATCCAGGCCGTCAACGCGAAGACCACCGAGGTTGAGCAGAAGACGCAGACCGCCGCCCAGAACGCGCAGCAAGCTCAGCAGATTGCTGACGCTGCCAATGGCCGCGTCGGCGTGCTGACCAACACGGTCGCCAATCTCGACAACTATCACGCCGTCGCCGAGACGTCAGTTAAGTTCGCTTTCGACAAGGACAATCTAACGTCCCAGGCAAAGGAAGCTCTCGATCAGCTCGCGGGCCAGATCGCCAGCACCAAGGGTTACATCATCGCCTTGGAAGGCGGGACGGACTCCGTTGGCCCTGCGGACTACAACTACGATCTCAGCCAGCGTCGCGCCAACTCGGTGATCCAGTACCTCGCCACCAAGTACAACGTGCCCGCTCACAAGATCTATGTGATCGGCCTCGGCAAGGACAAGCCGGTTGAGGACAACAAGACCAAGTCTGGACGCGCTGACAACCGCCGCGTCGATGTCCGCCTGATGACCAACACGGTCGGCGGTAGCACTCCATCGACCCCGACGGGCAACAACCCGTCTATGTAAACGAGTTTTTCCCTCCTCCCCGGAGGACTTCGCCAACCAGGCCGCTCACGCCTCCCCCTGAGCGGCCTGCTTTTTTTGCTATGCCACTCTTACCCAAATTCTGATCGTCGCCAATTCCTATCGTCTATAAAACGTCGCCGCGACAAAAGAGATGGTGTCGATCGCCAGTCTGGCCTTCGAGATGTTAACGCTTAGTTGAACTCTCTCCGCGAGCGACAATAACCCCATCCAGTCGTCTCAATTAAGATCATGTTGCACGGTGAAAGCTTTTTCGCGAATGTAGCCGGGATTGAAATAAGAAATTGCGCCGAACCGAAACAGAGAAAAGGAATTGCGCCCATGATCTACTTTGCTTAAGGGCCGAGTTGGATCGGCGACAGCAGAATATGAGCGGAGGCGCTTACGCTTCTATGCAACTTGTCTCATGGTGGTCGCGTTCTTGCCGCGCAATTCCCCAAGAAACGGATTGCGCAATTCCAGACCGTGGGAACCGAGGCGGCTTGGATCGACTACGATCAGGACGGTCTGATGGACCTGTACTTCGTTCAATCCGCCGCGACGGACTTTTCAAACCACCGCATCCGATTCGCAGCTCTCTTTATCACAATAACGGCTATGGAACTTTCTCGGATGTTACTGAAAAAGCCGGTGTCGGCGGGGAGGGTCATCACGGCCAGGGGGTTGCAGTGGGGGATTTCGATAACGACGGCTATCCGGATCTTTATGTCACGGGGTATGGACGTGCCATCCTCTATCCCAATAACGCCAAAGGGACTTTCACCGATGTGACGGCAAAGGCCGGCGTGGCCGACGAGAGTGGCTGGTCCACCAGTGCCGGCTGGTTCGACTCCGACAAAGATGGATGGCTGGACCTTGTAGTGACCAGCTACGTTCCGTGGAGTCCGAAAGATAACACCTGTGCGGTACACAGCGGCCGGGATACCGCTCCTACTGTAATCCTCGAAACTACAATGCGTTTGAAGGGTTACTCTGGATTTATTCAAGCCTGGAGATAATTGCAATTCTCGCCGGTTCACGGCAAAATTCGGGGTACGATATAGCAATTGACGATTCGCCGTCCTCCTCCAAAGAAGGCTCACCTTAGAAATTTTCGAAACGAAAGGGACTTTAGTCTCTGCAAAACGGCTTTGTACGGGCAATTTCGAGGGCGGATAGAGCATTACCACACCAGGAGGGGTCACGATGTCGGCTACACGGTTCTTGGTTGTCCAGACTGGAACTATCCGGGCGAAGGTAAAACATGCCTGCACTCTGGGTGCTTTTCTTTTGTTGCTCGCTGGATCGCTCTGCGCGCAACAACCAGAAGTGACAGTTTCTGTGGATGCGCAAAAACTCCAGGAACTGCTCACCAGAATCGCCGATCTGGAGCAGAGCCAAAAACAACTGCTGCAGCGGGTGGCACAGTTAGAGACACTGTCGGGAGTGCATAGTCCAGCCGTTACGTCGGCGTCAGGCCCAGTGGCATCTTCCAGTTCTTCTCCGAGTTTGGTGCTCGCTGGCGGATCACCCAAACCTGAGCCGACGAAGCCGGCTCCGGGGAACGGGCAACAGTCAGAGCAATCCCCAACGATGGGGGAGACGGATCACATGGACGTCAGCCGGACTGCGCTGAATATTCGAGGATTTGGCGATTTTGGTTTCTACGGCGGCAATCAAAAAGGACAGACCAGTTCCTTCAGCATCGGGCAAACCAACCTCTTTATCACGTCCGATCTTTCAGAACGGGTTAGATTCCTGACGGAATTGGTCTTCGAGGTACACCAAAACAATTCATTTGAAACAGATCTTGAACGGGTTCTCCTCGAGGGATCGTTGAACGACTATCTTAAGCTGTCGGGAGGTCGTTATCACACGGCAATTGGTTATTACAATACCGCTTATCATCACTCTACTTGGTTCCAAACCGCGACCGAAAGACCGTACATCTTCGAATATGAAGACGAGGGCGGCATCTTGCCGATCCATATGGTGGGCGTGCAAGCCTCCGGCCAGATTCCATCGGGCAAACTGGGGCTTCACTATATCGCGGAGGTAGGAAACGGCCGTACGTCCAACCCGGTCGCCGAGCCGGTGCAAAACTACGTGGACGAGAATGGCCACAAGGCATTCAACGCCGCCATCTTTGCGCGTCCCGATGCTATTCCGGGACTGCAATTTGGCTTCTCCGTATACAAGGATTCTCTGTCTGTCCCTGACTCCCCCCGGATCAACGAGACCATTACCGATGCGTACGCCGTGCTAATTCGCCCCCGGTTCGAGTGGCTCAATGAGGCGCTCATGATTCGCCACGCTCCCTCCGGGCAACACGTTTATGAAACGCCGGCGTTTTACTCACAAATCTCAGAACGGTTTGGGATGTATACGCCTTATTTGCGTTATCAGTATGTAAATGCCTCCAGCCATGAGCCGGTATTCCCGCAGGTGGGCTTGCGCACTGGACCGTCGGTAGGAATGCGGTTTGACGCTACAGAGTCAGTGGCATTTAAGTTACAGTACGACTATACATTTCTTCGCCGGCAGGGTCCGATTGACGGGAAGAGCTGCATACAGTTATCGATGTGCGCTCCCAGCGCCGCTGCCGTGCAGGTGGATTTCAAGTTCTAAAGGACTGGAATGAGCACAAGGGGCTGCGCAATCATCCTCGCAATCGTTGTCGTTGTGGCTCTCGCTTTTCCGCGAGAACACAGCGCTCAGGCTGCGTCGGCAGCCCTTGACGCTCGCGCGAATCCCAGCCAAAGTCTGGCGATAGTGGTGAACCGGTCCAATCCCATTAACAATCTTTCATTCAGTGAACTTCGCAAGATCTTCATGGGGGACCGCAATCACTGGCCAAACGGACACCGTATCGCTATCGTTATGCTGGAGTATGGCCAGCCAGAGCGTCGTGCCGTATTGCGATTGATTTATCGCATGGACGAAAAAACCTACCAGGATGTCTTGTTGAGAGGGATGTTCCGAGGAGATGTGTTCGTGGCACCGAAGACGTTAGCGTCTCCAACGATTGTGCGAAAGTTTGTCTTCAATGCTCCTGGCGGCATTGGTTACCTGCGCGCAAGCGATGTAGACGAATCCGTGAAAGTCATTCGCATCGACGGTTTGCTGCCCGAGGACAAAGGATATCGTCTTCAGATCGATGAGTCTTCGAAGGCGACGGATGATTGATTGCTTATGCAGAAGGCATCGAATCTTGCACGCCGACGATTAGCTTCAGTCCCAACGCTCATTCGTAACTCATGGCTGGGCCGAAGCCTGTCACCGCACCTCTCAATCGTTGCGCTGGTCTTGGTTCTGGTGGCAGAAGTGGGTGTAGCAGTATTCGTGATACGAGACCTTAGTCGATCCTATGCGACGGTCGAGAACATGTACAACGGCTCGGTACAAGGCCTGCTGCGCGTCGGCGATATGCAGTATGAAGCACAGGAAACGCGACGTAGTACGTTGTACGCTTTGACGACAAATGACGGCAATTTGCAAGTCTCTTACGCCGATCAGTCGCGTGATGCGGACCGTCGTGTGACGCAAGGCATTGCTCAATATTTGGCGAACGCACGAACTGCACAAGAGACCCGAGCCGGCCAGCAACTAGCTAAGGATTGGACTGATTACCTCAGGGTACGGGACGAGGTTTTGGGCTTGATCCTGGAAGGCAGTTCCAGGGAGGCGGTCCATTTGGATCTCAACCTGGGAGTTTCCGAATTTGACCACGTCCGCCGTGACTTGGACGACGTGAAAAAAAGCTATGATGCCGAGGCTTCTCAGCAACTAGCGACCGTAGCAGAGTTGTCCCGCGCATCCATGGGCAGGCTGACGGCAGCGCTGGTTTCGGGTCTTTTCCTCGGAACCATTGCGGTCTGGGCGATCCAGAGAAGCCGAATGCGGAGCGCCATGCAACTGGCCCAGCTGCAGATGGACTTCGTCGCGTCCGTATCTCACGAGCTGCGAACCCCCCTGACTGCGATCATGACCGCTGCGGAAAATGTCCGTGATGGTTTCGCATTAAGTCGCGAAGGTCTCTTCGAGCAGGGGTCCGTGATCACTGATCAAGCCAACCAACTTATGGCGATTGTTGATCAGGTGCTCCTGTTCGCGGCGACGAGGCAGGCGAAGCCTACTTATTTCCTTCGGGAAATTTATGTGAATGATGTCATTGAAGAAGCTCTTCGCTCGACGCAGAGCCTGATCGAGGGGGCGGGATTCTCCGTAGAAACCAAGATCGAAGCCGACTTACCTCCGGTCATTGCTGATCTTTCGGTGCTGTCCCAATGCCTGCAAAATCTCATTGTGAATGCCGTAAAGTACAGTACTACGAACAACTGGATCAGCATTTCAGCGCGCATGGACCCGGACGAAAACACCGTTCTGATGAGCGTACAGGACCGGGGAATTGGAATCGACCGAGCAGATCTCACGCACATTTTTGATCCGTTCTACCGCAGCCCACAAGTCGTGGGCGCAAGAATTCAGGGCACGGGACTCGGACTGTCCATTGCAAAACGGAGCGCGGAGGTTTTCGGCGGGCAGTTGACCGTTTCTTCGCAGATTGGTGTAGGAAGCGTATTTACAGTGCACATGCCGATTGCCGGAGCTGTCCGGCACGAAGCGTCCAGCACGGAGAAGGCGATTGGGGGAGCGAGAGCATGAAAGAAAGTATCTTGCTCATCGAAGATGAGCCGGCAGTGCAATCCACGCTGGGACTGCGGCTTCGTGGAGAAGGATACATTGTCGAAACCGCGAGTGATGGGACAGAGGGCTTTGAGAAAGCTACAACCTCGCCTTTCGATCTCATTATTCTCGACGTCATGCTACCCGACCGGAATGGTTTTGACGTTTGCCGGGATATTCGCCAGGCAGGACTGGCAACTCCCATCCTCTTTCTTACGGCGCGCAACCAGACCACGGACAAAGTAATTGGGCTCAAACTTGGAGGCGATGACTATGTCACCAAACCTTTCAAGTCCGCGGAACTCATCGCGCGTATCGAAGTTTTATTACGACGGGTCCCGATCCGCTCAGGGCAGGGAGTTCATCAATTCGGAGCGATTCGGGTCGACGTGCGACGCGCCGAAGTTACCCGCAATGGGCAGCCTGTATATCTCTCTGCCCGCGAATTTCAGCTGCTGCGCTACTTGATCGAACGCAGCGGCAGCACCGTACCGCGCGGCGAATTGTTGCGATCGATCTGGGGATATAGCGAAGATACGTTGACACGCACTGTCGATATGCACATCGCAAGCCTGCGCGAGAAGTTAGAAGAGAATCCAAAACATCCAGAGTTGATCATAACGGTGCCCGGAGTCGGGTACAGGTTCGTGGGATCGCGCGGATTGTAGTCGAAAGCGACGCAGGTCTTTGGACCTTCCGGCTCATCCTTGATGCTGAAAGTCACTCGGCTGTATACGTTTATCCCTCGTTGTAAAGGCTGTAAATTCCACGTCAGTTTTAATCTTTGTTGCTGATCAGCAAGCAGAGCCTCAACCTCACTCGTTAGATTCAGCCGCGGAACAGCAGTAAAGCAACAGAGTCGTTGGCGCGGCGCTGTATGCGAGGTCCACGGTAGGGAGGAGGCTGCAACTCATGAGGAAGTCATTCCAGGTTTGGATCCCCATTCTTCTCGTCGCTTTCGCGACCGTCGCTGCGACCGGGCAGTCATTCAGAGTGCAATGCCCAGCCAGCACGATCACTCACCCGGACCCTGCTAACACAGGCGTCAACAATTCCGAACCTGCGTACAACGGCCCGACGCAGTTTACGACCAACAAAGACGGATATATGTCGCCAACGTCGGGTACTGTGAACGGCGCCATCAAGTGCCAGCAGATCTCGGGTGGTGACGGATTGATGACCGAGGGCGACGGCACCCAGACGTTCATGTTCTCCTTCGGACCGCTCTCTGGTTTGGCGGACGTCGCGGCGGGCCACCCATCGACACAGTTCCCAAATGTCTTCAACACCCCATGGCCAGGCTGTGTAAGCGGAGCTAACTGCCCGACTCCATTACAGCGCGGCGATCCGGCCACGACCGACGGCGCGACCGCCGGCAACGCGCCGTATACGGTTTGGCCCCCGTCTCCTACAACCGGGTTTACCTGGAACGGCGCAGTGGGTCTAGCCCCCGACATCCCGAACATCGTGACCGTGACCGACATCATCGCGGGCCCTCTTACTGCTCCCCTCACCGCCCCCAACTGCACTACCACCACGCCATCCGCCACCACGGTCACGGTTTTTACGGACTCGCCGCTGGGCGTTAAGGTGGGAGATCAGATCACCATCGCAAACGATGCTCATTCCACCGGGATCGGGGGCACGCCCACTCCTCCGGGCCTTCTGGGCACTTACACTGTCACCTGTGTAGATAATGGCGGTCTGACTCCTGACCTAGTCGTCAATGGGCGCGGTTTCAACGGCTTTGCCTTCCAGTACACCGATGCAGGTGCTACCGGGCTCTCCAACGTCGGCAATGACAACGCCGGCACGGCCGCGGCTGTTGCTGGGGCAAACGATGGACACGTGGATCCCCGCCCCATCATCGATGTGGGCGTGATGAACGGTAACATTCCGGCCCCCCTAGCTGCCTTCGACGAGGACGACGAATTCTTCCTGACCCTTACCAACGTGGGCATGATTATGCGCCCAGACCTGTTTGAGCAGCACACGGTCCACTTCCACGGCTACCCCAACGCTTCCTCGTTCTACGATGGCGTGCCCGACGCTTCGGTGGCCATCAACATCGGTGCCAGCTTCACCTATTACTATCTCGCGCCGGATGCGGGCACTTACTTCTGGCACTGCCACATCACCCCGCCCGAGCACTTGCAGATGGGCATGGTGGGCCAGCTTTATGTGCGGCCGCGGCAGGACCGGGTGCCCAGCGGCGGCAGCCTCTATACCTATCTCGGGTACCAGAATGGGATCTCCGAGCCCACAACGAATCCCACGGTGGATTTACGCACAGTCTGCACTCCCGCTGCGGACATCCTGTGCTCTGCCACCATGCCGGCCATCAACACCGGTGCCACGCAAGGCCTTGACAAACTAGGCAGCCCCCAAAAGTACGTCTACAACGACGGCGACGGCTCGACGGCGTATGACACTGAGTATCCCATCCAGATGCACGGTTTTGATCCCAATTTCCACTTTGTCGGCATGACCTTCAACCCGGAAATGTTTGTGGACATGAAGGACAAATACTTCCTGCTCAATGGGCGGAGCTACCCCGACACGGTCGCGGCCGGGCCACAGGCCACGGTGGCGACCGACGGCCAGATGCACTACTCGCAGCCGCTGCCGGCCCTCATCAACATTCCCGTGGGCGGCAAGGCGGCGCTGCGCCTCGTAAACCTCTCCGTCTCGGAATATCACACCCTGCAGACTCTAGGGATTCCGATGCACGTCGTCGGCTGGAACGCCAAGCTCTTGCGAGACCAGGCAGGAAACAACACTGAATATTGGACAAACTCCATCACGCTGGGCGGCGGCGAGTCGCTGGACGTGATTCTGGATGCCAGCGACGCCGGATGCGGAACCACGGGATGCGCGGCAAGTCTCTATCAGGCGGGGATGGTCTTCTATCTCTACACCCCACAACTCGACCACCTCTCCAACGACGCGGAAAATTTCGGCGGGATGATGACTGAGGTCCATATCTGCAACAGCGTGACCGGCGGCAACACATATGGGAACACCTGTAATTAAGAGCGCAGCAATGAGGGAGATGACAATGAAAAAGGCGATCTCGAACACCGGGCGGTTTTTGGCCCCAATGGCTCTCTTGATGTGGCTTGCGGCCACAGCTTTTGCTGCGGCTCCCGGGATCACCGGCACGACCTTTAACCTGACGGCCCAGCAAGCCTATCTCAACCAGCCGGACGGGGAGGCGGTTTACTCGTGGGGCTACGGATGTAGCAGCGCGCCCACGGGCTTTAGGCCGACCTTGCCCAACCAGACTTGCCCCTCGATGCAGGTGCCTGGGCCCACACTGATCGTGACCGAAGGGACGACGGCGGCGCCAGTCACGATCACGGTCACCCTGACCAATAATCTGCCAACGGCGGCCGGTAACACCTCGATCCTGTTTCCAGGCCTCAACGTCTCCACTAGCTGTCCTACGTCCACTACAACCGGGGCGCCTCAACAGGGATTGTTGACCTGCGAAGCAGTTCCCGGGGGCGCGGTGACCTATACGATCACCAATCCCACGCCTGGGACGCACGCCTATTACAGCGGCACGCAAGGCGACCTCCAGATCGAGATGGGGCTTTACGGAGCCGTCATCGTCCTTCCGGCGGCCGTTCCTGCAAACTGCACCACGGGCTACCATGCCGCGAACCTGGCAGCGGAAGCGCACTGGGGTGAAACGGACTTCCGTCTGTCCCAGGCCGCCTACGACCACCCCGCGAGCTGCTACGACCGGGAGTACTTGTTCCAATGGGCCGAGATGGATGCGAGGATTCACCGCCAAGCCCAGGCGGAGGTGGCGGCGCGGGCCAACTGCACTGCCGGCGCTCCGGGATGCAGTCTCGACGTACAGACTGAGCCCTACCACCCTGCCTACTTCTTGATCAACGGTCGCTCTATGCCGGACCTCATGGACCCCAACTTTGCCGGAGAGTATCCGCACCAGCCCTACAACGGCAACCCGCACATGCATCCGGGTGAGCTGACCTTGATTCGCACCATCGGGCAGGGCCGCTGGCAACACCCGTTCCACGAGCACGCCAACCACGTGCGCATCCTGGCGCGAGATGGGAACCTGGTTCTGAGCAGTTCCACTACCCCGATTTCGTATAACACCCCGAACGGCACACCGGTGTCGGGCCCCCCGCTTGCTGGGCTACTGATGTTCAACACCGACACGACTCCGGGCGAGTCCTTCGACGGGATCTTCTACTTTACGGGCCGGGGATTGAACTGGGACCCGTACGGTCACCATCCTGTCTCTAGTACAAACGACCCTCTGGCCACGCTTGGTTGTACTCCGGACGTCAATGGCTACAACACAGGCGACCCCACGGCGGTTAACTTCTTTGAATGGTGCCAGGACCACAACAAGCCGGTGCAAGTGGCTCCTTTCGGTGATGTGGCAGGGGGCGGCCCGGCAACGCTTCCCGATCCGAATGTCTTTACCAACGGGCAGTGGTACGGCGGCACGCCGTATCTGGGTCCAGATGCGACCTTGCGCGCTTCGATGTCGACCTGCGTAGGGAATCCGTACGGCACTGCCACACCCAACCCCACGAACGCGAACTGCACTACATTGCAACCGTCCAACACCCAGGCCAACCCGGCCAACGAGCGCGGTTGGGCGTTTATGTGGCACTCGCATAACGAGCGCGAGATTACGACCAACAACGTTTTCCCCGGAGGCATGCTGATGATGATGCTGGTCGATTCCCGGGAGTTTGTGATCGACGAATCGCAATAGGGACGGGCGTTGTGCCTGCCTTGGAAGCCCGTTAGGTTGCGCCCCACAACTGGCGGATGAACGAGAATTCAGACTGATGTCCACGACGGACCGATAACGAGAGGCGAGAACCATGATCCGGATCAATGATTGCAAAGCTACATTGAAGGCCGCAGTCGTAATGAGCGTGTTCCTTCTCTTTGCTGCCGCGATGGGCTTCGGCCAAGTCAATTTGACCGCAGGGCCGACGACGCTGCCGCTACCCGACGGCACAGTGGTGCCGATGTGGGGCTACAGTTGCGGAACGCTCGCGACAAACGCCACCGCGACCTGCGCCGCCCTGAATCCAAAGGCGGTTACAACTGCCGCCTCGGCGACCGCCGGCGCCGTGATGAATGCCTGGTCCCCCGTCGTTATTACTGTGCCCGCTGCCACTACAGGAGCGACGAGTCTGACCATCAACCTGAGGAACAGCCTCTCGTTCACGCCCACTACGCCCGTAGGGGCTACGGCGAATACCGTTCCCACGTCCATTGTGATTGTGGGCCAGGTGGGCGGCGGCCTTGGAGCCTTGAACCAGCGGACCACCACAATGAGTCCTGACCACTCCGCCGCGCAGGGATGCGTCACCTGGTTTATCGCCGACCCCACCAACACTCCGCCGGGGACGCCATGTCCGCAAACGGCCACAAGTTCGGTATCAGGAGCTTATCCGCCTACGCAGGCCAACCGCGTGCAGTCGTTCAGCACGGAAGTGACAGCTGGAGTGACCACCGCATTAACGTGGTCTGCGCTCCGTCCGGGTACCTATCTGCTGGAGTCGGGCACACATCCTTCGATCCAGGTGCCTATGGGCCTTATCGGCGTGCTGGTGGTCACCACCGCGCCCAGCACGACTTCAGCAACTGGCACCGCCTACCCCGCAGTGGGCACTACTCCCGCAGTGACCTACAACGCGGAGCTTCCGCTGGAATTCAGCGAAATCGACCCGGTCCAAAACAAGGCTGTCAACACGGCCGTCAACACGGCCGGTTTCAGCGAGACGAAAGTATGGGACGGGCATCTGGGAGCCTGCGGCGATCCCAATGCAGGCGCATTGGTTGCGAACACCTGCTATCCGCCAGCGGTGAATTACACGCCGTTCTATTACCTCATTAACGGCCTGGCGTTCAGCAAGAATATCCCCGGGAATTCGATGTTCCCGGCAGTGCCTAGCTCGGTAACAACTCCGGTAACCGGCACAGTTTTGGTGCGTCTGGTCAACGCTGGCTTGCGCATGCACGTGCCTTCGATCGTCGGCTCATTAACACAAGGATTCAACGGTGGGGGTACGGCTGCTACAGTCGCTGGATTCACCCTGATCGCGGAAGACGGCAATCCTCTTCC
>Ga0126373_10000050_pt1 | contig 111117 bp, 96 predicted proteins | sample PanSoiMetPlot_11_FD_92545 | JGI IMG/M metagenome (GOLD analysis project Ga0126373, IMG submission 92545) | Tropical forest soil microbial communities from Panama - MetaG Plot_11 | ecosystem: Environmental > Terrestrial > Soil > Tropical forest > Bulk soil | place: Panama | collected 2016-02-17
GGCGACATGCCGTTGAACGCGGTCACGATTCGCGGATCATCCTGGAACGCATCTCCATCCACGTGCTCCCGGCTGGGGCCGTGCATCTTGACACCCTCGGGGGCCGTCATGTCGATGCTGATCTCCTCGGGATAGTTGAACCAGACCTTGTACTCCACGATCTCGGTCTCGAGGCCCGCCTCGCGGAACTTTGCGGCTACGTAGTCGGCCGTTGCCTTGTCCTCGGGAGTCCCCGCCATGTGCGGCGCTTTGGTCAACTCGCGCAGGTGGTCTTCGGCGAGCTTGGGATCGGGCACCGTGAGAAAGCGCGCTTCCAGCGCAGATTCAGTTGATGCATCGCGAAAGCCAAAGATCGGCTTGGCGTTCGCAACAGGCGAAATCGAGCGGGAATGATGGGAAACCGGCGAGAACAAAAGGGCACAAGCCAGAACACCGGGCACAAGCTTCATGGGGCTCCTGGAATGGTAGGGGTCAATTCAACAAATGTCCTGCTGGCACATCATCTACGCTACAACTCGCGCAATGCGTCCAACGTCTCACCGATCGGCGCGGTCTCTTGCAACGCGTACAGCTTGCGAAACCCGATTCGGCCCGACTGGCTCACCACAAACACCGCGCGCTCGCTCATGCCGCGGCACGGTTCCTGCTCGCGGAACACGCCATACGCCCGGCTTACCTCGCCGTGCGGCCAGAAGTCGCTGCAGATCACGAAATCCAACGGCCCGATCTCGCGCTCCCACGAGGTCGTGTTCATGATCGAGTCCACCGATATGCCCACGACCTCGGCATGGTATTTCTCGAATGATGCATGCTGTGCCTGGTACTCGGCCAGCTGTTTCGTGCTGCCTTCCTGCCAGTTCTGCGGATAGAAGGCCAGCACCACGTGCCGCCGTTTCAGCTCTTCGCGCAGGTGAAATCTTTTTTTGACGCCGCCAACCAACGCCGGCAAATCAAAATCAGGTGCGAGATCACTCACCCCCGCCAGCCTCCTGCGATCCTCTGAAGCGACCCCTCTCACACCCCACCCCTTGGTACGCAAAGGTTTGTCGGGCATCGATTGTACCCTGCCCGCGTGCCCTCATCGCACCTGGCCGGTTCCGGTCACCTCATATTTCGACGATGTGAGCTCCGCCAGCGCAAACGGCCCCCGGCAATGCAGCTTTTGCGTGCTGATCCCCATCTCGGCACCGAAACCGAATTCGCCTCCGTCGGAGAACCGCGTGGATGCGTTCCAGAAGACCGTTGCCGAGTCGACCGCCCGCAGAAATCGCCGCGCCCGCTCTTCGTTTTGCGTGACGATCGCTTCCGTATTCCTGGTCGAATACCGGTTGATGTGAGCGATGGCCTCCTCAACATCCGCCACCACTCGTATCGCGATACAAAGCCGCAAATATTCTTCCCCCCAATCCTCAGGCATCGCCACCGATACTCCGAGCCCAGCCGCCAGCTTGACCGTCTCAGCATCTCCGCGCACTTCCACGCCATGTTCCGGGAACATTTTTGCAATTCTTGGCACGTACTCGTGCGCGATCTTCCGGTGCACCAGCAACTTCTCCGCCGCGTTGCATACCGAGGGCCGCGACGTTTTTGCATTCAGCACAATGTGGTCAGCCATTGCAAAGTCGGCCGAATCGTCCACAAAGATGTGGCAATTCCCCGCGCCCGTCTCAATCACCGGCACGGTCGAATTCTCCACCACGTAGCTGATGAGCCCAGCCCCGCCTCGCGGGATGATCACATCCACGAGTCCGCGAGCCTGGATCAGCTCCTGCACCGATTCCCGCGTCGAAGAGTCGAGCAGCTGAATCGCCCCCTCCGGCATTCCCGGCACCGCTTGCAGCATCTCGACCAGCTTCTGATTGCTGTTCGCCGCTTCCTTCCCACCCCGCAGCACGATCGCGTTTCCGCTCTTTACCGCCAGGCTCACCGTGTCGACAGTAACGTTGGGCCGCGATTCATAAATGATTCCAATTACCCCGAGCGGCACGCGCACCTTGCGGATCCGCAATCCGTTCGGCCGCGTCCACTCCGCCAACACGTCGCCGATCGGATCCGCTAGCTCCGCAATCTCACGAACATTCCTGGCAATTGACGTAACGCGCTCTTGGGTCAGAAGTAACCGGTCCCGCATCGCCCCTTCAATCCCGCTCGACTGCAAGTCTTTTTGATTCGCCGCCAGGATGCTCGGCGCCCCAGCCTCAATCGCTGCTGCCATCGCTTCCAGTAGATGATCTTTCTGCGCCGTAGACAGCTCAGCGATGCGCGGCGCCGCGGCGCGCGCGAGTTCCAGTTTCCCTTGTGTCGATATAGCTGCCGCGCTACCCATCCCGCCCCGTTTCGCCTTCCCTAGTGTCCCTTCGTGTCCTTGGTGGTTGATTGTTTTTCGTTATTGCGCCGGGAAATAGGTGCCAATCTTGCGTTCCACGGCCAGCCGAATCGCGTGCGGATGCCTGCCATTCACGATCGCCACCTGCACTCCGGCTTCGCTGGCCACCTTCGCAGCCCGCAATTTCGACCGCATGCCTCCCGTCCCCAACCTTCCTTTGCCATTACAAAGCGCTTCCATCTCGGGCGTGAGACGACGCACGGTCCGCAGCAGTTTCCGCTTGCCTCGCCCGCCCCCGTAAAATCCGTCGACATCGGTCAACAGCAGCAACCAGTCCGCCTTCACCGCGGTTGCCAGCAGGGCGCTCAGTTCATCGTTGTCGCCAAATGCCCCCACCAGTTCGCGCACCGACACGCTGTCGTTCTCATTCACGATGGGCACCACGCCCAGCTTCATCAGCTGATGCAGCGCATTCTGCAGATTCCGGTAGCGCACTGGGGAAGTGAAGTCATCACTGGAAAGCAGCAGCTGCGCCACAACCTTCTTCCCGAAGAACAACTGCTCATAAGTGTGCATCAGCAGGCTCTGCCCTACCGCGGCGCAAGCCTGCATCAACGGCACGTTGGCCGGCCGATCTTTCAGCCCCAGGTTCGCCATGCCCGAGGCGATCGCTCCCGAACTCACCATCAGGTACTCGTGGCGCGACAGTTCCAATTGATCCACCAGCGCACGCATGCGCACGGTATCGATGCGCCCACTGGGCGCTATCAGGCTCGTTCCTACCTTGATCACAAATCGCATCGGTCCGAATAGTGTAACAAGCGCAACAAAGCTCCAACGTTTTGCGAAAGACCTCTACGCGGATGTCGTGTTACGACATATCGGCTCGATTCGCCGCCGTTGCCTGCAAGTTCATCCATTACACTGGATGCATGACCACGCTCAACTCGACCCACCGCTTCTCGGACCGCGTCGAAAACTACATTCTCTCCCGCCCCAGCTACCCGCCCGAGGTACTCGAAACTCTCCATCACGAATGCAGCCTTACCTCAGCGTCGGTGGTCGCGGATGTCGCCTGCGGCACCGGCATCTTCACCCGCCTGCTGCTGGAGAACGGAAACCGTGTCTTCGGTGTCGAACCCAATCGCGAAATGCGCGAAGCCGCCAATCGCCTGCTGGGTTCCTATGCGAACTTCGAGGGCGCCACTGACGGCACCGCCGAGGCCACGTCTCTTCCCGACCACTCCGTGGACTTTGTCACCGCCGCCCAGGCCGCCCACTGGTTCAACCTGCCGGAAACACGCCGCGAGTTTATGCGCATCCTCCAACCCGGCGGCTGGATGGTGCTCCTGTGGAATCAGCGCATCACCGACTCCACTCCTTTTCTGCGCGGCTACGAGCAACTGCTGAAGACCTTCGCGGTCGACTACGAGAAGGTCCGCCACGAGCACACCACGGACGGCATCGCCTCGTTCTTTGCCCCCCAACCCTACCGGCTGCGCGAGTTCCCCATGCACCAGGATTTCACCTACGATGCGCTCGAGCGGCGCCTGCTTTCCTCCTCCTATGTCCCGCTTGAGGGCCACGGCAACTACACTCCTATGCTTGCCGAACTCCGCAGACTTTTCGGCGCACATCAAGCCGATGGCCGCGTGCGCCTCGACTACACAACCCGCATGTACTACGCGCAAGTCCCTTGATCCCGCCGGCGCGCTAGCGTCTCCGCATCTGCTTTAATAGATCGTTCTACGCTCGGAGGATCCCCGTGCCTGACCAGACCTTCCACATGAGCCCCGACGAATTTCGCCGCCACGGCCACGCGGTCATCGACTGGATTGCCGACTACTACACGCGCATCGAGTCATTCCCCGTTCTTTCGCAGGCAACGCCTGGCCAGATTCGCGCCTCGCTCCCCTCCTCTCCGCCCGCGCACGGGGAATCGTTCGAGCAGATCCTCGCCGACATCGAAAAGCTCATCCTCCCGGGTGTGACCCACTGGCAATCGCCGAACTTCTTCGCCTACTTTCCATGCAATGCGTCGGGCCCCGCGATTCTCGGGGACCTGCTGTCGTCCGGCCTCGGAGTGCAGGGCATGCTGTGGGCGACCAGCCCCGCCTGTACCGAACTCGAAACCCACGTCCTCGACTGGCTGATATCCATGCTCGGCCTTCCCGAGAAATTTCTTTCTACAAACACCGGCGGTGGCGTCCTTCAAGACACTGCCTCCAGCGCCTCGCTCTGTGCTTTGCTCGCTGGCCGCGAGCGCGCGACCCGGTTCGCCAGCAATACTCGCGGCTGCGATGGCAAGTTGGTCGCGTATTGTTCCACCCAGACGCACTCTTCCGTCGAAAAAGCAGCCAAGATCGCGGGCCTTGGCGCCGAGCATCTCCGTGCCATTCCGGTGGATAAGAACTTCGCTCTCCGTCCGGATGCCCTCGCCAGCCAGATCACGCAAGACAAGGCGGCGGGCCTGGTCCCCTGTTTTGTCTGTGCCACCGTCGGCACCACTTCCTCCAATGCCATCGATCCTGTGCCCGACATTGCGCGCATCTGTCGCGAGCACGATCTCTGGCTGCACGTCGACGCCGCGATGTCGGGCACCGCCGCGCTCTGCCCCGAGTTTCGTCATATTCACCGCGGGGTTGAGTTCGCCGACAGCTACTGCTTCAACCCCCACAAGTGGATGTTCACCAACTTCGACTGCGACGTCTTCTACGTCGCCGATCGCAAAGCTCTTATTCAGACGCTCAGCGTGCTGCCCGAGTATCTGCGGAATAAGGCCACCGAATCGGGCGCGGTCATTGATTACCGCGACTGGCAGGTTCCCCTGGGGCGCCGCTTCCGCTCACTCAAATTGTGGTTTGTGATCCGCCACTACGGGATCGAAGGATTGCAGCATCACATCCGCCGCCACGTCACGCTCGGGCAGCAGTTCGCGCAGTGGGTGCGCGAGGACTCGCGCTTCGAACTCGCCGCCCCAGTCCCTCTTAATCTGGTCTGTTTCCGCCTCAAAGCCGGCGACGAAGCCAATCAATCTCTCATGGACCGGCTCAATCGCTCCGGCGCGCTGTATCTCACGCACACGCGACTGGACAACCGCCTGACGCTTCGATTCTGCGTAGGCCAGACGCACACCGAGGAACGCCACGTCGCCCGCGCATGGCAGCGCATCCAGCAGGACGCCGCTTCGCTCGCCTGACGCCTGATCGCGCACCGGGTAGCGAGAGACGAGAACGGGTCTACTCTGCCTTACCCCGCCCGCTGTTGCTCTGTCCGTCCTTCGGTAACTGAAGCCCTCTCTCGGCGGATCTGATACATCAGCACATCCCACGCCTCGGCCTCATCCGCGAATCCGCACGCCAGCACTGCTTCGTGCAGCACATCTCCGACTCGCAGGTGCGGCCAGCGATCGGAGTGCTTGTCCAGTTCCCGCAAAATTTCCAGCAGCGACGTGGCCCGTTCATCGGCGATTACCGGGTCACCATCGACAGGAACTCCGGCGATCCATCGTTCGCTGCTCGTATTGTTTAATTGGCTCTTCATGGCTACTTCCCTATCTGTGCTATGCGCGGTTGCAACAGTCCAACTTAGCCACCGGGAGTCCGACGGATCGGCCCGATTGAATGGGCCGCTTCCGCTCCTGCGTAGCAGCGGAAACCGCTCGTCGCATGAGAGCGTATGCCGTTTCGTTAGGGGATCGCCCCGCAATCAGAGTTGGAAACGCTACCTGAGAGGAAAGATCGCTAGCAGCGGAGAACACAAAGAAGACTGAACGGAAAACTTGCGTCAACCCGCGGAACCGGATTCGGCAGGCGGAACTCCGCCCGGCTGTTGGGAACAGCGCCGCGCGCGACCCCCAGGCCGGTCGCATGCACCGGGGGCGCCGTCACCACGTGGCAACGCACACGGGTCATCGCGGCCGACGGGCCCAGCGAATCCGTCAGGTCGCTCTGCGCCGCCACCTGCGCTACGGTGATCAGTAGTAGCAGGATTCCGAGAGTGCTTGATCGTCGCATTGGCCAATTCGCTGTTTCAGCATTCCGACACTACCCAACCCACCTCGCACCCGTCAATAGCCCGATGGTGCTTCGGAACCACGACCCAATCCATCTCGGGACAGATAGCTCGTGCGGCCAGCGGGGCCTGTCGTCGCTCACACTAATTTCGCCTCAGTCCGAGACCATCCTGGCATGGATTTCCCTGGATCCGCGGTAAGGTCCAGCCCAAAAAATGCCAATGTCGGGGGATTGATGACGACCTGCAGCGGCTCGAAACCACGGTTTCGCCTAAACCTGGAGCACATCGCCGTCGCGCGCCACCATTTCGTACAACACCGGGTTCACAAAGAACCCGATAAACAGCCGCGAAATCAAGCCGGCCACAATCACGATGGCGAACGGTTTCTGTGTGTCCGACCCAATTCCGGTGGAGAGCGCCGCCGGCAACAGCCCCAGGCACGCGACCAGCGCCGTCATCATGATCGGGCGAAGCCGCAGCAAGGATGCCTCTCTCGTCGCCTCGCGAATCCCCATCCCTTCCTGTCGCAGCTTGTTGATGTACGACACCAGGATGACCGCCGTCTCCACCGAAACTCCCAGCAGCGCCAGTAACCCGAGAACCGACGACACGCTGAACGGCGTGTGCGTAACCTTCAGCGCCAACAGAGCGCCCACCGGCTCCGTCATGATGACCCCGATGGCAATCGTCACGGGAAACTTGAAGTTTCCATAGAGGGCAAACAGGATCATGAAGATCAGCACCACCGCAAGGGGGCCGATAAAGTACATCTGCTGCCTGGCTTCGACCAGTTGGCTGTACTCTCCGCCCCAGGTCATCCAGTAGCCCGTCGGCAAATGCACGGCTTTGTTCACCGCCGCCTGCCCATCGCGCACCGCCCGCTCCAAATCGCGGCCTTCAATGCTGTACTGCACGCCGATGTAGCGCGAATTGTTTTCCCGATAAATAAACGAAGCGCCATTTCCCTGGCGAATGTCGGCGAGCTGGCTGAGCGGGATCTGCTGCCCGTCGGGCGTGCCCACCAGCAGGTTCCCAATCTCATGGGCACTGCTGCGGAACTGAGGCTGCATGCGTACCACCAGGTCAAAGAGCTTTTCTCCCTGGATGACCTGGGTCACCGCTTGCCCGCCCACTGCCGCTGAAACCACGGCTTCCACGTCGGCGATGTTGATTCCATAGCGCGCGATTTTGTCGCGGTCCACGTCCACCAGCAAGCTGGGCTGGCCGAGTTCCCGCACAACTGTAAGCTCGGTAAAACCCGGGACTCGGGCCAACACATTCTTGATCTGTATCCCCGCATCCTGCAGCACATTCAGGTCCGAGCCGTAAACCTTCACCGCCAGCGAGCTCTTGAGCCCGGTGAGCGCCTCATCCACCGCGTCCTCGGCCGGCTGCGTGTAATTAAAAATAATTCCCGGAAACGTCGTGAGCTTCCGGTTGATGGACTCAATGAGTTCTTTCTTATCGTGAATCTCACCCTTCCAGGCCCGATCCTTGTAGGGCTTCAGTCCAACGTAAAACTCGCAGTTGAAGAAGCCGGTCGGATCCGTGCCATCGTCGGGCCTGCCTAACTCCGAACCCACCACCGTCACTTGGGGATACGACATCAGGATCGCGCGAATCTGCGGTGCAATCTTGCTGGCCTCCTCGAAGGAAATCGTGTACGGCATCGTGGCCCTCACCCACAATGCGCCTTCATCCAGGTGCGGCATGAATTCGCCGCCGATGAATGGAACCAGCAGCAGCGTCGCCCCAAAGATCAGGGCCGCGATGATCACCGTGGTCTTGGGACGATCGAGCGCCCAATCCAGCTGCTTCGCATACTTCTGCCGCATCCACTCGAAAGCTCGATTCTGCGTCTCCTTCACTCCGCTCTTGAACCAGTAGGAAGCCAGCACCGGCACCAGGGTCAGCGTCAGAATCAGCGACCCGAGCAGCGCGAACGACATCGTCTCAGCCATGGGATGGAACAGCTTCCCCGACGGCCCGCTCAGCGCATAAATCGGTAGATATCCGGCCAGGATCACCGCCACCGAGTAAAAGATCGGCCGGTCTACATCCTTGGCAGCCGCCAGAATCACCTCATTCAGTTGGTAGCTCTGCCCCTCGCGCAGAGCCAGTTCCCGGTAGATGTTTTCCATCATCACCACGGTGCCGTCGATGACGATGCCAAAGTCGATCGCGCCGATCGAAAGCAGGTTCGCCGCCACGTCGTGCGCATGCAGCACGATGAACGCAAACAGCAGCGACAGTGGAATGGTCAGCGCCACGATAATGGCTGCGCGCACGCTGACCAGGAAGAAGATCAACACCAGCAGCACCAGCAACATGCCGCGCAGCAGGTTGTTCTCGACCGTATCGGTGGTCAGGGCCACCAGTTCGCTTCGGTCGTAGTAAGGACGAATCTTGACGTCGGGCGGCAGGATCTGGCGGTTCAACTGCTCGGTCTTGGCTTCCACTCCCTTCAGCACGTTCTGCGTCTGCTCGCCGCGCAGCATGAGAATGACGCCTTCCACGGCATCGTCATTCTTCTGGAAGCCGAACTCTCCCAGCCGGGGTGCATGCCCGATCGTGACCTGGCCTACGTCCCGCACCCGAATCGGCACACCTTTGTTCGCACCCACCACGATGTTTGCGATGTCCTCGGTGTTCCGCACCAACCCGATCCCGCGCACGTAGTAGAACTGCCCGCCCTGCGAATAGAACCCGCCTCCGGCATTGGCATTGTTGGCGGCCAAAGCCGTCATCACTTGCGGCACCGTCAGGTGGTAGCCGTAGATCCGCGCCGGATCGAGCAGAACCTGGTATTGCATCACCGTGCCGCCAAAGCCCGAGTCGTCCGCCACGCCATGAACGGAGCGGTAGGAGCGTTCTACTACCCAGTCTTCGATGGTCTTCAATTCTTGCGGAGTGCGATCTGGACTCTCCAGCACATACCGGTAGACGAGACCACTGGGGCTGAATAAAGGAGCAAGGGACGGGGTGACGCCCGTCGGCAAAGTGGCTTGCCCCAGCCGTTCAAACACCACCTGCCGCGCAAAATAGTCGTTGGTGCTCTCTTCAAACGTCAGCCGGATATCCGACAGGCCGTACAGCGAGATCGACCGCATCACCACCATGTGCGGCACGCCGTTCATCTCAATTTCGAGCGGCAGAGTTACCAGCCTCTCGACTTCTTCGGCCGCGTGGCCCGGCCATTGGGTGATGATTTCGACTTGCGGCGGAGAGAGGTCCGGATATGCGTCCACCGGCATCCGCTGAAACGACAGGATTCCCCCGACCGTAATAAACGCGGTCAGCATCAATACCAGGAACTTTTGCCGCAGAGCCGCTTGGACGATTCGGTGAATCATTCAGATCTGGTGGGCGCTATCCTTCATTGAAATTGCATCATCCTTAATCCCGGTACGAGCCCTCTAACGTTGCAATGAATTCGCAAACTGAAGGAATAAACTGCCGTCTCCGATTACCTGGTCGCCGGGTTTCAGCCCGCCGGTCACCTCGGTTTGTCCGTTGAGGCTCTCCCCCAGCGTCACCGGCCGCCTGCCAAACTGATTCGGAGCAACCGCGGTATACACAAAAGGCTGGTTCTCGCTATCGCGCAGTATCGCCGCATCCGGAAGCGCAATCGCATTAGGGATCGTTCCCGCCTGCACCGTCGCCACCACATACATGTCCTTTTTGAGCTTCCCCCCGGGATTGTTCGTGTCGATGCGTGCCTGCAGCGTGCGCGTACTTGGATCCAGCGAGGCCGCCACGTACGAGATGCGCCCGTGGAATACCTGCGGATAGGTGTCCGTCTGAATCGCTACCGTTTCTCCCACACGTATGTAGGGCAAGTCCTTCTGGTAGATGTTCACCAGCACCCAAACATTGTTCGTGTCGGAAATCACGAAGCATTGCGTGCTGCCTGGCTGAATGAGTTGCCCGACCGCGACATCCTGCTCCACCACCAGCCCACCAATGGGCGCCTTCACTGGAACCTCAAATGAAGGAGGACTCTTGATCAGGCTGTCTGGATCGGTGATTCCCAGCACCTTCAGCGCTGCCTGCGCCGACGCCAAGTCGCCGTTCGCCTGGACCTCGGCCGATTGCGCCTGCTCCAGGTTCTGTTGTGCGATCGCGCCATGATCATAGAGATCCTTGGCGCGGTCATAGGCCATCTGCGCCAGGGCATGAGCATCCTTCGCCTTCAAGTAATTGGTGCGCAGTTGCGAATAATCGGGGCTCGATACGTACAACATCGGTTCGCCCTGGTGCACGGCCTGCCCGGGGACCACCACGACTCGGCTCACCGGCCCGCTGACCTGCGTGATGACCGGCGTCGTGCGAAATGCGTTGTAGGCCACCGCCCCGGTCAGCCGGAGAACCCGGGTCAGTGTCGTGGGCTGCACCTTCACTACCTGCACATGGGCCATCTGCTCCTGCGGAATCGTAAACAGTTCGGGATTGCTGCCGTCTTTCGCATACGGAGAAACATTCCGTCCATCCCCTTCGCAGCTGATCAGGCCGAGAAGAATCGCCGCCAGCATCAACCCAGCCCACAGTCGGCGGTAGCCTGAATGCCCGTTCATGGCAGGTTCCTCGTTCCGATGGCTTCCTTCAACTGTTCCACCGCCGTCATATATGAGGCCAGCGCCTGCCGATACGCCAACTGGACTGTCCGGAAGCTCCGCTCTGCATCCAGAAAGTCCAACAGGCTCACCGCTCCTCGTTTGTAGGCATACTCGCTGATGTCACGGGAATCCTGCGCCTGCTTCAAGTACCCGGAAGTGTACAGGCGCACCACCTCATCGTTGCTCTGCACCGCCTCATACGCATCCGAAACGTCCGAAAGCACCACATCGCTGGCGGCTTGCTCCTGTTCCTGGGCTTGGGTAAGCGCATAATTCGTGCGCGCAATCTCACCCTGGTTGCGATTGAAGACCGGCAGCGGAAAGTTCGCGAATACCGACGCGCCGCTCTGCCCGGAGACGTGGGAGTAATCGAAGGTTCCCGTCACATCGACTTTGCCATTGGCTTTGGCCAGCAGGACCTGGCTCTTGGCGGCCGTGATCCCTAGTTCCGCCGCCCGAAAATCCGGTCGCGTGCGCAACGCCAGCGCCTGCAAGTCCTCCAGATGCGCCTTCACTGGCTCATATTCCAGGTTGCCGACCACGTCATAGTTGGCCTGCACCGCGTCGTATCCCAGCAATTGGCGCAGCCCGACCAGCGCCTGTACTCTGGCCAGCCGCGCCGACGACACGTCGGTTTGAAACTGCAAAAGCTGCAACTTGATCTTGAGAAGGTCGCCCTGGCCAATGAAACCCGCCTTGTACTGGATCTCGCTTAGATCTACCGTCTTCTGAAAAGCCTTGAGGTCCTGTTCCGCAAACTGCAGCGTGGATTCCGCGAGCAGCACACTCACAAATTGTTGACCCACGTTGAATGCCAACGTGCGTTCGGCATCGGTGACCTGCGCTCGCGTAACCGCCGTCTGGTCGCGGGCGGCCTGTAGCCGGCGCTGCCGCTTCTTCCCGCGCTCGAACAGGTAGCTGATCCCGGCGTCAAACTGCTGATTCTGATTCAGGTTGTCTTCGCTGAAATTATCGGGGTTAAACAGCGGCATGAACTGGCTGTCCACGCCGAAGACCGGGTTGGGCCGCAAGTTCGCCGTGATCTCCTGCGCCTGATTCTGAAGAATCAGCGTCCGGGTAGCCTTCAGGGTATGGTTATGCAGCAGCGCCAGGTCAATGGCCTGATCCAGACTGATCAGCGCAGGGGTCTGCGCGGCCGCCGTCCCTGCGAGCAGCAGGAAGCTTGCCGTTACGGCGAACAGCCGAAGGCGCCGGGCTCGTAAGGGACTCAAGATCAAGGTTTAGCGTGTGTTCTGCGAGGTTCATTGTAACGGCAGCATTCGGCGAAGACCACCGCGGCGGACTTGACTTGAACCCCGCCTGCCAACGTCGGCGCACGCCCCCTGGCACTCTGCTGCTAACCGATAGACGACGAATCCACCCGCGCAAGACAACACTGAGACTGATGCACAAGGCTTTAGCGCCGTTGCCAAGCCCGCCGGTTCCAACCCCAAATCAGAGGCTGAAGAAGTACAACAGGTTGGCGGCGGACCCTACGAACACACGAAGACGTTCGGGGTAGGAGACTTGATTTGAACGGAAGCTCTCGCGATTGAACCGTGGTGCCGAAGAAGGGACTCGAACCCCCACACCCTTGCGGGTACATGGACCTGAACCATGCGCGTCTGCCAATTCCGCCACTTCGGCAAGTGGTCGTACGCCACCGGACCTTGGCGGGTCAGCGGTGTTTTTTCAAACTTCTATCTTCTTATAGTCACCAATTCGTGTCAAACTTCCGCAGGTTTCTACGCCACTAACTGTGCCTGGCTTCGGTTCCGTCTCACTGACTCGCTGGGCAGGTACTTCTCACAGTCGCAACTGCGCTCTCTCATCGTACAATCGTGTCTTCGCGTCTCCGACGCACAATTCCCGAGGAGCATCCCCCCAATGCCCACTCCTCCCAAGCTCGCACCCGATGTACAGACCCGGCTTCGCGCCATCGCTCACGATCTTAGTAATTCGCTGGAAACCATCATGCAGGCTTCGTACCTGCTCGCCCAATCTTCGCTGAAGGAAGACGAGAAAAAGTGGGTTTCGCTGATCGAGGACGCCGCACAGGACGCCGCTCGCATCAATCGTGATCTCCGCGAAGTCCTGCGCAACCAGCCCTGATCGCGGGAGCACCGACGCCCGAGCAACAAAAACCCGCGGGACATGCCCGCGGGTTGATCCATTCCACCAAGGCTCGCGTCTACGACTCCAGTTTCGCGTTCATGGTGATCTTCGCGTTCAGTACCTTCGAAACTGGGCACCCTTTTTCCGCCGCCTCCGCAAATTTTTGGAAGGTCGCCGCATCCGAGCCAGGCACCTTGCCGACCACGTCGATGTGGCTGGCGGTAATCGTCCATCCCGAATCCAGCTTGTCCATGGTCAGCGTCACGTTGGTACTGAGGCTGGTCGGGGTCAGGTTCGCGCCTCCCAGTTGCGCTGAAAGCGCCATCGAAAAACAGGCCGCGTGCGCCGCCGCAATCAACTCTTCCGGATTGGTTCCCGGCGCATTCTCAAACCGTGTGCGAAATGAATAAGGAGTATTGTTGAGCACCCCACCCGGTGCCGAGATGCTGCCCTTTCCATCCTTCAAACTTCCGTTCCACACCGCGCTTGCTTTTCTCTGCATGACGTTTCCTCAATCGTATGAATTTAGGGTTCCAGTCACTGCCCAGTCATTGTAGTCGCCCGCTTGGATTCCCGCTCAACCACGCGGCCGCGCGGTCTTGCTGGAGCAGAGCAAGAAACAAATCTTAGAAGCGAAAAGCTAGCTGGAAATAAGCGCGGTCAATCGGAAGGAGGTTGTCACTATGCAGTCGGGGCTTAATAGAAATCCGCGCAGCTTAAATAAAACCCGCACTGTGGACAGCTCAGCTTGCAGCGCTGCTCCTGCAATTCACTTGAGCAATTCGGGCAGTATCGACAACAGTCGGCGCGCACCGGCGTTTCCGCCGGCGCGTCCAAAGCCTTAGGGCTCGCGCTAAGCGATCTTTTCAGCATCATCGGAAACAATGGTCAGCTTTTCACTCAGTGACAAAGCTTTGTCCTGGGGAGCGTCTAAGGCAGCGGCCGGAAGATTGCTGCTCCAGCAGTCCGCGGTCGCACGCCAGGCACCCAAGCGTCGCCACACCACCAGGTATTTACCGTGATCGGTGACCGGTCGCCCTGACTCCTTCACGATCGACACGGTGTACCGCCCGAGCTCCATCGCCATGTCGCCCGAATAATCCACTCGGGTCGTCTCCACGCGAAGATCCTGGTAGCCTTCATCGCCGAATGAGCGCAGTGTGCGCTCAATCGCCGTAGGCCCGGTCACGGGCTCGTGGTGCGGCGCCATGAACACACCGTCGCGAGCAAATAATGCCGCTGCCTGGTCGTAGTTTCCTGTGTTGAATGCTGTGCGGAAGTCTTGTCGAAGTCCTCGAATGGTGGATTCCACATCCGCACTAGATCCCTGGCCGTCCAACGGGCTGGCGTAGGGCCGGTACATCAAGCTACCTCCTGGGGGAAGGCAAGCAGCGCTCTCCGTCAGAGCTTTAAATTTTTAGCGACGAGTCGCGCGCGCACAACCTGATTGCCGCCGATTCTAGCGCAAAATTCTAATGTCAACCGAAAAAGTTTTCCTCACTCATCCCTTGCCGCCCTTCGGGGACTACGTCTCCAGTGATCCCTGTAACGTGACTTTTTCTCGCCTACCCGCTACTCTTTAGACAAGCAGGTTGCCGATTCTCATTCTTTCCGGGACACAAAAAGTCGGCTCGCTTAGGAAACTCGGTTTCGTGACCGGCGATCTTCAACTCGATTTCTCTCCACCGCCTGGCCTGACCCGGCCGCTGTGGCGCTCGCTTCTGGGGAATGTCAGGGACCGCTTCTTTCCCGAGAAGCTGCCTCCTCTGCAACTTTCTTCACGTCCGGTCAACCTCGGCATGTTGCTGGGCGACTATCTTGACCTGCCCTGGTTCCGCACCGTCTTCACCAACCTGGGCGATGTGCTTTCTCCGGAAACACTTCCCCCGCTGGAACTTGAGTCGCGCCCCATCGACGTCGGAGAACTCCTCACCGACCAGCTCAGCCATCCCTGGTGGTCGTCTCTTCTGCGCAATCTCGCCGATCGCGTCGCTCCTGAAAAGCTGCCTCCGCTTGAGCTTTCCTCCGCGCCGGTCAATCCCATTATTCCTTCGGAAGCTGTGCTGCTGACCAACTGGTCGAACGTGATCGACGGGCCGAAGATCTTCCTCCCGGACAAGCCGCTGCCGGCGGCCGCCTCTGCCAACATGGTCCTGCCCGCTGCGCCCGCGCCGCGTCCCGATCCCGTGCAGGTCGAGTTCGTCACTGATCTCGAGCGGGACCTCCGTCGCGATCTCCGGCGCTCGCGCCTTCGCCAGCGCTTCCTCATGTTCGTCTTCGCCGCCGAACTCATCTTCCTCGTATTCGGCCGCTTCCTGCATCGCTAAGCAGGTCGCTCCCCTTTATCTCTGAAACCCTTCCAACCCCCTGGCAATGCGCTGGTTTGTACTTGCTCCGCCTTCGTGTGCCTTGGTGTCCTTGGTGGTAGTTTCCTTTCTCCGCAATCTCTCCGATCTTGCTCCCTTCCCCCTCGGCGATCTCCGGTTTTCCACTCGGTACTCGCTACTCGGTACTCGGTACTCCCTCGCGGTTTTGCTTTTCCCCTCCTGCCCGTTACAATTCGCCCGAAAGCCAGGACACCCATGCAAGCCCGTCTCGTCATCCTGCTTATGCTCGTCGCCACCGCCTTCGCCCAGGACCGCTCCACCGCTCGCTCTATGGTGATCACGCGCTATGGAATCGTTGCAACCACGCACGTGCAAGCCTCGGTTGCGGGCGCGCAGATTCTCGCCCATGGCGGCTCCGCCATCGATGCCGCCATCGCCGCCAACGCAACCCTCGGCGTCACCGAGCCCATGATGAACGGCATCGGCGGCGATCTCTTCGCCATCTACTGGGACGCCAAGACCGGCAAGCTCTATGGCCTCAACTCCAGCGGTTGGGCTCCACAGGCGCTCACGCCCGCTTACCTGAAAGCCCGGGACGTAACCTCCATGCCGTATGCCGGCATCGATACAGTCACCGTCCCGGGGGCCGTCGCCGGCTGGAACGCGCTCCACGCCCGCTTCGGCAAGCTTCCCTGGAAAGAGCTTTTCCAGTCCGCCATCTTCTACGCTAGCCAGGGCTACCCGGTGCCCGAACTCATCCATGGTTTCTGGGAAGGCGAAGACGCTCCACTCGCCAAAGACCCGGAAAGCGCTCGGGTCTATCTGCCCAACGGCAAGCCGCCGGCCATCGGCCAGATCTTCCGCAATCCCGACCTCGCCAAAGCTCTCCGCCTGATCGCCGATCAGGGCTCCGATGCCTACTACAAAGGAGACATCGCCCGCGCCATTCTCCAGACCGAGCAGGAACTCGGCGGCCCCATGTCAGCCGGCGACCTCGCAGAGTTCCAGCCCGAATGGGTCGAGCCCATCTCCACTACCTACCGCGGCTGGACGGTCTACGAACTCCCGCCCAACGGTCAAGGCATGGCAGCGCTCGAAATGCTCAACCTCATGGAGACCAAGCCTCCCGATCCGGCCGGCCCGCTCTCGACTGCCGAACTTCATATGCGGATCGAGGCCATGAAGCTGGCCTACGCCGATCTCTACCGCTACAACGCCGATCCCCGTTTCGCGAAAGTCCCCGTGAAGGGTCTGATCTCCAAAGAGTACGCGCGCCAGCGCGCTCGGCTCATCGACCCGATGAAGGCGAACTGCGCTCCGCTCCCCGGCACGCCACCCACCAGCGACACCACGTACCTCTCCGTGGTCGACCGCGAAGGCAACATCGTCTCACTCATCCAAAGCAACTACTCCGCCTTCGGTTCCGGCATCACCGTGCGCGGCATGGGATTCGTTCTCCAGAACCGCGGCGCCCTGTTCTCTCTGGACCCCGCGTCCCCCAACGTCCTCGCCCCGCGCAAGCGCCCGTTCCACACCATCATTCCCGCATTCATGGAGCGCGGGGATCAGCACATCGGCTTCGGCATCATGGGCGGAGCCAATCAGCCGCTGGCCCATGCTCAATTCGTCTCCAACTTCGTTGACTACGGCATGAATATCCAGCAGGCTCTCGAGAGCGCCCGCTTCACCGTGAGAAGCCGCAAGGCCTGCGAGCTTGTCATCGAATCCCGCGTCCCACAAGCCGTCCGCGACCAACTCACCGCCATGGGCGACGAGTTCCGCGTCGATCGCGAATACTCCACCGCCATGGGCCGGGGTCAAGCCGTCCTTCATGACTCCTCCTCGAAAGTAAACTATGGCGCCTCCGACCCTCGCGCCGATGGCTCCGCCGAACCCGAGCCTCCACCCGTCTTGCATTCCGGGAAGGGATCCCACCCATAAGTGCGGCGGCCCAGCTGCTCGTCCCCTCTTTCGACATTAACCTGGGCAGCGGACACACCCGCAGCGTCCCATTTCCGCTACAATGCCCTCTCGCGCGAACTGATTCGCGGAGTGTCTTTGCGCTCTCCGCGAACTCTGCGACGGAACTTCGCGACGGCAACCGGATGCCTAACGGCCTCATCAGCTTCGGCCTTCTCCGGCGCATGCGTCGCCTCAGCGACCCGGCCCTCACTTTCCTCGTGATCCTCGAATTGCTCGCGCTATTCGTAAACCTCCCGCTTACCGATCTCAACTATTGGCCGGCTCTGCTGGATCTCCCGCTGGAAATCCTCATCGTCGTCGCCGCCATCATGGTCGTCAGCTGGAACCGCTCTGCCATCACCGCCCTGCTGGTGGCTTTTATTGCGAGCTTCGCCACGGCCGCCTTCCGCAACGTACTCGCCTCCCATGTCGCGACCTACATCGACTTCACCGCCAAGTTCACCTTTATCGGAGTTCTGACCTGGATCGTCGGCATCGCCGTCTTCAGCCCCGGACGCATCACCTCTCATCGCATCATCGGCGCTGTCGCCATGTACCTTCAGGTCGCGCTGATCTTCGCGCTCTCGTATCTCGCGCTCCTGACCGTCCAGCCCAACGCGTTCACCCCGATCATTGCTCTGACCGGCCCGACGGGCGACGTCCTTCGTGGCGCTCACGGGGGCTCGCAGATGGTCTACTTCAGCCTCTCCACTCTGACTACCACCGGTTATGGCGACATCGTCCCGCTGCACCCGGTCGCCCGCTCCCTGGCCAACCTCGAAGCCCTCATCGGCCAGCTTTTCCCCGCCACGCTCCTCGCGCGCCTCGTGACCCTCGAGGTCGAAAGCCACCGCCGCTGAGAGCCGGCGCGATTTTATGGCCTCTACCCTACGCGCCAACTCAATCTGAGCTTTCGTCGGTCACTAAGAATGGATCTTCCGCTTCAAGTCGCTCAATCGGCCCGATACATTTTTGAAACCCGATTTCCTCCGGCGTCATCTTCCCCACATTGGCTGTTTCATCTCAATTCCAATGCGAGGACATTCGCCCATGTCACTTCTTCTCTCCTTTGCCATCGGAATGGTCGCCGGTCTCCGCTCCATGACCGCTCCGGCCGTCGTCGCATGGGCCGCCTACCTGGGCTGGATTCACCTCGATGGCTCGCCCCTGGCTTTCCTGGGCGCGCGCTGGGCCGTCGCGCTCTTCAGCCTCGGCGCTCTGGCAGAGTTCATCGCCGATCAACTTCCCGCCACACCCGCTCGCACCGCGCCCGGTCCGCTGGTCGCGCGCATTGCTTTCGGAGCGCTTACCGGCGCCGCCCTCGCACTTGCCGGGGTAAACAATGGCTGGGTCGGCGCTTTGGTTGGGGCCATCGGCGCCATCGCCGGAGCCTATGCCGGCTACCACACCCGCGTTGGTCTGGTTCGCTCTCTCAAACTCCCAGACCCAGCCGTCGCCGTTCCCGAGGATATCCTCGCCATCGGCCTCGGTCTGCTGTTCGTTACGCGCTTCTAGGATGGTTGCGGCTCTTCGCAGTCGGCAATATGGGACAAGTCGGAACTCAGCACCGCGACAAGCGGAACCCATTATCGAGCACTTTGAAACCTTGAAACTCTGAAACCTTGAACTTTATGATCGACATCCGGAAAATCGAGCAAGTCCTTCTCCCCGACAATCAATGGCACACGGTCGAGCCCGGCTCCTTCGCCATCGAGGACTACGTGATCGGCCACAACTCCGACTCCGGCCTGCGCCTCGACTTCGAAGCCAGCCGTTGGGCCGCCGGCGATCTCGGTTCAAAATTGGCTGTTTTCAGGGAAGGAGGAAAAACCGTCGCCGTCCCCTTCGGCAACATCCGCGGCTTGAAAACTTCCTGACTCAACTTTCGAAGACCGCAAGCGATCCACGCAATCGCCTCTGCTCGCTTTACCGTCGCCTGTCTTTGAAACCTTGAAACTCTGGAACTTTGAAACCTCGCACCTCGCACCCCTACGCCGCCGCCACCCGCCGGATCAAGTCCTCCTGCTCCGCCTTGCTTTCGGCGCCGATCGTGAACGCATCGAGCAAGCCCAGCGACAGCGCGTACTTGATCGCCTCGCTCTGCCGCGTGTTCAAGTCGCCCTGTCCCAGGATCTTCATCCCGACCACGGCCTTCCCCGCCGCCTTCATCTCGCGGAGCACGCTTATCACGGTCTCGGGCTCCGCATCCATGTGCGAGCCAATCGGATTAATCCGCGCCAGATCCACTTCCACGAACGGCGACTTCGCTGCCGCCCGCAGTGCCTCAATCGAGTGGCACGAGCATCCATGTGCGCGCACGATGCCTTTCTGCTTCGCCTCCTCGAGCACATCCATGGCCCCGCGGTAGCGTTCCGTCCAGTCAGCTTCGGTCAGGCAGTGCATCAGGCAGATGTCGAGGTAGTCGGTCCGCAGTTCCTTCCGGAACCGCTCCAGGTCCGCCCGCATTCCCTGTGCATCTCTCGACCACGACTTCGTCAGTACCGTCACCTTGTCGCGCGGCACATACTTCAACGCCTCCGCCACGTGGGGATGGCTGCCATACGAATCCGCGGCATCAAAGAAGCGCAATCCATGGTCGTATCCATTGCGTAGCAGGTCCGACAGGCCTTGAATGCCCAGCGCAGTCTGGTGCGAGTGATGTCCCGAACCCACCGTCCCGGTCCCCATGGCCAGCCGGCTCGTCTGAATCCCTGTTTTCCCCAGCGTCACCGTATCCGACGCCTGGAATTTCTGCGGCAGATCCAGATTCCGCAGTGCGCCCCAATCCACTGACACCCGGCTGCTTGCGAAACCATGCAACGCAAGCCACGCCGCTCCCGCCGCGGTCGCGCCACCCAACAGAAATTCCCTTCGCTTCATGCCGCCTCCTTGCAACCTCGAACTTCCTGCCCCAGACGACCATCTTTATTGTTGGACGTTCCGCCAGATTTCCCGGTTATCAGCTCATCCGCCGATCTCTGATTTCGAGAGTCTACTCCCGTCGGGTACGCCCTTCTAGCCGGCCAAAGAACTGGCTGTCAGAAATCATCCAGGGATCGTCCTTCCAGCTTCCTTCGCCGACAATCGATCCCCTACTCCCACGAGCGATGGAGTCGCCGGCGGAGGCCCCGCCCGGCATGCTGCCGGAGAGTACCTCAATCAGCTCTGGGTTTTGCCTGTTCACTGTTTCCGCTTGCCCGATTTCGTGTGAGAATATGCCCACGAATTGGCGTTCGGGGCGCCCGCATCACTGCAAGCATCCGCGGGCCGGGGGAACACAATGCCGCTTGCACTCAACGCGCGAGGCGTGGGCAAGGTCACGGTTGTCCAGTGCAGTGGACGCATCGTCGCAGGCCACGAAACCGAAGCCCTGCGCGCTCATATCAGCGGAATGATGCAGGACCGCAAGGACTTCGTCTTGCATCTCGGCGACGTTGCATTCATCGACAGCAGCGGTCTGGGCACCATGGTCCGGCTGCTGACCACCACCCGCAAGTCGCACGGCGATCTGAAACTGTGCAACGTCCCGCAAGCGATTGAGAAGCTGCTGAAGATGTCGAACCTCAATCGCCTGTTCGAAACCCACGACTCGGAGGAAAGCGCCATCTCCGCGTTCTATCGGCGCAGCCCCACCCCGGCCGATACGCGCACCTCCGGCCCTCCGGTCCTGTGCGTCGACCAAAGCACCGATGTCCTGGCCTACCTGCGCGAACTGCTCAAGCACAGCGGGCACCAGGTGCACACCACCAGCAGCGTGCCTGACGCCTTGATTCTGATCCGCGCCACTTGTCCGGTGCTGATGATTGTGGGGCCGAGCCTGACCGCTTCGCCATCCAGTCACCAGGCCTTTCAGGCTGCCTGTGGTCGCATGCCGGTTGTCGAGTTGGGCAGCGATTTCTCTACGCTGGATGCAGGCGAGGCCGCATCCCGCTTGCTCGAGAGGATCCAGGCTCACTTGCAACCGAAGACCGGGCTCTCCTAGAAGTATCCTTCGAAAAAGCGCCGATTCGACGCGATGCTTGGCCCACGTGTGCAGGCAAGGGTCTGGTAATTAGAGATATGCCGTGCTTTTCAACTGGCTGGGACCGCGCTAGCGCGCGAAGAGGGCGCCAAAGAGGCTTCTCTTGGGTTTATGACGGTTCAGGTTCGCCCGGTACCGCTCGATCCATGCGTCGTCCGGTTCGGCAGCCGAACCCGTGGTCGCCTCAATCGCCGACCGCAGCCTCCGTTGCTCGTTAGGACCCAGCGCCAGGAATCGAAACGGCTGCGCACTCCACGAGACCGGCCGCAGCATCTCGGCCGCTCCGATCACCGCTCCGTTCTGCAGCAGGAACATGACCGTGACCAGCGCCCCGGGAGCCGCCGGTTTCTCTAGGGTTAGCAGCCCTCCAGTGAGAGACAACACTTGGAGTTCGCCTTGGCTCCGGCGTCCGTCAGTAAACCGCAGGACGACGGTTGTCGCACTGCCCAGCTTCATACGCGGGCTGCGACCCTGGGTGGGTGAGTGGGGGAGGGCGTTCATGTTTCCTGCGAAGTATCCTCCGAAATCCTGGTTACTTTGCAGATTACCGAAGTGCATGTCCCATCAAACGGGCCAGAGCCATGCGGATTTGATCTTTGTACCCGCCGACATGCCGCAAGATTCCGCCGTGAGCCGGGTCAACACTTCTCATCGGACACACCGCTCCCGCACTCCTGAGTCGGCACGAAGGTTTCGATCGATGAAACGCGATGGGCTTGGAACCAGCCCACCCGGACGACACTGCTCTCGCGGTTATGGCTTCTTTTGCTTCTGCTGGCTGGCGATGATTTTCTCCGACTCATCGACCGCCTTCTGAAACTGCTCCACCGCCGGTACCTTGGGCGGACGCAACGCATCCTTCCCCGAATATCTCCAAATCGGCGGAGCATCCAACGGATACTGCACCCCGCCCCGATAGACCTCCAGCGTGTCTTCCGACCCGCCAACCTCGGTCTGCGGGCGCGGCCCGGTATCCTGCGGCGGCCCAATCCCCGGCTGGCTCAGATCCGGCGGACGCCCCCTTTGTTGTCCTGCCCGAACTCCCCCGTCGTTCGGCTGGAAGATGACCGGACGATTGTCGGTTGGCAAATTGCCGACGGTCGGCGTCACCGATCGCCCCGTGCCCCTTCGCACGGTCAACACCAGGTCGGCCGTCTCCCCGTCGAGGACCACCCGGTAGCGGCCCCACTTCGTCAGCGCCTGTTCCACATCGTTGCGCGCATTGCGATTCGCGCTCGGATCCGTCACCGGCTCTCCGGCCTGCGGATCGATCACCACCAGCACCGTCTGGGCGTGCAGCACATCCGCCGTCAGCGGCGCCTTCTTGTTTTTTGCCTGGGCAACGGGTGGGAGCAGAGCAAGCGGTGTGATCAGAAAGACGGAAAGCGTAACCAGGGTATGCCGCATAGCTTCCCTCTCGGCGGACTGCCTCATTATATGCCCGTTCACCATCGCCGATTCCGGATGACCCAATCACTTGCGTCCTGTTTAAGCAGCCAGAAATCACCCTGCTTATGTTCGTTGCGGCACGATCCTTGTCAGCCTGGAAACTCGGGTAGCTCGCTAGGCAAACTACAAAGAACACCAGGTCGGGGATGGGCCCATTAGAAACTGTCTGGTAGAAACCGCCCCGAGGTGTAATCATCCCGATACCATTTCCTGCCACCCTGCGACATCGCATCCTGTTCGGCAGACCAATGGCTACCATCGCAACCACATGAAGGCCGCTGTCTACACCCGGACGCGAATGCGAAAGGTCCTCGAAATCCAGGATCTCGAACCGCCCGTTCCGAAAGCGACCGAAGTCCTGCTGCGGGTTCGCGCCGCGTCCGTCAATCCGCTGGACTGGCGCCTGAAGAGCTCACGTCCCGGCGTCGACGTCGCCGGCGAGGTGGCATCCGTCGGAGCCTCAGTGACCGAGTTCAAGCCTGGCGATGCCGTCTTCGGCGTTGCCAAGGGCGCCTTTGCCGAATATGCCTGTGCTCCCGCGACCAAGCTAGTCCCGAAGCCGAAGGGCATGAACTTCGAGCAAGCAGCCGCTCTGCCCATCGCAGGCCTCACTGCGCTGCAAGGCCTTCGCGACCAAGGGCATCTTCAGCCCGGCCACAAGGTCCTGATTAACGGTGCGTCGGGCGGGATCGGCACCTTTGCCGTGCAAATCGCGAAGTCGCTGGGCGCGAGCGTCACCGGCGTTTGCAGCACGAAAAATGTCGACCTGGTGCGCTCTCTCGGCGCCGACCGGGTCATTGACTACACCCGCGAAGACTTCACCCGGGATACCGAACGTTACGACCTGCTTCTCGATAATGTGGGCAACCGCACACTGTCATCCATGAAGCGCGTTCTCGGACCTGGCGGCAAGTGTGTCATGGCCGGAGCGCCGAAAAGTTTCCCGGCGGTGTTTGCCCGCCTTCTCAAAGCATTCCTGTGGTCGCTGTTCCTGCGCCCGAAGTTCAAATTCTTCGTTGCGGAAATAAATCAAGAGGATCTCTCGCATCTCGCCAGTCTTATCACGTCCGGAAAACTTACTCCGGCGATCGACCGGCGCTACCCGCTGGCGGAAGCGGCCAGCGCCATCGCTTACGCGGAAGAAGGGCACGCCCGGGCGAAGGTCCTCATCACGCTCCCGTAAAACTCAAAGGAACAAGGGCCAACATCGGCCTCCCATCACATGAGCCGCACCAGCAAGACTTGACTCCGCACACCCAGCCATCGGACCGGCTTGCTAGTCAATCAGGCCCCTCGATCATTCGGTTTTCAGTGTGGACGCAGACGCCTTGAAACAGACCGAGCGCGCCCGGCAGAAGAAAAATCGATCGATCTCACCCAAAAAGAAACACGTCTCGCCGCTTCCGCTTCGTGCTACTTTCTTGCAGCCCGACTCGGGATTTGCCATGAATCCCGGACGCGGCGCTCCACTATGACCGTCAAGTTCTGCGACAATCCGCAGTGCGCTGTGTACGGACACCTCGTCTTCACTCCAGCGACCCGCTGCAGCTTCTGCCGCTGGGATCTTTATCCGGTTCGCCAGCGCAGCGAAACCGGGTCGCGCGACGCCGCCCCCTTCCCCGTTCGGGACAAGTCCGCTGATGATTCACTTCATCACGGCCGCGCGGGTCTTCGACAAACCACCGCCTGAGCGGTACTCACAACCCGCGTTATACTTTCTTTCGTGTCCGGCACCGGTGAATGTACCGTTCCACTCGGTACACAGTACACGGAGACGGCGCACAAGTACTCGGCAGTGGTCTCTACCTCCTTAGCGCCTTCCGCGATCCGTTCGCGATCTCCGCGGTTAGAAGCTTTTCGCTGCCTGCCTACCGCATATCCGGACACACCACTTCCCCCTCGATCCCCGTCAGTGTGATCTCCCGCGTTTCCTTCACCCGCGTCAGCGTCTGCCGCACCTTCAACGTCTGATCGGTCAACTCCTCGATCTCTGCCGTGAACGCCGGCTCCCGATCTTCCACCACCTTCAGCACCCGCGGCTCCTTCGGATCCACGCTCCACGTCGCCACCCGATACGTTTCCACGCACGACGTTTCCAGCAGCGTCCCATTCTTCAGGAACACCCACATCGCGCCCCGCGCCGGCTTCTCCGGCGCCTTGGTCACCAGCCACATGCGCGCAAACAGCTTATCCAGGTCGCCCGCATTCTCCGGCTTCGGCTTCGGCGCCGCCACCCTTGGCACCTGCGTCCCATTCTGCCCGCCGCTTTGCACTTCATTCCCGGTCGCATCCGACGCCGGCCTCTGCTCACACCCTGCCAGCAGCAGCACGCCGCACAGCCCGACCCACACCCACCGCCGACGCCCCCCTCTGCACGCCGCCGCATTTCGCATCGTCGCCTCTCCTTCCCGACATCGTACGCCCACCCAAAAGCAAACGGGGCGGCCGCAGCCGCCCCATGTCCTCCACGCTCTCCCTACTTCAACGTGACTTCCTCCATTAACTCCGAACTGATAATCTCCCGAATCTCCGCTCGCTTCTGCATCACCGACTCCAGTTGCGACTTGCCGCCCAGCACCTTGTCCCGCACCGCTTCTCCTCTCGCCGACAGTCCGTCCAGTGCCGCCCAGTTCTTGTACTGCACTGCCACGCAGAGATCCCAATCCTCTGGACCATGCTTGCTCTCTTTGAAGAACACCTTGTAATCGACGATCATCCCCTGCTTCTTCTCCTCATCGAGGATCGGCTTCGTCGATTGCCGCAGGCTACCCAGATACGCATCCATCTGACCGGGCTTCACCCGGATCAACTGCACGCGCCATACCGGCCCTTCCGTGAAATGTTCCTGCCCCCACAGACTCGGCACCAGCAAGACCCCAAGCACAAGGAGCCCGTAGAGTTTTTTCATACTCGCTTCTCCTCAGGAGGATTTGCATGCCACAACGCCGAGCATCATACGCTTCCCCCACCCTCCGCGATATGACGCTTTCCCCCCGAGGCTCATCCGCCTTCGCAGCTCTACACTCTCTCGACTATCGATCCCCCAGCGCCTAGGGCCGCAGCAGGCAATACTCCCCGATCTTCGTGTCCTTGGGCGGCTGCGGCGACTCCGGATAGACTTCCACGTCCCGGCAATCATAGGCCCCAAAATTCTTCGGCAGCTCCACCATTGTGTAGTCGCCCTTCTTCAGGCTCTTGCATCCCGACATGTTCTGATTGCACTGCAAGTCATACGCCTGACCCTGCCACTGCACGTGCACGATTACGACTCCGCTATTGGCTTCGCCCCCAGTCACCGTAATCTTCGACGTCGTCTGTCCCTGCGCGGCTGCCCCGCCCAACACCAGGATCGCAACCCCCACCGCCACCACCATCCACACCCGCCTCATACCCACCTCCCTCGCAGGCCCGCCGCCGGCTGCGCGCAAGCCGCCCGCCAGCTCCGCACGCCCCTTGCCCACAGAGCCGCGCAGCCCGTCCAGCGCCGCCGGCGGCAGCCAGGCCCACTTCTGCACCTTTATCCTGATCCCCCTCCCCCGCCCTGTCAGTGATCTCCAGCATCCCCGTCGGCCAATGCCGTCACCTCGCCTCTGCAAATTAAGGATGGAGCCTTCGACAATCGGAATGAATGGACTTGGAGCAGCCTTGGCGCGGCGCACTGCAAAAGTCGGCAGTGTTGGACGTGAAGACGCAGCGGCCGAAAGCCAAAGCGCCGACCAGACCTTCCTGTGATTGAGGGTTTGTTTCGGGTGAGCGTCGGAACCGGTGGCGTCTGGAGGCACCGCAAAAAAGCCCAAGCGACCCTGCGCCTGATTCCCCAGATGCTACCAGGACGTGAACATCACGATCAGATGGAGACTCTCCTTGAAACTTTGGAACTTTGAAACTTTGAAACCTGGAAACTCTGAAACGGTCGCCTTGGCCCACTTCCATTCCTCGACGATCTCCGGATCCGCCGCATGGATGATTCCGCGCACTTTCGCCAGCGTCTTCCCACGCCAGTCCCCAAGTTCCTTAACCTTGTTGTCGATAAATGCCGAGGCACGTTCCATTGCACTGCTCCTTTCCGGGTACAACTCCAACTCCGGCCGAGATTCGCTATGCTCAGGGCTTCCCTCAGCACCAACTTATTCGAGGCTTGTCCCAGCCTTGCGTGCGGGCCAAACCAATCTCAATCAGGCTCGCGGTTTGCTAGGCCGGCACGCAAAACCTAAACCCTCACCCAGCCACGAAACCCCCGCGCCGCATAGTAGGATTCCGCTCCATTGTGATACACGAATACCGTGTCGAAGCGCCGATCACAGAAGAGCGCGCCACCCAGCTTTCGGATAGCAGCAGGGGTTTTCACCCAGCTCGACGTTTTCGCATCGAACTCGCCAAGCTTCTGCAACTCCCGATACTGCTCTTCCGTCAAAAGCTCAATCCCCATGGCCGCGGCCGCATCGGTAGCGCTATTTTTTGGTTTATGTTCTTTCCGGGACTCCAGCGCGGCGCGGTCGTAGCAAAAACTTCTGCGGCCCTTCGGACTTTCCGCCGAGCAATCATAAAAAATGTATTCGTTCGTCTTTTTGTCGTGGCCGACCACGTCCGGCTCACCCCCACTTTTTTCCATTTCATGGAGCGACCACAGCTTCTCGGCATGAGCCTCCAGCCTGGCTCTGACTTGAGCCCATTCAAGGCCTGGATGCCGGTTCATGTTTTTTTCAAAACGGGCTCTCAACGTCTTGAGTAGTTCTTCACGTTGCTTTTCGGAAAGGCTCTTCGTCATAGGTCACACCAAGAATCTTCACGCTAACATTTAAAGATAGGTGCGCGAATAGCACGCTCAAGCCAGGCTTTTGACTTACCGCAGTAACATCTACTCTCGATTCCCCTCGCAGCAACTGCTGACCCTGCGCCCCAAGCGGCCGAAATCTTCGACTCGGCCCTGGAACTGCAGCCTCCCTCCACTCAGGCGCTGCCTCGCGCTCCAAGCCACTTCGCCGCGTACGGTAGCACGAACAAGTACAGACCGGTGACCAGTTGCAAGGCGAGCGGGAGCACCGCGAGCAGACCCAGCCTGTCGGTGTATTTCCGCTCCAACACAGCAACAATGTTGACAATGACGGCTGCCGTAAACACAACCGACAGCCAGCGGTGAGTCTGCCGAACCCATTTGTTCCAGTTCAACGGGACCTCCTCCGAACGAGCCTGACGTCGATTCACGACTTTTGATCCGCTTTCGGCGGCCAGTCGACTACGGCAACCCCGAACTGCTTGGCGTACTCCGCCTGCAAGCGCTCCCAGCCGCCGAACTTCATCGCCTCAGGGCCGACCATCCGTCCAATCGGCCGGCCTCCCAGCAGGCGATCCAGCACATCAAAGCAGATGTGCCACCCCGCCGCCCCCATTGCGATGAAGCGGTGACCGATGTTGGTCCACAGCGTCAGGCGCGTGCCGTCGCCCACGGCTTCGAGTTTCCACCGCATGTCGAAGCCGCCCCAGGTGTACTCAAGCACCTCCGGAGCGTCGGCTCGCGTCACGACGGTTTCGGTAACCCGCGGCACGGGCGCTCCCACCGTCGTGAGCTTCACCGTGGCTCCGGCCGCGCCCAAGCTCGCATCCGCGTCGAACGGAGCCCACTCCCGCAGCTGCGCCGGGTCGGTGAGCGCCTCCCAGACTTTCTCCGGCGAGTGGCGCAGTTCCCGGACCAGAATCAGCGTCCACTTCTCCCCGTCCTTTCGGATCTGCGCCCCGCCAGCCGGACCCGGTGTGTACAGCTCGCGCTCCATCACCGTCTTCTCCTTAGCCTGAATAGCGTGCCAGCTGGGTCAGCTGGATGAGGTTACCGCAAGTGTCGTTCAGCATCGCGATGGTCGACCCGGTCACGTCGGTGGGCGGCATCGTGAACTCGGCCCCGCGCGCCTTGATCCGCTCGTAATCGCCCTTCACGTCATCGGTGAAAAACATGGCCGCCGGCTGGCGCTGCTGAAAGATTGCCTGCTGATACGCCTTGGCGGCCGGGTTGTTGTTCAGCGCCAGCTGCAGCTCCGTGCCCTCCGGCTCGTCGGGCGAGCCCACCGTCAGCCAACGAAATGGACCATTGCTGAAATCGGACTTCTTGGCGAAGCCCAGTACCTCCGTATAAAAACGCAGAGCTTTATTCTGATCATCCACGAACACGCTGGTGAGTTTGATTTTCATTTGCTTTCTCCTTTCTTACGATCGCGGTTTCGGCCGCGTTGTCTTTTCTTTATCTCTCTTCGTTTTGCTGGGCGGATCCATACGGTCGAGGTGGCGTTCGAGCGCATCGACATGCGCCGACCAAAACCGGCGGAACTGCGCCAGCCAGGCATCGACCTCGCGAAACGGTTCCGGTTTCAGCCGGTACAGGCGGCGCTGGGCATCCACGCTGGACTCCACAAAGCCGGCCTCGCGCAGCACCCGCAAGTGCTTCGACACGGTTGGCTGCGGCATTCGAAGCTGGCGCTCGATCTCCCCCACCGACTGTTCCGCCGAAACCAGCAGGCTCAAGATCGCCCGCCGGTTCGGCTCCGCAAGGATTTCGAAGGCCGATTCCATGGCTCTATATATACTCTTTAACGCATATACGTGTCAAGGCATATATCGAGGAGAAGTTTCAAGGTTTCAAGGTTTCAAGGTTTCAAGGTTTCAAGGTTTCAGAGGTTCCACGGGCCTCGAAGTTTCAACGCTACCCGCGTGGGGCGGGTGCCCTCACCCGCCCAGCGGAGCGAAGCTCCGCAGCCCCATGAAAACATGAGCCGCCTCGCTTCGTGTGTAGTTCCCCTTTGCAACCTTGAAATCTATCCTTTGATTGTCATCCTGAGGCACAGTGAGGCGCCAGCCGAACGCAGCCGAAGGACCTGCTGTTGGCCTGCGCCACCCCTACTGAACCATCACGGAAGACGGCGCCAAAGTTGTTGAGGTCGCGCCCACCAGCCTGGCCGATCAGGCAGGCCTCAAGCCCGGCGACGTGATCAATCGACTCGACGACGCCCCTGTACGTTCCGCCGCCGAGCTCACAACCATGCTCTCCGCCAAGCCTTCCGGAGCCCAGATCAGGCTCGGCTACCTGGTTCGCGGCCTCTGGCAGTCCGAGAAGGTTCTGACCTTGCCGTAGATATTGGTCGGTGTGAATTTTCAGGGGTGGGCGCTGAGGACTAAAGACTCGAAAACCGGAGAGGTTTGGGGAGGCAACGGCTGCGTCTTGACCCCACTCAATCGCACAGAACGCGATTGAATGGGCCACCCACGGTTACCTGGGCCACCCGCTTGACGTCTAAGTGGAAGACGACGGTCTTGCCCTCGTCGTCTTCCATCGCCCCAATTCCTCTTCGACGAGCTTGGTCACTTCATTCCAGTCGCTCGCACGGGGGCCCTCAACCGTCAAATTCGTGGAATTAGTGAACACAATAGTTGGGTGTCCGTCTTTTCGAAGTGCACGCACGTTGTCGGGTGCATCTTCTACATAAAGGTTCGCCCCGACCGCCGCCTTATCCTTCATGAAGCACAGGTCCCAATACGGAATGTCATGCTTGTCCAGCCACTCAACAGTCTGTCGCACAGCAATCTGGTGAAAGTACTTGATAAACAGCCGGTGCGTTATCACCCTTATCCGGACGTCCTGCTCCGACAGGTTTCGGAGCGCTAAGGGTGCACCTGGAACGGGCTTGAGATTGAGAAACAAGTTCCTCTGGGTCACGGCGAACTTATGCAGGGCCTCATACCCTCCCGGAGCTGATTCCAAACCCCACTCAGGCAAACCATATGAAATCGTTGGAGACAGGTGATCCAGCGGAACCTCCAGCCACTCAGCTGCCACTTCTCGAAGTCCCCCGTAAAAGTCAGCAACGACACCGTCTAGATCGACTCCCAGGACGAAGTGCGGCTCCGACACAGATTCCTCCTTCACCCCCGCATCTCTTTAACCCGATACTGGAGTAACCGGCGGATGGCCCACCCAACCTATAGGCTCCCCCCACCCTAAATCACCGGGGCCACCCCCGCACTCATGTTTGAGGCTTAAAGCCTCGTTTGACCCAAAGAACCAAGGCCGCGGTGCCCCGCACCGATCCATATACCAAGATCGGCATGCTGAAACCATAGAGAAGGACGATAGGCCACTCCATCGCATACCACTTCCTAAGCGAATTCTCCTTGAATTCGCGTGATTCCTCGGCTTTGGCTTCGTCCCTACAGTCACTCGTTTGGCAAATGTCTTCCTGCTGTGTGCGCACGGCGATAACCAGATCCAAAATGTGGCTTCGGCTTCGTACTGGAAGGAAAATGCACCAGACCAGCCAGGCCGCCGTACAAACGAAGAAAATTCGATGAAAACCGCTCTTTAGATTCACTAAGGTCAATGTGCTAAACGGCCGCAGCGAAGCTGGATCATACCCGAAATCGTAGACGTTCGTAACAATCCACACAGAATTCCGGTAGGCGCTTCGGGTCGATCCGCATCGATTCGATCGGACTGTTGCAAACCGGATTCTTACAAGTCTGGATAACCTCCGATTTGCAACTCGGACACACTGGTGGAACCGGACGATTTACAAAGAAGTGAGTGCAGTCCAAGTTCGTGCACATTCCAACCACTGTCATTTGACTCTCACCTTTCGGGATAGATTATAGTCGCGATCAGCTTCATAACACCTCCCATGCAAACACCCTCACCGCTTGATGAACCGGATGAATCAGGCCCTCTCGCCTGAGTTCCAACCGCGGTCCTAGCTGAATGGCGGCGACCTGCTTCGCCACGCACTCAAAAGCGTCTACCAATGGGCCGAGGTTGATCTCTGGTGGTACGTGCTCATAACCAATTACTACTATGCCCCGCCGTTCGTCCCCAAGCCACTTCGCGAGCTTGTAGCAGTCCCCAATCGTACTTACATTCCCAGCATATGGATGCAGCAGGTTCACTGACCAATTCTCGGCCTCTTTTCCGTTGTCTCCATACGGCCGTGCGATCTTAAACTCCAACGCCCAATTGCCGGGAAGCAACAGATCAGGAGTCCTTTTCGTCTTTGCGACTCCCCAATAACGCGGCAGCTCATTAAAGTAGTTGGCAATTAGCCGAACTAATTGCGGTTCGCCATACGGCCCAACACCGGGCTGAAAACCGCGAAATGGCTCCCTTGAAGAATCAATTCTTACCAAAGCATCCGCAATGTCTGCGACTACCTGCTGTAGCTCCATTCTCCTCCGAAAAACAAAAAGTCAGGCAGTGCACCCCAGACAACCCTGGGTGCCCCAATTCAGTGGCGTTCTCTGCGATTAAGTGTGGCTTCCTTGCGTGTCATTCGCAGCTAAGTATCCCGCCGCTCACACAAAACAAAAGGGGCACGGTCTCCCATGCCCCAGCACCCAGTTTCTTCTTCCTCAGTGATCCTCTGTGGTAAGCCAGCTCTTCACTCGGTACTCGGCACACGGTACTCGGTACTCACTAACTGCATCCACTGGTTGACCCGCACGACATGCATCGGTAGCACGACCCGTTGCGCGTCATGATCGCCCCGCAGTAGTGGCAGGTGGGCGCATCGCCCAGGTCCACCAGGTTCGACAGCGCATCGGCCGCGTGCACTGATCCGGCCCGCGGAGTCTCCGCCGTTACCGTTGTGCTGCCCGCCTCTGACGGCTGAGAGCTGACAGCTGCAAGCTTCGGTCGCAGGTTCTCGAACAGCATCTGCTGCTGTCCGGTCAGGAAGCGCAGCTGCAGCCAGCGGAAGATGTAATCCATGATCGACTTGGCAAAGCCGATCTCCGAGTTCCCGCTCCAGCCGCTCGGCTCGAAGCGGGTGTGCGCGAACTTCTCGCAGAACAGCTTCAGCGGCACCCCGTGCTGCAAGGCCAGCGACAGCGCGCAGGCAAAGCTGTCCATCAAGCCGGAGACGGTCGAGCCTTCTTTCGCCATGGTGATGAACAGCTCGCCCGGATCGCCATTGGGATACAGCCCCACCGTGATGTAGCCCTCGTGCCCGCCCACGTTGAACTTGTGGGTGATCGAGGCCCGCTCCTCGGGCAGCTTGTGGCGGATGGCCCGCGGCGGCGCATTCAGGTCCTCTTCTTCCGGCGGCGCGGACACGTGTGGCGCGGACACTCCTGTCCGCGCTTCGCTCTTCGAGAGCGCCGTCGCCGTCCCCGCCGCCGAGAGCGGCTGCGACTGCTTGCAACCGTCGCGGTAAATCGCCACCGCCTTCAGCCCCAGCTTCCACGCCTGCAGGTAGGCTTCCATGATCTCTTCCACCGAAGCCTGGTTCGGCAGATTGACCGTCTTCGAGATAGCACCGGAGATGAACGGCTGCGTCGCCGCCATCATCCGCAGGTGCCCCATGTAGTGAATCGACCGCGTACCCTTGGCCGGCTTGAACGAGCAATCGAACACCGCCAGGTCGTCGTCTTTAATGTGCGGCGCCCCCTCGATCGTCCCGGTCGCATCGATGTAAGAAACGATCGCGTCGGCTTGCTCATGCGTGTAGCCCAGCTTGAACAGCGCGGTCGGCACGGTGTTGTTCACGATCTTGATGAGGCCGCCGCCCACCAGCTTCTTGTACTTCACCAGCGCCAGATCCGGCTCCACCCCGGTCGTATCGCAATCCATCAGAAATCCGATCGTTCCGGTTGGGGCGAGCACGGTGACCTGGGAGTTGCGGTAGCCGTGCTTCTCGCCGTGAGCGAGGGCCTCGTCCCAGCATTGCTTGCTGGCTTCGTAGAGGGACGCGGGGACATTCTGCTTGTTGATGTTGTTGACGCTGGCGCGGTGCATGCGAATTACGTCTAAGAACGGTTCGCGATTCAGGTACCAGCCGGGGCACGCGGAACCGGGCATCTGATCGGCTTCGGTGACTCCCAGGCGGGTACTTACTAAGTCGGTCGCGGGCTTCAACGGCTCGCAGAGTTCGGCGATGCGGGCGGATTGTAAGTAGGCTTCGCCGCACATGATGGCAGTGACGCAGGCAGCGTAATCGCGTCCAGCTTCGGAGTCATACGGAAGACCCGAGGCCATCAGCAGCGCACCGAGGTTGGCATAGCCAAGACCGAGCGGGCGATATTCATGCGAATTCTTCGCGATCGACTCGGTGGGATAGCCCGCGTTGTCGACGAGAATTTCCTGCGCGGTGATGAGGATATCGACGGCGTGGCGGTAGGCCTCGACGTCGAAGGTTCCGTTGGGCGCGAACTTGAGCAGGTTGAGGCTCGCCAGGTTGCAGGCCGAGTCATCGAGGAACATGTACTCGCTGCAAGGATTCGAGGCGTTGATGCGAGCCGTGTTTTTGGACGTGTGCCAGCGATTGATGGTGGTGTCGTACTGCATGCCGGGATCGCCGCAGTGCCAGGTGGCATCGGCAATCTTGCGGAAGATTTCCTTCGCCTTGAGGGTCTGCATCGGGCGGCCGTCTTTGACGGAACGCGTGGAGAAGTCGGTATCGCGGACCACCGCGTACATGAAGTCGTCGGTAACGCGCACGGAATTGTTGGCGTTCTGGAAGAAGATGGAAGAGTAGGCGTCGGAGTCGGGATGCGATCCGTCGTATCCCATCGCGACCAGGGCATGGGCCTTGGCTTCTTCTTTCTGCTTGCACTCGATGAAGTCCACGATGTCGGGATGGTCGACGTTGAGGATGACCATCTTGGCCGCGCGACGGGTCTTGCCGCCGGACTTGATGACGCCGGCGAAGGCATCGAAGCCTTTCATGAAGCTGAGCGGCCCGCTGGCCGTGCCGCCGCCCGACAAGCCTTCGGTGGAGGAGCGCAGCGGGGAGAGGTTGGTGCCGGTGCCGCTGCCCCACTTGAAGAGCATGCCTTCGGTCTTGGCGAGCGTCAGGATCGAATCGAGCGAATCGCGCACCGAGTTGATGAAGCAGGCCGAACACTGCGGCGTGGTATAGCCGGTGACGGAAAATTCGACGCGGCCGGCGACCGGATTCCAGTGCCAGTTCTGGGCGTCAGAGTTGGGCTCGATACGATCGCAGCCGACGTTGAACCAGACGGGCGAGTTGAAGGCCGCGTACTGGCGGATGAGGATGTGCACGAGTTCGTCGTGGAAGGCGCTGGCATCCTCGTCGGAGCGGAAGTAGCCGTCGGCCTTGCCCCAATCGCGGATGGTCTCGGCGACACGGGTGACCAACTGGCGGGCGCCGGTTTCGCGCTCGGGGGTGCCCAGGGTGCCATGCAGATATTTGGAGGCCACGATGTTGGTGGCGGTCATCGACCAGTCTTTGGGGACCTCGACGTCCTTCTGCTCGAAGATCACCTCGCCATGGGCGTCGGTGATCTGAGCGGTGCGGAGTTCCCATTCAAGTTCGTCGTAAGGCGATACACCGGGCTTGGTGAAAAAACGGCGGATCTGGAGGCCGGGGGCCTTCTTCGCGAGGATGGTTTCGGGGGTCGCTTTGGATTTAACAGTCACTTCGGACATTCCCTCTCTCCTACATTAGATTCGTGGCACCTGGGATCGATCTTTTGCCGGCGCCCCTCGGGGGCTCCGTGGTTGTTACCCAGCGCCGGGGGCGCCGGGCTCATGAATTTCGCCCTACGGGCTTGAGAATCCGAAGCTGGTGGCAAGTTCCATAGAGGAAGCGAGCCACTGGCGCAGGGCCGAGGAAGCGGCGTGGCGCTGGTCGGGATCGGAGACCCGCGCGAAGCGGGCCAAGCAGTGTCCCGAGGCGAGGCGATCGCGGAGTGCATGGCCGGGAGCGAAGAGGCGCGCCAGGGCGACACTCAGGTCATCCGCCTCGGCGATTTCAAAAACGGCCAGCATCCGCCGGGAGCCGACGTCGGCAGTCGCGTCCCACGCGACCAGGCTCGAACTCCTTTCGGAGTCTCGGCTACCGCGTAGGGATAGATCCCCTTCGACAAGCTCAGGGCGGGCTTTCGACTCGTTCGGCTGACGCCTCACATCGCTCAGCATGACCGGGTGGTTGGGAGCGCCGGGCCATCCGACTTCTTCGCCAAGAGCATAGATGCCGGGAGCACTGGGAACCAGCAGCAAACTGAGGCTGGACTCACAGCGGAACCAGGGCGACCACTCGAGGCGGCGATGGTCCACCGGGGCGTCGTAACCGTGACGGGCCAGCGAGTCGGCAACCATCCGGGCGAGATCTTCCATGGGGGCTCCTGGGAAAACAACCTGCTAGCTCTTAGCTTGCGTCGACGCTGCTAGCGACCTCGGCCAAGGCAGCAGCCTTCATTGACGGACGGAGGTCAGACGGGAGTTGGGGGACTCCTGCGGGGTGACGACCGGCCGCGTGCAAACGGATTCCGAATTCTCAAGCTGTGCGTTCCCCCAGGGGGACCCAGCTACCGCTGACCCATCCCGCGAAGAAAGCGCTGATGGGGGACCCCGGCAACTGCTGGGCGGGGGAACGGCCACCGCACTAGCTTCCCGTCCTCTTTATGGGGACGGGAGAACGGCTGGGGCTACCGGCGCGACTACCACTGACGGGCCGGAAACCCGGAAATAAGGAAGGGGTGAAGTCACCTCGCTGCACCCGATCCTTGGTTATTGGCGACGGCCACCCGGTTCACCGGAGGGCCAATTTTTTGCCTTGGGATGGCAACAGTACGCCCGTATGTTGGGGCTGTCAAGAGGCTAGCCCTATATATTGTACCCCAAGGAATTAACGCGCACGATGCAGTCCCGGCCCGGGAATTTCCACAAGGCCGCCCGGGTACCGAGTTTAGGGGTCGCCCAAAGGGGAGCGAGGTTTGGGGGAGGGGTGCACCGGTTCTGGTGCAAACAATCGAATATCGACAGATTGGGGCCAGAAGCGATGCCGGGGCATCAGGAACGAACAAGGGATGCGCCAAGCGCGAACGAAGTGATCGGCTCTGCGTACGCGCTCGGCGGGTTTTGGTCTCCTGGTACAGGCGATGTCTCCTGACTGCAGTCGAAGGCGAATTATGCGGGCTCCCCGCGAAAGTTGCGGACGAAGTCCGTGGAAGGTTTTCGGGGGGAGAGCGCCGGGAATCGACGGGTGCGGGTTGCAGCAATCGCCGCTTGACTGCTGACGGCCGGAGACTGGGCAGGTGAAGGGGACGCGGAGACCCTGGCGCCAGGGCGCGGGCCGGGATTGGAGCGAACCGCGCGATCCAGTCTTACGCCGCGCGCCGAAGCCATGACAGAAGCCGGACTGGAACGCATGGAATCGCGGCGGCGGGTGCGGCGATCGATTCCGGAAACAGGGAGAAAAGAGTCGGCCGCTGCGACCGTATCGGTGCGAAAAGCCGGCGGGGTGGCAGTCGGGTGAAGGGCGGAGGCCTGAATCAGGGCGGAGCGTGCCGCAGAAACATGCGCGCTCATCTCGAGTTGCGAGGAGGAAGGCTGGGAATCTTGGGCAAGGCCCATAGGAACGTAGATATCTTCGAAGATTTCGCGCGGGGCGATGCGCTGGAGGCCGTCGGAGGACTCAACCAGGTAGTCCCCTTTCCGGCCGTGGTGCTCGCGGCCCAACGGATCGGTGAAGGCGAGCGGCGCGTCAAGTTGCCGGGCTTTGATCAAGAAACGGGTGCGATAGATTTTCCAGTCGCTGGCGGAACTCATAACGATCATCCTTAACTGATGGAGGAATGCAATCCTGCCGGTTATCGCTTTGTGCTGAGTTATCACGCAAGAGTGTGGGGCTTGGCTGGGAGCGGCTCACCCGAGCGTTGAGTTCTCTCCGAGGGTGTGGAGACTGTACGCGGACGCAATAGGAGGGTCAATTCCAAAAGATTGGTGCAATGGGTGGAAAACCCGGCGCTGTTTTCAGGAAGAAACGGAGATGAAGAAATTCGTGCGGGCTTGAAGAAAAGGCGCATGAATTGGGAGGGTTGGTGAATGCGGAGATTTCGGCAGAGCCAGTGATAGAGTGGGAATCAAAATTTTCCACAGTGGGCGCACAGGAAATCAGCAAGAGGCGAGGTTTCAGAGTTTCAAGGTTTCAGAGTTCGAGAGTTCAATTTGGCTGGAAGATGAGAAGAGGGCAGTGGTTGTTGACCAGGAGTCGAGTGGAGTTGCGAGCGTGGGTGAGATTGACGCGTGCGCTGGTTTTGCTTGCGGCGGTCGGGGCGACATGGGCGGCGGAATCAGCGGCGAGCGCGCCGATGGCCGCCGTCTCAGCGCAGCATTGCGTCGGCCGAGGATGTTGCACGAATGTTCGCGGCCGTGAGGCCAAAGCTGGGGGTCATCTATCACTACAGGGACGAGGCTGGGATGGCGGAGGCAGTGCGCCAGGAGTACAAAGGTGAATTTGTGATGGGGATGATGGTGATTGAGGTGGGAGCGAAGGTGAAGGTGCAGTGGAAAAGGTTTCAAGGTTTCAGAGTTTCAGAGTTTCAAGGTTTGAAGTTTCAAGGAGGAAAGGATGACTCGAAAGGGCGCAGTACTTGCTGCCATTGCGGTTCTGTGCTGGTTGCCGTTGGCGTGGTCACAGGCCGCCGGAGTGCAGAAGGCGGTTTTCTTGAAGTGCGGGCGCATGATCGATGTGAAGGTGGGGACCGCGCGAAGCAACGTGGGCGTGCTGGTAAAGGATGGAGCGATTACAGACGTGAAGAACGGGTTTGAAGTGCCCGCGGATGCGAGTGATGCCCAGGTGGTCGACCTGTCGCGCGAGACGTGCTTACCGGGCTTGATCGACACGCATACGCACGTGCTGCTGAATGGCGACATCACCGCAGCCGACTACGATGAGCAACTGTTGAAGCAGTCGCCGGAGTACCGGACGATCCTGGCGACGGTGAATGCGCGCCGAGCGCTCGATTATGGCTTCACAACCATTCGCGACCTGGAGACCGAAGGCGCGGGGTACGCCGACGCTGACATAAAAAAAGCCATCAACAACGGCGCGATTCCCGGTCCGCGAATGCAGGTGGCGACGCGGGCACTGGATGTGACGGGGGCGTACCCGCTGCTGGGATATGCGCCGAATGTGCCGGTACCGCATGGCGTGCAGGTGGTGGATGGACCGGAACAAGCGCGCAAGGCGGTGCGCGAGCAGATCATGTACGGCGCGGACTGGATCAAGGTGTACTCGGACCGGAGCTATCGCGTGACCGACAATGGAGTGCTGGATGATATCCCCACATTCACCTTGGATGAAATGAAGGCGATCGTGGATGAAGCGCACCGGGAGCGGCACAAGGTGGCGTCGCACGCAATGGGCCTGAATGGCGTGCACAACTCCGTCGAGGCAGGGGTAGACACGATCGAACATGGAAACTACATCGCCGAAGAAGATTTGAAGACGATGGCGGCGCGCGGCGTGTATTACGTTCCGACCATCTTCGTGGGTGAGTATGTAGCGCAGGGGCGGGCCGCGGAAGGGGCGCCCGTGTGGGTGAAGATGCTGGCCATCCATGAAGACACGTTTCGACGAGCGATGAAGGCGGGAGTGAAGATTGCATTCGGGACCGATGCCGGCGGGTTCGCGTGGACTGTGAATCCGGCCAAGGAATTTGCCTCCATGGTGAAGTGGGGGATGACCCCGGCGCAGGCGATCCGGTCAGCGACGATGACCGCAGCGGAGTTGCTGGGGTGGGCCAGCCAGGTGGGATCGATTGAAGCAGGAAAGCAGGGCGATATCGTGGCGGTGGCGGGAGATCCGCTGGCGGATGTGACGGTACTGGAGAAAGTAGATTTTGTGATGAAGGGTGGCGTGGTTTATCAGAAGTGAGTGAGTACCCAGTACCTGGTACCTAGCACCTAGAGCGGTTTAGCCTTTCTGTATTCCATTTTGTAGGCGCAGGCGCCCTCGCCTGCGCAGCCGGGCGCCAGCCCGGCGGACATGCACGCGATACGCTCAGGCTGCAGAAAAAAACTGGCTTAGAAAATTGATGCCAGGGTTTTGCGGGGACGGCGAATAGCCGTCCCCTTTGGCTTCTGGGGGAAGCGTTCGTGCTCCATTTTCTCGGCGATTAGCAGCCCCACTCGGCTTGGCCGGGCTTGGCGAAGTAGCGGCGGTTGGAGGGCTCGGGGTGGTCATTCGATTCGGCGGCGGATTCGCCGGCGTGCTGTTTTGCCGCGAGGTCGGAGAGCACGAGCCGGGCGGTCGCGATCATCAGCCGGCGCTGGTGGACATCGACTTCGCTCCAAGGCAGGGTGGCGGTACAGCCGTCGAAACATCCGGTCAGGACCCCGTGATAGCGGTGGATCAGTTGCGCGAGTTCTTCGGCCGAAACGCATTCTTCAACAGACATTGGGTTCTCCTGTGCCCGAAGGCCGCGGGTGTGCTTCAGCGTGTGGGTGCGGCCTTCGTGCGGCTCACTCTCTGGAAGGATTAGATCGTGGGGGAGCGGAAGGATGAATAAGGGGTGCGTAAAAAGATCGTAAAGGCGGGGTGGAAGAACGAGAGCCTCGGGCATACCGAGGCTCTTGTTATGGCAACCTTTTCTGACCCGCAAGCTTTCGCGGGCAGGAGTGCCCGCCACACGCATCAGGAGTTAGGTTTGAAGAGGGCGAGAGGCGCGCCGGTGGGATCAGCGAAGATGCTGAACCAGCCGACGCCGGGAATTTCGGTGACCTCCATCTTGATCTCGGCGCCGAGCGATTTGGCTTTCTGGGTGGCCGCCTTTATGTCATCCACCTGGACATAGGCCAGCCACGAGGAGGGTGCGCCGGGAACTGGATGCTTCATCATGCCGCCGCCGGTGCCGGTTCCAACTTTGATGAGGTAGTAGGAGCCGGTGGGCATGGGGACGTCTTCGAGTTGCCAGTCGAAGAGTTTTGAGTAGAAGGCCTTGGCCTTGGGGAGGTCGGTGGTGTTGAGTTCCACGTGCACAAACGGGTTGGGCATGATTTGTCTCCTGAGAAGATGGGACCCGGGCCGGAGGGGATGAGGGACGCGGAGTGCCGCGTCCCGGATTCGCATGCGGGCAAGAGTGCCCGCACGATAGAGGTTACTTGTGGGATTTGAAGTGGGAGTAGCGCTTGTTGACCTCGTCCCAGTTGACGACGTTCCACCAGGCTTGCAGGTACTCGGGACGGCGGTTGTTGTACTTGAGATAGTAGGCGTGCTCCCAGACGTCGTTGCCGAGGATCGGGTAGAGGCCCTGGGACATGGGGTTGTCCTGGTTGGCGCTGCTGATGACTTGCAGTTCGCCCTTCGGGTTGCCGACCAGCCAGGCCCATCCGCTGCCGAATTGCTTGGCGCCGGCGTCGTTGAACTTGGTCTGCATCTCTTTGAAGGAGCCGAAGGCCTTGGTAATGGCTTCGGCGATGGGGCCGGAGGGATCGCCGCCACCTTTGGGCTTCATGATCTGCCAGAACATGGAGTGGTTGACGTGGCCGCCCCCGTTGTTGCGGACCGCGGTGCGGATGTCTTCCGGAACGCTGTTGAGGTCGCGCAGAAGGTCCTCGGGCGACTTGGAGTTGAGGTTAGGATGCTTTTCAAGGGCCGCGTTGAGGTTTTTGACGTAGGCGGCGTGGTGCATGTCGTGATGCAGGTGCATCGTCTTTTCGTCGATGTAGGGCTCGAGGGCGGCGTAGTCGTACGGCAATGCTGGTACTTCGTGCGCCATGAGAGTTCCTCCAGAAGTTTGCGCCATAATCGTTTTCCTCCTAGGAATTGAAGATGACGGGAAGACGAGTGGCGATTCAGCGGGAGAAATTATATATGGAACCACGTTCGAGTACCGGGTACCGAGTACCGAGTACCGAAAAACCAAGGCACGGGAGGACCACTGGTCACTATGAGCTTCGAGCTGACAAGACTCTAACCGCCGAGCACGCTGAGGGAGCGCGAAGGGCGGAAAGATCAGCAATGTAGTTTTAGTTCGGAGCTTCGCTCGCCCATCTCAGTTTTCATTTTTCATGGTTCAACCCGGTCACTTATCTTCCCGTCCTTCGCGAGCCCTTACCGTCCTTTGCGGTTAGAATCTTTTCCACTCGCAGAGGCGGAAAGCTCATTGCCAAGAGCTAGCAGCTAGCAGCTAAAAGCTACCTTACTTCCTCCCCAGGAACCGGATGCGCCCGGTGAAGGCGCGGCCGTAGAAGACGCTGTAGGTGAGGAATTCGGGGGACTGGATGTCGTTGTTGACGTCGAGATAGTTTTTGCGATCGGTGACGTTGTTGAATCCGCCACGCAGGGCCCAGTAATACCCCAGGAAGTGGAAACGCTTTTCAATGTGCGTATTAAGGATGAACCATTCAGGGAAGCGGCGCGAACCCGGCGGCTCGACCAGTTGCTGCTGATCGTTGACGACGTTGAAGGGAAAGCCGGTGCGGATTTCCGTCGAGTAGGCGAAGTCGAAGCCTTTGACCAGCGGCAACAGGCCGTAGGAGAGGAAGCGGTTGGGCGTGTCCCATGCGTAGGGACCGGGCTGCTGCGGGCTAAATTGAGGATTATCGATGTTGAAGTCAAGTACCTGGTTGCTGCGGGTATGGGAGCGGACGTAAGAGCCGGCGATCATGTGGCCGTTGTGAAAGGCGTGTCGAGCCGAGACTTCGAAGCCATCGTAGTGGTCTTCGCGCGTATTGGAGAGCGCGAAGTTGCCGTTGAGGGTGGTGAGGTCGGTGAGATCGTAGACGAAGCCGTGGATGCCGCGCTTCCGGACATATTCCAGCTTCAGATATACGTTGCCGGGAAGTTTCTGTTCGAGCGCAAGGCTGGAGTTGAGGACGCGCGGCGCCTGCAGGGTTTGCAGGTTGGCGGTGAACGAGGAGAGAATTGGACCGGTTCCTGCGGTGAAGGTCCCGTTGTTCTCGAAGGACCAGAACCAGTCGCTGCGGGTCCCAGCTTCGGGACGGGCAATCAGGAAGAGCGCGGTGGCATCGTAAAAGACACCGATGCCAGCCGAGAGCTTGGTGTTGCCGCTGGAGCTAAGGACGTAGGTGGCGGCCAGGCGCGGCGAGATCAGGGAGTGGCGGATGGTCTGATCCCAGTCGTAACGCAGGCCCGACTCCAGGAACAGGCGGGGTGTGAGCAGCCATCGGTCCTGGATATATCCGCTGAGTTCGGTGTTGTGCCGGGTAAGCGTGGGCGTTCCCGGGAACGTCGAATACCGGGAACAGGGAAAGTTCGAGTTGGTGGCGTTGGTGGGAGGCTGGGGAATGGTCAGGCAGTCGCCATTGGCGGGCGAGGTCGCGCCTTCACGCAGATACGTAATCGGCAGGCGGAGGTAGTTGGCATCGTAGCGCAGCCGGTCAAGATCGATGCCGACTTTCAAGTCGTGCCGCCCGTGCCATTCCCGCGGGCGCAGATAGAGGTTGGAAACGGCTTGCCAGCGGTCCGCGCGGGTGTGGGCGGTCAGGTAGAAATTGCCGCCCGTGGTTTCGGGTGAAATGAAATAAGGCTCATCGCCGCGGGGAATTTCGCTGAGATCGTAACGATTAAAGCCGAAAGCGGCCTCCAGCAGCGAGCCCCCGGCAAAGTAGTGCTGATCTTTGGCGCCAACCTCATAATCGGGCTGATCGACCGACGGAGTCGCGCTCTGCGGATTCTGTTGCGAGATGCCCGAGTGCTGGTCGTGAAAGCGGTTGAGGTTGAAGCTGGTGGTAAGGATGTTGCGCGAGGTGATGTTGGCCTGGATCTTGGCAAGGTTCCCGAGGCGGGTGATGACATCCTCGTTTTGATCGGTGGGCAGTTCGGTGACTATGAAGTTCTGGTAGCCGCCGTCGAGCGCGTCGAAGAACCAGACCTTCCCTTTCACGATGGGGCCGGAAAGGGTGAGACGCGGATTGACTTCGTTAAAGGTCCATCCGCCCTTGTTTTGCCAGGAGGGGATGAAGTCGGTGGCGATGAAGCGGTAGTGGTCGTCGCCGATGCCGGTCTCGATTTGCAGCACGCCGCCGGACCCTTTGCCGAACTCGACCGAGTAGCGGCTGGGCTCAAGCCGGATGGAACGGATGGAGTCGGTGGAGACGTGCAACAGAAGCTGGCCGTTGGATGGCTGAGTGACATTAAGGCCATCGAGGAAAGTGACGGTCTGATAGGTTTCAGCGCCGGCGACATGCGGCTGGGCAAACTGGTCGAGCACCGTGGCCGGAATGTAGTTGAGAACGTTGCGGTAGTCGTGGGTGGACGGATAGGGGATGTTAATGATGTCGATGCCGGTGAGCCGCTCCTGAGACTGCGTCTGCGTGCTCTCGATCATGGGCGGAGATTCGTGGACGTTCACCACTTCCTTGATCTCGGTCAGGTGATGGAGGGTGACGTCGAGCTCGGTAGAGCTGGATGTGTCGATGGGGGTGATGGCGGCGTAATAGCCTTCTTTCTCCACAGAAATGCGGCTCGCGCCCGGAAAGATTTGCTGGAATAGGCAACGGCCGGAGGGTTCGGTTTCACAGCGGACTGGAGCGGCCGGCGCCGTAGGCTGAAGGATGACGCGGGCATTGCTGACGGCGACGCCGTTCTCATCGACGACAGTCACCGACAGGCGCCCGAACTTAGGAGCGGTCTGCGCTGCCGCCAGCGAGGCCAGTAGCAGGGCCGGCAATGCGTGGTTCCAGATGCGCATGCGGAGATGCTGAGTATTGTCGCAGGTTCGGGCTCGATTCCGGCTACTATCGATTCGGTATCCAGCTTTAATCAGATTGCCGCCGATCAAAATGGGACCGAATCGCCTCCCATGCGTCTTTATAAATCAGAAGGAGGACTATGCAGAGGCCGAAGGAACTTTACTGGTTTGTGACCGGAGCGCTGGCGGTGCTGGTGGCGGCGGGAGGGATCGCAGCTCAGAACAAAACGTCTATCAAACAAGGAGCAGCCGTGGAAAGCAAATTGTTTCGCATTTTTAATCCGGAAACCCTGGCCAAGCCAACCGCAGGATACTCGCAGGTCGCGGAGGTGGGAGACGGAAAGGTCGTGTACATCGCGGGGCAAGTAGCAATGGACCGGTCGGGAAATCTGGTGGGCAAAGACGATTTCCGGGCGCAGGTTCAGCAGGTCTTCGAGAACCTGGACGCTGCCGTGAAGGCGGCAGGCGGCGACTTTCATAGCGTGATCAAGCTGAACTACTACTGCGCGGAAAGCGTGGACCCGTCGGAGATCCCCGCAGTTCGGGAGGTTCGCGACCAGTATGTGAATACTGCCAATCCGCCGACCAGCACATTCGTGGTGGTGAAGCGCCTGGTGCGGCCGGAGTATCTGATTGAGGTGGACGCGGTGGCGGTGGTAAAGAAGTGAAGGTGTATCCAGCTACCGTCGATGGACGAAGAACAATTCACCAGGAAGGAATCATGGGGGCGAGATGTGTTGACTTGTTCGAGCAGTCCGCGGGACGAATTGCAGCATGGATGAAGTGAGGGCGGTATGACAGAAGCAGAGTTGAAGAAACATCTGGATACTGCGGAGAAAAGTCCGCGGGAGATTGCGGCGGCGGTCTCGGGCTTGCCGGACAAGGTCCTGCGCTACAAGCCTTCGCCGCAGCAATGGTGCGTGCTGGAAGTTCTGGGGCACCTGGCCGATATCGAAATGGCTTATGGACACCGGCTGCGGCAGATGCTGGCAGATGCCAAACCCGTGATCGCCACCATCGACCAGGAGGCGTGGGCGCGGAATCTGAACTACATGGATTCGCCAGCGACCGAACTGGTCGCGTTTTACGGATTGGCGCGGCATCACAACATGCGCCTGCTGCGCACTCTCAAGCTGGCGGACCTGTCGAAGGCGGCGTTCCATCCGGAGATGCAGGCACCGATGACGGTGGCTGACCTGGTGGAGCGGATAGCCGGGCATGGGGCGGGACATTTACGGCAGATCGAACGATTGAAGGCGGCGGCTCAGGGGAAGTAAGCCGGGCAGGTGGCAGGCGCCCCCAGGGTTCCTTCGCCACAGATGCCCTCCATCACAGCGGTTCGGTGTTCAACGCTTTCAGTACTCCGGACAGTCCCACGTCGTCATTTTCCCTTGTTGTCAGCGCCGCCAGACTTTCAATACGCCCCGAGATTTCCAGCGACTAGTTTACAGCGGCATTTGAGGCTGCGCCCTTTTCGGTCGCGGGCCGCGTGGTACGACGGAGGTCCGGGTGCAGTGCTTCGGTTTCGACTCGCTGTTCGATCTCTTCCAGACGCTGAATGTGGTCATCGATAGGGCGAGGGCCGATGCGGCGGCCGAGTTCGAAGGATTCTTTCTTGCTTGCAGCGTAGGCGGGCCAGCGCGGCGGAGACGCGGCAAGCCGCGTCTTTACGGGGGCTGCGCCGTTTGGGTTTCCGGTTTTGGCGAACTGGGTCCAGTAGGTCCGCAGAGTCTCGCCGAAGGACTGGTCTTCTTTATTCGGTTCCCAACTAACAGGAAAGTTCTCACCCAGAAAAAAGAGTTCTTCGCCGTGATGGGCACCGAGAGCTGCACGCTTCCCCGTATCGGCGTAGGTGAAGTAATAGAGATAGGCGCGCTGGCCGGAGCGCGTGACGGCTTGGGCAAGCGAGTACGCGGCATAGGCGAAGGTATCGCTCTGCAGTTGGAGATAGCGGGCGGGAACATCGGCATCGGAGGCGACGGGGTAGACGCGGAATTCCTCGTCATAGAAATTGCCGCTGTCGCGGCGCAAATAGTCTTTGTACTGCGCCATGGTCGTCACGTCGTTGTGGCCGAAGACGGTGGCTTCGTCGGCATTGCTGCCGACCAGGACCGGGATGGGAAGCTGGCGGCCATCGGCGAAGATTTGCGCGGGCTGCGCGGGAACGACCCAGCCATCGACGATGGCGTCGAAGTGAAGCTCGGGATCGTGGCTCCAGGCTTGGAGGATCTGGTCGGCGGGAGTGGCGCGCAGTTTTTGAAGCGTGTCGGGGCCGGTGATTTGCAGGTCGTGTGCGAGGCGCTCGCCGGATCCTTCGCCAGTGCCGGAAATCAGGTTAAAAGGGATGGGCGTGCGGAGATCTTTATTGAGAACACTCTGGCATTCCCCGCTCTGCAGAATCGCGGCTTGAAATAGGCCGGTGGCCAGCGGGGACGCCATAAGGAGACAGGCGTCGAAAGCGCCGGCGGATTGCCCCATGACGGTGACGTGGGTGGGATCGCCGCCAAAGTGCGCGATGTTTTCGCCCACCCACTTCAGGACCTGGAGTTGGTCAAGCAAGCCGTAGTTGCCCGAGGAGTGGTGCGGGGATTCGGCGCTGAGCGTGGAATGAGCGAGGAAGCCGAAGGGGCCGAGACGGTAGTTGGCGCTCACGACGATGAGGCCGTGGCGAGACAGGGAAGGGCCGATGTGGTCCATCTGGCTGTAACCCTGTGTGTTGCTGCCGCCGTGGAAGTAGACAAGCACCGGCAGTTTCGCGGCGGCGGACAGTTGCGGAGTCCAGACGTTGAGATAAAGGCAGTCTTCGCGGCCCGGGGTGTAGTGGAACCAGCGGGCGGGGAGTTGCGCGCAGGGAGAGCCGAATTGCGTGGCGTCGCGCCGGGCGCCCCACTTTGCGGCAGGTTGGGGTGGCTTCCAGCGGAGCGGGCCGACCGGCGGTGCGGCATAGGGGATGCCAAGGAACGCGGCGGACGCCGGGCCGGTGCGGGAGCCCACGAGAGAACCGGAAGCGACCGCGACCGTGGGGGCGCTTTGCGTGAGGCCCACGCTCGCGGCAGCCAGAATCAGGGATGCGATCTCGCAAAGCGAATTTCTACTCATACTGTCCTCCTTTCCGAGCGAGGGTGACATCGAGTTACGGAGTTTTGCGCGAGTATTCTCCGCGGAAAATCATGTTCCAGGTCGCGCCGTTGTCGGTGGACTTCTCCCAGGTCTGCGCCAATTTGTTAGCTGAAACGCGAACCAGCTTGACACGGTTGAGGACGGCTTCGCCCTGCGGGCCGCGGCTGGGGCCCTCGAACTCGGCGGTGCCGGCCGCGACCTTGCCACGATTGAACAGGTGCACGCGGCCTTCGTTGTCGGCGAACATGCCGTGCCAGTTCTTATCGTCGGGACTGTAGGCAAACATGTCTTGGCCGGCGTGGCCTTTGCCGTTGTCCCAGCTTTCCGTGAAGAGGCAGCGATCGAGAGAGAGCGAGACCTTGGCCGTGCTGGTGTCGGTGCTGCCGGGCGCGCTGACGGTCCAGCTGCCGAGCCAGTAGTCGAGCTGGCGGATCTCGGAGTTGGTGGAGCAGGTGGTGGTGGCGGCGTGCGCTGGGACAGTGGCGGCAATCGCGAGCAAAGCGAGAGCGGCGCGGAGCAAGAGCGAGGAGCGTTTGGTTGTCGGCTGATTCATGATCGTTCCCTCCGGAGGTGGATGTGGTCAGCGTGAGGGCTGACCGGCTACGGGTCAGGTTGCGATGCCAGCGCGGAGGCGGCGCAGTGGCCAAGGCTCACGAAGCTGGCGGGCGGCGCGCGTGAAAGCGGAACGCGTCGGGCTGCTTCTCCACTTCGAGGACCTCGAAGCCGGCAGCTTCCAGGCGGTCGGCGATGGTGTCGGGGTCGACGAGCACGAGCGTGTCGCCGATATGGATGAGGCGCATCATCAGGCTCTTGCGGCTGTCACTGCCCACGAACACCCCGCCCGGCTGAAGCACGCGCCACACTTCACGGAGAAGGCGATCCTGCAGATCGCGCGAGGGCACGTGGTGGAGCATTGTGAATGCAACCGCTCCGGAGAACTGGCCGTCAGCAAAGGGCATGGCGGTGGCGTCGCCGGTGATGACAGCTACGTTTTTTCCGCGGAGCCGAGCGCTGAGCGCTCCGGCGAGGTGAGAATCGATTTCCAGAGCGGTGAGGCGCGGGAAGGAACGTTCGAGTAGATCGGTCGTGAGGCCCGGCCCGGGGCCCAGTTCGAGCACGTTCGATCCCAGGGCGGCGGTTGAGAGCACCCACGGCACCCGCTGCTCGATCGTTTTGCGCCAATGGGAAGAACGGCATAGCCAGTGATGCAAGCGATTCATGATGAACCCCACAGTGACTGCTTCCAGGTGGGTTCAGAATAGGGCTTGCGCAGCCATGCGCACTTTCGATATTGTGACAAAAGATGTCGCACAAGCGACAAGCCGCGATTTTCGACCGGGTGCGCGACCGGCGGTCCCAGATTACGACGCTCACCCATGATTATCCGGCGGGACAGGTGATCCCCCTGCATTTTCACGATCGCGACCAACTGGTGTACGCGTCGCAGGGGGTGATGACGGTGCGCACCGGCGAAGGGACGTGGGTGGTACCGACACAGCGAGCGGTATGGATCCCGGCGCGGGTGCCGCACACCATTGCCATGTCGGGCAACGTCGCAATGCGAACGCTTTACCTGCGGCCGCGGCTGGCCGGGACTCTACCGCGAGATTGCTGCGTGGTGAACGTCTCGGCGCTGCTGAAGGAATTGATTCTGCATGCCTGCGCCTTTGGCGGGCTGCGGAAGAGCGTGGCCCGGCAACGGCGGGTCATCGAAGTGATCCTGGACCAGCTCGAGGCCATTGCGACGGTTCCCTTGCAGTTGTCGAATTTGTCGGATGCAAGGGCGCGGCGCGTGGCGGAGATTCTGATTGCGGATCCGAGTGACCGGCGAACCCTGACGCAAATCTGCAGAATGGCCGGGGCGAGCAAGCGAACGGTGGAGCGCTTGTTTCGCGAAGAAGCGGGAATGACATTTGGCAAATGGAGGCAGCAACTGCGACTGATGCAGGCAATGCGGTTGCTGGCCGAGGGGGCGAAGGTCACCCATGCGGCGCTGGAAGCAGGTTACAGCACGCCGAGCGCGTTCATTTCGATGTTCCGCCAGACGCTGGGAACTACGCCGACGGCTTATTTTCGGGTGGGCGGAGATCGATTCCACCACGAAGGAACAGGGAAGAGTACCTAGTACCTTGTACTAGGGGGCAAAAGCGAATTCACCACAGAGACACAGGGAAATCGGAGGGCCTGCAGGCGCGGGAGCGGCGACTGGGCCACTAGCCGAGGATCTTCATCACAAAGGGCACGAAACATACACGAAGGAATATGGCTCGGGCTGAGGCGATGGAGCGATTCACTGCGGAGCCACTATGAGTAGTCGAACAGGGTCATGAAGCCAAAGTCCATGTGAAGCTGCTGGTGGCAGTGGAAGAGGGTGAGGCCGGGATTGTTGGCGATGAAGTCGATTTCGGCCTGCTGGTAGCCGTTAAGCATGAAGACGTCTTTCATGACTCCCGACATGGATTGGCCGGCGACGCGCGTCAGTTCGAAGCTGTGACGGTGGAGATGGATCGGATGGATGTCGTCACTGGCATTGCTCAAGCGGAGACGGTAACGACGGCCCTGCTTGAGGTGGAATGAAGCCGTCGCCGGCTGCGAGTTCATGGGATAGGCGACTCCGTTGATGGTCCAGCGATTGAAGCCCTGCTCGGCGGCGTTGTCTTTGGCGAAGGTCATTTCAAAGGTTTCGTCCGGCGCCGCAGCTGAAGCCTTGTTGCCGAAGTGAGTGTAATTCCAGTGAAACGGCGGCGGAGCCAGCCAACTTCCCTTCCCTTTCTGATTCGCGTATTCGACCACGACGCCCATGCCGTGGCGGCGATCGTCGTCGGCCAGATCGCCGAGAATCCAGACCCCGGGATGATTCATTTCCACGATCGCCGAAATGCGCTCGGCGGTCCCGATCCAGAGGACGGGCACCTCGCGCGGCGCCGGGAGCGGGTTGCCGTCAAAGGCAACCACATGGAAGCTGTGTCCCGGGAGCGCGAGGCTGCGGATTTCAGTGGCGCTGCCATTGAGAATGTGGAAGAGCACGCGCTCGCGCGGCTTTACGCGGATGGGTTCACCATGCCCGAGCATCCGTCCGTTGATGGTGAAGGATTCGTAGCCGACTTCGTAGCCGTGGGGCATGCCCTTGGCGAGCGAGGCTTTCATCGCGGACTCGCCGGAGCGCTCGAGCGCCGGAATGCGGGTGGCAGGGGCGAGGAAATTCTGAGGCATGTCGCCGCCACGGCTCAGCGTGGGCTCGAGTTCCTTGAGGACGAGAAAGATTTCGCGATCGTAGCGCCCAGGATTTTCCTTGGGCTCGATGTAGACCGGGCCGACTTGCCCCGAGTATTGACCGGCAGCAAGATTGGCCCCGGCACGATTGTGGGTGTGATAAAAGCGGAACCCCGAGGGCTGCGGCGTGAGTGTAATGACGCGTGAGCCGTGAGCGGGAACGAAGGGTGTGCCCTCTTCGGCGGCCCCGTCGATGTCGGTGGAAACGAATTGCCCATGCCAGTGAAGTTGCTCAGGGACTTCGGTCTGATTGCGGATCTCGACCACCACCGGCTGACCTTCTTTCAGGCGAAGCAGCGGTCCCGGGAATTGGCCGTTGTAGGTGGTGGTAGAGAGAATGCGCTTGGGCGCGATCTCAATCGGCGTGACGGCGATGTCGAGGGTGTAATCGGCCTTGGGCATGGGTTGGTTGGACTGCGCGCGGGCGGAAATGAGGGAGCTTGCGGAAAAAGCGCCAGTGAGTTTGAGGAAGTCGCGGCGGGAGAGAGTCATGGGGCTACCTCGTAGTGATGACACGACGTAGATATCGGATGCACGGAGGCGGAGGGAGAGCTTTGAACTGCAAATAGCGCAAAGGGTGCCCGAAGGGCGCGAAGAGAGCGCATGGAAGAAATGGGTTAGCAGCAATCACAGGGCTTTCCACGCAGGGCCTCACGGGCTTCGTAGAAGATGAGCGGGGTGATGACGAGAGCGGCAATGGGGTCGGCCCAGGAGATGTGCCAGATGGAGTGAACCGACAGCCCGATCAGGGCGATGACGGAAAGGTAGGCGCAAAGCGCGGACTCGGCGGCATCGGCGCGGAGGGCGGCGCTCGCAGTCAGCGACGAGAGACGGCGTTTCTCACGAGCCAGCGCGGGCATGATGAGAGCGGCCGCGAAGAGGATGATGATGCCAACGAGGCTGGGACGAGGCTCAATGTATCCGAGCAAGGAGAGGGCGGAGGTGATGACCACGTAGGCGGCGAGCAGGAGCAAGAGGGCGCCGCAGATGCGGGCGGCGCGGCGCTCGGCGGACTCAGACGCGGGCGCGCGAAAGCGGCGCAGGACGACGATGGCGGAGAGGAGTTCGATGGCGCTGTCGCCGCCAAAAGCGGCCAGGGCGGGACTGTGGGCGCGGACGGCTGCAAAGAGCGAGACCGCGGCCTCGATAATCATCCAGCCAATGGTCAGGGTTTGGACGACTTGAATGCGGCGCTGCGTGGCCGGGATGGGCGCAACCGAGATCACGATTCGATTATGCCAGCTTCACGGGCAGACGAAAAAGTTCGTGATACGAGATATTCCAGCCGTCCAGGAACCGAGTCGGCGCGGCCTGCAAGTCTGCCGGAACCGGAACAAACAATTGCCCAGCGCCGCGGCACATCCAGAAAGAATCAGTCTCGCAGGACTCGTGCGGGATCGGTCCGGCTTGCTCGCCAGGCAGGCAACAGGCAGGCGCAAACCGTGGTAATTGCCATCATGACCAGGGCCGCGCCGAATACCCGTGGATCATGCGGGCTCACGTTATAGAGAAGCTGTCCGAGCAGTCGCGTGAGAACCAACGCTGCGATGGCGCCGAGCAGGATGCCGCCCATCATTAATCGCAGACCCCGCGAAATCACCAGGCGCAGCAGGTTTGCGGCGCCTGCCCCCAGGGCCATGCGCAAACCCAGCTCGCGCGTGCTTTGCGCGACTGAGTAAGACATCACCCCATAGAGGCCGACCGCGGCCAGGAGCAGCGCCAGTCCTCCCAAGGTCGAGACCAGGGTAACGGCCACCAGTTGCGCCGAGGTCGAGCGGTTCACCTGTTCCTGTAGTGTGATCATTTCGTAGAGGGCAAGATTCTGGTCCAACCCATGGACTTCGCCGAGAACTGCGGCGAATGTGCCCTGCAGCGATTGAGTAGTGCGGATATTCAAATCGGGCTCTCGGACGAAATCCTGCCGGAGCGGCACATAGAAGAAAGGCTTGGGAGTCTCGCGCATGCTTTCATATTTTGAGTCCGCAGCCACGCCTACGACTCGCGCCCAGCGTCCCTTCACCTCTAGCCGACGGCCGATCGGATCCTGACCGCCCCAGTAGCGGATCATCATGGTGCGATTCACGATCGCCACGAGCGGCGCGCTCTCATCATCAGTTCGCGCAAACTCACGGCCGGAGAGAAGCGGAATTCCCAAAGTCGCGAGATACCCGGGACCGACCGGGTTGTACTCCACGTCGGGTTGTTCATCCGGCGAAGGCTGATAGCCGTCCACAGCGATGGGCGTGGATGGAAACGTAGCATAGCCCAAGGGAGTCACGGCCGCGAACGCAGCGGATTCAATGCCGGGCAATCCCTGGAGGCGGTCTATGAGCTCGGTCTGAAATGTTTTGGCCCGTGCAACCTCATAGCCGGCCGCCACCACCGGCACTCCGGTCACCACTACGCTGGTCGTAGAAAAGCCTGGGGGAGTCGTTCGAAGCTTCTGCAGGCTTTCTAGCAACAGGACGCCTCCGACCAGAAGAACGAAGCTCAGGCAGATTTGACAGATGACCAACCCGGAGCGCATCCAGCTTCTTCCGCGAGTGCCGGCCACACTCGAGGACTCCACTTTCAGGGCGCCGGCAACATCGAGATGGCGCGTCTGAAAGGCGGGAATCAGGCCGACAATGAGCGCGACCAGCAAGCAAATGCCGGCGCCCATTGCCATCACGCGCGCGTCGATGGCCCCCGGCAAGTACATGGCTCTTCCCGCGCCCACCGGCAGCAATCTCACCAGCAGGTGGCGGCACCAGTACGCCATCAAGAATCCGCCGGCGGTGCCCAGCGCCGAGAGGATGAGGCCTTCGGTGAGGAGCTGCTTTAACAGCCGGCTGCGGCTGGCTCCAATTGCGACCCGCACGCTCATTTCATGCCGTCGAACCAACGACCGGACCAGCAGCAAATTGCCGACGTTGGCGCAGGCGATAAGCAGCACAAACGCGACCACGCCAACCATCACCGCGAGGATGGGCATCAATTCGCCGGCATGATTGAACGGAGTTTGCCACAGCGCCCACAGCCCGAGGCTGCGCCCACGGTTGATGACCGGATAATCCTTCCGCAATCGCGCCGCGATGGCCGAGATTTGCGGTTGAGCTTGCGCCCGGCTGACGCCGGGTTTCAGGCGTACATAGGATTCGATCCATCGCGCACCGCGGTCCTCGAGCTTGTAGCCTCCGCTCTCGAAGGTTTCTTCCATCGATACCGGAACCCAGAACTGGATTGCCCTCCCGACGAAGGTTCCATAGAATCCCTTCGGCGCGACTCCGATGATGGTGTGCGGAACATTGTTGAAGCGCTGTATCTTCCCGATGATTTGCGAGTCGCCTTTGAAGCGATTGCGCCACAACTGATCGCTGATGACCACGACCGGATGGGAATCGTTGCCGACGTCGTCAGCGGGTTCGAAGCCGCGGCCGAGAACCGGATGCACACCGATCGCGTCGAAGTAGTTGGCGGAAACGATGCTCCCCGTGGTGCCTTCGGCGTGGTCTCCAATGTTCAACGTGCTGCCGGTGATCTTGCTGACGAACGCGTCTTCGCAGAGCGTGCAGTCCCGCTGCAAATCGAGGAAGTCCGGCCACGAGAGCTCGTCCGGACTGCTCTCGCCCTGCACGGTTGCGGCAACGGCAAACAGCCGCTCCTGATGCGCGACCGCGGGATACGGACGGAAGAGAATGCCCTCCAGCCAGCTGAAAACCGCAGCATTGGCGCCAATGCCCAGGGTGAGGCAAAGAACGGCCAGCACAGAAAATCCTGGACTGCGGCGCAATTGCCGAAAGCCGTAGCCCAAGTCCTGAACAAAATTCCGTAGGACGCTTCCGCCACGAGCATCGCGGCACTGCTGCTCGATCTGCGCCACCCCGCCCATGGCCAGCATAGCGGAGCGGCGCGCCTCTTCCGGGGACATGCCTCGCGAACGGTTTTCGCTGATCTGCTGCTCCAGATGCTCGCGAAGCTCTTCTTTCATCTCCTGGTCCAGCTGATTGGCGTGAAAAAAGGAACGCAACCGCAGAGGCAACGAATAGAACAACTGTTCGAGATTCATGTTCAAGCCTCTTCCAGCCGCACGATCCCTGAGATAGCCGCCGACACGCGATTCCAGTTGGCCGTTTCTTTTTCGAGCTGCTTCCGGCCGAGTGCGGTCAGGGAGTAGAGCTTGGCGCGCCGGTTGTTTTCACTCGACCTCCATTGCGCCCGAATCCATCCGCGATGCTCGAGCTTGTGCAGTGCGGGATAGAGGGAACCGTCGCTGACGCCGAGAACATCGCTGGAAATCTGTTTCAGGCGCTGGCTGATCGCCCATCCATTCAGCGGCTGCAGAGCCAGTATTTTGAGGATCAGCATGTCCAGAGTGCCTTGGACCAGGTCGGCGGGCTTGCTCACGAAGGGTCTCCTCTCGGTTACCGAGAAAGACTAGCGCGGTCTCCTCTCGGTTAGCAAGGGGACGCGAAAAAGTTCGCTTCGTGGAGAGCGGACCAGACTGGGCAACGCTATTGCGGCACCTTATCTTGGGAGAGCGAATCCACCATCCGCTTTGCTTCGCTTATGCTGCAGCCGTAAAGCTGGCGGGCGGCGTAGATGGCGGTGATCACCTGGCCTCGGGCGACGAGGTCGCGGAGTTCCTTCTGCTGATCTTCGCGGCTGAGCGATTTCAGCTGCGTGAAGTCCTGGGCTAAAGACACCGGATCGGCGATGACGGTGTAGGGCTGCAAGGCGTCGAGAAACTTACTTGCACCTGGGACGACGTTCCAGTGAATGCGAATAAAGGTCGGCGCAATCATCGTCACCGGATAATCCCGGTAAAGCGTCGAACTCGTGCCATACCAGTGTTTTTCCAGCGGAGCCTCTTCGCCACGCTCGGTTTTCAGCGCGTCCGCCAGAGCGGCAGTATCTCCCGATAGCTCCAGCTCAACATGGCGCAGGTATTGGGTCTGCGGACGACCAGGATTTGAAAGATCGGGTGTTTCGACACACTCTTTGATCAGCCGCGCAGACGAGATCTCGCCGAACGAAAAGAAAACAACCGAGGGGTCGTCGGGGGGCAACCGGTAGTTCAGATAAGAGCGGTATTGCAGGTAGAAGCCTGTCTCGTTCATCCGGACGAGCCAGTTTGACGGGTGGAAACGGGCCGTGACTACCCCGCACGTCAAAAGCACGAAAAGCAGTAGACCCGAACCGAAAATGTATCCGGGCGGCCACTTTCGCGCATAGCCCTCGAAGAACAAGGCCAGTGTGGCGGATAATCCAACCAGCCAGACGATCAAGGCTCGCAGACGCGCGTGGCGGAATACGCGGTCGTTGGGGCTGATCTCGACGTCTCGAAGTCGCAACAGGCGCACGGGAACTCCGATCAACGGCGGGATTTTACTTTGCCCGTGCTGCCGGCGATAGTTACTTGCGATAACCTCCCAAAGCACGAACCGAGGTCTGTCGGAGCCACCGGAAACCGTTGGAGCGAACCGGCACCCCTCCCGAGCGCCTCTGAGATTTTCGGCCAATAGCGCGGACTGCCCAGGCTCGCGTCCACAGAACGGATGCGAACCTGGGCGGCCCGGGGCTTACCCGAGAGCGGTTACTTTGCAGGGACCAAATCGAACTTACCCGAGGACTCTTCGTAGAAAATCGCGCCTTCTTTCGGATCACCGCCGCTCCAATGCTTCGTTCCTCCGGGAACGCGCAAGAAGGTGCCGGGCCCGACACGCTTTTCTCCTGCGTCGTCCTTGTACAGGTAGGCGCCCTTGATGCCGACGATCCAAACATCATTGGTGTGGGTGTGTACTCCGGCGTTGTACCCAGGCGTGAACTTGGTGAACGTCGCATGCGCTCCCTGGTCGCGATCACCCCAGATAGCGGCCATGGAGACTCCCTTGGAAACCTCATGGTAGGTAGCGTGATCGGGAGAGGCGAAGATGACCTTCTCCTGATTCGCCTGCCCCTGCACGCGCCCAATACACCAGGCCGCCAACAATGCCACTGCTACTCCCGCCGTTCGCAGTGATTTCTTCATGTTCCCTCCCCACAGTGTTGTTGCGATTTGACTGCGGGCGCATTCTACACCGTGGATCTGGAAAATCATTCGCAGCCATTAGCGAAGAATTGGCGTAGCCCTCGAGGCCGCCGTCATTGTCGCCTATGGATCAGCATCGGGAGACGGCGTTAGCGGGAGGCATCGTTCGGCAGGGGCGTCACGGTGACGGGATTGGCGAAGACCCAGAGGGTCCAGCGGCCGAAGCCGGTGAGGCCGGGCTGGCGGAGGTAGGCCTCGGCCCGGTAATGGCCGGGTCCGGGAATCGCCAGATCGAGGGACTGGGTCTGTCGTTTGGTGATTTGGTGCCCGTCGCGGAGAATGCGGAGGGTCGCGGGCGGTGTGCCGGCAGGAACCGCAACGTGAAGCGTGGCTCCGGGAGTATAAGGGATGGAGTCGCCCGGGCCCGCGGAACTGAAGCCGGAGGAAGTGCTGGCGGAAACAGTCTGGGTGAAACCGTCGGATGGGGCGAGGGCATCGACGGCGCAGAAGGCGTGGCCCTGCTTCAGGGCATTGAGGATCACGTCGGCGCCGGCGTGGTCAGGGTCGGCGTTATTGCCGAGAAGTACGTGCTGCCGGATCAACTCGAACACGGAAAGGTACCCGGGAAAGCGGGCCAGCACATGGTTGTCGACCGAGAGCGCGGCGTGCGCATCCGAGCCGCATATCCCGGCAACGTGACGATTCTGCTGAAGTTCATCCCACTTGGCGAGATTTTCGCTCGGGGTGCGGGCGAGGCGCAGAAGAGCGAGGCGCGAATTCATCGGGTAGAGCAGGAAAGCGATAGCGACCTCGAAGGCGTTGTTCTGGCGCCAGACGGCGTCGTCGTTCCAGATTTCCATGCCCGCATAGTCGGGGGTCTCCCACTCATGCCAGTGGTCGCGCAAGCCGAACGGGTGCGCGATAAAGTTGACGGCGCCGGCACGACGAGTGGATGCCATCAGGGTGCGGGCGTCGTAGCCCGAGCCGCGCGCCCAGGCGTCCGAGAGCCCAAGCGCGAGAAAGTGCCCGGTCGAGGTGGAGACTTCTTCGCCGTCAATCACCGCGAACTCGGGCGGATCGGCGGCGGCCACCGAGGCCAGCGACATGGCGCGGTTGTGATCGGTGACGGCCAGGAAAGAGAGGTTGGCGTCCTTGGCGGCGGTGATGACCTGGGGCAGGGTTCCGCTGCCACAAGAGGCCTTGGTGTGAACGTGGAGCACTCCGATGCGCTCTCCCGGCGCGGGCGTGCCAGCCAACTTCGGGAGATGGGTGAATAGGCCGTCGCAAACGATGGTCAGAAGAAATGCAACGACGGCAATGCCCACCGCCACGGCAATACGCCGGAAGGGATGCTTTGCACAGGGCAAAGCAGGCGCCGGATCGGCCGGCCGTGCGGGCCGAATCTCGGAGACCTCGGAAGTGGCGGCGACCCCTGGAACCGTGAAGCTCAATCTATGGCGAGTCTGAGGGTGACGGCAAGGGACTGTCAAGCGGAAAGGCTCTGAGAAGTACACGAATGGGGCGGCGGATATGCAGAAAGGTGCATTGGGGCGAGAGGTTTCAAAGTTTCAAGGTTTCAACGAACGACGATTTGAGATGGTCGATTTCTGATTCTAGATGGTCGGCTCTGATTCGGGTCACAAGGAGGATGGGAATGCGGAAGGGTTGGGGCATTGGCGCGATGCCGGTGGCAGTTGCTCTGGTCGGACTGGTTGGAGCGGGTTGGGGGCAGGCGGCAGATCCGTACCTGGTGGCGGAGATCGCGAAAATTCGGGCGGTGGATAACCACACGCACGTGGGCAAGGTGGTAGGGCCCGGGGAGACCGATCGGGATTTTGATGCCCTGCCTTGCGACATCATCCCGCCCGGGGGCGATGTGGCGTGGGCGAGCGAGGACAATCCGCGCGTGATCGAGGCCTGGAAGAAGCTGTACGGCTACAAATACGACGATCGGAAGCCAGAGCATGTGAAGGAGCTGATGGCGGCCCGGGCCAAGGTGGTGAGCGAGCAGGGCGACAACTTTCCGACTTGGGTGCTGGATCAGTTGGGGACTCAGTACATGTTCGCGAATCGCGTGGCCATGGGGCGGGGATTGAACGCGCCGCGCTTTCGGTGGGTTCCCTTTGACGATGCCCTGATGACACCGGTTGCACCGGAGGCGATGGAGGATACTCCGGACCGGAAAGCGTTTTATGGGAGCGAGGCCAAGATCTTGAAGACGTATATGAAGGAGGCGGGCGTTGGGGCCGCTCCGGCCACGTTGCAGGAGTATGTGGCAAAGGTGCTGGCGCCGACACTCGAGTCCCAGAAGAACGCGGGTGCAGTGGCGGTAAAGTTTGAGGCGGCATACTTGCGCCCGCTGGATTTTGCGCCGCCGCGAGAGCAGGAGGCGCAGCGGGTGTATGCGCGGTATGCGCGGGGCGGGACCCCCACCAAGGCGGAGGTGCTCGCTCTGCAGGACTACCTGTTTCGCGCGATCGCGCGTGAGGCGGGGCGGCTGGGGCTGGCGGTACACCTGCATACCGGGACGGGTTGCGGGACCTATTTCGACGTGATGGGGGCGAATCCGGGCAACCTCGAGTCGGTGCTGGACGATCCAGGACTGCGACAGACGACGTTTGTGCTGGTGCACGGCGGGTCAGGGCCGTGGACGAAGGTGGCAGCTTTCCTCATGAGCAAGCCGAATGTGTACGTCGACTTCTCCGAGCAGGATGCGATCTCGCCGCCGTGGATGCTGGCGCCGGTGATCCGCGAATGGCTGGAGTGGTATCCGCAGAAGGTACTGTATGGGACCGACTTGGCCCCGGGGCCTCCGGAGATGGATTGGGATGTAGTCGGCTATGTGACGAACTCGACCGCCCGGCAGGCGCTGGCGATGGCGCTGACCGGAATGGTGAACGACGGCGACATTACCCGGGAGCGGGCGCTGGAGATTGCGCGGATGGTGCTGCGGGAGAATGCGGTGAAGTTGTATGGACTGGCCGAGTAGCGCGTTATTTCGCCTGCGCCCAAAACTCCGCCAGCCGATCGCCATCGCGAAACGCCTCGGTACCTCCCGGCCGCGTTGTCGAAAACGCGCCCGCGAGATTCCCCCAGGCCAGGCACGTCTCCAGGTCGGCCCCGCGCACATACTGCGAGAGAAAACCCGCATCGAAGCTGTCCCCCGCTCCCACTGGGTCCACGAAGTCGACTTTCACCGCGGGACTCAGTACGCGCTCGTGTCCGCGCTGGGCCATGGCTCCGGCTTCGCCGAGCTTCACCACGGCCAGGGGAATGTGTTGCGCCAACGCCTCCGCGGCCAACTCGGCATCTCTGGCGCCGGTGATTCTCTTTGCCTCCCGCGTATTCGGCAGAAAAACATCCACGTAGCGGAGAGCCTCGCGCAGGCCGCCTTCCCATTGATCGTCGGGATCGTCATTCGTGTCGAGCGACACAGTCAATCCCGCCGCTTTCATCCGCCGGAAAATTTCGGGGATATGCGCGGTCAGTCCGCGCTGTAAGTAGTAGGAAGAAAGATGGAAGTGCCCGGCCGAGGTCAGGTATTCGAAGTCAAGATCTTCGAGCCGCAATTCGAAGATAGTTCCCGGGTAGGTGAGGATGGTTCGCAGAGTCTCCCGCTGCACGATGACCGTCAGGCCAGTCTGCACTCCTTCGACCCGCCGCACCTGGCTGACGTCCACTCCGCCCTGCGCCAGTCGCTCCAGTGCGATAGTGCCGAGTTCATCGGTCCCGATTTTCGACTGGAAACCAACTTTGCATCCTAAAGCGGCGAGGTTGTGAGCAACGATTGCCGAGGAACTCCCGAGCGTGAGCATCATTCGTTCCGCGAGCAGCTCGCGCTCCACCGGCAGCGCTTCCGGCAGCCCGTAGAGGATCAGATCCAGATTCAGCTCACCGGCGATGGTGACGTCAAAGCGAGGCATGTTCAGGAGAGGCGCTCTCTTCTTCCAGGATCACTACGCGGCTCAGATTCCGCGGCCGGTCCGGATCCTGCCCCTTCTTCAGCCCGGTGTACAGGCCCATTAGCTGGCCGGTGATGAGATACGGGGCCAACCGGGCATATTCGCTGCCATCAGCGCCGATCTCCACCAGGAAATCCGCCGCTGCCTTCGCCCGCGCATCGGCCTGATTTGCGACTGCCAGCGTCGTTCCGCCCAGCTTCTTGATCTCCTCCAGTACCTCGACCTCGGCGCCATACCCGCTCTCCGACAGCAGGAACGTGATCAACGTGTTGGGACTCACAATCGACTTGGGCCCATGCCGGAATTCCAGAGTGTGAAACGCTTGGCCATACGAGACCGACATTTCCGTCAGCTTCAACGCCAGTTCACAGGCGATTCCATACAGTGGCCCCTGTCCCAGGCACACGTAATCCTCAAACGAATGATTCCCCACAAAATCACGAACCCGCGAGGGCAGGGATGAGACCAGCTTTTCGGCTGCCGGAGTCAACTGCTCCAATGCCTGCACAAATTCCGCGCGGCCGGCAACCGTGGCCGCCAGGGCTTGCAACGCCAGCAACATCGTCGAGAACGAGCGCGTCATCACGGTGCTCTGCTCATCGGCGGCAGGCAGCACTATGGCCGTGTCCACCAGCTTTTCCAGCGTTTGCCCCGGCGCGCAACTGATGCCCACGGTCGTCACGCCACGCTGCTTCAAAGCCTCCGCCGCCTTCAGGACCTCGGACGTTTGTCCGGAGCGGGAAATCAGTACCGGCACCCAGTTCCGGCTGCCCGCGAAGGTCATTTCCGGAAACAGCAGCGGTTCCGATGCAGGCAGCGCGCGTGCTCGCTTCCCAGTCAACTCTGCCATAGTCGAGGCCGCAGCCTGCGCCACGTAATAGCTCGAGCCGCACCCCAGAAACAGCCACTCCTCTGCCCCGCGAAATTTCTGTGCGATCTCCCGCAGCTGGCCCGATGCCTCCAGGCTCTTCAGCGACGTGCTCCACGACAAAGGTTGGCTCAGGATTTCGGCGAGCGTGTATGCGCCGTCACTGGAACTTCGCCCGCTCTCGCGTTCCGACTTAGACAAGGGTCACCTCGATGCCGCTCTTTTTCAGCGTCCGGAGATCGCTCTTGGGAATGCCGCGGTCCGTAATCACTTCGTGTAATGCGGTCGGCGGCACAATCAGGGATAAGCTCCGTCTTCCGAACTTGCTCGCATCGCATACTGCCACCGTTCGCTTGGCCACTTCGACCATCGTCCGGTTGACTTTCGCTTCCAGCAGATTCGGTGTACTCAATCCGTAATGCACATCAAAACCGTCGACTCCGAGGAACAACAGGTCCGCGTTCAACCGCCGCAGCGTCTCCTCGGCGATTGGCCCCACCAGCGAGAACGAATTCTTCCGCAGGGTTCCCCCGGTGAGGATCACCTCTACCGGGCTGCCTGATAATTCCGCCGCAATGTTGACTGCATTCGTCACAATCGTAAGATTTTGAAACCCGCGCAGAGCGCGCGCGATGGCCGTGGCCGTGGTCCCGGAATCCAGAATGACGACCTGGCCCTCCTGCACCATGGCGGCCGCCGCATCCGCGATGCGCAGCTTCTCACTGCGGTGGAGCTTTTCCTTCTCCCGCAGCGTCGGATCTTCGAGGGCGCCCTCGCGCGCCGGCAGCGCTCCTCCGTGGGTGCGGTGAATCAGGCCATGCGCGTGCAGCGCCTCCAGATCCTTACGGATGGTCACCTGCGACGTGGCAAAATGCTTCGCCAGGTCGAGCACCAGCACCCGGCCCTCGCGATTCAGAATCTCCAGAATGGCGCGGCGGCGTTCTTCGCTGAGCATGCACGCGGGCGCGGGTGTGCGCCTGGGAAGCCCCTTTTGCTTCGACTTTCTTTTTATATCGTTTGGTTTCGTTTGTCCAGTGCTCGAAAGTGCGGCAGCCCGCCCCGCCAAGCCTACTCATGGTTAGGACAATCTTCGAAGGAAAACGTTCGACAAAACCGAGGTATGGGAGAAAAACGGGATGCCATCAGGCTGGCCGTCGGGTCAGCCTTCCGAGACCCCGACCCGCGGGCCGGGCGTCACGACCGCTTTGCGCTCCGCGCTCTCTTTCAGCCACACCGCCATCCGGTAGGCCAGCAGCACCCCGAGCACCATGGCGTACTGCAGCGGCTTGCGCAGGTCCGCCTTTACCAGCCAGATGTAGTGGATGACGCCGGCGACGGCCGTCACATAAATCAGCCGGTGCAGCCTCTGCCAGCGCTTTCCGCCCAGCCTTCGAATCCATCCCGCAGTCGAGGTAAGAGCCAGCGGAATCAGCAGCACAAATCCCAGGAATCCCACGGTGATGAACCGCCGCTTCTCCACGTCGGCCAGCATCGCATGCAGGTCGAAAAACTTGTCCAGCCAGATGTAGGTAGTAAAGTGCAGGCACCCGTAAAAGAAGGCAAACAATCCGATCATCCGCCGCAGCCGGATCAGCCAATACTGCCGCGTCAGCATGCGCAAGGGCGTAATGCTCAAGGTCACCAGCAACAGGCGCATCGTCCAGTCGCCGGTGGCATGCGTGATCACCTCGATGGGATTTGCCCCAAGTTCTCCGTGCCAGGCCTTTAAACCCAACGCGGCGAGCGGCAGGAGGCACAATAGGAAAATCGCAACTTTGAGCCAGCGTACCTTCATTAGAAGTTTTTCCGCAGATCCATTCCGTTGTACAGGCTTGCCACCTGGTCGCCGTAGCCATTGAACATCAGGGTCGGCCGCTTGTGGAACTCGCCCAGCCGCCGCTCGCTGGCCTGACTCCAGCGCGGATGATCCACGTTCGGGTTCACGTTCGAATAGAACCCATACTCCTGCGGCGCGGCTTCGTTCCAGGTGTTGACCGGCTGATCCGCAGTGAAGCTGATCTGCACAATCGCTTTCGCGCTTTTGAAGCCGTACTTCCAGGGCACTACCAGGCGCAACGGCGCTCCATCCTGGTTCGGCAGCACTTCGCCATACATGCCGAAGCACAGCAGCGTGAGCGGGTGGCGCGCCTCATCCAGGCGCAATCCCTCGGTATACGGCCAGTGCAGAACGGGCTGGCGAATGCCGGGCATCTGGCTGGCATCCGCCAACGAAGTAAACTTCACGAATTTCGCCTTCCCCAGCGGCTCCACCTGGTCCAGCAGCTTGCTCAGCGAGAAACCTACCCAGGGCACCACGATCGACCAGCCTTCTACGCAGCGATGCCGGTAGATACGCTCTTCCGGCGCGGCCAGTTTCATGATGCCGTCCACATCCAGCGTTTTCTTGTTTTTCACCAGCCCATCGATCTTCACCGTCCAGGGCCGGGTCCGGAAATTTTTGGCCAGACCCGCCGGCTCATATTTGTCGGTCGAAAATTCGTAGTAGTTGTTGTAGTTCGTTACGTCCTTATAAGGAGTAATGGCTTCGGTAGTGGAGAACGGGCTCTTCTGGATGCCGTCGATTTTCGCGTTCGCCTCAGCCGTAAGGTCCGGCTTCGCCATATTTCGCAGGCCCAGCCCCGCCGCGGCAGCCGCTCCCAAAGCGGCCGCTCCGGCCAGGAACGTCCGCCGGTTCAGATACATGCTCTTCGGAGTGATCTCCGACGAGCGAATCTCCTCGTTCTTCTTGATCAACATGCTATTCCGTCCTATCTAGTACGTAACCGCGACGCCCCGCGGATTCCAACCCTATGCCTATAGGACGCGCAATTCGCAGAAAAGTTGCATGGCTGCTCCACAGCGCTGGCCGCCTCAAAAATAAAGCGTGGAAGTTTAAGTTGAAAAAGGAGTTGGAGAAGAGTTGCCGACGGACGATGGGTTCCAGCCAGGAGCTAAGAGCCAGAGGCTGTTTTCACGCGTGCTCGCCGCGGAGCACTTCGCGCACCTTGCGCGATAGTACGTGCAGCGTGAAGGGCTTCTGCAGAAACACGATGCCCGGCCCCGTCTCCCCTTCGTGGAGGATTGCTTCCTCCGTATACCCGGACAGGTACAACACTTTGATGTGCGGCCGCGCCCCGGCCAGGCGTTCCACCAGTTCCCGGCCGTTCATTCCCGGCATCACTACGTCGGTGATGACCAGGTCAATCGCGCCCGCGTATTCGCGGGCCACCCGGAGACCGGCGTCGCCGTTCTCCGCCTCGATCACCTGGTAGCCGCGTGACACTAAGGTATCTCGCACCAGATGACGCACCGACTCCTCGTCTTCCACCAGCAGCACGGTCTCCGATCCGCCGCCCGGGATGGGCGTGGCGCTGGAAGCGACCGCAGCCTCTGCCGGACTCTCCACCTGGGGCAGATAAATCCGGAATGTCGTTCCACGACCAATCGCACTTTCCGCGAAAATGTAGCCGCCGCTCTGTTTCACGATCCCATACACGGTCGAAAGCCCCAGCCCGGTCCCCTTGCCTTTCTCTTTGGTGGTGAAAAACGGCTCGAAGATCCGGAACTGCGTTTCCCGGTCCATGCCCATCCCGTTATCGCTTACGGTCAGCAGCACATAGGCCCCGGGGACGATCAGTCCGTGCTCGCGATTATTCCTCTCCTCCAGCTTGGCTTGCCCGGTCTGGATCACGATTCGGCCGCCCTTGGGCATGGCATCCTTGGCGTTCACCACCAGGTTCATGATCACCTGTTCCAGTTGCCCGGCATCGGCCCGCGTATGGCCGATCCCCGGCATCAGCCGCGTCGAGAGTTCAATGTTCTCTCCGATGAGGGGGCGCAACAGCCGCTCCATATCGGCCACGATCGCGTTGACGTCCACGACCTTCAGTTCCAGCAACTGCTTGCGGCTGAACGCCAGCAACTGGCGGGTCAGCGTGGTCGCGCGATCGGCCGCCTGCTGGATCGCCTGCACTTTGCTCAGCATCGGATCTTCATTCCGCACTTGCTCCAGCAGCACTTCGGTATAGCCGCTGATCACCATGAGCAGATTGTTGAAGTCGTGAGCGACGCCGCCCGCCAGCCGGCCTACGGCCTCCATTTTCTGCGCTTGCCGGAACTGCTCCTCCAGTGCCCGCCGTTCGGTTACATCTTCGGCGATGATCTCAAGCACCGGTTCTTCCCCGGTATCGCTGGCCACCGATCGCCCGCTCAGCCGGACGGTAATCGTTTTCCCGTCCTTGCGCTTCCAGTGCACTTCGAGGCTATCGAGCCTTCCTTTGTGACGCAGATCCTCCATCAACCGTGCCAACTCCTGCGGGTTGACGAATACATCCCGCGTCGGGTCCAGGGCGAGCACCGGTTCGCCCGTCTCGTAGCCCAGCATCGCGATCAGCGCCGGGTTCACGTCGAGAAACTTGCCTTCTGCGCTGGATCGGTAGATCCCGTACACGGCGCTTTGCACCAGCGACCGGTAGCGTGCCTCCGACCGCCGCAGCGCCTCTTCGTTCTTCTTGTGTTCGATGGCGCTGGCCAGCTGTTGCGAGACGAAGGTCAAAATCTCCTTGTCACGTTCACCGAACCGCTTCTGCTGGCTATAGCTCTGCACCGCGAGTACGCCGAACGTTTCATTGCCAGCCCGCAACGGCACGCCCAGCCAGTCGACCGAAGGCGCGCCGATCAACTCCACTTCGCCCTGCTCAACCAGGCGCTGAAACACCTCCGGCGTGGCCAGCAAGGGTTCGCTGCTGCGCAGCACATATTCGGTCAGTCCGCGTCCCAGCCGCTTGGGAGGAGGCGCGCCCTCTTCCTCGTCCACGAAGTAGCGGAAGCTCACCAGTTTTGCCTGCTCGTCATAGAGCGCGATGTAAAAGTTCCGCGCGTACATCAGTTCCGCGACGATGGCATGGACGCTACCGAAGAATTCTTCCAGGTTGTCGGCCGAGTTGGTCCGCTCAGCGATCCGGTACAACGCCGAACTCAAGGCCTGTGCCCGCTTCTGCTCGCGGATGTCGCGATACACCACGTAAAGCCCAATGTGCTTTCCACTCACAATCACCGGCGCGCTGGCGATCGCCACATCCACCAGCTCGCCGCCCTTGCGCCGCCGCTGGGTCTCGAGGTGCACGCGCTGGCCCTGCCGCACCGATTCGCTGATCCACTGGCTCTCTGCCTTGTACTCCTCCGGCACTACCAGCCCTTCAATGTCCTGTCCCACCGCCTCGGCCGCGGCGTATCCGAACATTCGCGTGAACTCGCTGTTCACTCGCACCACCCGGCAGTCGGCATCCAGAATCGTCATCGCTTCTGGCGCACACTCCAGCAGTTGGTCGACGCAGGCTCTTCGGATTTCGGGACTGGTTTCGTCCCAGGCATTCGGCACTTCACTGATGATCGGCTCGCCGCTGGTCAGCATTCGAGCCGCAGCTCCGCCACGCAGCGCCTCGGCGCGGTCTTTTGCGCGCAGCAGTTCCGCGGAATGAGCGGATTGGGTGAGCTTGTCACCCACTATGGCGTTCCCCCTCGATTGGCTCGTCCCGACTCGGGATGTTAGACCGCTACGGGAATGACCACAATGTTACGCAGGTAACGGGGACCGCAAAGACACACCCTTTCCCCCGCCGCTATTTCCGCTGCGGCGCCGGTCCAGAAACGTTCCAAGGCAGGATAAAGATGAAATTCAGCAGGAGAGTGGCTCTCGCCAGACTGGGGGAACCGCGAACTGTCCCGCCGTCTTCAGCTCTCCGCCGCCAGCATCTGGCAGACGCGGTGCAGAGCGGTCCGCTGTTCCGGCGTCACGGTGAGAAACTCAAAGCCGTAGTGCAAGCCTTCGCGATAGCGCACGATCGCCCGCAGCTTCAACGGGTACGGACACAGCGGCAGGGGAAACTCCATCGACACCACTTCGCCCGGCTCCAGCTCCCCGGTCAAGGTTCCGCCGATGCCGTCATATCCCAACTCGGTCGACCGCCCCCACAGGTAGCTCACCGTCCCGGCGCGAAACACCTGCACCGTCATGCGCGTGTCGATGCCATAGCGCGGGTATCGCCGCGTGTTGCGCACTGCGCTCTGCTTCTTGGGTGCCGCCCCACTCATATTGGTTTTCTCGTGAATTGTGCCTGGAGGGAGTGGGCGTGTTTAGTTTCCGTGCAACGGGTATCCGGGCTCGAGCGGCAGCTTGCCGCCGACCTTCACGACCTGCACGCTGCTGTTGATCGAATACACATCCACCAGCCCGATCGCTCCTGGCGTCGATGCCACCCGCCGCACCAGCTCATCATCGGAGGAAACCACCACGATCGCCGGATGGTTGGAGCGTTCGTGGTTCGCCGAGGTCACTAGGGCGTCCACCGCGTCGGGCGTCATGGCGTAGATTTTCTCGACCACCATCCTGGCCTCGCCGCTCGCCGGACTCCGCATCACGAAAGTCGCCGGCTTCCCGTCGGGCCACCGGTTCATTTGCGCCTTGCACACCTTCACCAACTCCGCCATGGTGATGTCCGACATCCCATTCCCCTTGTTCGAAACCAGCGCCAGGTCTTTGGCTTGCGCCAGCACTGCTCCCATCACCACGAGCAGTCCGATGGTCAGCACGCGTCTGAACACCAATCAATCCTCTCCACGGGAGTTCCCGCCCCAACTTCCCCGATTCTCATCTATCTTTATTCTGTGCTCAATGCCAGAAAGTCCATGTACCTCCAGCGACAACGCCCCGCGGCGTAGCCCAGCGACGTGTTTTGTGTGCCCTGGAGGCGGCTTCCGAACCTCTTTTGGGCGGGCTTGCAACCTTTTCCCCGCCAGCCACGTACCCTACAATGTCGGGCAAAGCCCTTCGGGGGTGCCTATGTTCTGCAACGCGTGCGGAGCAAAACTCGAGCCTCAATTTAAGCTGTGTCCCAACTGCGGCCGCCCGGTGAGCGCAGCGGGCGGAACGGCGGCCACCGGCGTTGCTCCAGTCGCTTCCTTTTCGCAGCCCAGCCGCCTGGAGCGCCACTTGAGGATCCTCGGCATTCTCTGGGTGGTCATCGGAATTTTCTTCCTGATGCCGGCAATTGCCCTCACCGCTCTCAGCGGGGTCGTTCACATCGCCATCCCGGCAACCGCACAAGTCGGCCGCTACGTTGGCCCGCTGGTCATGTCGATCATCGGCGGCTCGCTCTTCATCCTCGCCGCCGGGGGCATCCTGGTGGGCTGGGGACTGATGACCCACCAATCCTGGGCCCGCATCGTTGCCGTCATCCTCGGCATACTCGCGCTCTTCCATCCTCCGTTTGGCACCGCTCTTGGCATTTACACGCTCTGGGTGCTGCTTTCCAATCAGGCTGGAGAAGAGTATGACCGCCTGGCCCGCACGAGCTGATTCAGCCGCAAACTCGCCGCGTCACCGCATCATCTGTTTCTCTCGCATCCCCTTTGTCACTCAAATTCGCTTTCGTCGGTATTGGGAGATGCTGGCAGGTTACAAGATTTATCTCTACGATCGGGTTTCGTAGAAGCAAGTTGTGCGTGGGGTTCATTGGTAGAGAGAATGAGAGATGCTGATTGTAAAGATTTGTGTTCGCGTGAAAGGAACCAAACCCTCCATCCCCGCGATCTATGCGGGTGTTTGCAAATCCTGTAGAGTTCTTGTGTAGCGTTTGTCTTCGAGAACCCGCCACCGCTCGGCGGGCTGCCGCGGAACTTTCGGTCGAACCCAGGGTTACAACCAACGACTTGGACTTTCAAGCAGGGGAGGAGTTGTGTTCAGCAATCGCTTCATGGGGAAAAAACTTCTGCGCGCGAACCTGCCATCGCGCGTCGCACACAAGTGGCTGCTGGTAGCCAGCGTAAGCTTGCTGGGATTCGCAGTGGGATGCGGCGGATCGAGCGGACCCAGCGTCCCGGTCACGGGAAATTTCAGCAATTCGAGTTTGAGCGGATCGTACGCGTACCACCTAAATGGGATCAACACGAATGGGCAGTATGCAGAGGCGGGAGTCTTCACCGCGGATGGGAACGGGAATATAACGAGTGGTGTTGACGATCTCAACCAGCTTGGCAATCAGGCTGGTTTTTCCCCAGGGTTTCCCATCACAGGGCGATACACCATCGGGAAGGATGGAAATGGGACGATTCTGTTCACGTTGACGAGCCTGCAACCACCCAACACGTTTCAGGTTTCAATCACGATGGTGAGCACGTCGCAGCTATACATGACGGAAGCTGACACGTTCGCGAATGCTTCCGGCGAGGCGAACCAGCAGGACACGTCGGCATTCAGCGCGCCGCCGACCGGGACTTTCGCCTTCCGCCTACATGACGTGGGATCGACCAGCTCGGCTAGCTTACTCGGAGCGACGACTTTCAGCGGAACTGGCTTGAGCGGAACCCTCGATGAACTGCGGGGAGGCGCGTTGGATCAGAATGTCGCGATCAGTGCGAGTTCCGTACAAGCGCCCGACTCCACAGGCCGAGGTACCTTCAGCTTTACGGATAGCCTGAACATCACCGGCACGTATGTTTACTACGTAATTAATTCGAGTACCGTGGAATTGCTGCAACAAGACGCGAATCATCTGGCTATCGGCCGCATGGAGAAGCAGTCTGGCGGCCCCTACAAGCTCTCCGGCAACTATGTGTTCGGAAGCCAGGGCGACACCAGCACGATCCTGGGCGTGCGCAGCGCGGGCGGTTTCACATCGGACGGGACCTCCCAGATTACCGGCGGCGCGTACGATTCGGTACAGGACGGGAATCAGATCGTGAACCAGCCCTTCACCGGAAGCTTCACGCAAACCAGCAACGGGCGAATCGCGGTCACTTTGAATCCGAATGGAGGCAGCCCGATTTCGGAGGTTTTCTGGATGGTGAACTCCGGCCGGGCGTTCTTCCTGGTCAATGACTCCTCGAAAGTGGAGGACGGGACCATGGACCAGCAGCAGAGCATGACGTTCGCGAACGGAAGCCTGACTGGGCAGTACGCCTTCGGAAATGACGGATTCTTCTTCCAATCGTCCTTCCCCTTCCTGACCCGGGTGGGAACCTTCATTCCGGATGGAAACGGGAACGTCAAGCTGAATGAGACGACGAACAGCTTTGACCTCTCTCAGGGCGGTGCGGTGGGATCGGTTGTGGTAGGGGGGACATACACGGTGGGAGCGCCGGGCCGAGCCACAGTGACACTCGCCGGATCGCAGGGCAACATCAATCTGGTTCTCTACATGCTGTCGCCCAGTGCCGCGTATGTCATCGAAAACGACAGCGGAACCGAGATTGGCGGCAAGATGGCCATTCAGGTTTCTCCGTAACCCGCATTGACGTGAACGGCCGGGCCTTGGCCCGGCCTTTTTTTGGCTTGCAGGCCGCCCTCTCACTCCTCGCGCAGCAGGACCACCGGATCGATCGCCAGCGCGCGTCGCGCAGGAATCCATGTTGCGAGCAACCCGAGCAACGCCATCGCGAGAACGACTCCGGCAAGAACCAGCGGATCGCGCGGGGTGGCGCGATCGACGATGAGGGCCAGCACGCGGCTCGCCAGGATTCCGAGAATCAAACCCGCCCCCGAGCCTATCGCCAGCAACTTGATGGCTCCGCCCAGGGCCGCGTGCAAGACTTCTTTCCTCTGGCCGCCGAGCGCGATGCGGATTCCCAATTCTTTAAGCCGCTTGCTGACCGAGTACGCAGCCATGCCGAACACACCCGTGACTGCCAGCATGGCTCCCATCAATCCCAGGATACCCAGCGAAAGCGTTGCCATCCGCGGACCGAAGAAGGCGAAGTCCAGCTCTTTGAAGCGGGTTTGGATGTAGAACGGCAGCCCGGCATCCAGCTGTCGTATGCGGCTCCGGATCTCAGCGCTTAATTGCCGCGAGTCCCGTTGCGAGCGCACGACCAGCCAGGTTGAACTGGAGGGCCATTGCAGAATTGGGAGAAACATTGCCGGCGCCGGGTCTTCTGCCAGGTTTCCGTACTTGCCGTTTTCGACAATACCCACCACCTGGATGCGTGTCCCGTCCGGCATCTTGTAATAAGCGCCCATGGCCTTGCTTTCAGACCCAAACAATTTGCGCGCAAAGGGCGGATTCACGACCGCGACCCAAGGTGAGTTCAGGTCGTCATGCCAGGTGAAATTTCTCCCGGACAAAAGCGCGGTGCTGGCGGCCGGAAGGTATTCGGGAGAGATTCGGAACTCGATCGAGTCAGCCGCGGCATTCGAGGGCCGCAGGTCAGCGGTCGAATCATTGAAGACGTTCGAGTCAGGCGCCGTATCGCCGAGAGGAATCTGATCGATCAATCCAACCGACTCGACTCCGGGAATCGCAGCCAGCGTGTCGATCATGCGCTTCTGCATCGGCGGCACTTGATTGCCACGATAACCCGCCATGCCCAGATCGGTATCCATCAGCAGCGTGTTTTGCGGATCGAAGCCCAGATCGCTGTGCAGCGAGCGCGCTAATCCGCGTAACGCGACGATCGAAGACGTGACCAACACCGCGCAGATGGCGACCTGTCCGACCAGCAATACGTGGCGAACGGTAAGGCGGCGACCAACTTCGCTCGTCGATCCCGACTTGATGATCTGGTAAGGGTCGGCACGCAGGATCTGGCGGACTGGGACCGCGCCAAACAGGAACCCGCTCGCCAAGGTAAGCAGCAAGGCCACCGCATACACGTTGGCATCGGGGGTCACCGACAGGTGGACCGGCCACCTGGCAAACGGTTGCCAGGTGCTCAACCCGCGCAGCAGTTGCATGCTGCCCAGGACTCCGACCGCGCCTCCCGCAACCGAAATCAGGAGGGCTTCCGTGAACAGCCCGCGCAGAACGCGCCCGCGGCTCGAACCCAGGGCGAGGCGCAGAGCGACTTCGCGGGAGCGGTCGGTGGCACGTGCAGCGAAAAGACTACCGAGGTTCGCGCATGCGGCCAGCAGAATCAGTCCGCACAGCAGCAGCAATCCACTGAGAAATTCTCGAACCGGACGCCTCAAAAGGTCGCCGTACAGGCTTGGACGTGCCAGAGTGAAGGTCGGATTGCTCTCTTCCTTGGGATAGTTTTTTGCCAGGTCCGCGCCAATCAAGTTCAGCTCGGCAATCGCTTGTGCCTGCGTGACCCCAGGCTTCAGATGCCCCATCGTCATGAAGATCCAGCGATCTCCGCGGGATTTGAAGTCGTTGCCGTCGATTTGCCCCGCGTTCACCAGCGGAACAAAGAAATCGGGATGAAAAAACACCAGTGCGCCGTGGAAGTCAGGCGGTGTGACCCCGATGATCGTGAAGGGGTGCTTATCGATTTGGACCACGCGACCGAGCACACCGGAATCCTCGTGAAAACGAGTGTGCCAAAACGCATAGGTGAGGATGATGTAGGGCGCGCTGTTCAGCCCACGTTCATCGGAGGCGTGCAACACTCGGCCCAGATAGGGCTGGATACCGAGCGCATCGAAATAATTGCCCGTGGTCTCTTCGATCCACGAGCGGGATGGACTATCGCCCGTATCCACCCCCGCTAATGTGATGTTGTAGGCCACCACGCTTTCAAAGCTGTGAGTGCGGTCGCGCAGGTCAAGATAGTCGGGGTAAGACTCCGCCATGCCCCCGTGCACTCGCCACAGTCCGAAAAGACTTTCGGCACGGGGCACATTCAGCGGGCGAATGATGAACGCATTCAGAATGCTGAACACCACCGCGTTTGCACCAATGGCTAAGGCCAGCGTCACGATGGCGGCGATCGTGAACCCGGGAGACTTGCGCAGCTGCCGAGCTGCGTAACGGAGATCCTGAAGCCAGCTGATCATTGCGCCCCTCCAGCCACCATGTGAGACCTGAGCCGGTCCCCGTCTGATCCCGAAGCCTGTTTGTCGAAATGATCCGAATTTTCGCCCTGCCTCTACATCGCCTTCAGCACAATCAGACTGGCGTCATCCTGAAGATGCTCTCCGCTGTGCTGCGAGGCCGCGCGAATCAGTAACCCCATCAAGTCTGTCGCGCTGGATTTGGGGTTCTCCTGCGCGATGCGGACCAGATTGTCTTCCCCGAACAATTCCTCATCCGCGTTACAAGCCTCGACCAAGCCGTCGGTGAACATCACCAGCTTGTCGCCACGGTTCAACTGCAATTCGCTCTGTTCGTAGAGCCAGTGCGGAAATTGCCCCAGGACGGCTCCAGCGGCGGTCAGCGCGGCGGAGGTACCGTCTTCACGGATCAACAATGGCGGGTTATGCCCGGCGTTGCAATAGGTGAGGCGATTCTCCACGTTGTCGAGCACGGCGTAGAAAAATGTAATGAACTTTCCGACCGGCGTCAGGTCGCACAGGATGCGGTTGAGCCGGTGGCACAGTTCGGCCGGAGCCAGCTTCTGCCCGATCAATGGGGTGAGCGCAGCCTGCATGCTCGACATCAGCAGGGCAGCCGCCATGCCCTTACCAGCCACGTCGGCGATGCAAAACACGGTATGGCGCTCGCTGAGGCGGACGACACTGTAGTAGTCGCCGCCCACAAAGCGCAAGGGCTGCGTCATGGCCGCGACTTGGTATCCAGCGACTTCCGGAAGTCTCTTGGGCAGGAGCCGCGCCTGAATGGAGCGGGCTTCTTCGAATTCCTCGTCGCGCTGCCGTTTCGCCTGGCGCTGCGCGCGGGCCGAGGACAGTTGGCTCTGCAGTTTTTGGAGGAGTTCGTGGTTTTCCCAGGGCTTCTGGATGAAGTCCGACGCACCGCGCCGCATCGCCTCAACCGCGAGATCGACGCTGCTCCAGGCGGTCATCACCACGATAGGTAGCAAGGGGTCCAGCGATCGAATTTGCGAGACCAGTTCCAGCCCTTCTTCGCCCTCAACCGTGCCGCAAGCGTAGTTGAGGTCCATCACGACCGCATCAAAGCGCCCGCTCTCCAGCGCGGACCGCACGAGCGCCGGATCGGTGACGGCCTCCGTTGAGAAACCATAGCCCCGCAGCAGGATCTGCAAGGCATCCAGGATGTGCTGCTGATCATCGGCAATCAGCACGCGGCCGGTTTCGCGTTGCGTCACTGGAGAAGTCTGAAGCATGGCTGCGGTACTCATGCTCCGAAGAAGTGCATACGGCGGGCCAAACGTCAGGCGCCGGGTAAGCTCTTCATTTCAGAGGACAAGTAGAGGGTTCGCGAGGTGGCTGCAAGCGGGGGCTTTGTGCGCTGATGGAATCGGGTGTCCGGAAACGGACAAGCAAATAAGGCGGCTTAGCTTTTGCAGGCGCAGGCGCCCTCGCACCGGGGTCCCCGGCACGCGTTCTTTGCGTGCTGGGGTGGTCGCCTGCGCAGCCGGGCGCCAGCCCGGCAGACGTGCGAGTGGTACGCTCAGGCTACAGAAAAAAGCTAGTTCAGCTATCTTTCCGGTAGAGCAGATCCTTCATCGCCTGTCTGCGGGATGCGTTCAGGTCCCGGTCCGTGCTGCGAGCGGCATTGGGTTCTGCGGCTGCGTCCGCGTCTTCTTCGCTGCACGCCGGGCAACGATTCGCGAAGCCCGGCTTGTCAGGCCTCAGCTCAAACTCTTCGGAGCAGATGCTGCAAATTTTGACGGGAAAGGCCATGGGAACTCCGAATGCACGGATAGGACATGATAACCGATCAGCACCCGTCCTCCCCCAGCCACGGCTGCAATGCGCGGCCTATTGCCGGCTCACCTCCAGCAGCAGGTGATCGGTGAAAGTCATCGGCAAATGGGCGATCTCGTCGGGACCCGCGGTAGCCAGCCCGAGATCCTTGCCCTCGGCGTAATCGACCACGTGATAGGAGCCGGGCTTGAGGCCGCGCAGTTCGATGTCGCCGTGATACTCGCTGCCCTGCTTGTCGGCGAAGAATGCGTAGTACGTCTTCCCATCTTTTTCGATCGCGTATCCCTCCGGCGTGTCGTAGCCATAGGTGTAGAGATCGAGGAAGTCGCCCTGGGAAAGCATCTTCTGGTTGTAGAGCGCGATCCACTTCTTCCAGACCTCGTCTTTATGCTGGGTGAGGTTGACCTCTTTGAATTTTGGATCTCCGAGTTCGGGCCAGACGAACTTGGTGCCGACCACGCCGCCGGTCCCGATCGTCGAGGCAAAATCCTCGCCATGCTCGCGCCAGTTCTTGCCCACGCGATCCATGGTCGACAGCTCGACATGGTCCCCGTACACCGCCGCGTAGGGGCCGAGCAGCGCCTTATACATCTTGATGCGCCGGCGAACCTGGACCGCGCCCACCGGATCGGCCGTGACTGCCTGGTCCATGTACGGCAGCCAGGCCAGCGAAGGCGGCGTGCCGCACGGGCAGCTTTGGGTGACGCTGTTCGGCTTAAGCGAGCGGCTGGTCTCGTAGATGATGCGGTAGACGTCGGCGACCGCATTGACCGAATCCTGCGGCGATTTGTGATGATGGGCCGGGTTGTAGCACATGGGCACCGAGTAGATGTTGTCGAGCTTCGAGCCGTCGTAGCCCCAATCCCGAATGAATTTTTCGGTGAGTTGCTTGTAGTACTGCTGCACCGCAGGAACTGCGGGACAGAGCGCGGCCAGGTCGCGCGTCATGCCGCCGTGCTTGCCGTTCTTGTCGAGAATCAGCCAGTCGGGGTGCTCCTTCACAACCTTGGAAACGATGTACTTGTGCGACTCCCAGCGCCCCTGGCCGTCTTCGACGCCCAGCGGCAGCCACCAGAGTTGTACCAGCAAGCCTTGCTTGTGGAAGTCGTCGGCCATTTGCTTGATGGATTCGCCGGGGAACGTGTCGGGGCGCGGGTCCCAATCGCCGTAGGTATCGAACCAGCGATCGTCGAGCGTGGCCCACTTGATGCCCATTTCTTTTAGTTTGGGAATCGTGCCGGTCATCATGGCGGGGGTGACGTTGAATTCATAACCCCAGCCGCACCAGCTCACGTTGTACGCTTCGCCCGAGGGCTTGCGAAGATTCCATCCTTCTTTCTGAAGAACTCCGGACCACATGCGCAGCGGCTCGTAGAAATCACCGGAGTAGACGGCGAGGAAACTGCGTGGCGTCGAAAAGGTTTCGCCGGGCTTGAGTGTAGTGGGCGCGGGAATGGAGAGCGCGGCGTTCACGCGGCCGTCTTTTTCCACCTTGACCGGAAGAGAGACCGTGAGGGGAAGAGTCTCGATGTGGCCGATCGCTTCGCCGACCGAACCGGTCCAGAACGCGACCACCGGAATGCCGCCCCCGTAGCCGCCTTTGACCGCCGCGCCCATTTCATTGGGCTGGAAGGCGGTGCGCGTTAACTGGAAGATGTCGTCATTGCCCCAGTTGTAACTGGACCCCTGGAAGGTCCACATATCGTAAGGTTGCGCTTTCCCATCAACCAGGCTGGCGTTGAAGCGATGCTCCTGCTCAACCGCGCGCTCGAAAGTGAAATCGGTGGAGCCGGTGTTCTTGTACTCCTCAGTGGTGAATACGAGGTTCGGGAAATCATCGTACGCTTCGACGGAAAGCGTGCGCTGCACGTTGGTTCCGGACGGCCCGAGGGTGCGGGCGGGAATGTCGATATGCTTCCCGCGTCCGAGCTTGCCCAGCGCCTCGAGAACGTTGGCCTTCCCGAAATCGAGAACGAAGTGAACTTCCTTGCCGTTCTGCACGATGTAGGAGCTGTCGGTCGGCGCGCCGGTACGCGGCTCATCAAGGGTAAGCCGCTTGCCTTCCTTGCGCAGGAAGGCCTGCACGTAGCCGGTAGGCGAGACCTGGAACTCCGCGGTGCTGGTGGTCAGAATGAGCGGGCCCCCAGTCTTGATTTCGACTTGAATGTCAGAGGGACGCGTGGGCGGCTCCTTCGGCTTAGCCGACTGCGTGCGCGTGCAGCCGGGCATGGCAAGGATCAACGAAGCGAATGTCAGGATCGCACAGACTGAAAGACGGATGCGAGGCGTGGTTGGTGGCACGAGTTCCCCCTGCTATCGGTTGGTGATCATTCTGGCTGTGATGGGCATCTTAAAATTTCCGGTGCTGGCTCGGCGACGAACCCCCATGCGAAGCGCTGGCCAGCCCGCGAAACTGGCTGAACAAGCGTTCCGCGTTCTCGTGGTAGATCTTCTGCAAAACTTGATCGGGTAGCGCAACACCGTAAATTTCGAAGCGCCCCTGCCCGGGCGCCCCCCAGTAATCGAAGTATTCGTCGCTGGTTTCGAGCCAGCGGAAATAATTGCGGTACATCGGCTCGGATGGTTCGCTGTCAGTGCCGAACATGACGCGATCCGGATACTTCAGAAAAAGCTCGCGGGTGCGTCGCGGCTGGCGGCCAAGCTCGGCCTCGCGCGCGCCAAATTCGACCATCACGTTCGGATACTGCGCGAGCATGGAATCGACCCAGTCGAGGTTTTCGGGCCATCCCATATGAAGGGAAACGAAAGTGGTGTGGGGATGGCGCGCGAAGACCCGGTTTCGCGCTTCAAGCAGCGACTGGAGGCTCGGGTAGTCGCGATCGCAAAAGCTCCAGTCTGGATGCTCGTGGAGTTCTTCGTAACGCTCATTGGTCGCATCCATGGGATGAAAGAAGGCCTCCGGGTCACCGGTGTGAATAAACACCGGGATGCCCAGACGCCCGGCCTCATCCCACACCGGATCCAGCCGCGGGTCGTCGATAGCGAGCAGTTTGCCCGACTTGAGCCGCACACCCAGGCCAAGATCTTTTAGGAACTTGAGACCGCGGGCGCCGCGGGCCACGGAATCATCTACCTGCCGCACCATCTCCTCGCCGAAGTTGGGGTCGTCGACCTTGCTCCAGTCGAGTTGGGTGAAGACCATAAAACGCCCCGGATAAGGCTTCACCATCTCGTCGATGACATGCTGAAGCTTGTCGCCCCACATGCCGGTCAGAATGACGATGGTCCGCACATTGGTAGCGTCCATGGCAGCAACCACGCGGGCCGGCGGCATATGCGGGTCGATGCCCTGCGCGTCGTTGATGTGGTTGTGCACGTCGATCACGTAGAACTTGGCACGATCAACCTGATGGACGGGAACGTGGAGCATGGAAACGGGCTTGAAATCTTTCAGCAGGAGCGTCTTGGTCTGCTCCGCGTTGGGAGCAGCTTGGTATCCAATTTGGGATTGTTGAGACGCGGTTTGCGCCGCAGCCGCGGCCAGCGAGAGCGTTAGGGGTATGAAAAAACGTAGGAAGCGGCTCAACATGAACAGGACTCCCGGGTGCGCCAGACAAAACGTTTCAGCTTTCGATTGCTTTCCATTTACATCGAGTCCGGAAGATAAGGTGCGAACCATGCCCCCCGCGGGTTAAGAGCTGAAACACCTGAAAAAAGGACTCCGAAAAACAACCGCCCGGCGGTAAAGCGCGCAGCCAAGCGCCTGCGCGAACCGGCTCGATCCGGCGTCACACCAGGCGAACTGGCGGCGATACTTCAATCTTGACATCGCACCAGAACGAAAGTAAAAGTAAGTGTTCGTAATATACATCAAAAGCCGAGGCCGTCCAGTTTTTTGCGCCGGTCCGGCGCAGCTGGCGACCGAAGCCGTGCTCGCTTCGGAAGCCTTCCTTCCGTACGAAAAGGAGCCGTACCATGCGATTCGCGCGTCACGTGGTGCTTCGTTCTCTCGCCCTGATTCTGCTCTGCAGCCCGGTACTGGCCCAGAAGGATACCGGGAGTATCGTCGGCACCGTCAAAGACGCTTCCGGAGCGGTCGTCACCGGAGCTTCCGTACAGGTGACGGATATTGAACACGGGCAGACGTTTCAGGCCAGCACCAACGACAACGGCGAGTACGTAGCTAGCCCGTTGCGCGTCGGCAAATATACGGTCACCGTAGAAAAGCAGGGATTCAAGCGCGCCGTATCGATCCCCGTCGATCTGAGCGTGCAAAGTCGCGTGGCCGTGAACGTAGTCCTGCAGGTCGGGCAGCAGACCGAACAGATCGAGGTCACCGCCGTGGCTCCGCTGCTCGAGACCGAGACCTCGGAACTCGGACAGGTCGTCGATCGCCAGCGCGTCAGCAACCTTCCCTTGAACGGCCGGAACTTTGCGCAGTTGGCGCTGCTGAGTACCGGCACCGCGCCGAGCGAGCCGGGAGCGCGCGACGAGGGTGGATACGGGTTCAGCGCGAACGGAGCACGGTCTCTGCAAAACAACTTCCTGCTGGACGGTGTGGATAACAACTCGAACCTGACCGACCTGTTGAACGAGACCAATTACGTCATTCAGCCGCCGGTCGAAGCGCTGCAGGAGTTCAAAGTCCAGACCAACGCCTATAGCGCCGAGTTCGGGCGCGGCAACGGCGCGATTATCAACGCGGTCATCAAGTCCGGGACCAACGAGATTCACGGCGCAGCCTGGGAGTTCCTGCGCAACAACAAGCTGGATGGGCGCAACTATTTTGATCCTCTTGGCCCGGTCCCGCAGTATCAGCAGAACCAGTTTGGAGCAACCTTTGGCGGCCCGGTCGTGATCCCGCATTTGTACGACGGCCGGAACCGGACGTTCTTCTTCGTAGACTACGAAGGGTTTCGCGTGCGGCAGGCGCAGACGCAGGTAGCACTGGTGCCGTCGCAGGCGTGGAGACAGGGCGATTTTTCGGATTTGATCAGCTACAGTTCGCAGCTGTTCAATAGCTCGCCCGACCCAACCCTTCCGACCCCGGTAACAGGCCCCAACGGTCCTCCAATCCTAGACTGCAATGGGCAGCCCACCTATTCGGGCGAGATCTTCGATGCTCGCAATGCGTCGGCGCTTCCTATAACACCACAAAATCCAAGCGGGGGACCCACCAACAACAATCCAACCGGCTTCTGCGGTGTTCCTTTTGGATACTCGGCCGGCTTGCCGTCAAACGTAATTCCGGCGAACAGGCTCGATCCTCTAGCAGCCCGATTGGCAGCCTTGTATCCTCAGCCGGGGCCATTGGTGAATGGCAACAACTTCCTGGCGAACCCTGTCCGCAAGGAAACTCGCAACAATTTCGATGTGCGGGTCGATCAGAAATTCTCTGACAAGGACAATACCTTCTTCCGCTTCAGCTATGAGGATCAGCCGAGCTCTATCCCAGGAACCTTTGGCGGACTGGCCGATGGTGGCGGATTCTTCAGCGGGGACGAAGAATTCTCGTACCGCAGCTTCGCAACCAGCTGGACACACGTTTTCCGTCCCGATCTGATTAACGAATTCCGGCTGGGCTACAACCGCATCAATGCGCAGCGGCTGCAGCTGAATGCGAATACGAACGTTTCGGGAGACCCGAGCATCAATTTCCCCGGCGTTCCCTTTGAGCCCGGCCTCGGTGGCCTGCCGCAGTTGACCTTCAACGATGTGGCCCAGCTGGGCAGCCCGACCTTTCTGCCCTCCAAGGAATTGCAGAACTCGTACACCCTGTCGGAGAACCTGACTTGGGTTCATGGACGGCACACCTGGAAGTATGGGACGGAAATCCGCCGCGAGGAATTCACCATCTTCCAGCCGGCAGCGCCGCGCGGAACCCTCGACTTCGGCAGCACCCTGACCGACAACCCTTCCGCGATCGGCACCGGCGGAACCGGATTCGCTTCCTTTATGGCGGGGCTAACCGACGGCGGCAGCATCAACAACCTGCACAATGTCGATTACTTCCGGAATACCTACTCGTTCTATGCACAGGACGACTGGAAGGTGACGCCGGACCTGGTTCTGAACCTGGGATTGCGCTATGAACTGTTCGGGACAGTTTCCGAGCGATTCGACAACTTGGGGAACTTCGATCTGAGTGATCCGACGAACCCAACAATCATTGTTCCCAAAGGACAAACAGCGCAGTTGACGCCGACCATTTCCCAGTACGTAAAGATTAGCCCGACCGGCAGCCGCGGCTTAATCAATTCAGATCTCAACAACTTTGCACCACGGATTGGACTGGCGTGGCAATTCAGGCCGAAGTCGGTATTGCGCGCTGGATACGGGATCTTCTACGGCGGGCAGGAGAACGGACCGTACTCAAACCCGAGCCCCGGCTTCAATCCGCCGTTTTTCGTTAACGAGTCGTTCATAGCGCCGTGCGGCGCCCCTTCTGCAAACCCCAACGGGTTGGATTGCCGAGTGGAAGGAATTCCGACGCTGGCTGCCGGATTCCCGGCCAATGCCCTGGTTGATCCCAACACTCCGATCTTCTTTTCTGTCGATAAAAACCTGCGAACCCCCTACATGCAGCAATGGCATCTGGGCATCCAGCAGGAGATGCCCGGCAATAGCGTGTTTGCGGTTACGTACGCAGGGTCCAAGGGAACGAGGCTCTACACATTCTTTAATGGGAATCAGGCAGAACCGAGCGTGAATTCGTCCGACGCAACTGCTCCGCGACGACTGGTATTTGCAACGCTCATTAACCCACCCACGCCGTTCACCTGCTCCGTGGCACACCCGGAGGATTGCGCTCCTGTATTTGACACCGGCATTGACTGGTTCCGCTCCACGGGGTTCTCAAGCTACAACTCCCTCCAGCTTCGTTATGAGAAGCGTTTCACACACGGGTTGCAGTTCCAGGGCTCTTACACCTATGCACACTCGATCGATATCGCGTCCAATGCGAACCTGGGACCGACGCAGAACAACAGTGACTTCCGCGACTATCGCAAACCGCAGCAGGAGTATGGAAACTCGGACTTCGACGTCCGGCACCGCTTCGTATTCAACTCCATCTATGAACTGCCCTTCGGCCGTGGCAAACGCTTTTTCGGCGATGCCGGCGGGTTTGCGAATCAGGTTGTGGGCGGCTGGCAGGTAGCCAACATTCTCTCGGTGTCGAGCGGCAACTGGTATACGGTGCTCGATTCGAACGGCAACTTTGCCAATGCCGATGGCGGGGCGGGCGGCGTGTCGCAGCGGCCGGACCAGGTAGGCGATCCGACGCGAGCCGGTCTGGTGGCGGCCAATTCTAGCTGCGCCGCGCCCTCCAAGATCCGTACGCCTACTGCTTGGTTCAACACTTGCGCCTTTGTAGACCCGGCGCAGGGATCGTTCGGCAACGTGGGAAGAAATACGATTGAAGCCCCCGGCTATGTGCAGTGGGACTTCTCGACCTTCAAGACCTTCAAGACCACGGAGCGTACGAGCCTCGAGTTCCGGGCGGAGTTCTTCAACATCCTGAATCACACCAATTTCCTGTTTGCCGCCAGCGGGCCGCAGAACGGGAACAACTCGACGATTCTGGGTACGTCGCAGTTCGGCAACCTGACTGCGGCCCGGGCGCCACGGCAGATCCAGTTTGCCCTGAAGTTCGCATTCTAGGAGGCTGCTGAGAAAATCGATTTCTCGCTAGCTTTTGGGTGGCGCAGCGCTTCAGCGCTGCGATAAAACATCTTGTTTTCTGCACCGGCTTTAGCCGCGGGGGTCAAGCCGCAAGCCAGAAAGTATTTTTTTAGCAGCCTGCTAGGCTTTGGACTTTAGGCTTTAGACGGTGTTGCCGCCAAGGCAGTCGTCATTTTGAGGGCGCACTTTAAGGTGCGCCCGTTTCTTTTGTAGCTGCGTCCCACTCTTCTTCACCACGATGACTGAGCGCGGCGCGATCTTCTTCGAGGATCCATCTGTCCCTTACCAACTCATCCACCGCCTGGCTGTAACGCGCCAGGTACTCAGCGCGGGTGGAGTATCGCTCTGCGATGGATTTTCGAGGATCGCCCGTCCGGCGGCGATCTGCCGCAGTCCTGGGAAACGGCAAGTAGGAGCCTTCGAACGAGACGCGCTCCGCAGGGGCCCCGATCGACGGATCGCGCAGGTTCCATGCGGTGTACGTCGCCAGCGGCACGGTGATCTCCGGAAGATGGACCCCGCCTCTCTCGTTGCCGTCCGCATCCACCTGCGGCACCAAGACCGGAAAAGCGGCACCCGTCTTCGGCGGCTGCAGGTTAATGGCAGTCGGCCACTGCGCCCCGAAGTCCATGCGATACGCGCGATTGGCTTCGTGAGGAAGATTCACTCCCGGAATCTTCGGGAAGGCATATTGCTGAAGCGTCACCAACGTGTGGTCAGCGATTTTCTCGTAACGACTTTCCGGCGGCGCGGTTCCTTTGCGGACCCAGCCATCCATGTTTGCGATCATGGCCCGCCAGAAGTAGCGGATAGCAAGCGGCGACTGCGGCTCCTGGCCCAGCAGATCGCCTTGGCCCTTCGCGGGCGGAAACGGGCCAGAGAAATGCTGCAGTCCCGTGAAGTGATAGATGCGAACGTTGGGCGAGAGCGCGACATCGCGCCGGCCATCCGCGCTGCTGTGAATCAGCGACGCCACCCGCCCCCAGTATTCATACGAGGTGTTGGAGAAAAATATCTTCGGGACCACTTTGTCGGTAGTTGCCTGATCCAGCAGGCCGCCCTTCTCTCCAGTTAGCGGGTCTGTTTCGGGCTGATCGGTAAATGGAAAAATGTCGGTTGGAAAGAAAACTGACGAAGTCGGCTGAGCATCGCGCGAGGGCTGCGCAAAGCGATAGTTGAAGTTGCCCCGTCCGGCCCCGGCAACGTGCGCCAGCACGCCATCCAGCGCGATCCTGCCTTCCTCGTCGGCATTGAATCCCTGATAGAGAAAGTCGCGGAGAAACCGTCCGTTCTGCGAGATGCCTTCGCCGTACACCCGTTGCACCGCGACAATCGGATCGGACCCGTGCTTGGCATACGCCGCAAAATCCCGAATCGCGGCAAAACCCAGGCCGGCCACGACCGGATCCTGCACGACGTAAACGTACTCGTAGATTTTTCCCGGCTGAAAACCACCGGTGAGATGGATGTACCGATCGCTGGGCTCAAGTCTGCCATCGACCATGTGGGCAAACTGCCACTGCGCGCGCGGGATTGTCTCGCGCGTTGCCTCACGGGAATCGCGCACCGTGAGCACGTTGCGCGCATCATCCGGCGCGGCGACCGGGTACTCCGAGCCGCCGATATGCCCAAGGATCAAGTGGCCGAGGGGAACATCGGCCGCCGCCTTGGCGAGCATAAAATCGCCGCGCAGCAGGCCGGTGATGGTCGCGCCGTGATCCTTGGCGATGGGCGCCAACAGGTGAAGCGCATCTTCGCCTTCCGCATCCCACTGCCATCCCACGGAGACTACCGTGTATCCGTTGCGCAGAAGCCAAGCGTCCCCCGCATCCGCCGCAAGGTCCTGGTCACCGCCATCGACCAGGGAAAGGATGCGTGGGCGGCCACGGTTGGGCACTTCGAGCAGGAGCGCCCCATTGCTCTTGCCTGAATCTTTGGGACGAACCGCGACAAAGTCGGCGAAGAATTCAACCTCGCCGTTTTTCAGGTTGACGGCGTTTTCAAGATCGACGATCCGCCGATTGCGCGGATTGCCCACTGCCACCGAAAAATAAACGCGCCCGGTAATGCGTTCATAGGGCCCTGCATCTCCAAAAGACTTGCCATGAAGAACGTCGCTGCGAGAGCGCACATCCACGCGAACGACGCGTGCTTCGAGAATGGGAGCCAGGAAAACAACGAGCACTACCGAGCAAACCGCGAGCGGGCGGAGTCGCATGGGCGCAAGCATACTTTAAAGGCGCGCAGAGTCAACCATGCGACGAGGTGCTTTTCGCGGACAGCAGTGTCCGCGCCACACTAGGTCACTTGCCAGACCGTGTCGAGCACCGTGCCATCCACCCATTTCACGATGGCCACCGGGCGATCGCCCAGCCGCGGACGGTTGGGTTTGCCGCCGCAGATCTTCTCGACTTCAGCTTTGATGTCCTGGATAGGCCGGATCGGGAGCTTCGACCCTTTGGTGGCATCGATCAGATCTTTTCGTAGCGGGTTGATCGCGATGCCGCGTTCGGTGACCACGACGTCGATCATTTCACCCGGTCCGGTCAGCGTAGTGACTTCATCCACGACAACTGGAATGCGATCGCGGAAGGAAGGCACAGCCAGGATCGAGCATCCCGCGAACAGGCAGTTCTGCCAGCCGCCAATCCCGTGCAACAGGCGGCCGTCAGAGTGTGTGACCACGTTGGCGTTGAAGTTCACGTCAACTTCGGTAGCGCCCAGCACAACCGCATCAACCAGGGAAGCGAAGTTCCCCTTGCCGTGGTAGTTGTAGGAAGTGAAGGGCGACGTGGCAACATGGCGCGCATCGCCAGCCATGGACTTGACGCCGTCAAGATCAAACGTCTGCCCGTCGAGAATGTAGTCGGTGAGGCCTTCCTGCAAAAGTTCGACAAGATATTTTGTAGAACCTCCCCGCACGAACCGAGCCCTGATCCCTTCTTCTTTCATCAAGCGCCGGAGATAGTCAACAAAGGCGAGCGCGATGCCGCCGGCTCCGGCCTGGAATGAGAACCCGTTTTTCATGATCCCGGCATCCCGCAAAAAGCGCGCCACGAACTCGGCAATCCGCAGGCGATCCGGCGAACGCGTAATCTGCGTCGTCCCGGAAACGATCTTTGCCGGATCTCCAATAGACTCCACTTCAACCACGTAGTCGACGTTGTTGCCCTGGATCTGCCACGGAACGCACGGGAACGGAACCAGATTATCGGTCACCACGATCACCTGGTCCGCATACATCGAGTCGGCAAGCGCGAAGCCGAGCGAGCCGCAGGCTGACTTGCCGTGCGAACCATCGGCATTGCCGAAGAAATCGGCCGTGGGCGCGGCGATCACCGCGATGTCGATGTGCACTTCGCCATCCTGCACTGCCTGCCAGCGGCCGCCGTGCGAGCGCAACACCCCCATGCCGCGCATCTTGCCCTGCGTGCAGTAGTCGCCGAGCGGCCCGTTCATCGATCCTTCGATGTGGTGGATGACGCGCTTCTCCATCAGTTCAATCGCGCCCTTCTGCGAGGGGAAGCTGGCGCTCGGGAACCAGAGCAGATCTTTCACCCCCAGCCTGCCCGCCGCTTCCAGGGCCATGAGCGCGACCGTGTCGCCATCGCGCAGATGGTGATGGCTGGAGATGGTCATGCCATCGCGGATGCCGCATTTGCGCAGCGCCGTTTCGAGATCGGGCACGCGCTTGTCGCCGTTTTCGGGATAGTCCTTGCTGGAACGGACCGGAGGCGCCTGCTTGCGGCCCCGCGGCTGGTACTTGCCGATGCCCAGGAAAGGCATCTGCGGCTTGCCGTTCACCATGGCGGGCACTCGGCGCTGGGCCGCATTGTGGGCGAGTTCGACGCGTTCGGTCATGAGGAGAGTCCTGACAGCCGTTTCACCACAGAGCACACAGACGCGGAAAAAAACAACCGCCAACGACACCAAGGCTCACGAAGGAACGCAGAACTGGCAACGCGCGCTGTCGTCATGCCAGACCCATGGATTTCGCGCGAGCCACCAGTTTTACCGCGCGTTGAACCACCGGCGGATCGATCATTTTCGATCCCAGGCTGACCACCCCGACGCCGCGTTGCTGGGCTTCTTCGAAGGCCGCCACGATTTTCCTGGCTTTTTCAATTTCGGCCTGTGATGGCGCATAAGCCGCATGAATCACGGGAATCTGTGCCGGGTGAATGCAGCCCATTCCTTCAAAGCCGAGGGCGCGGGAATTTTCGCCCCACCCCTTCAGGCCTTCCATGTCGCCGACATCGCTGAAGACGGAGTCGATCGCCTGAACCCCGGCAGCGCGGGCGGCATTCACCAGGCGCGCGCGGGCATAGAGCGATTCGCGGCCATCAGAAGTTCGCGCGACGCCGAGGTCGGCCGTGTAGTCCTCGAGGCCGATGGTCAGGGCGACCACGTTTTCCGCAGCGGCGGCAATCGCGGCAGCACTCTCAATCCCCAGGCCCGACTCGATAATCGGCATCAGCCAGATGGGGCGGTTGACCTGGTGGCGCACTTTCAGTTCGCCGATCATGTGATCGACTTGCGTCACCTGGCCGGGATGCTCGACTTTCGGAATCAGGATCAGGTCCGGGGCTTCAGGAATAATTTCGGCCAGATCCTCAAGGCCGAGCGGAAGCTGGTTGATGCGGACCATGCGCTCGCAGCCGCCGAAGTCCACTGCCCGCAGCGCATTGCGTACCAGCAGTCGCGCCGCATCCTTCTCGGCCTGATGCACCGAATCTTCCAGGTCGAGGATGATGGCATCGGCTCCATGAAGACCGGCGTTAATAAAGTACTTAGGCTCGGTGCCCGGCAGGTAGAGGCGCGAGCGACGCAAGCGGTCTTTCGGAGAAGGATCGCGAAGCGATGTTTTCTCCGGCAAGGCCTTCTGGCCGGAGGCGAGACCCGCTCGGCGCGCGGCCGTCTCGATGCGAGCTGCGATCACAAACGGGAGCGCTCCAGCATCGTGAATGGCGACGCGGGCGTTCTTCACACCCAGGCTCTCGAGCGTACCCCGGGCCTGGGCCAGGATCGCCTCGCCATAATAAGGAGCAACTCGCGACTCCAGGCCGACCTCGATGCCTCCGGAATCCCGCGGCTCGACCGACACCTTCAGGTCGGAGCGGACGTCGGTGCCCCACTGGCCAGCTTCGGCCGAACGCGTTGTATAAGCACTCATAGCTCAGCCCTTGGAACCATACTCAGGCCACATACATTCACTTCACCACGAAGGACACCAAGGCACACGAAGGTGGAGATATGTTACGGCATTTGTCCGCGGATGTTGCGTGCCCTTTATGGTTCATTGCACTTGCTTTGGAAGGAAGAAACGGGGCAAGCCCCGTCTCTACTAGAGAGCTGCCAGGATTGCGTCCGCCATCTGCACCGTGCTGGCGGCGCCTTGGCTGATAGACTTCGAACCGCCGGAAATGCGCATCATGTCGTAGGTGCGAACTTTCCCTTCTTTCACGACCTTGGCGACCGCATTGCGCATGCGCTCCGCCATGGCAGTTTCGCCGACGTGTTCGACCATCATGGCGGCGGAGAGAATCATCGCGATCGGGTTCACGATGGGCGGATTCAGCTCGGCATACTTGGGCGCCGAGCCATGCGTCGGCTCGAAGACCGAGATCTCTTCCCCGATGTTGCCTGATGCAGCGAAGCCGAGCCCGCCCACCAGCCCGGCAAAGGCATCCGACAGGATGTCGCCGAACAGATTCGAGGCGACGATCACGTTGTAGTCCTCGGGGTTTTTGTTCAGCCACATGAGCTGGGCATCGATGTTGGTGGACCAGAGCTGGATCTCGGGATAGCTCTTCTGTACTTCCTTGGCAGTTTCTTCCATCATGCCCGACGTCTCGCGGACCACGTTAGGCTTTTCGCAAATGGTCACGCCTTTGAATTTCTTTTTCTTCGCATATTCGAATGCCGCGGTGACGATGCGCCGAGCAGCCGGGCGCGTGATGACGCGGACGCTCGCGGCCAGATCGGGGCCGGGAATGTTGGCGAAAGCCTTGAACTTGGGATGCGAGGCGAGCGCAGCGCGAACGTTCTCGGGCGGGTTCGTCCACTCGATGCCGGAGTACATGCCTTCCGTTCCCTGCCGGAAAATAGTGGTGTTGATGTCAGGTTCGTCAAAGCCGCCATCCATGCGCTTGCGGATATAGTTCAGCGGGTTTCCAGTGAAGCCGATGCAGGGACGCATGCAGACATCGAGATTGAACTTCTGGCGCATGGTCACGATCGGTGAGTAGTACACGTAGCCTTGGTTGCGGAGTTCCGGCTTCAGTTCAGCTTGCGCGGCCTTGTTCGGCTTGGAGGTGATGGCACCGAAGAGGCCGAGCTTGTGCCTGGTGAGGAGCTCGATGGTGCGATCGGGGAGAGCGTTGCCGTGATTGCACCAGCAGTCCCAGCCGATGTCGGCGTGAATATATTCCGCATCGAAGCCGACGGCCTTGAGCACGCGCAGCGATTCGGGAAGAACCTGGTTGCCGATGCCATCGCCAGGCATGGTTACGACTGTGTATCTCGCCATTTATGAGCTCCTGAAAAACTTTTCACCGCCGAGACGCCGAGAGCACCAGGAAAATCAATCATGAAGGACACGAAGGTTCACGAAGGATTCATTTCAATCCCAACCGCTTCGCGACCAGATTCTCCACGCCTTCGGCAATCACTAGGGACTGCGGCACGCTGCCCAGTGCCGGAAACGCAAACTTTTCACTCCGCCAGGTAATCACGCTGCCGGTGAAATCGATGTCGATTTCATCGCCCGGAATGAGCGTCTTCTCTTTGGCTGCGATCTCCTTCGCAAACTGCTCCCGCAGCCGGGTAACCAGTTCCGGAACCTCCACGCACAGGAAGCCGTTGTTATAGGCGTTGCGCAGGTAGGTCTGCGAGAAGCTGGCCGCGATGATCAACGGGATCCCCTTGGCTTTCAGGCAGGTGACCGCCTGCTCGCGGCTGGAGCCGGTTCCAAAGTTGAAGCCGCCAACGATGACGTCGCCGGCATTGCTGCGCGCCACGAATTGCGGATCGTAATTCTCGAAGCAGACCTTGGCCATCATCTCCCTGGTCATGTCGTCCCGGTAGGTGTAGTCCTTGCCGTAGATGGCGTCGGTGTTCAGGTTGTCCGGCGGAAGAAAGATGAGGCGGCCTTGGACGCGACTCGGGAAGCCTTTCAGGATTTCGACTTTCTCGGCAGCGCCACTGGCAGCCGTGAGTTCCTTGTATTGACGCGCCGGCTGTCCGTTGGCGAACTCGTGCGGACCGCGAATATAGCCCGCGACGGCGGAAGCAGCTACTACTTCTGGACTGGCCAGGTAACACTGCGCATCGCGCGATCCCATGCGGCCTTTGAAATTGCGATTGGTAGCCGAGATCCCCACTTCGCCTTTTTCCAGCAGGCCAACGCCCAACCCGATGCACGGCCCACAACCCGGCGGAAGCGGGCGCGCTCCAGCCTCCATCAGGATCTGCCAGACCCCGCGCTTCTCGGCTTCCTGCTGCACCCACTGGCTCGCGGCCCCCAGGTAGAATTGCACTCCGGGTGCCACCTTCTTCCCTTTCAGGACCCCAGCGGCGGCTTCCAGATCTTCGACGCGCGAGTTCACGCAGGAAACCAGGTACGCCTTCTGGATGGCGACCTTCTTCTTCTCCATTTCCGCCAGCGATTGCATGACCTGGACCGTATCGGGTCCCGATACGTGTGGCGTGACCTGGGAGAGGTCGAGCACGATTTTCGCCGCGTACCCGGCACCAGCGTCCGGCCGCGGCGGATCCTTCGTCCACTTCTCGATCTCGCTTCCCGTGAAGCGCTCGATGCCTTGCGCCGCGAGACGCTGGTGAACACCCTTCAAATATAGGATCGTGACGTCATCCACCGGGAACCAGCCCACCAGCGGTCCCCATTCGGTGGTCATGTTGGAGATGGACAGGCGTGCATCCAGCGAGAGCGACGCCACGCCCGGGCACGTAAACTCGACCGCCGCGTTCAGCACCTCGTCGTGGTTGTAGAGGCCGCACAACGTGATGATGACGTCCTTGCCGGTCGCGCCCGCGGGAAGCTTCCCCTCCAGGCGCACTTCCACCGAGCGCGGAATCTGCCACCAGAATTCTCCCGTAGCCCACGCCGACGCCGCATCGGTGCGGACGATCGGCGTTCCGACCGCCCCCAGCGCTCCGTACATGTTGGAGTGGGAGTCGGAGGCAACGACAAACGAACCCGGCACCGCGTATCCGCGCTCGACCATGATCTGGTGGCCAATGCCCGATCCCGCGGGGTAGAAGTCCACGCCGTGCTCGCACGCGAAGGCCTCAATGGAACGATATTTCTTCTGGTTCGATTCGTCCTGGTTCTGAATGTCGTGGTCGAGGGCGAAGACGAGTTGGCGCGGGTTGTGAATCTTCTTCGCACCGATGCCCTTGAACTTGCTCATGACCGCGGACGTGTTGTCATGGGTCATGACGTGATGCGGCCGGATAGAGACGAAGTCCCCGGTGCGCAGCGGGCGATTGGGTCCTTCAGCAAGGTGCGTCTGAGCGATTTTTTCAACGATGGTCTGCGGCATAGGAACATCCTCTAACAGCGGCTTAGAGCCGGCGAACTGCGCTCGCCTGGGGCGGGTGAGAACTGGTCGCAGGGCACCCGACCCACGTGGTCTCTGCCGATCATTTCTTTCCGGTCAGTGCAAAATTCAAGTACACCATCTGGCCAATGTGGTGATGCAGGTGCGTGGCGCACTGCACCACCATGTCGAAGCGGTCGCGAGCCTCCGCACCTGCCCCACTGTAGGGCGCGGACCAGTCTTGCGCGGATTGGTTACGGATGGTTCGCAGCACGACATCGATAGCCTCGTCGAACTTCTTCAGCGCCTCTTGCTTCGAGGGCGGCGCACCTTCGGTAAATTCGCGCGGACGATCGCGCACGTAGCCCGTCTGCGCGATCTGCGCCCCGATGTAGTAGTTCAGGTTTCCCGTGACGTGCAGAAGCAGATGGCCGAAGCTGTTGCCAAATGGAAAGGGCTTGCTCCAGAACTGCTGGTCGGTGAGCGGGGCGGCAAGCTCGTGAATATAGCCAGCAAGTTTCGTGTAGCGCGCTGCCAGGTCGGTTGCGATTGTCTGAACAAGTTCCGGCATATTTTCTTTCTGGCGCGTGACGCCTGGATTCGGCCACCTTCCTGTTTGGCGAGGTGTGCTCGCCTGCTCAGGCGAGAACGCCTGCGCGGGATTATTTTCCCTTTTTGCTTTTTGCTTTCGACTTGGGCTTGGCTCGCCTGTCTCTGGGACTGGCCTTCGTTCCCTTGGTCCTCGGCTTCGCCCTCGTGCTTACGCCCACGGCTTTCCCCTCATCGGATGCCATCAGTGCCATCAGCTTGCCGACGGAACCGACCTTCTCCAGGTTCCAGATCGCATCTTTCAGCTTGGCTTGAGCGGGCTGGGTCAACACTCCATCGGCAAGGGCGGCAAACTTTTCTTCGATCTCAGCATCGCTAAGCGGATTGCGCGGATCCCCCTTGGGATAGTCGAGTTGCTTGGTGAACGTGCGGCCGTCATTGGCCGTCATACTGACAACCACGCGCTGCAGCGCCGGAAACACCTTCTCGATTTCCGGATCCGCCACCACTTCCACTTTCTTCAGCTGAGCGCGGATGGTGGGATCCATGATCTTTGCCATCTCGAACTGCGCAGGCGTGACCTGGCGATCCACCAGCGCCGCCGCGATCACATAGGGCAGCGAGTGATCGGCGGTCTCTTTGGTGTGCGGGTCGTACTTGCTCGGGTCGGAGAGAATGTCGGCAGCCCGCGCCAGCGAGCGAATCTGTACCTTGGCGATCTGATCGGGATGCAAATCGTTTTCCTTCACCAAATCAAGCACCGCCGATATCGGAGCATGCGTCAGAGCCTCGGTCGGAAAGAACTTCATGCCGCATTGCGTGATGCGCCAGGAGTCGCCGAGGCCATCGGTGAGCAAGTTCAGCTTCCAGTCCGGCCCAAAGCAGTGGACCAGTCCTTCTTTGCCGTCGATGACGTGCTCCGGGCCAGTGTAGCCCTTCTCGGCGAGCAGTGCCGCGAAGACCCCAGCCTGGGTCGCCATCGGGTCCACGGTGTTCTTCATCATGGTCAGCTTGCCCGCGGTCACCGCACCCAGCGTGCAGTGATGGCTGGCCGAGATGCCGATGGCGTGCTGAATCTTCTCCCAGGAGAGCCGCAACCCGCGGCCCGCCACGAACGGCGAAACGAACGCGGTCAGCGTCGCATGATGCCAGCCGCGTTCGCGAATGCCCGGAAACGCGGCCTCACACAGTCGCATCTCAAATTCGTGGCCCAGCACAAAGCCAACGATCAGCTCGCGGCCATCGCTCCCTGCTCGTTCACAGGCCGCCATGGCAGCCGGAAAAATGTCGGAGGGATGCGATGGATCCTGCTTCCAGTAGATGTCGTTGTAGTCCATACAACGGATCATCAGCGCATTGGCCAGCGACGCGGAAACGGGATCGATCCGCTTGCCCGTGCCGATGACCGTGGCCGCGCCCGGCCCAGCAATTTCGTCGAGCACTTCCAGCGCGATCTTTACGTCATGCTGCTTGTATCCGCCCAGCGCGCAGCCGACCGAGTCGAGCAGAAAGCGCTTGGCCTGGTATACCGCATCCTGCGACAGATGTTTGTATTCGAGCGCGGCGGCCCAGCGGGCCATCTTGGCGGTGATGGTTTCCTTGGCAACGGGCGTAGCTTCTTTAGTTGCGGACAAAGCAGGCTCCTGGTTCTGTCGTTAGTCGTTGGTCGTTAGTCGTTGGCCGGCTCGGATAGAGCAAGGGGGACCGATCACCCCGAACATTCTGAGAGCTTCGCACTGACTCGGTGAATCCATCACCCGGCAGCCCTTTCGATCGGATTCCCCACACATACCAATAACAGCATTACGATCTCTTCAACTTCACATTCTTGGGATTCTTGAACGGTAGGTAGGCCATGAAGTCGGCGTGGTGCACGATGAAGGCCTCGGTGGTGCGCTTGACCTGGTCGCCTTCGGCGGCATGGGCCGCGATGACGTGGCATACCGAGTCCGGAACGCCACACTCCAGGGCCAGGGCGACTCCGGTGAAGGGATGGCGCAGGGCCTCGCCGCGTTCGCTTTGCCGGGCCTGGCCGTCGGGGCCGATCTCATATTCGAGCAACTTGCCCACGTCGGCCAGGATTGCCCCCGCGATCACGGTATCCATGTGGACAGGCAGGGCGCGGCCCATGAACGCCTCCATCGCCTTGGCGCTTTCGCGCGCGATGTGCACCACGCAACGCTTATGCTCCATAAAAGTGATGGGACAATGCGGAACCAGCAGGGTAAATGGAATGTAGTTCAGGTCATTCGGTTTGAGGGGACTGCGTTCGAAAGCCTTGATCCAGACCTGGGTTACCTGCTCGCGAAGTTTCGGATCCTCAATCCATTGGATTTCCGGCCACAGCTTGTTCACTGCTTCCCGCATGGTCGCCCCTCCCCCTGCAAAACGAATTAGGTTAGCGCGGGGGTGCGGGGCCCGTCGAGGGGGTGACGCACACCGGGCTGTGACCGAGGGTGCACGACTGGAAACGCTTGATGGAGCGGCGGGCGTCTCGCCCGCTGCGCCGGGCAAGCAAGCCCGGCTCTGAGTCGTTCCAGTCCCTCCGCGCATCATTTATGCGGACTAAGTCCCAAGGAGCGCGCATGGGGTCCGTGCCACGCTGGTTTGACCGCAAATTCGAATTTACCTTCCCATCGGAGCAACATCCGAACCTCTGTATCCGGCTGCGCGGCACTCCGGCCCGGCTCGAAGAGATCGTGCGGGCATGTGGCCGCGACATCCTGGTGCGCAAACCGGCAGACAAGTGGTCGGCGCAGGAGCATGCCGGCCACCTGCTCGATCTCGAACCGCTGTGGCTGCAGCGCGTGGGAGACTTCCTGGCCGGAGGGACCGAACTTTCGGCCGCCGACCTCAGCAATCGAAAAACCCACGACGCCAACCACAACGCGCGCCCGGCGGAGCAGATTCTGGCGGAGTTCCGGAGAGCGCGCCTGCAGCTGCTCGACCGCGTGGAGGCAATGCCGCCTGCCATGTTTGACCGCACTATGTTGCATCCGCGGTTGAAGACGCCCATGCGGTTGGTGGACCATCTTTACTTCGTCGCAGAACATGACGACCACCACCTAGCCCAGATATGGCAGCTTGTGCGCTCGTGAGCCAAATGCGTCTCTACCGCGGCAATGGCCGTCCGGTTTGCTCGCTTGCGGGACCGGGCGGTAGGATGGGCCGCTATGAAAACTCGCCACGATTTCAGGTTTTTCTCGGTCTTCCTGGCCGCCTGCTGCGCAGGTCTTTTCTTACCGGCTGGCGCCCTTGCGCAGTCTTCCCGCCCCGCCGTCCCTTCTCCGACTGCGAACGTTTACTCGCAGCAGGAGGGCTACGTCGATGCCAACGGCGTCATGCTCTATTACCTCGAGCTCGGCCGAGGCGAGCCGCTGGTCATCATGCATGGCGGACCGGGCGCCTCCCACGACTACTTCCTTCCTTATTTATTGCCGCTGGCCCGCCACAACCGGCTGATCTTCCTCGACGAGCGCGGCTCCGGCCGCTCCCAAAAACTCGAAGACCGGACGCAATACACCATCGAGAACATGGTGGAAGACCTCGAAGCCGCCCGGAAGGCGCTGAATCTCGGCAAGATCAACTTGCTCGGCCATTCTTATGGTGGAGCGCTGGTCCAGGCCTACGCGCTGAAATATCAGCAGAACCTCTCGCACCTGATCCTCGCCAGCACCTGGTCCAGCACGGTGGCAATGAATCAAGTATTCGTCCGCATGAAGGAAAACATGGCGCCCGAGTTGCGCGAGCGCATCGAACGTATGGAGGCCGCCGGACTTTTTGGGCACGGCAAGCCGTACGAGCAGAACCGTTATACGGTGGACTACATGATTGCCGCCTGGGGCGAAGGGTATTTTCCGTACGTGTACGCTAACCGGCCCGATCCGAACTATGACCCGGTCGCACAAGGCGTGACCTCGTGGGACCTGTACCGCGAGATGTGGGGCGAGCACGGAGAGTTCGTCATCGACGGCAACCTCAAGTCGGTGGAGTACACCGACCGCCTCAGTACGATCAAGGTGCCCACGCTGATTGTAGTCGGGGACCACGACGAGTGTGATCCGTCGCTCTCGAAGGTGATGCAATCGAAAATCGCCGGATCGAAGCTGGTGATTTTTCCCAAGGCCGGTCACATGACGTTCGTGGATCAGACCAGCCTGTTTATTGAAGCCGTGGACGGATTTCTGCATGGCAGCAAGCGGAACCTGACTGCCGAGGATGCGATGCAAGGCCAATAGCGAGACCCAGTAAGTGATGTGAGAGTTCTGAATGAAATGGAGTCGAAGCCGGGCGGTTGGCGTCTCACTGCTGTCAAGTCTGCTTCTGAGCGCGAGCGCATTCAGCCAGGGAACCCAAGCCGGGACCAGCCCTTCCAGGCTTGTGCTCGACACCACGTCGTTACCGCTGGCTTCGCCTCGGCATCCTTTTAAGTTTCAGTTTCAGTTGCATGGCGGAACACCCCCGGTGAAATGGGAGGTGGTGAGCGGGGACCTGCCCCCCGGCGTCGCGCTCGACAAGGATGGGCTGCTGAGCGGCGTGCCCACCGCCTCCGGCGACTTTCACTTCACGCTGGGCGCGACCGATAGTGGCACCCCGGCGCAAAAGCTGGAGCGCGATCTGGTGTTGCGAGTCGTCGAACCGCTCATGCTCCAGTGGAAAGACTATGCCCGGGTGAACGGCAACCGCATCGCCGGACGCGTCGAGGTGAGTAACAGCACCGAAGACGACTTCGATTTCACCATCATCGTGCTCGCGGTAAATGAAATCGGAAAGGCCTTCGCCATCGGCTACCAGCATTTTCCCCTCAAGCACGGAGTCGAGTCGTTGGAGATTCCCTTCGGCGACACGCTGCCCACCGGCCAGTATGTAGTGCACGTGGATGCCGTCGGCGAAGTGCCTCCCAAGGATTCGATCTACCGGGCGCGCCTGCAGACCAAGGAACAGCTGCCCGTCACAGTGGGGCCGTGATATACGCGTCCTCGCACCCCGTTGCGCACACGACGGATCGTGCCCCATGGCTGTGTTATCCTGACAAGCTGAAAAGTGAACGCCTCCGCCCGCTCGCTCCGATTGTGGTTTCCTTTGGAGTCGTAGTCGGATTCGCGAAAGATGGAACTATTTCTCAACCTGTGCTGGCTGCTGTTGGCGGTCCCTGCCATTTGGGTGTGGCATGAGGCCAGGTCCGCGCAGCCCGGCAGACGATTCCAGTCTCGCCGAAGTCTGCTGCTGCTGGCTTGCCTGGTGGTGCTGCTGTTCCCGGTCATCTCGGCCAGCGACGACCTGCAGGCCATGCGGCCGGAGATCGAAGAGTCGGGGGTACGGGATAGCGTCCGCGGCGGGCAGGGTCATCGGCTGGCGGCGCTCATCGCCGTCCATGGAGCGCCCCCGGCGCTGCTCAGCGGACCCGCGTCCGCCGCTCCCGCTTGGCAAAGCCTAAGAAAGATCGTAATCCGAGAGTCCTCGCGGATCGCGGAAGGCTTCGCCCTCACGCGTCCGGGCCGCGGTCCTCCTTTGTCCTTCCCTGTGTAGAGAGAACGCCGCACCGTCTCGCGGCGTGTTTCCCCAAATTGAAGTCAGGCCCTTGTAGTCGGCTGAGCCCATTTGTCGGAGCGCACGGCCGGCCCACGCCGGCCAGGATGATTGCGGAGTTGTTGGATGCGAACCAGGATCTGGTATTGCTGCACGCTGCTGCTCGTACTCAGCCCCGGGCTGAGAGCGCAGACCGCGCCCCCGTTGACCTGGGACCAGGTGCGGCAGCGGTTTGAAGCGAATAATCCCACCTTGCTGGCCGATAAGTTGACCATCGATGAATCGAAGGCGCAGGAGATCACCGCCTACTTGCGTCCCAATCCAAATTTCAATTTCACCGTCGATGGGACACAGATTGCCCCCAGCCAGGGCGTCTGGAAGCCGTTCGCCGGCACCTTCGAGTCGCCCGGCATCAGCTATCTGCACGAGCGGCAACACAAGCGGGAACTGCGCCTGGAGAGTGCCCGGAAAGGGACGCTGATTGCCGAGTCCAGCCATGCCGACCTGCAACGGACCTTGTTCTACGACCTTCGGGGCGCATTTGTTTCCACGCTGCAGGCGAAGGCGGTGCTGCAACTGGCCCAGGACAACCTCGCTTACTACGACCACATTCTCGACCTAAGCCGGACGCAGTTCAAGGCAGGGGACATCGCGCAAATCGACCTGGACCGCCTGGAGTTGCAGCGCATCCAGTTCGAGTCCGACGTGCAGACCGCCGACGTGAACTTGCGCACGGCCAAAATTCAGCTGCTGACGCTGCTCAACGACCGCACGCCCGTCGAGCAATTCGACGTTACCGGACCCTTCGATTTCAAGAACGAGCTCATACCCCACGACGAAGTCCGGAAGATTGCTCTGGACACCCGTCCGGACCTGCGCGCCGCGGTCGAAGCGGCGGACAAGGCGCAGACCGACCACAAGCTCGCCGTCGCCAACGGCTCGACCGACCCGACTTTCGGCGCCTGGTATACGCATAACTCATCCACCAACAATCCCTTCGCGGTAAACACGATTGGCGTCAGTGTGGGATTTCCATTGCGCATCTTCGACCGCAACCAGGGCGAGAAAGAGCGCACCGAACTCGATATCGCGCGCACTCACCACTTGCGGGATGCGGCCGAGGCCCAGGTGCTCAGCGACGTGGATTCCGCCTACGCGACGGTAAGCAGCACGCTCACGTTGCTCCGGCCATACAAGCAGACGTACCTGGCACAGGCGGTCCGGGTGCGCGACACCGTGTATTTCTCCTACCAGCATGGCGGAGCTTCCCTGCTGGATTTCCTGAACGCAGAAAGCGAGTACCGAAGCGTGCAACTGAACTATTTGAATCTGGTGGGGTCGTACCTCGCCGCAATCAGCCAGCTGAATCTGGCGGTCGGGCGGGAGGTGATCCAGTGATGCTTCGCAAACCAGAACTGCGAATCGCAGGATCGCTGGCCGCAATGGGGCTGTTGTTGTCGGCGATCGGATGTTCCGACAGCAAGCCCACGCTCACCACGACACAGGTCACTGTGGACCCGAATTTGTACGAAGCCGACCGCCCGGAACTGTTCCCCCTGGCGCCGGTGGAATTGCGGCAGCTGCCGACCACGCTGAGCGCGAACGCCACGGTTCAGCCCGACGTTAACCGCACGATCCACGTGACCTCCCTGGGCAGCGGGCGCGTAATGGACCTGAAGGTTCGTCTAGGCGACCAGGTCAAGAAGGGACAAGTCCTGCTGGTGATCTCCAGTCCCGACCTGTCACAGGCGTTCTCGGACTACCAGAAAGCGGTAGCCGACGAGCGGCTCGCGAAACGGGCGCTGGATCGCGCGAAGTTGCTCTACGACAAGGGCGCCATTGCCGAGAAGGACTACCAGGTCGCCGATGACACCGAAGAAAAAGCCAAGGTCGATGTAGAAACGGCGGCCCAGCATGTGCGCGTGCTCGGCGGGGATCCGGCAAAGCCCAGCGCACTGATCGAGCTTCGTGCTCCCGTCGCAGGCACGATTGTGGAACAGAACGTGGCTGGCTTCGAAGGCATCAAGAGCCTCGATAACACACCCAACCTCTTCACCATCGCCGACCTGTCGCAGGTCTGGGTCGTGGCCGACGTCTTCGAGAATGACCTCGGAGACGTTCACGTCGGCGACCCGGTGAAGGTCAAGCTGAATGCCTATCCGGACCGAACTTATTCCGGCAAGGTCTCCGACATCTCTCGCGTACTGGATCCAAGCACCCGCGCGGCGAAGGTTCGAATTGTATTGAGCAATGCGGACGGATCGTTGCGTCCGGGGATGTTCGCGGTCGCAACGTTCCGCTCCAGGAAGTTGCTGCCGTCGATGGTGGTACCAAGCACCGCCGTCATGCGGCTGCATGATCGCGACTGGGTGTTCGTGAAAGAAGGCCCGAAGCAGTTTCGCCGGGTGGAGGTGGCAGCGGCCGGAACCGCAGCGAATGGCATGCAAGAGATCAGCGGCGGGGTCCATGCCGGCCAGCAAGTCGTACAAAACGCGCTCGACTTCTCGTCTGCCGTGGCGGAGAAGAAAGAATGATCGGTTACCTGATCGACTTCGCCCTGCGCAACCGCATCCTGGTTCTTGGCCTCTCGGTCCTGCTCTTCATTTGGGGAATCATTTCCTTTCACCGGTTGCCCATCGAGGCCTACCCCGATGTGGCCGACACCTACGTCCAGGTAATCACGCAGTGGCCGGGACATGCGGCGGAGGAAGTCGAACAGCAGATCACGGTTCCGCTGGAGGTCACCCTGAACGGCGTCGCCCACCTGACCCATCTGCGCTCGGTGTCGCTCGCCGGACTGTCGGTGATCACCATGATCTACGACGACGACATCACCACCTTCAACGCGCGGCAGGAAGTGCTCGACCGGCTGCAATTGGTCACTCTCCCGCCGAACGTGAATGCCGGAATCGGGCCCGACTACAGCCCAACCGGGCAGATCATGTTCTACACCCTCAAGAGCACCAATCCGAAGTACGACACCATGGAACTGAAGTCGCTCAATGACTGGGTGGTGCATAACCAGCTGAAGTCGGTGCCCAATATTGTCGAAGTCAACATGTTCGGCGGGCCGACGCGCGAGTACCAGGTGCAGGTCGATCCGGGAAAGCTGGTTTCTTATGGGCTGACACTTGCCCAGGTGGAGCAGGCGCTGGCTGCGAACAATACCAACGCGGGCGGCGGCTTTATCGAGCGCGGTCAGCAGGCGCTCAACGTTCGCGCGGTTGGCCTGATGCAGACCACCGATGACATTGGCGCGACCGTGGTGAAGGCGGTGAACGGCACTCCCGTGCGCGTGCGCGACATTGCCAACGTCGTGCAGGCTCCCAAGGTGCGTCTGGGACAACTCGGAAAGGCGATCCGCACCGAAGATGGCAAGGTGCTGGATGACGACGACGTGGTGGAAGGAATCGTCTTGCTGCGCAAAGCAGCCGAAGCGGACGCGACCCTGGATGCGCTGCATGCCAAAATCCAGCAACTCAACCACGGAATCCTGCCCCCCGGCGTAACGCTCGTCCCGCACCTGGATCGCAGCGACCTGGTTCACTACACCACGCACACCGTGCTGCGGAATCTTACCGACGGCGTTCTGCTGGTGACGCTGATCCTGTTTCTCTTCCTCGGCAACGTGCGCAGCGCGCTGGTAGTCACCTTCACCATTCCGTTTTCGCTGCTGTTTGCCGCCATCCTGCTCGACCTCAATCACATTCCCGCAAATCTGCTCTCGCTGGGCGCTCTCGATTTCGGGATGGTAGTCGACGGGTCGGTGGTGATGGTCGAGAACATCTTGCGGCACATGGAATTCCTCGGCCGCCGCACTTCGTTTTTGGAGACCATCGGAATCGCCGCGCACGAAGTGCAGAAGCCCGTCTTCTTCGCGCGCATCATCATCATCGTGGCCTACCTCCCGATTTTTACCCTGCAGCGGGTGGAGGGGCGCCTGTTCCGGCCCATGGCGTGGACGGTTGCCTTCGCGCTGATCGGAGCCTTGCTGTTCGCCCTGATCATTGCGCCCGTGCTGTGCAGCCTGTTGTTCAAGAGCACGATGAAGGAGTGGAAGAACCCCGTTCTCAACTGGCTGAACCGCCAGTACCGGGCAACGCTCGATTGGGCTTTTGCAAACCTGCGCATCACCATGGGAATGGGCTTGGCAGCGCTCGCGCTGATGCTCTTTCTCGCGCTCAGCGGCATCATCGGCTCTGAGTTTTTGCCCCACCTGGATGAAGGAGCGATTTGGGTGCGTGGAACGCTCGCACCCAGCACGGGACCGACCGCGGGCATCAACCTGGCGCGGCAGGCGCGCATGATTCTGGCCAGCTATCCCGAAGTAAAGCAGGTGGTAAGCCAGGTTGGACGACCCGACGACGGCAGCGATGCCAGCGGTTTCTACAACACCGAGTTCTTCGTAGATCTTTTGCCCCGCGAGCGTTGGCGGCCTCAGTTCCGCACAAAAGACGAGCTGATCGCGGCCATGGACAAACAGCTGAACGAACTGCCTGGAGTGGACTGGAACTTCTCCCAACCCATCTCCGACAACGTGGAAGAAGCGGTCAGCGGCGTGAAGGGTGAGCTCGCGGTGAAACTGTTTGGCACGGATTTGAAGCAACTCGAGGCGAAAGCCGATCAGATCCAGGCAGTGATGGCGAAAATTCCAGGGGTTGCGGACCTGGGAACATTCCAGGTGCGCGGACAGCCGAACGTCAACCTCATCGTCGATCGGGCGGCTGCCGACCGGTTCGGCATCAATGTCAGCGACATCCAGGATGCCATCGAGACCGCGGTCGGCGGAAAGGCAGTCAGCCAGATTCTGATTGGCGAGCAGCGCTACGACCTTACCGTGCGCTACCAGGAACCATTTCGAAAAACCATCGACGATATCGCCAACATCCGAATTGTTGCCCCATCGGGCGAGCGTGTTTCCCTGGGGCAGCTCACCCAGATCAGGCTGGAGGATGGCGCTTCGACCATTTACCGCGAGGGCAATTCGCGCTACATCGCGATCAAGTACAGCGTGCGCGGACGTGACCTCGGCAGTACAGTGCGCCAGGCGATCGACGAAGTGGGCCGTCAGGTAAAACTGCCGGAAGGCTACCATCTCGACTGGACCGGCGAATACGCCAGCCAGCAGCGCGCCAACCGCCGACTGGCCATCATCGTCCCGGTCACGATTCTGTTGATGGCCTTCGTGCTCTACTCGGCCTTCCAGTCGTGGAAATGGGTCGGGCTGATCCTGGCGGTAGTCGGACTCTCTCCACTCGGCGGACTGTTGAGCCTGCTGGCCACCGGCACCCACTTCAGTGTGTCGTCGGGCCTCGGATTCCTGGCGCTCATCGGGGTCTCGGTGGAAATCGGCGTCATCATGGTGGAGTACATCAACCAACTGCGCGCCCGTGGTCGATCGGTGCTGGACGCCGCCAAGGAAGGCGCCTCGCTGCGCTTGCGGCCCATCATGATGACCATGCTCGTGGCCACCCTCGGCTTGCTCCCGGCCGCGATGTCGCACGATATCGGATCCGACTCGCAGCGTCCTTTTGCCATTGTGATCGTGGGCGGGCTGATCGTCGAATTGTTTATCAGCATCATTCTGTTGCCCGCCCTGTATGTCTTCTGGGCCCGTACGGGAGACACGTTGCCGGAGCCGGAGGCCGGCTTCGTACCCGGCGAATAGGGGCAACCCGGAGCGATTTCGCGTTGTATTTTGTAGGCGCAGGCGCCCTCGCCTGCGCAGCCGGGCGTCAGCCCGGCAGCCGTGGGCGAAGCACGCTCAACAACAGCAAAAACAAAACTGCTTTTAGCCTCCGAGGTGCCCTACAGAATTTCCAAAACCCATACAGAGCGATTTGGGTTTTCCTGCATCCCATCATCGCTCCGTCTACCCCGGTTTTGTTTAATCCAGCGCTTTGTGAAAGCGAAATACGCTCACTGTCAGCAGCAGCACGCCGAGTCCGCCCATCGCAACCATCTGCGGCCACAACATGTCGAGCCCGATGCCCTTCAGATACGTCCCCCGCAACACCACCAGGAAATAGCGCAGCGGATCCATGTAGGTCAGGTTCTGCAACCAGACTGGCATGGTCGAGATCGGAAATCCGAAGCCCGAGAACGTAATCGCCGGCATGATGAAAAAAAACGACGTCACCATCGCCTGCTGCTGCGTCGACGACACCGTGGAAATCAGCAGACCTACGCCCAGCATGCAGAGCAGGAACAACACAGCGCCCGCCAACAGTACGAGGATGTGTCCGCGGAAAGGCACCTGGAACCACAGCGTGCCGACCAGCGCAATCAACGACACATCAAACAGGCCAATCAGAAAAAAGGGCAGCGTCTTGCCGAGAATAAATTCGCTGGGCCGGATCGGCGTCACCATGATCTGCTCCAGCGTCCCGATCTCGCGCTCCCGCACCACGGCAAAAGCAGTCAGGGTCGTGACCAGCACCAGCGTCAGGCTGCCAATCACTCCTGGCACGAAGAACCAGCGGCTCTTCAGATCCTCGTTGTACCAGGGGCGTTGTTCAAGCTGCACTTGCGGCATGAGTGCGATCAGTTGCGGATTCGTGCGCTCGATCCGGTCAGTCTGGTAGTCGTGCGCGAAGGTCGAGGCGATCTGGTTGACGTAGCCGACCGCGATCAGCGCCGTGTTCGAGTTCGTGCCGTCGACAATCACCTGCACCGGCGCAGTCTGTCCCTTGCGCAGGTTTTCGGCAAAACCAGGATTGACCTGGATGGCCGCGGTCGCGAGTCCCCGGTCAATGATGTCCTTGATCTGGCGTTGATCGGTCAGCTGGTGCTGCACATCGAAGTAGGGACTGGAAGAAAAGCGCGAGAGGAAGTCGCGGCTTTCCTGGGAGTGATCGAGGTCGAGCACTACCGTGGGCACGTGGCGAATCTCGAACGTGGCGGCGTAACCGAAGATCAGCATCTGGATAATCGGCGGGCCCAGCAGCACGAACCGCGTGCGCTTGTCGCGAAAGACCTGGATAAACTCCTTGATCAGCATCTGCTTGAGGCGTGCAATCACCGGGCCTCCTATGCCAGGCTCTTGTGGAAGGCGCGCGTTGCCAGCACCGCCAGCAGCACCGTGAAGATCGCCAGCGGAATCAGGTCGGCATACAGCAAGGGCAGCGGCGAGCCTTTGAGAAAAATTTTCTTGAGCACCGAGACGTAGTAGCGTGCGGGCAATACCAAAGTGATGTACTGCAAAGCGACCGGCATCTGCTCAATCGCATAGAGAAAGCCCGAGAGCAGGAACGCCGGCAGGAATGTGGTGATCAGGGCAATCTGGCTGGCGGCCAGCTGGTTCTTCGCGATCACCGAAATGAAAAATCCCATCGACAGCACCACGATCATGAACATGGCCGAACTCAGCACCAGGGTGACGAACGATCCGCGGAACGGCACGTGGAACCAGTACAGCGCCAGCCCCGCGCACACCAGCACATCGAACATACCGATGCCAAAGTAGGGCAATAGCTTGCCCAGCATGACTTCCAGCGGCGTCACCGGGGTGGATATCAGCTGCTCCATGGTGCCCCGTTCCCACTCGCGCGCAATGGTGAGCGAAGTGAGAAAGGCGCCGATCACCGACATGACCAGCGCGAGTACGCCGGGAATAATGAAGGCGCTGCTCTCCAGGTCTTCGTTGAACCAGGTGCGAGCTTCTACCGCGATGGGCGTGGGCTGTGCCTGCATCCCTCGCCGCTGCAGCCAGTTCACCTGGATCTGCGAGGAATAGCCCTGGACCACCGCCTGGCTGTAATTAATGAGCACATTGGCGGTGTTATCGTCGGTGCCATCCACCAGCGCCTGGACCTGCGCCGGTCGCCCGTCGCGCAAGCGTTGCGAAAAATCCCAGGGAATGACCAGCCCCATCTTGGCGCGCCCGTCATCGATAGCGCGCACCAACTCCGGGTAATCATTCACCACCCGGACAACCTTGAAGTACTCGTTCGATTGAAACCGCTTCAGCAGGTCCTGGCTCTGCTGGCTGCCGTCGCGGTCATACACGTACACCGGCAGGTGCTTGAGGTCGAGGCTGACGCCGTAACCGAACAGCAGCACCAGGATGACCGGCATCAGGATCACGATGATCAGGCTGCGTACGTCGCGCAGAATCTGGGTGACCTCTTTGGCTGCCATCGCTGCCAGGCGCGTCAGGCTCATACGGCGTTCTCCTTTCCGGCTGCGCGCTCCGTCGTCAGCGAAACGAAAACATCCTCCAGGCTGGGCCGAATCTTTTCGATGTGATGGACTTCTACGCCCTTGTCGCTGAGATATTGCTTCACGTTCGGAATGGCCGCCTCCGCATTCGGCACCACCAGGTGCAGCGCGTTCCCGAAGACCGCGGCATCCGTGACGCCCGGGGCATGCTGCAGGACGTCGACCGCGGCCCCCAGCGGCTCACACTCGACCAGCAGCAATTCGCCCTTCATGAACTTGTGCTTCAGCTCCGAAGGCGTGCCCAGCGCCACCATTTTTCCGCGATAGATTAACGCCAGCCGGTTGCAGTACTCGGCCTCCTCCATGTAGTGCGTAGTGACGAAGACGGTAACGCCTTCGTGCGCCATCTGGTGGATCAGGTCCCAGAACTGCCGTCGCGAGATGGGGTCGACCCCAGAAGTCGGCTCATCCAGAAAGATGATCGGTGGTCGATGCAGCACCGCGCAGCCCAGCGCCAGCCGCTGCTTCCAGCCGCCAGGCAGCGTGCCCGTGATGAGGTTCTCCTGGCCCGTGAGGTTCGCCATTTCGAGCGCCCAGCCGATACGCTCCGGCAACTTGTCAGCCGGTACGCTGTACAAGCCTGCGAACAGGCGCAGGTTCTCGATCACTTTGAGGTCGTTGTACAGCGAAAATTTCTGCGACATGTAGCCGATGTTCTGGCGTACCCGTTCCGGTTGCCGGGCAACGTCGTAGCTCGCAACCAGAGCTTTGCCTTCGGTCGGGGTAAGCAACCCGCACAGCATCCGGATGGTCGTCGACTTCCCCGCTCCGTTCGGCCCAAGGAAGCCGAAGATCTCGCCCCTGCGTGTTTCCAGGCTGATGTGATCGACGGCGACAAAGTCGCCAAAACGCTTTACCAGGCTCTCGATGACCACGGAGCGCTCGCCGTTCGTCCCAGTCATGCCGACCGGCCTCCCGCTCCGCTGGTGACCGCATCGACAAAGAGATCCTCGATGGTTGGAGTCACTTGTTGGATTGCATCGAAAGGAGCCTTTGCCCGATTCAGTCGATCCTCGAACTCAGGAATGCGGCGAGCGGCGTCATCCACCACCACGTGAACCCCATCGCCGGTGAGTACCAGGCTTGAAATTCCCTCGGCGTGCTCGAGTTGATCGCGCACCAGGCGCGGTTCGCTCGAGGTAACGGAGAGCACGCCCTTGCCCAGCTTCGCCTTCAGCGCGGCCGGGGTATCGCAAAAGAGCAGCTTGCCTTCGTTCAGCAGGGCCACACGGTGGCACCGCTCGGCTTCGTCCAGGTAGGCAGTCGACGTGAGGATCGCGACGCCCTCGGCAATCAGTTCATAAAGAATGCGCCAGAAATCTCGCCGCGAAACCGGATCGACCCCGGTGGTTGGCTCATCCAGCAGAATAACCTTGGGCCGGTGGATGAGCGCGCACACCAGCCCCAGCTTCTGCTTCATGCCTCCGGAAAGCTTGCCGGCCAAGCGACCACGGAATTCGCTCATGCCCGCCGCCTTCAGCAGCTCATCGGAGCGCTGCCGGCGCTCGGCTTTCTTCACTCCGAACAAGTCGCCGTAGAAGCGAATGTTTTCGTCCACCGTCAGGTCTTCGTAGAGCCCGAAGCGCTGCGGCATGTAGCTGAGGGCATGCTTGGCTCCCTCGGGATCGCGCACAACGTCGACGCCGCCAACGCTCGCCTCCCCTTCGTCGGGAGGCATCACTCCGGCCAGCATGCGGAGTGTGGTCGTTTTGCCCGCGCCATCGGGACCGACCAGCCCAAAGATCTCCCCCGCTCGCACGTCGAACGACAGGTGATCCACCGCGCGCAGCTGCGCAAAGCTCTTGGTCAAGCCGTTCACCACAATGGCGGATTGCGAGGAGCCGGGCACCTAGTTCTCCTGCAGGCTGTGCGGATGGCGTGAAGCTTGTGAGGTCTGCGCCGGCGCGGAATTCGCTGGCTGGCGATTCGAGGCCAGATCGATGGCGGCATCCGCCGGCATGCCCGGCTTCAGTTCGTGGTTGGGATTATCCGCATCGATCTTGATGCGATAGACCAGCGTCACCCGCTCCTTGTAGGTCTGCACGCTCTTGGGCGTGAATTCGGCGGTCGACGCAATGAACGAAATCCGCCCGTGATATTTCTTGCCCGGGTACGTGTCGGTCGTGATCGTCGCCTCCTGGCCCCAGCGAATTTTGCCCAGGTCGGTTTCCGCCACGTAGGCGCGCAGCCAGACGTGATCCAGATCGGACAGCGTAACAATCGGGGTACCTGGCGACACCACCTCCCCCAGCTCAGCCTGCCGCACGCTGATCACCCCCGCGTTTGGCGCCAGCAAACGCGTGTAATCGAGATTGATGCGGGAAAGCCCGAGGCTCTGCTGCGCCGCCGCCACGTTGGCTTGGGCAATATGGATATCTTCCTTGCGGTTTCCTTCGCGAGTCTGGTCGTAATGCTGCTGCGCGGAGTCGTAGGCGGCGTTGGCTCGCTGCAGGGCGGTCGCGGCCAGGTCGCGATCCTGCGCCGAGACGGCATCCTTGGCATACAGCTGCTGGGCGCGTGTATTGTCGATTTGTTTCTGCTGCAGATCGGCCTTCGCATCCAGCACCGCCGCCTGGGCAGCCTTGATTTCCTGTTCGCGGCTGCCCGCCAGCATCAACGCCAGATTCGACTGCCGGACTTTCAGGTTGGCCTCGTCGATGTCCACCTTCTGGCGATAGTCGGCGTCATCCAACCGGGCCAGCAACGTGCCGGGTTCCACCCACTGCCCTTCCTCGACGGGAAGCTCGATGACCCGGCCCGTCACCTTGAAGCTCACCAGGCTCTCATGCGCCTCGATGTTTCCCGAAAGCACCAACTGGTTGGAAGGCGCGGGCTTATCGAGGAAACGAGGATAGAAGTACAGCCCGGCAGCGACGACAACCGCTAAGACGATGAGGAGTGGAAGACGCTTTTTCATCTCTTTCGACCTTTCGGGCCCCCGCGCACCGCCCGTTCCGTGAAGGTTTACGGGTTCGTTAAATATTGCCCAATATTTTTCTCGGTCCCGCCCGCCGCCCGCGCCAGCGCAAACTTGGCGTCGGTGTAACTGGCAACCGCCACGATGTAATTTTCCTGCGCGCGCGCCAGTTCGTCCTGTGCGGTAACCACCTCAACATTGTTGGTCACGCCTGATTGAAAGCGGTCCTGGGTGAGTTCGAGTTCGCGCTGCGCCAGGTCGCGGCCCTCCCTGGCAACCGAGACCTGGTCGGCGGCAGAGTCCAGGTTCAGCAGCGCCTCGCGAATTTCTTCTTCAATCCCGCGGCGAAGATCCGAGATCTGGTCGTCTACCCGGTGAACACGGCTCGCCAGTTCCTGGGCTTCGCCAGAACGGTCGCGATCGAAGATGGTGAAGTCAATCTGCCCTTGAATCAGGCCGGTGGGCTCGATGCTTCCGAAGCTCCGGCCCAGCCCGCCGTAGTTGCCGTTGATGCTGACCTTGGGATAGTAACGTGCCCGGTTGGCCCGTTGCTGTTGGACCAATCCTTCGCGCTGGCTGGCCAGTGACAAATAATCCGGTCGCGATAAAAGCGCCGGCGCCACCAGGCTCTCGGCCGGTGCGCGCGGCACCGGCTCATACTGAAGCGGTTCCGCGAGCTCGAGCGCCGCGCCGGGGTTCATCCCGATATTGCGCGCCAGCACGAGCAGCGACTGCTTGTATTGATTCTGCGCAACCAGCAGCGCCTGCTGGTCGTTGGCCAACTGCACCTGGGCGCGCAGCACGTCGACCCCGGTCGCCGTGCCCGAGTCGTGCTTATCGCGAGCCAGTTTGTAGAGCGCGTCCGATGCCGTCACGCGCGTCTGCGCCGCTTCGATGCGCGCCTGTGCCGCCTGCCCGTTCAAATACAGGCTGGCAATCGAACGAATAATCACATCCCGCGCGTCCTGGTAGTCGAGTTTGTCGGAACGGACCTGCGACTGGCTGGCCTTCCACGCGCGGTAGCTCTGCAGATCGACGACGCTCTGGTCCGCGGATACGCGGAAATCATAATTGGAGAAAGGGCCGATCAGCGTGGGAACACCCGGAAAATTGAAGCCGAAAGCCGCCAGGTTGACCGTCTGCAGGTTCGCGTAGCTTCGCGTGTGCACCCTGGGGAGCAGCTGCGAGAAGCGACGAGTCGAAGTGCCCTCGGCCTCCTGCACCTGCGAATCAGCCACCAACACGCTGAGATTCTTTTGCAGGCCTTTTTCAATGGCCTCGCGCAACGTGAGACGGTAGGGCTCGGATTGGGCGGCGCTGAAACGCTGCAGCAGCAGAACGATCAGCAGGCTGAAAAAGAAACTGCGCCCACGCGGTCTCATCATCTCTCCTCGTCTTTCGGAGCCGCAACCGCTCTCCAGAAGTGTTGGAACGCATGCTCACTGGCCGTCTTTAAGCTGGGCTCTCCGCGCAGCGACCAGAGCAGAATCGTTCCCAGAAAAGTCTGCTGCAGCAGGATCGCCAGCTGTTCCGGCTTCAGTTTCGGGTCGATTTCGCCCCGCTCCTGCCCGATCTCGAGAATTTGCGCGACGAAGCGACGGCCGCCCGCCATGTGGCCATCCACCAGCTTGCGCACCTGTTCGCTGGCCAGAAAGGAAGAAATCAGCGTGCGCGCCAGATCGGGGCTGCGTCCCGGCTCCTCGGCCAGCCGCTGGTACATGCGCTGCAGCACCGTGCGAACGGATTCTTTCCCGGTTTCCGCCTGCGCCAACGCTTCCCGCACCTTGCCGATCTGAATTTCGGCCATCACGCCCAGCACGTGATCTTTGCTGGCGAAATAGTTGAAGAAGGTTCCCTTACCGACGTCGGCGGCCTCGGTGATGTCCTCTACCGTGACGTTGGAGAAGCCGCGCTGGGAGAACAACGCCAAGGCGCAGCGAAACAGGCGTACGCGGGTTTCCGCAGCCTTGCGGTCCCGGCGGCCGAGCGTGTGGAGGTGGGGAAGATCCTCGGTGGCCAGGGTCTGGAGCAACTGGTGGAATTCCGCGCCGTGACTTTTACCCATATAAGACCGTTACTCATTTACGACTATTGGTCAATTATGAGGATCGGGCGGACTTCTGTCAAGCCAAGAATTGGCCAGCGATTCCCGCGCTGCTTTACTTGCCAGCAAGACCTGCCGCTAATAAATCCAGCAAGACCTGCCGCTAAGAAATAAGGAATGTCTTTGCAGGCGCCCCCACGAGGTAAATTGCTTCGCCGATGGAGCGGCGGGCGTCCCCGCCCGCCCGGTACGGCGTGAGACCGGCCCGCCTCGCTTGCACGCAAAGCAGCGCCGCAAAAAGCAGATTCTTCACGTAGTGAAGATTGACAATCGCTCCAGCAAGAGTGGGAAACGCGGGGAACGCAAAGGACGCAACGGAAGGAAGACGGTCTCTCGGGCAGAATCGCCGACCAAAAAAATGAAACCCGAAGCCCGAAGCTCGAAGCCCCAAAAAACTAAGAGTCCCAAGGTGATGTTGGTCTCATTCGTCTCGGCCAGTAGCTCGCTTTAGACCCTCGCTGGACCTGCTCTCGCCATTTCCCTTGCGGGTCACAGCGCGCGATCTCGGCTCGGGCTCCGGGCTTACCGCCAACC
>Ga0126373_10000052_pt1 | contig 110445 bp, 110 predicted proteins | sample PanSoiMetPlot_11_FD_92545 | JGI IMG/M metagenome (GOLD analysis project Ga0126373, IMG submission 92545) | Tropical forest soil microbial communities from Panama - MetaG Plot_11 | ecosystem: Environmental > Terrestrial > Soil > Tropical forest > Bulk soil | place: Panama | collected 2016-02-17
GGACAACGTAAGCCTGGTGATCGAGCTGATCACGCCGGTGGCGATGGAGAAAGGGTTGCGGTTCGCCATCCGGGAAGGCGGCCACACGGTGGGCGCGGGAACGATTGCGGAGATTGTGCAGTAGAAAGAACGATGGAGGGACGGGCGTCTCGCCCGTCCGGCCGGGCGAGGACGCCCGGCGCTCCACCGAGAAGAGGTTGCTAGAAGCTAGCAGCTAAACGCTAAATATGCGGCCTGCGACATGCCGCCAGATCTTTCCTTCCGGACGAGCCGGGAGGGGTTAGAGAGCAAACCAGTGATTGGAAAAGAGAGAATTCGGATCCGGTTGAAGGCCTACGACTATCGCGTACTGGACCAGTCAACCGGCGAGATCGTGGAGACGGCGCGGCGCACCGGCGCTCAGATCGCGGGGCCGATTCCGCTGCCCACGATGAAGAACAAGTACTGCGTGCTGCGGTCGCCGCACGTGGATAAGAAGTCGCGCGAGGCGTTCGAGATCCGGACCCACAAGCGGCTGCTCGATATCCTCGAGCCCACCCAGCAGACCGTGGATGCATTGATGAAGCTCGATCTTCCGGCGGGCGTGGATGTGGAGATCAAGGCGTTCGGGAAGGAACATAAATAGCTGTCAGCTCTCAGCTATCAGCTGTCAGAAAGGCTGAACGCGGAGAGAAAGGACAGGCCCAGCCAATAGCGCGAAGGCCACGCTGGGAGGAGATGAAGGCAATGGCAAAGGTAGCAGGCATCCTCGGGAAAAAGGTCGGTATGACGCAGCTGTTCGACTCCAGGGGCGAAGTTCGCCCGGCGACCGTGCTGCAGGCCGGGCCGTGCGTGATCACGCAGCACAAGAGCTCGACCAAAGACGGCTACGAAGCCGCCCAGATCGGGCTGGTCGAGTTCGTGAAGGAAAAGCGCCTGACCAAGCCGATGCAAGGCCACTTTGCCAAGAACAACCTCCCCCCGATGAAGTTCCTCCGCGAAGTTCCCCTGGAATTTGAAGAGAAGCCGGCGGAAGGCCAAGCCAATGGCGCGCTCAAAGTCGGCGAGCGCGTGCTGGTCGATATCTTCGAAGGCGAGAAGTTTGTCGATATCGTCGGCGTGAGCAAGGGGCGCGGATTCGCGGGCGTGGTGAAGCGGCATCATTTTGGCGGCGGTCCGAAGTCGCACGGCTCGATGTTCCAGATCACCGGCTCGATCGGTTCGTCGGCATTTCCCTCGCGCGTCTTCAAAGGCATGCGGATGTCCGGGCACCTGGGGAATCAGAACACGACCGTGCGCAACCTGCGCATCCTGGGCGTGGATAAGGACGAGAACCTGCTGGTGGTGGAAGGCAGCGTGCCGGGGGCGAATGGCGGATACATCGTCATCACCAAGGCGAAGAAGCCACCCCGAGAGCGGCGTGGATTCGCGGGCGCGGCGACGGTCGATCCGTTGAAGGCGGCCAAGCGCGCGGCGAAGAAGGGCTAGGATCGTCGCTAGTCGTTGGTCGTTAGTCGTTGGGTAGAGGCAGCGCGGAATAGCACCACTGCATACGAAGAGAAGAGTATGGCAACCATTGATATTCACGATCTGAGCGGGGCCAAGGTGGGCACGCTGGAACTGGCCGACGAGGTTTTTGGGGCGGTAAATGAAGACCTGCTGTGGGAAGCGGTGAAGCATTACCGCGCAGCGCAGCGGGCCGGCACCCACGCGACCAAGAATCGCTGGCGGGTTTCCGGTTCGGGCAAGAAGTTGTGGAAGCAGAAGGGCACCGGCCGGGCGCGCATCGGCTCGATCCGCTCGCCCCTGTGGCGGCACGGCGGCACCGTGCATGGGCCGCAACCGCGCTCTTACGACTACACCTTCCCGCGCAAGAAGCTGCTGGGCGCGCTGCGCTCGGCGCTGGCGGCCAAGCTGGCGGACGGCAAGCTGATGGTGGTGAATGCGTTCGCCGTGAAGGAGCCCAAGACCAAGCTGTTCCGCGAGGCGCTCGACAACCTGAAGGTTGATAAGACCGCGTTGCTGGTCGAGGTGGCGAATCACGGGAATCGCAACCTGGAGCTGAGCTCGCGGAACCTTCAGGGCCTGGAGCTGGTCACCAGCAACGAGGTGCATCCCTATCACCTGCTGCGCTACGACCAGGTGATTTTTACGCAGCCTGCGATCGAGAAGCTGCAGGTCTCGCTGAAGAAGTCGGCGAGCCGGCGCGAGCGCAAGCCGGAGACGGGTAAGAAAGAGAAGAAGGCCACGATTGCGCCCCGGCGGCGCACGCGGCATGACAAAGCGGCGGAGGTGGCGTAATGAAATCGGCTTACCAGATTCTTCGCCGTCCGGTGATCACGGAAAAAGGGCTGGCCATCAAGGAGAAGGAGAACACGCTGGTGTTCCAGGTGGCCAAGGAAGCGACCAAGACCGAGATCAAGGAAGCGGTGCAGGCCATCTTCAAGGTGAAGGTGGATTCGGTGCGCACCGCGAACTATCCCGGCAAGGAGCGGCGGCGCGGGCGTTTCGCGGGCTACCGTCCGGATTGGAAGAAGGCGTACGTGCGGCTCAAGGAAGGCGAGAAGATGCCGGAGTACGCGCAGAACCTGTAGAGCAGCTATCAGCTGTCGGCCGTCAGCTTTCAGTCAAAGACGGCGGCTGGCGAAGGATGGGCTGAAAGCTGAGAGCTGAAAGCTGAGAGCGATTATGGCAATCAAGACTTACAGACCGACGACTCAGACGCTGCGTTTCCGGACGACGCTGGTCAACGAAGACCTCACGACCGATCGGCCGCACAAGCCGCTGGTCGTGCCCAAGCAGAAAACGGGCGGGCGCCGTAACTCGGGCGAGATCACCAGCCGGTTCCGCGGGGGCGGCAACAAGCGGAAGCTGCGCCTGATCGATTTCAAGCGCGACAAGACCGGGATTCCGGCGACCGTGGTCTCGATCGAATACGATCCGAACCGTTCGGCGCGCATCGCGCTGCTGGCCTATGCCGATGGCGAGAAGCGCTACATCGTGCAGCCCGACGGGCTGAAGGTGGGGCAGAAGGTGCTGAGCGGCCCGGATGCCGATATCCTGGTGGGCAATGCGCTGCCCCTGCGCAACATTCCTCCCGGCACAACCGTGCACAATATCGAGCTGCGTCCGGGCAAGGGCGCGCAGATGGTGCGCTCGGCGGGCGGAGCGGCGCAGCTGGTCGCCAAAGAAGGCGACTACGCGCTGATCAAACTGCCTTCCGGCGAGACGCGCAAGGTGCTGCAGGACTGCTCAGCCACGATCGGGCAGGTGGGCAACACCGATCACGAGAACGTCACCATCGGCAAGGCGGGCCGGGTCCGCTGGGCGGGACGGCGTCCGCATAACCGCGGCGTGTCGATGAACCCGGTCGACCATCCGCATGGCGGTGGCGAGGGAAAGACTTCGGGCGGCCGTCACCCGGTGACCCCGTGGGGCCAGCCGACGAGCGGTTACAAGACGCGCAACAACAAGCGCACGGACGCGTTCATCGTGAGCCGGCGCAAGAAAAGTTAATTGTAGGGCCGGGGCTTGCCCCGGCTGAGGCGCGGCCAGCCGCGCGAGAGGATTTATGGCACGTTCAACCAAGAAAGGGCCGTTCATCGATACCTATCTGCAGACGCGGATCGAGCAGATGAACGCGCGCAACGAGAAGAAGGTGCTGCGCACCTGGTCGCGGCGTTCGACCATCATCCCCGAGATGGTGGGGCATACGATCGCGGTGCACAACGGCAAGAAGTTCATCCCGGTGTACGTGACCGAGAACATGGTGGGCCACAAGCTGGGCGAGTTCAGCTTCACGCGCACCTTCAAGGGGCACTCGATGAAGGCGGCGACGGAAGCGGCCGCCCGTCCGGCGGGCGTGCCCGGCGGGCCGGGAGCCCCGGTTCCGGCGGCGGGAACAGCGGCGCCGGCAGCGCCCCCGAAGGCGTAAAGTGCGGCTCCTGGCTGCCAGCTGCTGGCTACGAACCAGGAGAGTACGAGTCAGGCCCTGAGAGCTGAGAGAGATTATGGAATTTCGAGCGGAATCCCGATTCTTGCGCGTGTCGCCGCAGAAGGCGCGGCTGGTGCTGGACCTGATCAAGGGCCGGCGCGTCGAAGAGGCGCGCAACATCCTGATGTTCACCAAGAAGCGCGTAGCGGTGCCGGTGGGCAAGCTGTTGCAGTCGGCCATCGACAACGCGAACTTTCTGAGCACGGAAAAGAACATCGACGTCGACCTGGACCGGTTGTATGTGAAGCACGCGGTGGCCAATGATGCGCCGCGCATGAAGCGCATCCGCCCGGCGCCGATGGGGCGGGCCTACCGCTACGTGCGGCGGCTGGCGCACATCGAACTGGTGCTGGCGGAGAAAGGCAAGGCGGCCGAGGCGGTCGCAACCGTAGTCGGCGAGGAGAAGGCCCCGGTGCGGGCCAAGGCTCCCGCCAAGAAGAAAGCGCATGCCAAGAAGTCGGCCGGCGCCAGCAAGAAGAAGGCGACGGCGAAGAAGTAAACGTCGTCGGCTGTCGGTCGTCGGTCGTTGGCAAAAACGACCTGAGATCGGCCGACGACCAACGACCGAGGACCGACGACAGGTTTTTAAGGAGCTACGATGGGTCAAAAAGTCCATCCCTATGGTTTCCGGCTCGGCTACACCAAGCCGTGGCGGTCGCGGTGGTTTGTCGAGCGCGATTACGACAAACTGCTGCTCGAAGACGTCAAGCTGAAGGCGGAGCTGAAGGACAAGCTGAAGTCGGCCGGGGTCAGCTCGATTGAGATCGAACGCCCGGGCAACAAGCTGCGCATCATTATTAAGACGGCGCGGCCGGGCATCATCATCGGGCGCAAGGGCGCGGAAATCGACAAGCTCAAGCAGGAACTGCAGAAGCGCACCTCGCGCGAGGTGTTTGTCGATATCCAGGAAGTGCACAAGCCGGAACTGGACGCGCAGCTGGTCTCGGAGTCGATCGCGCTGCAGCTGGAAAAGCGCGTGGGCTTCCGGCGGGCGATGCGCAAGGCGGTGGATTCGGCGCTGCGCTTCGGCTGCAAGGGCATCAAGGTGCGGGTGAGCGGGCGGCTGAACGGAAACGAAATCGCGCGCTCGGAGTGGTACCTGCAAGGCCGGCTGCCGCTGCACACGCTGCGTGCCGACATCGAGTATGGCTTTTCGGAAGCGCGCACGACTTACGGCGTGATTGGCGTGAAGTGCTGGATCTATAAAGGCGAGATCCTGGGCCAGCGCAAGCGCGAGTCGCAGGGAGCGGCAACGCCGACGGGAGCGTTCTAGGTAGAGCCGGGGCTTGCCCCGGCTGAGACGCGGCAAGCCGCGTCTCTACAGGGAAATCGATATGTTGATGCCAAAGAAAGTGAAGTACCGCAAGCAGCAGCGCGGGCGCATGACCGGCAAGGCATGGCGCGGCAGCCAGCTGGCTTTCGGGGACTACGGATTGAAGGTGCTCGAGCCGGGCTGGATCACCGATCGGCAGATCGAGGCCAGCCGCGTGGCCATGACGCGTTTCATCAAGCGCGGCGGCAAGATCTGGATTCGGCTGTTTCCGGACAAGCCGGTAACCAAGAAGCCGGCCGAAACCCGTATGGGCAAGGGCAAGGGCGCGCCCGATCACTGGGTCGCGGTGGTGCGGCCGGGCAAGATCCTGTTCGAGATGGAAGGCGTGACCTCGACAGAAGCGGCCGAGGCGATGCGCTTGGCGTCGCATAAGCTGCCGCTGCGCACGACGTTCGTGAAGCGCGAGACCGCGCACTGAGTCAACTGGCAACTGAGAACCGGCAACTGAGAGCTGAATTATGAAATCGGACAAGATCCGCAACCAGACCGACATCGAGCTCCAGCACCAGGAGCGGGAGCTGGCCGATCAGCTGTTCAAGCTGAAGTTCCAGCTGAACATGGGCCAGACCGAGAGTCTGAAAAAGATCCGCGGGCTGCGCAAGGACATCGCGCGCGTGAAGACGATTCTGCGGGAGCGCGCGATCGCCACGCAGGCCGGAACGGAGAAGAAGTAATGGCTGAAGCAACCGAGAAAAAGCCGCAGGGACGGCGCAAGGAAGTGGTGGGCGAAGTCGTCTCCAACAAGATGAACAAGACCATCGTGGTCGAGGTAACGCGCAAGAAGTCGCACCCCCTTTATGGCCGGGTTATCTCTACGGGTAAGAAGTTCTATGCCCACGACGAGAAGAACGAAGCCCACGTGGGCGATTTTGTGCGCCTGGAAGAAACCCGCCCGCTTTCCAAACTGAAGCGCTGGAAGTTGAAGGAGATTCTCCGCAAGACGGCGCTGGTGCCCGAGGTGGCGAGCCTCGATCCGACGAGCGCGCAGTAAGCAGCGGTGTAGCGCGGCAGGCTTGCCTGCCCAGCCGAGGACAGGGAGATTGAGACTATGGCCGTGATGATGCGAACAATGCTCGAGGTCGCCGACAACAGCGGCGCGCGCAAGCTGCAGATGATCCTGCCGCTGGGCGGCGCGACCGGGTTGCGGGCCGGGCTCGGAGATGTGATCACCGCCAGCGTGAAGGAAGCGGCGCCCGACGGGCAGGTGCAGAAGGGCAAGGTGGTCAAGGCGGTGATTGTGCGCACCCGCAAGGAACACCGGCGGCGCGACGGCACCTACATCCGCTTCGACCAGAACGCGGCCGTTCTGATCAACGAAGCCGGCGAGCCGGTGGGGACGCGCGTGTTCGGTCCGGTGGCCCGCGAGCTGCGCGAGAAGAAGTTTTTGAAGATTGTGTCCCTGGCGCCGGAAGTTTTGTAGGGAAGTTTCAAAGTGTCGAAAGTTTCAAAGTGTCGAAAGTTTCAAAGTTTCAAAGTTGGTAGGGCAAGACTTCCGAGGAAATGGTTTTTGAACCTTGAAACCTTGAACTTTGAAACATTGAACTGTAGCGAACAGAATTAAAGGTCAAACGTTATGCCAAGAGCAGTAGCGACAACAGCTCATAAGCGCGTCGACATCCGGCGCAACGACACGGTGAAAGTGATCACCGGGCGCGACAAGGGGAAGCAGGGACGCGTGCTGCGCGTGTTTCCCAACGACGCCAAGATCCTGGTCGAGCACGTGATGATGGTGAAAAAGAACGTGAAGCCGAGCGAGAAGACCAAGGGCGGCATCGCGGAGCAGGAGAGCCGGATCGCGATTTCGAACGTGCAGCTGGTGTGCGGGAGCTGCGGCCCGGTGCGGATCGGGCACGAGATTCGCGGCGACCGGAAGGTGCGGATCTGCAAGAAGTGCGGAACGACGCTGGAGAAGTAGCTGCGAGCTTCGAGCCGCGAGCTGTGAGCAAGACAAGCTTGGAATAGCTACCGGGGATGCAGTGGTTGCTAAAGGCTAGAAGCTAAGTGCTAGTGCCATGACTGCATGAAAATTACGGAGATGGAGGGACGGGCGTCTCGCCCGTCCAGCCGGGCGGGGACGCCCGGCTCTCCATCGACGAACTGAAGAGAGCCGCAAGCAAAAAGAGAATGCGAAGTTGCTCACGAACCGAGGACGCGCTGCTGGCTAGAAGCTCGGAGCTAGAAGCTGGCAGCTAGCTCGAAACCGTGAGAGAAGGTAACGAAAGCAATGGCGAAAGAAAAAGAGAAAAAGGGCGGCAAGGCGGTCGAGACGCAGGAACGATCGACCCAGGCGCCGCGGCATAGTGCCAAGGAGCGCCCGCGGCTGCGCACGCGGTTCGAGAAGGAAATTGCGCCGGCGCTGCTGAAGGAACTGGACCTGAAGAACTCCATGGCGGTCCCGCGGCTCAACAAGATCGTGGTGAACATGGGCGTGGGCGAGGCGACGCAGAACGCGAAGATCCTCGATCCAGCCGTGAACGAACTGGGCCAGATCACCGGGCAGAAGCCGGTGGTGACGCGGGCGAAGAAATCGATTGCGGCGTTCAAGGTGCGCGAAGGCATGCCGATCGGAGCCATGGTCACCTTGCGCGGCGACCGCATGTACGAGTTCCTGGACCGCCTGGTCAACATCGTGTTGCCGCGCGTCCGCGACTTCAAGGGCGTTTCGACCAAGTCGTTCGATGGGCGCGGGAATTACACGCTGGGATTGCACGATCAGCTGATCTTTCCGGAGATTTCCTACGAGAAGGTCGACAAGCTGAAGGGAATGAACGTGACCATCGTGACTACGGCGCGTTCCGACGACCAGGCGCGGAGCTTGCTGAAGCATCTGGGAATGCCGTTCAGGGCATAGGCATTGTAGAGACGCGGCTTGCCGCGTCTGGAGACGGGGCAAGCCCCGTCGCTACGGAAGCAATGAAGGAGCTAGGAGCGAAGTGGCAACTACAGCGAAGCGAGTGAAGGACGCCAAGAAGCCGAAGTTTTCGTCGCGCAAGCACAACCGCTGCAAGATTTGCGGGCGGCCGCGCGCGTATCTGCGCAAGTTTGGCATTTGCCGCCTGTGTTTCCGCGGGCTGGCGTTGCGCGGGGAGATTCCCGGGGTTTCGAAGTCGTCCTGGTAGAAGAGCGGTCCTTGGTCGTTCGTCGTCGTTGGCGATGACAGGTGACGCAAGGACCATCGCGATAGCAGACAGGTTGGGCTGTTCAGAGTCGTGGGCTGCCAACGACGAACGACCAAGGACCAACGACCAAGGTTTGAAGCAAGCCGCTGCAGGTTCTCCGCGGAGCGCGGAGCGAACGGGTGGCTGGAGGAGAAGCAAACGATGAGGTTGACCGATCCGGTCGCAGACATGCTGGCGCGAATCCGCAACGCGGCGAGCGCGCGGCACCAGAAGGTGGATATTCCGGCCTCCAAGCTGAAGGTGGAGATTGCCCGCATTCTCAAAGAAGAGGGCTATATCGCCAACTACAAGCCTACCGAAGAGGAAGGCCACAAGGTGATCCGGGTGTACCTGAAGTACGGGTCGAATAACGAGGCGGCGATCTCGAATCTGGCGCGGGTTTCGCGTCCGGGCTGCCGGGTGTATGTGCGCCGCACCGAGATTCCGCGGGTGCTGGGCGGGCTGGGCATCAACATTCTGACCACCCCCAAGGGCGTGATGACCGGACGCCAGGCGCGCAAGGCAGGCCTGGGCGGGGAAGTGCTGTGCGAAGTCTGGTAGTCGACCAGCTTTTAGCTACTAGCTTCTGGCTACTAGCAAAAGCGACGGAATTGCGCAGGCTGCTTCAGGCGGCCGGGCGAGGGAAAGTTCAAAGGTAGCGGTTCCGGCTGAGAGCTGAGAGCCAGAAGCTAAGAGCGGACTATGTCGAGAATTGGAAAAAAGCCGATCGCGATTCCCAAGGGAGTGACGATCAAGATTGACGGCAACACCGTAGCCGTCCAGGGGCCCAAGGGCAAGCTGGATACCCCGCTGCCCACCGGCATCAAGGTGGAGCAGAAGGACGGAACCCTGGTCGCGGTTCGCGAGAACGATTCGCAGGCCGCGGTGCATGGCCTGGCGCGCGCGCTGGTCAACAACGCCGTCGAGGGCGTGACCAAGGGCTGGTCCAAGGAACTGGAGATCGTCGGCATTGGTTACCGCGCCGAGATGAAGGGCAAGGGTGTGGTGGTGTTTACGCTGGGCTACTCGCATCCGATCGAGTACCCGCTGCCCTCCGGCATCGAGGTCGGAATCGATCCGAAACAGACCAAGCTCACCATCAACGGCATCGACCGGCAGAAGGTGGGACAGGTGGCGGCCGAGATCCGGGCCCTGCGTCCGCCGGATCCGTACAAGAATAAGGGCGTGCGTTACGCGGGCGAGCGGTTGAAGAAGAAGGTTGGCAAGACGGGCGCGAAGTGACGCCGTTTCGCGAGGCGTTCGAGCCTCGCGGGCGTCATCCCGAGCGGAACGAGGGATCTTGTAGTCGTTGGTCGTTAGTCCTTGGTCGTTGGCTGGTTGTGGTTATTCGGGCGGCGATGCTCGGACAAGAAAGAATTTTGATGTTTGCAAAACTGTCGATTGTGCGAGGGGTTGGCCAACCACCAACGACCGACGACCAACGACGGTTTTTCCAAGGAACAAGCAGATGCTGAATCGAGAAGGCAAGAACATTGTGCGGCAGCGGGTGCATGATCGCATCCGGAAGAAGGTGCAGGGGACGGCGGAGCGTCCGCGGCTGAACGTCTATCGTTCGCTGAACAATATTTATGTCCAAGTGATCGACGACCTGAGCGGCAAGACGCTGGTTTCGGCGAGCACGGCCGAGGGTGAGCAGGCGAATCGGCGCACGGGCGGGAATGTCGCGGCCGCGAAGAATGTTGGAAAACTGATCGCCGAGCGCGCCAAGGCCAAGGGCATCGCGCAAGTAGTGTTTGATCGCGGCGGCTACATCTATCACGGGCGCGTGAAGGCGCTGGCGGATGCGGCGCGCGAAGGCGGATTGAAGTTCTAAAAGCGGAGAAAAGAGTCGAGCGAATGCCAACAGTAATCAAGAAACTTGATGCCGGGCAGTTCCAGTTGAAGGACCAGGTGGTGGCCATCAACCGCGTGACCAAGGTGGTGAAGGGCGGCAAGAACCTGTCGTTCGCGGCGCTGGTGGTGGTGGGCGATCCCAGCGCGGCCGTGGTCGGCTATGGTTCGGGCAAGGCCAAAGAAGTGCCGCAGGCCATCCGCAAGGGGATTGAGTCGGCCAAGAAGAACCTGGTCAAGGTGAACCTGACGCAGACCACGATTCCGCACCGGGTCCTCGGGCGCTTCGGTTCGGGACACGTGCTGCTGAAGCCGGCGCCGGAAGGCACAGGCGTGATTGCCGGCGGCGCGGTGCGCGCGGTGATGACGTCGGCAGGCATTCAGAACGTGCTGACCAAGTCGATCGGGACCACCAATCCGCATAACGTGATCAAGGCGACGTTTGACGCGCTCAAGCAGCTGAAGAATAAAGAGTCAGTCGCGACCCTGCGCGGCAAGACCGCAGAGGAACTGTAAGCAGTACCTGGCACCTGGTACCTAGTACCTGGAGATCGAAGGACAGGCGGTTATGGCGAAAAAAGCAAACACGGGCGGCGGGACGATCAAGATCAAGTATGTGCGGTCGTCGATCTGCGCCCCGGTGAAGCATAAGCTGGTCGTGAAGGGGCTGGGATTCACCCGGCTGTACCAGGTGATTGAGCGTCCGGACACGCCGGCCATTCGCGGCATGGTGAAGAAGGTGCCGCACTTGGTGGAAATCGTAGCGTGAGGTTTCAAGGTGTCAAGGTTTCAAAGTTTCAAAGTCTGACGCGATAGGATTGAACTTTGAGACTATGAAACCTTGAAACTTTGAAACCTTCAGGCAGCAGGAAGCAAAGCATATGAATCTGTCGAACATTCGAGCACCGAAGAAGGCGTCGGAGAAGCGCAAGCGGGTGGGACGCGGCATGGGCTCCGGCATGGGCAAGACTTCGACGCGCGGCCACAAAGGCCAGCGGTCGCGGAGCGGTTCGCGCATGCTGCGCGGTTTTGAAGGCGGCCAGATGCCGCTGCATCGCCGCCTGCCCAAGCGCGGCTTCACGAATATCTTCCGCAAGGAATATACGGTGGTGAACCTGGACCAGCTGGTTGGGCTGGAGGAGACCACCATTACGCCGGACGTTCTGCGCAAGGCCGGCGTGATCAAGTCCAAGCACCCGGTAAAGATTCTGGGGGATGGCGAACTGAAGTCGGCGCTCACCGTGCAGGCCCACAAGTTCTCCAAGTCGGCGCAGGAAAAGATCACCAAGGCAGGCGGCAAGTTCGAGGTCTTGCAGTAATGTTCGACAAACTGGCCAACATCTTTCGCATTCCGGATCTGCGCAAGCGCATTCTATTTACCATGGCCATGCTCGCCGTGTATCGACTCGGCGGGCACATTCCGACTCCGGGCATCAATGCCGACCGGCTGCAACAATTTTTTGAGCAGAACCGGGGAACGTTTCTCGGGTTCGTCGACCTGTTTTCCGGCGGTCAGCTGCGCCGCCTGACGGTGTTCGCCCTGGGCATCATGCCGTACATCACGGCATCGATTATTCTGCAGCTGCTCACGGTCGTTTATGAGCCGCTGGCGAAATTGCAGAAGGAAGGCGAGCTGGGGCGCAAGAAGATCACCCAGTGGACGCGCTACCTGACCGTCATCCTGAGCGCGCTGCAGTCGCTGGGTATCGCCATTAGCCTCGAAAAGAGCGGTGACTTCGTGGTGAACCCGGGCATCGGCTTCGTGCTGATGACCATGCTGACCCTGACCACGGGCAGCGCCTTCATCATGTGGCTGGGCGAGCAGATTACCGACCGCGGCGTGGGCAACGGGATGTCGCTGCTGATCTTTGCCGGCATTGTGGTTGGCCTGCCGCGCGGCATCGCCGACCTCTACGACAAGGTCGCCACCGACGCGTGGGGAAGCTTCACTGCGCCCGCCATCATCCTGCTGCTGGCGGTGATGATCGTCATCGTCGCCTTCATTGTGTACGTGGAGCGCAGCGAGCGGCGCATCCCGGTGCAGTACGCCAAGCGCGTGATTGGGCGCAAAGTGATGGGCGGAGGCGCGACCCATCTGCCGTTGCGCGTGAATGCCGGCGGCGTCATGCCGGTCATCTTCGCTTCGTCGATCCTGACCTTGCCGCAGACCATCGGCTACCCGTTGCGCAACAGCCGCTATTTTGGGGACATGATCAAGTGGCTGGGATGGGGCGAGCCGATGTACACGCTGCTTTATGCCGTGGGCATCATTTTCTTCGCCTACTTCTACATCTCGATTGTGTTCAACCCGAACGAGGTTTCCGACAACATGCGGAAGTACGGCGGGTTCATTCCCGGCATCCGGCCCGGCAAGCGAACCGCGGATTTCATCAACACGGTGCTGACGCGCATCACGCTGGTGGGCGCGTTGTACCTGATCATCATCTCGTTCATTCCGGAGTGGATGATCACGGGCATTCACCTGAACCACTTGTGGGGGCCGGTGGGGGCGTTCTTCGAACACCTGCCGACCTGGGTGACCAACGGCCTGGGTGTGAACTTCTATTTCGGTGGTACGTCGCTGCTGATCGTGGTGGGCGTGGCGATGGATACCATCACGCAGATCGAAGCGCAATTGATCATGCGCCACTACGACGGCTTTACGCCGCGTAGCGGGCGGATCCGGGGACGCCGGATCTGGTAGGCGCCACGGCGCCATTGTAAGGGCAAGGGCTCGATGCTTCTGCACCCGGCGCAAGCTGGCCGGGTGATCACAGATTCGCAGAGGTGGCCAGCACAATGGCCGTGGAATCTTCGATTGTAGGTCCAGTGATCCTTTTGGGGCCGCCGGGAGCCGGGAAAGGCACGCAGGCCAAACGGGTCGAATTGCAGTATCACATTCCGCAGATCTCCACGGGAGACATCTTGCGGGAGAACGTGAAGGCCAACACTCCTTTGGGGCATTCGGCCCAGGAAGTGATGGCCCGGGGGCAACTGGTTCCCGATGAACTGGTGAACCCGATGGTAGCGGTGCGGGTCCGGGAACCGGACTGCGACCACGGCTTCATCTTGGACGGATTTCCGCGAACGGCGGCGCAGGCGGGTTGGCTGGATGCCTTCCTGGATCATGAGTTCTTTGACAAGTCACTCCACGTCAATGGTTTGCCGATTGTGATCCGGCTGGATGTGGACTATAATGAGCTGTTGCTCCGGCTCACCGGACGTCGTTCTTGTCCCACCTGTGGACGGATCTATAACGTCCACCTTCAGCCACCCAAGGTCGACGAGCTTTGCGACGATGATGGCACGAAGCTTGTCATTCGCAATGACGATCGCGAAGAAGTGATCCGGGAGCGTTTGACCGCGTATGTGCGCCAGACGCAGCCGGTGGCTGATTACTATGAGCAGAAGGGGCGGTTGATGTCGGTCAATGGGGACCTGCCGGTCGATCAGGTGACCGCGCAGATCTTCTGCATCATCGACAACAGCCTGCGACGTTAAGCGATGGCCATTGTGTGCAAGAGCCCGGCGGAAATCGAAAAGATGCGGCGCAGCGGCCGGGTGGTACGGCAGGTGCTGGATCATATGCGCACGCTGGTCGCGCCCGGGGTCACCACCATGGACCTGGAGCGGGCCGCGGAGAAGAAGATGAAGGAACTGGGCGTGAAGCCCGCCTTCAAGGGGTACTACGATTATCCCTGCGTGCTGTGCACCTCGATCAATGAAGAGATCGTGCACGGCATTCCGTCGGATAAGCGGGTGCTGAAGGAAGGCGACATCGTCTCGGTCGATTGCGGCGTGGTGCTGGAGGGGTATTACGGCGATGCGGCGATCACGCTGCCGGTGGGCGGTGAGATCCGGCCCGAATTGAAGAAGCTGCTGGAAGTGACCGAGCAGTCGCTGTACCGCGGGATCGAGAAGGCGCTCATCGGCAATGCGGTGGGCGATGTGGGATCGGCGGTGCAGAGTTATGTGGAAGCCAACGGCTTCAGCGTGGTGCGGGAGTTTGTCGGGCACGGCATTGGGACGCGGCTGCACGAAGAGCCGCAGGTCCCGAACTTTGGCACTCCGGGCCACGGGGCGCGCTTGCGCGAAGGCATGGTGCTGGCGATCGAGCCGATGGTGAATTACGGCAAGCCGGAAGCGCGCGTGCTGGGCGATAAGTGGACGGCCGTGACCGCCGACGGAAGTTTCAGCGCCCACTTCGAGCATTGTGTGGCCGTGACCAAAGACGGTCCGGTGATTTTGACGCAGTAAAGCAGCTTTCAGCCATCAGCTCTCAGCGTTCAGTGAGGGCGCCGTTCCTGAAAGCTGACAGCTGACAGCTGAGAGCTGTCCAGGGAGTGCATGAGCAAAGAAGACGCGATTGAAGTGATGGCGGTGGTGATTGAACCGCTGCCCAATGCGATGTTTCGGGTGGAATTGGAAAACAAGCACCAGGTGCTGGCCCACGTATCCGGCAAGATGCGCAAGAATTTCATCCGCATCCTGCCCGGCGACAAGGTGGCGGTGGAACTCTCACCCTACGATTTGAACCGGGGCCGCATTGTGTATCGCTATAAGTAACCTGGTCGCCAACGACCGACGACCAACGACCAAGGACTGATTTTATGAAGGTACGAGCGAGCGTTAAGAAAATCTGCGACAAATGCAAGATCATCCACCGCCGGGGAGTGGTGCGGGTGATCTGCGTGAATTCGAAACACAAACAGCGCCAGGGCTAGGGCCCGCGCTGGTACCCGCTGCGAAAACAGCGGACTTTGAGAGGCACAGGACACTATGGCACGCATTGCAGGCGTCGATCTTCCGCGCAACAAGCACGTGATTATCGCGCTCACCTACATCTACGGCATCGGGAACCCGCGTTCGGCGCGCATTCTCGACCAGGCCAACGTGGATCCGATGAAGAAGGTCCAGGACCTGAGCGAAGACGAGGTCAACCGCATCCGCCAGGTTATTGAGGCCGAAGGGTTGGTGGAAGGCGATCTGCGCAAGGAAGTTTCGATGAACATCAAGCGGCTCATCGAAATTGGCTCTTACCGCGGATTCCGCCATCGCCGGAACCTGCCGGTCCGCGGACAGCGCACCCACACCAACGCGCGCACCCGTAAGGGACCGCGCAAGGGCACAGTGGCGAACAAGAAGAAGGCGGCAGCCAAGACGTAGGACAAGGTTTCAAGGTGGGAAAGTTTCAAGGTTTCAAAGTTAGCCGACTCGTCGAAGCAAGCCGCCTTGAAACTCTGAAACCTTGAAACTCTGAAACCTTGAAACTTTGAAACCTTGACACTTTGAAACCTGGGCATTGATGTCCAGAACCGAGACGGACTGAAATATGGCCAAACCAGCAGCAGCAGCGGGCGGCGCAGCCGCACCGGAGAAAAAAGGCAAGAAGAAGACGTTCAAGAAGAAAGAGCGCAAGCACGTTCCGCACGGGCTGGTGCACATTCAGGCGTCGTTCAATAACACGATCGTGACCATCTCCGATCAGGCGGGCAACACGATTTCGTGGAAGAGCGCGGGTTCGCTCGGCTTCCGCGGGTCGCGCAAGGGCACGCCGTTTGCCGCGCAGCAGGCCGCGATGAATGCCGCCAACATGGCGCGCGATCACGGCGTGCGCAGCGTCGATGTGCGGGTCAGCGGTCCGGGTTCGGGGCGCGAGTCGGCAATTCGCGCGCTGGCCGCGGCCGGGATTGAAGTCCGCTCGATCAAGGACTTCACCCCCATCCCGCATAACGGCTGCAGGCCGCCGAAGCGACGCAGAGTATAAGTCGTCGACTGTCGGTCGTCGGCAGCAAGCCGGCAGGCTTGCCGGATGGTCAGCCAACGACCAAGGACCAACGACTAACGACCAGTTTTACCGTCCGGGACGAAGGGTGAAGCCAAACCTGTAAACCGGTCATCTAAGAAGGAGAACAACTTGGCACGTTATACCGATGCAGTGTGTCGCCTTTGCCGTCGCGAAGGCATGAAACTCTTCCTCAAGGGCACGAAGTGCTTCAGCGACAAGTGCCCGATTGAAAAGCGCAACTTTGCCCCTGGGCAGCATGGAAAAGACCGCAAGGCCAAGATCGTTGGCTACGGCCTGCAGCTGCGCGAGAAGCAGAAGGCGAAGCGGATGTACTTCACCCAGGAAGGCCAGTTCCGCAACTACTTCGAAAAGGCCTTTCGTGCCAAGGGCGTGACCGGCGAAAAGCTGCTGCAACAGCTGGAGCGGCGGCTGGATAACGTCGTGTTCCGGCTCGGATTTGCCATGTCGCGCCGGCAGGCTCGGCAGCTCGTGCGCCACGGGCACGTCGCGGTGAATGGGCGCAAGGTGAACATCCCGTCGTTCGAAGTGGCGCCGGGACAGGAGATCACGATTCGGGAGAGCAGCAAGAAGCTGCCGATTCTCGAGCAGGCGAAGGATTTTGCCAGCCATCAGCCCGCGCCCATGTGGCTGGAGATCGACCGCGACAACTACAAAGGCCGCGTACTGGCTCTCCCCAAGCGGGAAGACATCCAGGCGCCAGTAAACGAGCAGTTGATCGTGGAGTTGTATAGCAAGTAGTCGTTGGTCGTTAGTCGTTGGTCGTTGGCGAATCGGTTTTGGCCGACGACCGAAGACCGAGAGCCGACGACAAGAATTCGGCCCATTTTTCGATCAGAACAGCCTTTCCCGGCGTCTGACGGCAACCTGGGCCGGTTGCCGGAGCCGGGATTGAGCCGAACGATCGAAAGGAGAAACGCATGCTTTGGAAGGGTTTTCAAAAACCAAAACGTCTTGCCACCGACACCCAATCCCTGACCGACAAGTACGGGATGTTCTGGGCGCAGCCCTTTGAGCGGGGCTTCGGCACCACCATCGGCAATGCTCTGCGGCGCGTGCTGCTGAGCTCGATCGAAGGGGCGGCCGTAACCGCGGTGAAGATTGAGGGCGTGCTGCACGAGTTCCAGTCGATCCCGGGCGTGGTCGAAGACGCGACCGACATCATCCTCAACCTGAAGCAGATCCCGTTCAAGCTCTCCGGCGACGCGCCCAAGGCGATTTACCTGCGCTCGGATCAGCCGGGGGTCGTCACTTCCGGGATGATCGAAGCCGATGCCGACGTGGAAGTGCTCGACAAGGACGTCTACATCGCGACCGTCAGCGAAGGCGGCAAGCTCGACATGGAAATGCGGCTGAAGCGCGGCCGCGGCTACGTCTCGGCCGACAAGAACTTCGATGAGGATCTGGGCATCGGCTTCATTCCGATCGACTCGGTGCACTCGCCGGTGCGCAAGTGCAACTACACGGTGGAAGCCGCGCGCCTGGGCCAGATCACTGACTACGACAAGCTGACTCTCGAAGTGTGGACCAACGGCTCCATTACCCCGGCCGATTCGCTCGGCCTGGCGGCCAAGCTGCTGAAGGACCACATGAACATCTTCATCAACTTCGAGGAAGAGATCGAGACGGCGTCGGCGTCCGACGATCGCAAGCCCGAGATCAAGAACGAGAACCTCAACCGTTCGGTCGAGGAACTCGAGCTCAGCGTGCGCAGCTACAACTGCCTGAAGAACGCCAACATTCAGACCATCGGCGAGCTCGTGCAGAAGACCGAAGCCGAAATGCTCAAGACCAAGAATTTCGGCCGCAAGTCGCTGAACGAGATCAAGGAAATCCTGGCCTCGATGGGGCTGAGCCTGGGCATGAAGATCGACGAGCACGGCAACGCGGTGCCCGGACCAACTTCGAACCAGGTGCTGCCGGCATCGGCGTACAGCTCGCTGGACGAAGAACTGTAGTGGAGAGGCGCGGACTCTGCGAGTCCGCGCTTGTTTCAATCTCGATTGTCATCCTGAGCGTAGCGAAGGATCTGCTTTCTGACGGCGTGCTTGCGAAAAGCAGCTCCGCCGGGTCGGAATGACAAAGGGAGAGAGCCCCGAAAATCGCCACTGGCCACTGGCCGCTGGCAACTGAGAACTGAAGGAAACGCTATGCGTCACAAAGTAGGTGGATGGAAACTCGGCCGGAATACTGCGCATCGCCGGTCGCTGCTGCGCAACCTGGTGACCTCGCTGCTGATGGAGAACCGGATCGAGACCACCATTCCAAAGGCCAAGGCCATGCGGCCGCACGTCGAAAAAATGATTACGCTGGGCAAGCGCGGCGACCTGGCGGCGCGCCGGCAGGCAGCGGCGTACCTGATGACCGACGAAGCGGTGAAGGTGCTGTTCGACAAGGTGGCGCCGCGCTATGGCGACCGCGAGGGCGGCTACCTGCGCATCATCCGCTCGGGTTGGCAGAAGGGCGATGGCGCCGACAAGGCATTCGTCGAGCTGCTGGGCACCGAGAAGGAACTCGACGAGAAGCGCCAGAAGCGTGCCGAAGCCCGCGCCAAGCGCGCCGCTGAGGCTCGCAAGGCGATGGAAGAAGCCGAAGCGCAAGCTAAGGCGCAGTCCGAAGCGGCCGAAGCCGAAGGCGGCGAGAAGACTGAGAAGAAAGAAGAGTAGCTTTGCCGGTCGGGACGGGCGGGGTCGCCCGTCCCCGACCCTTCCCCTGCTTCCCCCCTTTTGAGTTGGCTTCAGAAGAAATTGAAAAGTAAGCAGTGTGTTCTCAACGCAACCGGGGTAGAGACGGGGCTTGCTCCGTCTCAGACGCGGCAAGCCGCGTCTCTACGGACGCCCAGGACTCCGCGATCGGCGGCACTTGTATCGTGACCCGACCGAACTGCCGGACATGTCCCTTCGTGCCCCCCGCGGTAATCTTGTGACCCGCCCGGCTTTCTTCCTACACTCACACATACAGCCATGGAGTTCACCCGGAACCAGCTCTGGATCGCGGTGGGCGCGGGAGTGCTCATCATCGTGGTGTTCCTCGGCTACCTGAACTGGCTGAGCAACCAGCCGCCAGTGCTGGCCAAGTCGCCGGAGCGGGACACCCTGACCAACGTCCCCGAATCCATCAAGCTGAACCCGTTGCGCGATCGCACTTCCGAGAATGTTGCGGTCGTCTTTATTCGCGCCATGCGCGACGGCAACTGCACGCAGGAGCTTGCCGATTGGGAGAAAGACTATCGCAGAAAGTATGCGGCTTCGATCTGCGATTTCGAAGGCAAGCATCCGCTGATCGGGTGGCAGTTGGCGGATTGGGAGGATCGTCCACCGCTTCGCATCCTCTCGTATCGCGGACGGCGGCTGATGACTCCCGGGGAAACGAAGACCTACGACTCGCTGTTCTCCGTCACGCTGGAGAAGACCGCGGGCAAATGGGCGGTGAGCAAGTACGAGGCGCTGTACTGAGGGTGGTTGGTCGTTCGTGGCTGGCTCTCGGTCGCCGGTCCTCGGCACTTCTTTCTCGGTTTTGCGACGCGTTAAATCTCCCTGACCGCCGATCCATCCGTGATGTCGTGATACAACTCTGAGCATGCGAGAGCGCACCCCGCGCAACATCTACGCCTTCGGCTTTACTTCGTTCTTCAACGACACGGCGAGCGAGATGGCGTATTGGGTGCTGCCTGCGTTTCTGGCCTCGATTGGCGCGGGGCCGGCCCAGCTGGGCATCATCGAGGGGATTGCCGAAAGCGTCGCGTCGTTTGCCAAGCTGCTCTCCGGGCAACTGGCGGATCGCATGTCACGCCGCAAGCCGGTCGTCGTTGCCGGGTACTTCGTTGCCAATGCGGTCAAGCCTCTGCTGGCGCTCACCACCCATTGGGGACAGATCCTCGGCATTCGATTTGCCGACCGCTTCTCCAAGGGCATTCGCGGCACGACCCGCGACGTGATGGTGGCCGAGGCAGTGCGGCGGGGACACCGCGGGTCAGCGTATGGGCTGATCCAGGCGATGGATTCGGCGGGCGCGATCGCCGGGCCGGGAATCGCCCTCGCCGTGCTGGCGATGCATTACAGCATGCGCACCGTGTTCTGGCTGGCGGCTGTGCCAGGGGCGTTGTGCATCCTGGTGGCATTTTTCGGAATCACGGAAACGACGCGCGGCGAGGACGGCAGTGGAGATCCGGCGCCGGCCACCAAGCCAATATCCGGCTCTAATCTGCTGGATGCTTCGCAGTCGGAGTCCGCAATCCGCGGATTGGTTCGCCGGTTGCCTACGTCCTTCTATTACGTGCTGGGGGCGGTTACGTTATTTTCGCTGGGGAATTCCAGCGACATGTTTCTGGTATTGCGGGCGCAGAGCGTCGGCATCCCAGTGGTCGAAGCGCCGTTGCTGGGGCTGGTGTTCAACGTGACCTATACGTTGCTGGCATGGCCCGCGGGTCGGGTCAGCGACCGCTGGCCGCGGCGGCGGGTGGCGGCTGCCGGCTACCTCGTGTTTGCCATCGTGTACCTGGTATTTGCGCTGGCACCCTCGCAACTGGCGATCTGGGTGACGATGGCGTGTTATGGATTGTTCTATGCGCTGACCGCGCCGGTACTGAAGGCGCTGGTGGTCGAAACGGTGAGCGAAGATGTGCGCGGGCGGGCCCTGGGCGTTTTTTTCTTCACGACCAGCGTGGCCACGTTGCTGGCGAGCGTGATCACGGGGGAGTTGTGGAAGGTGTACGGAGCGCGGCTGCCGTTTTTCTTGTCGGCGGCGGCGGCGGTGGTGGCGGCAGGGATGCTGCTAGCGCAGGGCGGAGGGAAATCGCAGAGGTTAGCCTGAATGAGGGACGTCGCGGCGCGGGCTCGTTTTTGGGCGGCTTCCCCGTCGTGCGAGTCAGGTGCAGACGGCGCTCGAAGCCACGTTCCGATCCAACCATGGTTTTCATCGATCATTCCCACTCGCGTGATCCGTTGCAGGTTAGGGGGCGTGGGCGGCAATGGTGCCGATGTCGGCAATGTTGTCGCCTTTCTTGAGGGATGGGACCGCGTTGATGTGCAAGATGACACCGGAGACGGGAGCGCGGGCTTCGAGTATGACTTTGCCGAAATAGTCGGTGACCAAGCCGAGCTTCATGCCCTCTTGAACATAGGTGCCGCGCTTCACCAGTGGGTACCAAATGCCGGGGCCGTCGGACAAGACATCGACCACTCGGTCGAGCCAGACGGGATTTTCGATGGGCCGAGGGCTTCCGGAAAGCATCTTGAGAGCGCGCATGGTGCTGAGTGTTCCGTCGACCAGAAGGGTGACGTCATCCGGTTCGACGACACCGGCATAGCCAGCTTCGACGACGATGGAAGGTTTACCGCGAGCCGTAGCGGTGTTGTCGAGGTAGCGAGTGGCGCTCAGATCGGTGGGACGGTCGCGCCATAGGATGATGTGGTCGAGTCCAAAGGCCAGGACCATCTCTTTGGAGATGCGGTCCTGGTTCTCTTTGCCCGTCGGCGCCCAGTACGCGTAAGGGCGAAGGCTCTCGTCGAGATCGCCCCCGTGATAGTCGATAAGATAATCACATCGATCGACGACTTGTCGGGTGATAAGAAAGGATGCACGTTCAGTTTGCGTCCCATCGGCTTTCCCTGGGTAGAAACGGTTCATGCTCTTGTTATCGATGGGGTTCACATGCGGCACCTTTTGTTCGAAGGATGGAATGTTGACGAGGGGAACCAGGATAACGGTGCCGGCGATTTGAGAGGGGTCCAGCAGGTTGATGAGTTTTTCAAGCGCGATGATCGAGGTGTACTCCGTGCCGTGGGCGCCAGACACAAGAGCCAAAACCGGACCACGCTTTTCTCCGTTGATCACGACGACGGGAATATTGGTAGCGGCATCGACCCCAGCGGGAACTTCCAAATAGCCGGTTGATTTTTGGCCCGGAGCCGCGGTCGCAGTGCCGACAGAAAAAGACGAACTCTGGGCCAGGACGCACATTGGGAACAACAGAAAGATCCCGAACGAGGCAAAACCGCGAGCAAAAGACCTAAGCATAGATCCTCCTGGGGGCGGATGAGGATACCTTGGGCGAATGATTTGAGCAATGCACAGATCGGAGCAGAACTCGCGCCGGGACTCGCTGAATTGGCTAAAGCGTCTCGCTCTGGATTTGCTTTAGATGCGGTTTTTGCAGGCTTCTTGGCGATTGCCATCCAGCAGCGCCATCACCTGATCATCCCAAGCGGCTCATGCTCTTAAGTGTCCGGCGACGAGTCAGGAATAGATAGAGACCCAGTTGGGCAGCAACGCCGGCGGCGGTGTCGAGGACGACATCGTGGAAGGTGCCGGTGCGCGAGGGAAGAAAGCTCTGATGCCATTCGTCCAGGGTGGCGACGAAGGCGGTGGAGAGCAATGCCACCCGCGACCAAACCATCGCCCAGCGCGGGTTCTCCGCGAGCGGAATGGTGTAGCGCCAGCCGCGATAGAGCAGGAGGCTCAGGAACCCGTAGCCGAACACGTGCCCGGTTTTGCGCAACGCAAAATTGATGGGGGCAAACTGCTCAAGAGTCATTCCGAAGAAATGATGAAAGAAAGGAAAGAGAATTCGGCTGGTGTGCGCCGCCGAGAGCAAGTCAGTGGATTCGAAAGCGATCACGCACAGCCAGAAGAATGCCGGCAGCCAGGCGCGAATGAAAGTGCCGGGTCGACCTTCCAGGCGCGGGCCTGCGGGCGAAGCGGGCTCGGTGAGCAGACTACGATTCGTGTCGTTCAACGCGACTCAAACCCCGCTCTCATGACCTGATGAACGATCCGGGCCGGGTTACTCCAAGGCATAGTTGGGAGCTTCCCGGGTGATGATGACGTCGTGCACGTGACTCTCGCGCAGTCCTGCGCTGCTGATGCGAACAAACCGCGCTTTCTGCTGGAGTTCGGCAACGGTGGAGCATCCGCAGTAGCCCATGCCCGATTTCAAGCCGCCGACCATCTGGTGGACGATCATGGAAACCGAGCCGCGGTAGGGAACGCGGCCTTCGATTCCTTCCGGAACCAGCTTGGCGAGGCGATTACTTTCGCTGACAAGAACGGGTTGCGCAGTGGAAGCGTCATCGGCGTTCTGGAAGTAGCGTTCGCTGGAGCCTTGCGCCATGGCACCCAGCGATCCCATGCCGCGGTAAGACTTGAAAGTCCGGCCCTGGTACAGGATGAGCTCGCCCGGGCTCTCATCGGTGCCGGCAAACAGCGACCCGATCATGGCGCAACTGGCGCCGGCGGCGACAGCCTTGGTGACGTCGCCGGAGAACTTGATGCCGCCGTCCGCCACGATGGGAATCTGCGCGTCGCGGGTGGCGCGCGAGGCTTCAGCGATGGCGGTGATCTGGGGCACGCCGGCGCCGGTCACGATGCGGGTGGTGCAAATCGAGCCCGGGCCAATGCCGACCTTGATGCCGTCCGCCCCAGCCCGGGCGATTTCGCAAGCGCCATCGAAGGTCGCCACGTTCCCGGCCAGCAGGTCGACTTCGGGAAGCTTCGACTTGATGGTCTTGATAGCCTCCAGCACGAGATTCGAGTGGCCGTGCGCACTGTCGATGGCGACGACGTCCACCTTGGCCCGCGCCAGTTCCTGGGCGCGCTCCAGGAAATCGCCGGTCGCGCCGATGGCCGCCCCGACCCGCAGGCGCCCGTGCGAATCCTTGGCAGCGTTGGGATACTTGAGTTTCTTCTGGATGTCCTTGACCGTGATCAGGCCCTTCAGGATGTACTTGTCGTCGACCACCAGCAGCTTTTCCACGCGATGCTGATGCAGGATGATTTCGGCTTCCTCGAGCGTGGTGCCTACGGGGACGGTGATGAGATTGTCCTTGGTCATCACCTCGCGAATGGGAATGTCGAAGCGGGTCTCAAAGCGCAGGTCGCGGTTGGTGAGGATGCCCACCAGCCGGCCATCGCCCTGGGTGATGGGGACGCCGGAGATCTTGTATTTGCGCATCATCTCCAGCGCGTCGGAGACCTTGGCGTCGGGCGACATGGTGACCGGATCGACGATCATGCCGCTCTCGGAGCGCTTTACCTTGTCGACTTCGTTGGCCTGGTCCTGGATGCTGAGATTGCGATGAATAATGCCGATCCCGCCCTGCTGGGCGAGCGCAATGGCCATGTGGGACTCGGTGACCGTGTCCATGGCGGCGCTGACTATCGGGATGTTGAGCGGGATGTTGCGGGTGAGTTGCGTCTGGGTGCTGGCCTGCGCGGGGATCACATCGGAACGGGCAGGGAGTAGCAACACGTCATCGAAGGTCAGCGCTTCCGGGACAGGGAAATGAATCATATTAGTATTTCGAGCTCCGGGTATCTCTCTATTGTAGGGAGCGGGGGTGGCTGGTGGCAAATGGAAGCGCCAGTCACGCATTGACCGCAATTTCGCCCCCGGAGAACCCGGATTTTGCCCTTCGCGGGGCCGCGTGAGATAGTACTCCGTTCGTTTTTGTCTTGATCCGGAGCCCATCATTCAGGAGCCCAGTCATGATTCGCCTCATTCCGCACGAGGTGAAGTTTTTCGAGTTGTTCGCGGAGCTCTCCGGCAATCTTACTGAGGGAGCGCGGTTGCTGCGCAGCATGCTGGCGAGGCCGGTCGACCTGCGAATGCAGGCCGAGCAGATGCAGGCCATCGAGCATCGCGGCGACAAGGCGACCCACGCGATCATCACCAAGCTCAACCAGACCTTCATTACCCCGTTCGATCGCGAGGATATTCATCGCCTGGCATCGTCGCTCGATGATGTGCTGGATTTCATGAACGCCGCCGCCACGCGGCTGGTGATGTACAAAATCGACCAGCCTCCGCCGGCATCCGCGGAATTGGCCGGGGTGCTGGTCCTGCAGACCGAAGAACTGGCCAAGGGCGTGTCGCTGCTGGAAAAGAACGGCCACGTGCTGCAGCATTGCGATGAAATTAACCGGCTCGAGGATGTGGCGGACCACGTGAGCCGGAAGGCCATCGCCGACCTGTTCGAGAACGAGACGAATCCCATCCAACTGATCAAGCTCAAAGAACTGTACGAGGTGCTCGAGTTCGCGACCGATAAGGCCGAAGATGCGGCCAACGTGCTGGAAGCGATTTTGTTGAAGAGCGCCTGAAACAATCTCTCATGCTGCGGACCCCATTTGCTGGAGGACCCACACTCCGTTGAAGACCGATGTCATCATCGTTCTCATCACCATCCTGATCGCCCTGATCTTTGATTTCCTGAACGGATTTCACGATTCCGCCAACAGCATTGCCACCGTCGTCTCGACGCGCGTGCTCTCCCCCAAGCTGGCGGTGCTATGGGCGGCGGCCTTCAATTTCCTGGCGGCATTTTTCCTCGGCACCGCGGTGGCCAAGACGATCGGCAAAGGCATGATCCGGCTGGAGTACGTGGATCAGTACGTGGTGATGGCCGCCTTGCTCGGCGCCATTGTCTGGGACGTGCTGACCTGGTGGTGGGGGCTGCCCACGTCGTCGTCGCACGCGCTGATTGGCGGCTACGCCGGGGCGGCGATGGTCCACGCGACGCTGCAGAAAGGCCTAGGCGCGGCCTTTTCCGTGATCATTCCGGAAGGCTGGTACCTGACGTTGGTCTTCATCGTGGTGGCGCCGGTCGCAGGGCTGATCCTGGGCATGACATTTATGACCGCGACCTATTGGCTGCTGCGTCGAAAGGCGCCGCAGCAGGTCGATAAATGGTTTCGCAAGCTGCAATTGTTATCGGCTGCCGCCTACAGCCTGGGCCATGGCGGAAACGACGCCCAGAAGACGATGGGAATCATCGCCGGAGCGCTCTACACCGCCGGCTTCATGAGCAAGGCGGACATGCTGGGCAACTGGGGAGTGCTGCATTGGCCCATCATCCTGGCGGCACATGCCGCGATTGCCCTGGGCACCTACCTGGGCGGATGGCGCATTGTGCACACCATGGGGCAGCGCATCACCAAGCTGAAGCCGGTGGGTGGTTTCTGCGCCGAGAGCGCGGGGGCCATCACGCTGTTCGGCACGGCGCTGGCAGGAATTCCCGTGAGCACGACGCACACCATTACGGGCGCGATCGTAGGCGTCGGAGCGGTGCATCGCCTGTCCGCCGTGCGTTGGGGAGTGGCGGGGAGGATCGTGTGGGCTTGGGTGCTGACTATTCCGGCTTCGGCGGTGATGGCGGGAGTGGCGTTCTACGCAATGCACCGCTTCGTCCCCTCCAGCTAAAACCGCGCCGCGGAAAAAGTTGTTCTTGTTTAGCGAAAGCCGGCTTCCATGCCAGGCTGGATCGGCGAATACGGTAAAGTGTGTAGGTCAGCGCGAAAGCCGCTCCCAGCGTGGAATCTGCGCTATTGACAAAAGCACCAACGGGCCATGGAAAATAGCAAGCCATTCCATACAATGAACCGCGAGGAAAGTTTCATGGATGGATTCAAGCCCGAGCGCAAGGAACGGGAAGAAGATCAGCCCGTTGTGCCGCCAGCGCGCAAGCCCTATATCAAGCCAGCCTTTCAAAATGAACGGGTCTTCGAAACCATGGCCCTGCATTGTGGAAAGATCACCACTCATCAGAAGCACTGTAAACCGACGAAGTCCTAAGGAACCGATCCTGGTTACGGGTGTTACACCCCAAGCAATGTTTTTCATCGTCGCGTCGGGGTATGTTTCTTACAATTACGCTTTGCCAGAACCGAGGTTGAAATCCGGTAGTCGATCCTGTTGCGGATCTGAAAGTGTGGATCAAATGAAGTCTCTGCTTCGAATTGTCCAATGCGTTTGCCTGCTGATGGGGCTGGCTCTGGCAACTCCGATCTGGGGGCAAGTGAGGACGGACGCAGGGAGCGCCGCCCCGCAGCACGACGGGTATCCCGTGGACTGGAGTTCCCACTACCTGGTGATGCCGGGAGCGTCGGCGGAGAAAGCGCTGGCAGCCGGAGTCCGCGAGCCGCGCCATGTCTACAACCTGGTGACCCGGCAGGCGGCGATCGAGCGGGGACGGCGTCAGAGGAGATCGAGGCATCCGATCGAGGTGGATTGGGCGGTGTCGCTGGAGAACGGGTTCGTGCCGGCGAACCAATATCCGGCAAGTTTCGGCAGCCTGACCTTGGAAAACTGCAACGGGGACTACTCTTTATTCGCACTCGACGTGACTTCGGGCACGCAGGCGAATGTGGTCGGGATCAACAACCTTTATACGACGGCGACGCCCAAGTGCAACAACGGCGCGCCTTGGGTCGCGTTTGCCTACAACACGGTGACCCAGACCGGCGGACAGATTCTCAATTCGCCCTCGCTTTCGGCGGATGGAACCAAGGCGGTATTCGTAGAGAGCACGACCAGCGGATCATACTTCCACGTCCTGGTGCTGCCGAACCCCATTCCCGCGCCGCCCAGCCACGTGGGGACGGTGCTGAATCCACAGACCCCGACGTCTTGCGCGGCCCCAGTCACTCCCGGCTGCATGACCACGGTGAAGTTTACGACTGCCAACGACACCAACTCCTCGGTGTGGATCGACTACGGAGCCGATATCGCCTACGTGGGCGCCGACAACGGAATGCTGTACAAGATTGCGCCGGTGTTCGGGGGCGGGACGCCGCAGGTGATCTCGGATGCGAACTGGCCGGTGCTGGTTTCAGCCAGCGGGAACACGGTTTTGACTGACCCGATCGTGGATGACACCGCGGGGCGAATTTTCCTTGGCGACGGTTTCGGGTACCTGTATGCGGTAAACCTGGCCGCACCGAAGAAGGTGACCGCGGCGCAGGTGCCGATCGGCTGGATTGGCCACAATGCTGGTACGGGTATCGTTGATCCGCCCCTGGTGGTGACCGATCCGGCGAATCCAGGTACGGATCAGGTATTTTCGTTTACCGGATGCAGTATCGTGCAAGGAATCGGCGGAGCGATTACTCAACTTCCGGCAAATTTCACTTCCAGTTCGGCTGCGACCAACACGAATACCGTTGATTTGGGATCGGGGAGCGGAAACGGCGACTGCACCAGCGGGAACGTCCACGCAGCCATATTTGACAACGAATTCTGGACCAACGGATCGACGTCAGGCCACATGATCGGCTGCGGTTTTGTTTCGGGAACCAACGGAAGTCCACGCATACCCTCGAATCCCAAGATGTACATGTTTCCGTTTGCTAGCGGCGTGATTACCGCCAAGGGCGAGCGCACGTTCACTGTGAACAACACGCGGGGTGACGAGTGCTCGCCGCTGACCGAGTTCTTTGACGGCACCACGGACCGCCTGTTCTTCGGCGTGGGCGGCACGGATGGATTCATCGAGAGCTCAACCATCACGACCACATTGTCGACCCCGAACTGCGGCGGCACGGCGACTTCCAGCTGCGTGAAAGCTCCCGCGGCCTTAGGTGGCACGAGCGGGATTGTGACCGACAACGTGGTGTCGAATGGCGGGACAAACATTTATTTCTCCACGCTGGCGCCCGGTTCAGTAAACGGACAGAACTGCCACGTGACCGGGGGTGCGACGAACCCCTACTGCGCAGTGAAGCTGACGCAGGCGGGACTGCAGTAGGGCACTTGCCCGTAGCCAGTTGTCAATGCGCGAGGGACCCCGTCGGACCACCCCTGCATTGTCATCCTGAGCGAAGTGAGGCGAAAGCCGAACGAAGTCGAAGGACCCCTTGTTTGCATGCGTCACCACGCACTCGTGAGGGAGTCTTCACCACGACAGCCGGCAAATCGATCGCTCGGCCAACGCTAGTGTGACCTGGCGCGCCCCAGAATCGCGCAGGAAATGTGACGGCTTTAGGTTCTTGGCTAATAACCCCGCCGCACTAAAGCTTTGACCGTTGCCCTACCGCCAGCTAACATGCTCGCGTCTATTTGCGGCGGTCCGGAATGATTGGCCAAACGGTTTCGCGTTACCGCATTGTTGAAAAGTTGGGCGGCGGCGGCATGGGAGTGGTGTACAAGGCCGAGGACACCCGGCTGCACCGCTTCGTCGCGCTGAAGTTCCTGCCCGACGATGTGGCCAAGGATCCGCAGGCGCTGGCGCGCTTCCAACGCGAGGCCCAAGCCACCTCGGCTCTGAATCACCCGAACATCTGCACCATTTATGACATCGGCGAGGAGGGCGGCCAGGCCTTCATCGCGATGGAATTTCTCGACGGGGTCACGCTCAAGCACCGCATCGCGGGGCAGCCGCTGGATCTCGAAACCCTGCTCTCGCTGGGAATCGAGATTGCCGATGCTCTCGATGCGGCCCACGCGCAGGGCATCATTCATCGCGACATCAAGCCCGCCAATATCTTCGTCACCAAGCGCGGGCACGCCAAGATCCTGGATTTCGGCTTGGCAAAAGTGGCGAACGCCGAGCCCTCCGCGCATGATGCCACCCAGACCGGGGACGTCGAGCCGCATCTGACCAGCCCGGGAACGGCGGTAGGCACCGTCGCCTACATGTCGCCCGAGCAGGCCAAGGGGAAACCGCTGGATGCGCGGACGGATCTGTTCTCCTTCGGAGCTGTCCTGTACGAGATGGCCACGGGGCGGTTGCCGTTCGCCGGCGACACCTCGGCAGTCATCTTCGATGGCATTCTGAATCACGATCCGACGCCGGTGCTGGCTATCAATCCCGGCCTGCCTTCGAAATTAGAAGAGGTCGTACGCACCGCGCTCGAGAAGGATCGCGACCTGCGCTACCAGAGCGCCGCCGAGATGCGGGCCGAGTTGAAGCGCCTGAAGCGGGACACCAGTTCGGCCAAGGTGCGATCCGGTGGAATTGCGGAGCCCGCCGCGGCGCCTGCCGACCAATCCCGAACGCACACCAGCTCCTCCCAGATTCCGATAGCAGCTCCCGAGGCAAAAGACACGCGGGTTCGAAAGCTCGGGATGGTCGGGGCGGGTCTTGCGCTGCTGGTGTTGGTGGGATTTGGCATTTATCAATGGACGACTCGCAGCAAGGGCGCGACCTTCAACCTGCAAAAAATGCAGTTCACCCGCCTCACCGGGAATGGGAAAGCCGCCGATCTGGCGATTTCGCCCGACGGCCGCTACGTGGGCTGGGTGGTTCGCGACGGCGAGAAAACCAGCCTCTGGGTACGCCAGGTCGCCACCGGGAGCGAAGTCCAGGTGCTGCCGCCCGACGATCTACCCTTCAATGGCCTGCGCTTCTCGCCCGACGGCAACTATCTGTACTTCACCCGCACCGACAAGGCGACCTTCAATTTTTCCTACTTGTACAAGATGGCCTCGCTGGGCGGAACTGCCACCCAGATTGTCCGCGATGTCGATACCGCCGCCAGTTTTTCGCCGGACGGGAAGCAGATCACCTATGTGCGCGGAGTGCCGGATGAAGGCGTGTGGAACGTGTTCATCGCGGCCGCCGACGGCAGCGGCGAGCGCAAGCTGGCCAGTGTGCGTTCCATCATTGGCAACGGCTATATAGGAGCGCCGGCGTGGTCGCCCGACGCAAGGTCAATTGCCCTCACTTATTGGGAGGTCGAGAACGGGCAACGTCCGGTGCTGGGGATTATTTCCGTGGCGGATGGATCTTTGAAGAAGCTTTATGTGCCGGCGCCGGGATCGAGTCTGGGCTCGCCCGTCTGGTTGCCGGACGGGAGTGGGCTCTTGGTTACGGTGGTCGATGCGGTTCCCGGTTCGCGGGGGCAGATCTGGTATGTGAGCTATCCCAGTGGCGACGCGCACCGGTTTACCAACGATACGACCGACTATTCCCCATGCTGCCTGGATATTACTCGCGATGGCAAGACCGTTGCGGTGATGCAGGACAGTCCGACGGCCGATTTGTGGGTGGCGCAGGCCGGAGCGCTGGACGATGCGAAGCAAGTGAGTTCCGGCGAGCCGCATTCCGCGGTCAACTGGACCGCAACCGGAGAGCTTCTTGCCGCCGGCGCCGATGGGCGAATCGCGGTTCTTCCCAGCGGTGGAGGCAGCCCTCGAATCTTGACTCTGCGCGAGGTTCCCCAGACTCTGCCCACGGCCTGCGGCGATGGCCGGTATCTGGTGTATAGCGCGCGACAAGGAACTCACACCGATCTCTGGCGGGTGGATGCCGCCGATGGTGGAAATCCAACCCAGCTGACCCACCTGGGCATGGTCGGCTCCGGTGCGCGAATGCGGATTGCCTGTTCCCCAGATGGCAAATGGGCAGCCTTCATGGTGGACACTCCCGGCCAGATTGCGAGTGCATGGAGAGTGCCTCTCGACGGCGGCCCGGCCAGGAAACTGGTCGATAACATCGACCGCCCTCGGTTAGCGATTTCTCCCGATGGCAAAATGGTCGCGGTTCACCTCTGGGGGAAGACGGCGACGAGTCCGTCGGTATTGGCCGCGATCCCTGCCGAAGGCGGCGAACCCGTTTATCACTTCGACGCGCCAGCCGGAATGTTTTTCCTCTCGTGGTCGCCCGATAGCAAGGCGTTTCAGTACATTCTGATGCGGGAGGGGGTGGCGAACCTGTGGGAGCAACCCCTCAGCGGCGGCCCGCCGAAGCAGTTGACCCACTTCAAGTCCGATCAGATCCTGGATTTTGCCTGGTCTCTCGATGGGAAGCAGGTCGTGTTCTCGAGAGGCAATCTGAACAGCAATGTCGTGCTGATTTCGAATTTCGATTAGTAACTTCTTCCCCGTCCTTTTCGCCGTCCCGTTCATCGAATTTACTAAGGCGCGGCGCGGTCGCCAGATGCCAATTTAGAGAGCGCGAAACGCGGACGGTAAGGGCTCCGGCCCGCTTTTCCGGGCGCCTCGGCCGTGCCCCGCGGCGGTTTGTCTTTTCCACCTAACGGGCGTATATTCAAGTCTTGGAAACTGTTGTGTAGTACCAGCATTTGGCGAAGCACACCAGTGGGCGCAAGCCCACTTTTTAGTTTGGGGCTACGAGCGTCCCGCGTGCTAACCCATAAACAGCTGAATTTATGGGACTTGTTGAAGATCGGGTGCGCCAAATCGCCGAGCGGGTAGCGGCTTCCAGCGGATTCGAAGTGGTTGAAGTCGAGCTTCGGGGCGGCGGGAAAAGCCGGATGCTGCGGGTGTTTCTGGACAAGCCCGCAGGCATCACGCATGAAGATTGTGCGAATTTCAGCCGCGAGCTTGGGACGATCCTCGACGTCGAGGAGGTCGTGCCCGGCGCGTCGTATGTGCTGGAAGTTTCATCGCCCGGACTGGATCGAAAGCTGAGCCGGGCGAAAGATTTTGAGCGGTTCGTGGGAAGCCTGGTAAAGGTGACGACTCGCGAGCCCGTACTCGACAACCGGCACTTTGAAGGCCGGCTGGAGAGTTTCACCGAGGGCCGGTTGACGCTGGATGTGAGCGGGGTGCGAAAGAAAAAGCGGCCCGCAGGCGACGTGGAAAAGATCGAGATCGACCTGGCGAACGTGGAAAAGGCGAATTTAGTGCCGGAGATATAGGGAAAGTTTCAAGGTTTCAAAGGTTCAAGGTTTCAAAGAATGTGCATCGATGAGTACGGAAACCTTGAAACCTTGAAGCATTGAACAATGCCGTGACACGGTTCTAAACGGAATCATTTATGCCGAGCGAGCTTTACAACACCATCGACGCACTGAGCCGCGAAAAAGGTATCGATCCGCAGATTGTGATCAGTGCGGTCGAGGACGCGATCGTTGTCGCGACCAGGAAGTATTACAAGACGCAGGAAAACCTGCGCGCGCAGCTCGATAAAGATTCGGGCAAGATCCGGGCGTTCGCCGTAAAGGCGGTGGTGGAGACGCCGGAGCAGGTGGAAGATCCGGTCTTGCAGATCACGGTCGAGGACGCGCGCAAGATCGATCCCAACGCCGAGGTGGGCGGCGAGCTCCACATTCCGAAGGTGACCGAAGGGATCCTGGGACGCATCGCGGCGCAGCTCGCCAAGCAGGTGATCTTCCAGAAGGTGCGCGAGGCCGAGCGCGACACGGTTTACAACGAGTACATCAGCCGGGTCGCCGAGATTGTGAATGCCACGGTAAAGCGCGTTGAAGGTCCGGATGTGATCTTCGATATCGGCAAGGCGGAAGCGCGCATGCCGCGCAAGGAGCAGTCGCGGCTGGAGTCCTTCGCCATGGGCGAGCGGGTTCGTGTAGTCATTTCGCGGGTAGAAAAGGCATCCAAGGGACCGCAAGTCGTGGTGTCACGAGCGGCGCCCGAGTTGGTGCAGCACCTGTTCCAGACCGAAGTGCCCGAGATCTATGACGGGACAGTGGTGATCCGAGCCATTGCGCGCGAAGCCGGCGAGCGCACCAAGATCGCGGTCATGTCGAAAGACAAGGACGTGGACGCGGTGGGCGCGTGCGTGGGCATGAAGGGGATGCGCGTGCAGTCGATCATCCGCGAGTTGCGCGGAGAGAAGATTGACATCATCGAGTACCACGAGGACCCGGTGACCTTCGCCGAGAAGGCCCTGCAACCGGCCAAGGTCAGCCGCGTGTCGGTCACCGACAGTGCCGACAAGCACCTGGAGGTTGTGGTCGACGACAGCCAGCTTTCGCTGGCCATCGGGAAGAAGGGACAGAACGTCCGCCTGGCCGCGAAGCTGCTCGGCTGGAAAATCGACATCAAGAGCGAGGAAGAGAAGCGGCAGGAAGTGGAGCAGCAGATGTCGCAGCTGGTCCAGCAGACCGCTACCCCTCTGGAGAGCGTGCCCGGCCTGGGTGAAGGGCTGGTAGAGAAGCTGAGTGCCGCCGGGATTACCACGGTCGAAGCGCTGGCCGATATGACGCCGGAGCAGTTGGAGGCCATCGAAGGCATTGGCCCCAAGACGGTGGAAAAAATCAGCTTGGCGGTCAATAATTACTTTTCCAGCCTTGACGCCGGCGAAGCGGCTCCTGCGGTCGAGGGCGAAGCCGCTCCTGCAGTCGAGGGCGAAGCCGTGCCGGAAGATGCGCCCGCGCAGGAAGCGGTTTCCGAGAGTCCGGCTGCAAGCGAAAGTCAGGAAGCGGCACCGGCAGGCGAAGAGGCGGAGCCCGGCTCCGAGCCGACCGCCGGAGCTGAGTCCGAGCAAGGGGAGCCGACCGATTCGGCTGAGCCAAAATGATGAAGGGGATCTTCCGGACCGGCCGCTCCGGCGGCTGGCCGGTGAAGCAACGCGCACTCGGTGAGGTTGCAATGAAGACTTAACGAGCGGTGGCGGAGCAGGAAAGGGCGGATGAGCAAGATTCGAATCAACGATCTGGCCAGGGAGCTGGAAGTCAAGAGCAAGGCGATTCTCGACGTGTTGCCGGAAGTGGGCGTCACCGAGAAGAAGACGCATTCCAGTTCGTTAGAGGACTTCGAGGCCGAGAAGGTACGAGCGCATTTCAAGAGTGCGTCCGAGGCAGGCTCAACGAGCAGGGGCGCGCGCGCGGGCCGGGAGAGCGACGAGATCAAGATGAAGATTGATCTCTCCCATATTTCCAAGCCCGGAGACGTACTGAAGCTTATCCAGCAGAAGCAACAAGCGGCCGCCGCGCCGCCGCCTGCCGCTCCGCGTCCCACCGCCGTGCCGCCGCGTCCGGCGCCGCCGGCCGAGGCCAAGCCCGCCGCGGCGACCCCGGTCGCTCCATCGGCGCCGGCACCGCCGCCCGCCCCGGCAAAGCCTGCGGAACCTGAAGCGCCCGCGCCGGCTCCTCGATTCATCACGCCGCAAACGGTGCGGCCGCCGGCTCCGATTATTCGGCCACCGGCTCCACCGGCGGCCTCGACCCCGCCCACCCCGCCCAGTACACCCACTGCGCCGGCAGCCCCTCCACCGGCAGCCACGCCGTCAGCGCCCCCGCGCGCGGTGGTTGCGCCGCCGGCAGCGGTACGGCCGAGTGCGCCTGCGGCTCCTCCGGCGCCGCCCGCGAGCGCGACACCGCCAGCCCCTGCGCCGCCCGCTGCGTCTGCTCCCCCGCGACCCGCCACGCCGGCGCCGCGTATGATTGTTCCGCAGACCGGGCCGCGCCCGGTATACAAGGCGCCGCCGCCGAAGCCGGTCGCCCCCGCCGCCAATACGGGTGCGCCGCGCCCTGCTCCGGGACGCCCCGTGCCCGGTCAGCCAATCTTTCAGCGTCCGCGTCCGCAGGCTCCAGGCTCGCGGCCCCCGCTACGTCCGGGAGAGCGACGTCCCATGCATCCCACGCGCTCTTCGCCCAGCGGTGCGCGTCCCCTCGGAGTTGGACCGGGTGCGGGCGCCATTCCGCCGCCGGGAACCACCCGGCCGGGCAGCCGGCCCGGTGGGCCGGCACGCCGGCCTGGCCAGCGCTACGTTCCGCGAGGCGTGAAGGAAGGCCCGATGAAGGGCTACATTCCACCCTCCCGGCCCTCGCTGCCGAGTGAGCCGCTGCCCATTACGCGCAGCATCACCATCACGGAAGGCATCAGCGTCAAGGACCTGGCGGAGAAGCTGGGAATCCGCGCCAAGGATCTGATTGCGCGCTTGCTGGCGCGCGGCGTGTTCGCCACCATCAACCAGACGCTCGATGCCGAACTGGGGACCGAGATGGCGCGCTTCTTCGGAGCCGACACCAACGTCATCAGCTTCGAAGAGCAGGCGCAACAGGAAATTGCCGGAGCGACCGAGACCAGCGAAGAAGGAACCGCCGAAGCTCAGCCCCGGCCCCCGGTGGTCACCATCATGGGCCACGTCGACCACGGCAAGACCACCCTGCTCGATGCTATTCGCTCGACTAACGTCGCCGAGGGCGAAGCCGGAGGCATCACGCAGCATATCGGCGCCTACAAGGTGCAGATTCTGGATAAGGACTCGCCGGCCTACGGCCGCGAGATCGTGTTCCTGGATACGCCGGGTCACGAAGCGTTCACCCGCATGCGCGCACGCGGCGCAAAGTCTACCGACATCGTGGTGCTGGTGGTGGCCGCCGATGACGGCGTGATGCCGCAGACGCTGGAAGCCATCGACCACGCGCACGCGGCCGAAGTGCCCATCATCGTGGCCGTAAACAAGATCGACAAGCCCGAGGCCTTGCCGGATCGCGTGAAGAAACAGCTCGCCGATCGCGGCTTAATGCCGGAAGACTGGGGCGGCACCACCGTGTTCGTCGACGTCTCGGCCAAGCAGAAGACGAACCTGAACCTGCTGATGGAAATGATCTGCCTGGTCGCCGACCTGCAGGAACTGCGAGCCACCGCGGAGCGGCCGGCCAGCGGCGTGGTACTGGAAGCCAAGCTCGACCGCGGGCGCGGTCCAGTGGCCACCGTGCTGGTCCAGAACGGAACGCTGCATACCAGTGACAACTTCGTGGTCGGCAACGTGTACGGCAAAGTGCGCGCCATGTTCGACGATCGCGGCGCGCAGCTGGAAGAAGCCGGCCCCTCGACGCCGGTCGAAATCCTCGGCATGGAAGGGCTGCCGCAGGCAGGCGACCAGTTCATCGTGGTCGCCGACCGCGAGAAGGCGCGCGGCATCTCCGATTACCGCGAGCAGAAGGCGCGCGAGGCGGCCTTGGCCAAGAGCTCGCGCGTTTCGCTCGAAGGCCTGGCCGAGCAGATGAAGACCGGCACCAAGGAACTGAACATCATCCTGAAGGGCGACGTGCAGGGCTCGGTGGAAGTGCTCACCGATCTGCTGAACAAGCTCTCGAACGAGAAGGTGCGCCTCAAGCTGCTCCGTTCGGGCGTGGGCGCGATCACCGAGAGCGACGTGCTGCTGGCGTCGGCCTCGAATGCCATCATCATCGGCTTCAACGTGCGTCCGGAACGCAAGGCGCAGGAACTGGCCGAGCAGGACAAGGTCGACATCCGGTTGCACTCGATCATTTACGAGTTGCAGGACGAGATCAAGCGCGCCATGAGCGGCTTGCTCGAGCCCACCATCAAGGAAACCTACCAGGGCCGCGCCGATGTCCGGAACATCTTCCGCATTCCGAAGGTGGGTACGGTGGCAGGCTGCCAGGTGACCGACGGCCTGATCAAGCGCGACGCGGAAGTGCGGCTGCTGCGCGACAATGTCGTGGTCTTCAAGGGCAAAGTCGGATCGCTTCGGCGCTTCAAGGACGACGCGGCCGAGGTGCGCAACGGCATGGAGTGCGGCATCACCATCGCCAACTACGGCGACATCAAGGTCGGCGACGTGATCGAAGCATTCGTCACCGAGCGCATCGCGGCAGAAGTGATCGCGTAGGAGCGGTCGGTAGTCCTTAGTCGTTGGTCGTTAGCTGATTCGGTGGCCGACGGCGGGTATCGCCAAACGTGGAATCTTGGCAATTGCCTGCACCCGCCGTTGGGGCTGCATCGAGCTAGCCAACGACCAACGACGAACGACCAGCGACCGCATGATCGCCTTCCTCACCCTCGAACTGAGCATCGAAGCGGCTCAGTCTCTGAAAGACAGACGACAGGTGGTGCGCAGCCTGAAGGACCGTCTGCGGGCGAGCTTCAACGTGGCGGTCGCCGAGCTGGGCGATGCGCATTTGTGGAACCGCGCCACCATTGGGGTGGTTAGCGTTTCGGATTCGAAGGACTACTTGGACGGGTTGATGAAGAACGTCGAGCGCCAGGCGACTCGGCTGGCCAATAATGGCGGAGCAGACATTCTGGATTCCTTCGTAGAATTTCTTTGAAGTCACACCGGCCTGTGGCGGATCCCCTCGCCGAGTGCCGGACTTTTTGATATTCTCATCCGTTTTACTCCGGAGTGGTTGAAATGGAACGGCGCGGTCAGAAGTATCACCGCGAGCGGCTGGAAGAGGCGCTCCGGGAAGAGATTGCCACCATCGTAGAAGGGGAACTCACCGATCCGCGGATTGGCTTGGTGACCGTGAGTGAAGTCCGCCTGGCGGCGGATTCGCGCTCGGCGCACGTGTCGGTCGCGGTGACCGGAGACGCAGCCCAGGTTGCCGAAAGCCTGGCAGGGCTGAAGGCGGCGGTCGGCTACATTCGCGGCGAACTTACGGAGCGGCTGCAACTGCGGCGCGCTCCAGAACTGTTTTTTGTACTGGACCGGTCGGAAGAAGCGGAGGCGCGGATCGAAGAACTGCTGGGCCGAACCAGGAAGAAGCGGCAGTCGAAGCGAGCATAAGGCATGCTGAGGGAAGTACTGGCGAATATCGAGAAGCGCAGCCGGTTTGTGCTGACCTCGCACGCTCGTCCTGATGGAGACGCGATCGGCTCGGCCCTGGCCTGCGGCCAGATCCTGCGCGCCATGGGCAAAGAGGCCGAGGTCGTCCTGCACGACCCGGTGCCCCGCATCTATCAGCCGCTGCCTTTTGCCGATCGAGTGCGCCTGACGGATCGGGTGAATGGCAACTACGAAGCGGCCATCCTGCTGGAGTGCGACAGCATCCAGCGCACGCGGCTCCAGGGGCTGGAGAATCAGTTCCTCATCAGCATTGACCATCACCTCAGCGGCCGGACGTTCGCGCATGTGAACTGGATCGATCCCGACGCCACGGCAACCGCCGAGATGGTGCATCGGCTCGCCCGCGAAGCCGGAGTCAAAATCACCGCCGAGATCGCGACCTGCCTCTACACCGCATTGATGACCGACACCGGGTCCTTCATGTTCAAGGGGACGAACGAACAGACGTTTGCCCTGGCGCGCGAACTGGTGCTGGCCGGGGCGGATCCAGTGGTTTGTGCCCGGAATATCTATTTCGCGCATTCCACCGCAAAGATGCGCCTGCTGGGCGCGGCGTTGTCGAATCTCCATCGCGAAGGGCCACTGGCGTGGATCTGGGTGACCCGCGAGCAGATGGAACGGGCGAACGCGAAAGAAGAAGATTGCGAAGGCATCGTCAACTACGCGCTTTCCATCCAGGATGTCGAGATTGCAGCCTTCTTCCGCGAGATGCCCAACGGCGGGTACCGGGTCAGCCTGCGCAGCAAGGGGCAGCTGAATGTAGCCGCGATTGCCGAGCGGTTTGGCGGGGGAGGGCACCAATGCGCCAGCGGCTTCTCGGTGGACGCGCCGCTGGCCATGGTCGTGTCCCGCGTCATCGAGCAGGTGCGCGCCGGATACCCGATAGAATAGTCCTCCATGGACGCTGCAACGCTGCGGCAGGTGGTCTCGTTTGTGGGAGCGATGCTGATTCTGGTGGCGTACGCGGGACACCAGATGGGTTGGATGAATCCTCGCGGAGCCGCCTACAATCTGCTGAATGCGGTCGGCTCCTGCATTCTGGCCTACATTGCTTTCCATCCTTTTCAAATCGGGTTTGTCATTCTGGAAGTGACGTGGACCGTGATCAGCGTTTACGCTTGGATGCGGCCCTGGCGGCAGCGATCGTGACTGCCCACTTCTCCCCACAATCCGCGCCGCGAGCCCGCCGGTGAATCCTCGAATCCGCACCGAATGGCTGTTGTTGATCGGGCTGTGCCTGTTCCTGTTCTTTTACGGATTAGGACGCTTTGGTCTGGTTGGCGCCGATGAGCCGCGCTACGCGCAGGTCGCGCGCGAAATGCTGGCCAATCACGACTGGGTGACCCCGCGACTGGGTGGGCACGCCTGGCTGGAAAAGCCGCCCCTGTATTACTGGCAAGCGATGATCGCCTTCGCACTGTTCGGCGTGAGCGACTGGGCCGCACGATTACCGGCGGCAGTCGATGCGTCGCTGATTGTCGTAGGCGTGCTTTTGTTCCTGCGCAGGCTGCGGCCGGGATTCCATTTCGATGGCGCGTTCATGGTCGCATCAGCCGCAGGCGTGGTCGGGTTCGCGCATGCCGCCGCCACCGACATGCCGCTGGCCGCAATGTTCACCCTGGCCATGCTCGCCTGGTATGCATGGTGGGAAACGCACAACCGGTGGCTGCTGGCGGCGTTTTATGCGTTTCTCGCGCTGGGAACACTGGCCAAGGGCCCGGTCGCGCCATTTCTGGCGGCGCTCATCGTGATCCTGTTTGCCATCGCAGCCCACGATGGCCGGATCGTGCTGAAGACGCTGTGGCCTCCGGGACTGTTGGCGTTTTTCGTCGTGGCCTTGCCCTGGTACGTGATGGTGCAAGTGCGGAATCCGGAGTTCTTCCGGGTTTTCATTCTGGAGCACAATCTGGCGCGCTTTGGAACCAACCTGTACCGGCATCAGCAACCGTTCTGGTTCTTCGTGCCGGTGGCGCTGCTGGCCTTGATCCCGTGGACGGTGTTTGTGGCCGCGGCGGCGTATGAAATTGCGCGCGCATGGTGGGCGGAGCGGAAGGCGCTGTTCGCCTCCGGCGACGCGTTCAATTTCTTTCTGCTGCTGTGGCTGATCGTACCCGTGATCTTCTTTTCGCTCTCGCAATCCAAGTTGCCGGGATACATTTTGCCGGCGATCCCGGCCGGTCCGATGCTGGTGGCGGAGTATGTGCGGCGCCACGCGTCCGCAGAAGAGCGCCCCGGCAAGTGGCTGGTGGGCGCGCATGCGCTGGTCGCAGTGAGCCCGATTGTGCCGGCGCTGCTGATCCAACATTTGCTGATACTGCATCGCCTGACGGTAGGGAAGGCTTTGATCGGGGCTTCCGTCTTTGCGCTGGTGCTGGCCGGTTTGCTGATCATGATGCTGAATGGAAAGCCGGGCCTGCGCCTGCTGCGCTCCGCGACCTTGATCCCGGTGCTGCTGTCGGTGGCGCTGCTGATGAAGCTGGGAGCGCCGGCGCTGGATGCGACCGCATCGGCGCGGCCTGTGGCCGAGGAGTTGCGACGGCTCGACCCGCGTCCGCTGCCGGTGGCGGTGTTTGCGCTGCACCGCGAAACTGAGTATGGGTTGGCGTTTTACCGCAACCAGGTCATCCATAACTACGAAGGCGTGCCGCTCTGGGATGAGCACCTGCTGATTGCGCCTGAGGGAACGCAAATCTTGTTGGGAAAATTGCTGGGGGATCGGCACGTGGAGTTCCTGGGAAGTTATCCGCCGCAAAGGCTCGACTTTTACCGGGTAGCGGAGGAGGGGAAGTAGCTAACAGCCTTCAGCTCTCAGCTTTCAGCTTTCAGCTCTCAGCTTTCCAGCTCTCAGCCCTCAGCCTTCAGCCCCAGCTCTCAGCCCCCACTTTCCCGCCGCACTGACAGCTGATAGCTGACAGCTGACAGCTGACAGCTATCAGTACCTGCCTCGTCAACGCGCTCCACCGCCAGCCCGTTTGCCTCGGCTACACTCGAAGCTCTAGACTGCAAGTTCATGCCTCTCGTTCCGGCGCCGCTGGCCGGAACGCCGCCGGAGCCCCGTGGAGATCCTCGACCTCAGGCACTTCTCGTCCGCCGACCTGCGTCCCCTGCTGGATGACGAGACCCACGTGTGGTCGAAGCTGCTCTCCTGGGACTACAGCAGTTCCTCCGACATGATCCTGCGCTATGTGGATGCCAAAATCCTGCCGGGGTATGCGGCCATCGAGCGCGGACGCATTTTCGGATACGCCTTCTTCGTGTACGAGGGCAGCAAGGGCGTCATCGGAGACCTGTTTGTCGCTAATGGGAACCGCCTTCCCGATACGCACGAGGTCGAAGCGCGTCTATTGCGCCACGTAATTGAAACCTTGCAGCAATCGCCGGGAATTCACCGGGTCGAAGCCCAGTTGCTGGTGCACGAAGCCGGACTGCTGGCGCAGCCCTTCGTGGAGCAAGGGTTCCGGCGGCATCCACGCCTGTTCATGGTGCAGTCGCTGGCGGGAACGCTGCGGCCGGCACCCTCGATTTTTCCCGACTTCGAATTGCGCCGCTGGTCCGACAACGACTACCAGGCCGCCGCCGCGGTCATCACCGCCGCGTATCGCGGGCACGTCGACTCCCAGATCAACGATCAGTACCGCACGCTCAGCGGGTCGCTGCGCTTCCTGAACAACATCGTGCGCTTTCCCGGCTGCGGCGTGTTCGACGCCGAGTCTTCATTCGTCGTAACCCACAAGCCGTCGAAGCAGCTTGCGGGACTGATCCTGTGTTCGCGGGTGCGCCACGACGTCGGCCACGTAACCCAGGTGTGCGTGCTGCCGGAATATCGCTCGCGCGGAATGGGTGAAGCTTTGCTCGCCTCCACCGCCGGCCTGCTGAAGAAGAAAGGCTTCACCATGCTGTCGCTGACCGTGACCGAAGCGAATGCCCGAGCCGTCGATCTCTACCAGCGCCTCGGATTCGAGACCAAGCGAGTCTTTGATGCGTTTGTGTGGGAGGAATAGCGGGGAGCAGAACTAGTTGTCAGCTCTCAGCCGTCAGCTTTCAGCCCGAGCTCCGTGGCGCACACTGGCTGCATTAGAGCGGGCGGTTTCGTTTGTCCCGTGTAGGCGCACGCGCCCGCGCCTGCGCAGCCGGGCGCGAGCCCGGCAAAACCTGACAGCTGACATCTGACAGCCGACAGCGTGAAAATCCTCTCCCCGTTCTGGAACGAAGCCGTAACTAACTGATAGCTGACAGCTGACGGCTGAAAGCTGACGGCTGATAGCTGGCCCGCCCGTAGCTCGCAGCCCGCAGCCCGCAGCCCGCAGCCCGCAGCTATCTCCGTATCAGCCACATCGCCCACCCCGCCACGATCACGCCTCCCACAAACATGGCAAAGCAATACAGCCCGTAGCGCACCATCTCGCGCGGGGTGTTGCGCTGGGTGATGCCAAATACGATGCTGGCGAAAATCGCGAAGACCACCGCCGCGCTGAAGTGGGTGAGCGTGATGGTCATGGCTTCTTTCCGATGGCGATGTGGTAGGCGTCGGCGACCGCGATGAAGTTCAGTAATCCGGCGACGATCAAATACTTGGTGCCGTAGTCGGCGGTAGCGTGCGCGATGGCGCCCACGCCCCAGTCATTGGCCCGGCTCAGAATGTAGAGGCCGCCCGCGCCCAGGTTACCCACAAAGCCCAGCATGTCGAGGATATCGCCGCCATTGGGCTTGTAGATGTGTCCCTGCATGGCCAGGCCAAGCAGAAACATAATCACGATCGAACCCATGAGCAACGCGCCCCGGCCCCAGCGCTTCTGAATCAGGTGCCCGGCGCCGGGAATCAGCCACGCGATCGCGGGCGCAACCACCGACATGGTGGTCACCGGCGCAACTTCCGGCTTGGTGTCGGCGGCTTTCGTCTTATCTGCAGTCGGGTTTGCCATTCAGATAATCACGATCTCTTGTTGAATTTTGCCCGTCACTTCCGCGGACTTGGGGCGCACCAGCACGTTCACCTCGCTGCGCACGCCGAACTCGGGCAGGTAAATGCCGGGCTCGATCGAGAAGCAGGAGTTGGGCAGGATCTGGCGCTCATCGTGGATTTCCAGGTCGTCCATGTTGGCGCCGTTGGAATGCACATCGGTTCCGATGGAGTGGCCGGTGCGGTGAATGAAGTACTGCCCGTAGCCTTTATCTTTGATATGGCCGCGGGTGGCGCGGTCCACTTCCCAGCCGGCAATCGGCTTGCCCGCCGCGATCGCGGTCTGCACCTTCTTGACCCCGGCATCGCGCGCGTCGCGCACTATCTCAAAAATCTGGCGCTGCTTGTCCGAGGGCCCCTTGCCCACGAAGCCGGTCCAGGTGATGTCGTAATAAACCGCGCCGGGTGTATTTTTCTTTCCCCAGACATCGAGCAGGACAAAATCGCCTTCGCGGATGGGAGTGGGCCGGTCGGCGCGCGGCTCGTAGTGCGGGTTGCCGCTGTTGGCATTCGCGGCCACCACCGGCGGGTCGTCAGTGACAATGTTCTCGCGCGCGAAGGCCTCCATGAACCACTGCTGGATGGCGTGCTCGGTAGTGCCCCCGTTGCGCGCCCGGCGTCCGATTTCCTGGAACGCCGCCGCAGTGATACGGTCGATCGCATCGCGGGCGGCGAAGTGCGTCTGGATCTGCTCGTCCGTCCACGTGGCTTCGAACTGCGCAATCAGGTCGGCGGAGCTGACCACGTTCTTGCCCAGGCCGCGAATGATATCGACCGTGCCCGCATCCACCAGCGAAATCGTAAACACCAGGTTGTTGGGCGAGTACTGCATCGCGATATCGCGATGCGGGGCCAGCATCGCCTTGATGCTCTCGAACAACTCCTGCCAGCCCGCGTATTGCCGCTTGGCGCCGGGCAGGGAATCGAGGTGGCCGGATTCGATCTTGTGCACGAGCTTGACCGGTTCACCCTCCGCCGGGATCAGGTAGAACCAGCGGCGGGTCACCATCAGCGACTGCGGCACGCCCAGCACGCGGTACGCGATCGGGTCGCGATGATGGTGGTCATAGAACAGCCAGGCGTCGATGTTGCGCTCGCGCAGGGCAGCCTGAATGGCAGGAAGGTTCATGGGCAAGAGATTATTGTAAACAACGCGCTGGATTTGCGCGAATGGGTGGGCAGGGCGCCGCTTCAGTGTGCTCGCGCGAGGCGCCACCAGCGCCGCATCGCGACCAGCGCCCAGACGGCCTCCACCAGGCCAAAAGGCCATGCTCCCTGCAGGAAGCCGTAGACCGAGCCGAGTGCGCAAGCCCCGGCGAAGGCGAGCACGAACCACGGGCTGCGGTCTTCCAGCGCGTAGCAGACCAGCATCGCGCTGACGGCGAACAGGCCGAACAGGGACAGCCGGCTCATCGGGCCAGTATCCGTTTACGCGTGGCGGGCGGAAGCGTCTCGCATGCGGTGCGCAGCACGAGCCGCGGAGCATGGCCGCGAATTTTCATCAGGTAGGGAATCGTACGCTTCGGATCGGCTTTGGCAGTCTCCCGCAGCAGCCAGCCTAAACCTTTTTGGACCATGTCGTTTTCATCTTCCAGGAGTGAGTTGGCGAGACGAAGAATTTCCGGGAAGAACAGCTTCTGCCTCGTGCCTTGAATGAACGCAACACACGCCGCCCGGCGATGCCAGCGGTTGGCGGACTTTGCCCACGAGAACGCGCGTTTCGTGCGGCTGGGCTGGGCCATGAGCATGGGCCCCAGCAGGGAGTGTGCCAGCGCATCGTGATCGGCCCAACTGGAGATGCGTGCGATCCAGCACTCAAAGAGTCGAAACTCGGAATCGGCACATTGCGCGACCAATTTTTCGAGCAGCAGGACGGCGAAAACTTTTTCTTCCAGGACGCCCCCGCGAAACAGACGGTCCGCCACCTGCACCAGGAACGGCAGCCCGCGCTCCTTCACTATCGCCCGGCGAAAGCGCGTTGCGACCTTCCGCAGTTCGCCGGTATACCAGCCGCGGGACTGAATCTCTTCTTTGAAGAAATGCTGGACACCTTCAGCGTGGGGAGCAGAACCGCCGTCCTTGAGCACGCGGCGAATGTGCTCGGCAATATAGGCAGGAGTAATTTTGCGGGAGGGCATGAATTTTCGGCGAGCGCATCATACCGGAAACCAGCAAGCCGTTGCCGTGACGAAGCTCGCGCAGCAAGCGCGCGTAAGGCAGGCGCCGAGGCCGCCAAATGCCAAAAGCAAAATGCCAACGACTAACTACCGACGACCAACGACCGACGACCGACGACCGATGACCGATGACCGATGACTAACGACCAACCTGCCGGCCCACAACGCGGTCATAGATCCACAGCAGGCCGGCAGTGACGACGCCGACCGCGACCACGGGCCACCACATGTGCATCGGCTGATGCCCGACGTCGCCGAAATGATCGAAGAGCCGGCCCCCGAACCAGCCCGCGATCAGCGATCCGATCCCGATCGGCAGGAAGGCAAAACCCATATACGTGCCCTGCTCCTCTGCTGGCGCCAGCCGCGAAATGTACTCGTAGTAGCGAGGCTGCTGGGTGATCTCTCCGGTCGCGACCACGGCCAGGGCAACAATCGCGCCTATCACCGTCGGCCACAGCGCCAGCACGCCCCAACCCAGCGCCGTGATAAGTGTGCCCAGCACGACCGCGGTGAAGGCGCGCATACGGCGGGTCGCGGCATTGAGCGCCACCGTGCACGTGATCACGATGATCGGGTCCGTCGTCAGTATGTACTCGGTATTGGCCGACGCGCTCACATACTTGTGGATGAACAAGCCGAGCATGATGTACTGCTGCCAGAACACAATCCAGTATCCGGTGAAGATCAGCAGGAACAGGACGAATCGGCCGTTGCCCACGACCGTCATGAAATTGCGTGTAACCTCGCCCAGTGTGGGCGCGGGTTTATCAGCGGCCCGTCGCGGCTCGTGGAAAAAGATCAGCACCCCGAAAAACATGAGAAAAACACTGCACGCCGCCAACCGGAAGACGCTCTCGACCCGCAGGTGCTCATGGACCCAGCCGGCGAGCAGAGGCCCAAGGAAGCTCCCGATGTTGACCATGGTGTAGTAAATCGAATAGCCGATCGAGCGCACCTTCTCGCTCGAAGCCCGGGCGGTCGTGCCGACCACCGAGGGCTTCACCAGCGCGACCCCCAGTGCCGGCAGGAAAAGAATCACGCCGACCAGCAGCGTTAGGGGCAGGGCGTTGCGCAGCGGCGCCAGCCAGGGAGCGCCGATGGATCCCACCAGGAAGTAAGCGCCGCTCAGGATCAGGTAGGCGACCGAGAGCGCGCGCCGGAAGCCGATACGGTCGGCCACCGCGCCGCCGAAAATTGCCATCACCCACACCGATGCCCCAAAAATTCCGCCCAGGCTCGAGGCGCGCGCTGCCGGGAATTGCAGCGTCTCGTTCAGGTAACGGACCAGTGCCGCAAACACTGCGTAATACGACAGCCGCTCGAAAATCTCGCTGATGTTGGCAACCCAGAAAGGGCGTTCGAAGCCGGTGCGGATTTCGCGCAGGCGTTCGACGAAGGTCAAATGGGGCTCCTCGCGCGCAGGCGACTGGGTTGGCATGGTCAGCTTTCTAGTATGCGGCGAAACTGCGCGGCCGAGACGCCGGCAATACGAATCACTTTGTTGCGGCTGCTCTGGCCGGCAGCAATACTAACGGAGTGGCGCGGAAGCTTCAAAAGATTCGCGAAGAATTCGATGCACGCCTCATTGGCTTTCCCTTCGACCGGCGGCGCGGTCAGGGCGAGTTTCAAAGCGTCCCCGAATTCGCCGGTGATGGCATTCTTTTTAGCGCGGGGATGGACCTTGACCGCGAAGCTGATGGAGCCCGCGGATTCGTGAACCGGAATCATATTTTCTCCGCGTCCTTTGCGAACCCCTTCGCGCGCTTTGCGGTTACCTCCGCAAAGATCGTGTAGGCCCAGGCGCCCTCGCCTGGGCGGCCGGGCGCCAGCCCGGCGGAGACAGTACGAATCAGCGGAGACGCGACCCTCCACTCGCGGACAGCCGCCTTCATCGAGTGTAGGCCCTGCCCCCAAAAATCGCCGTCCCCACCCGCACGCAAGTCGAGCCTTCCTCGATGGCGACTTCGAAATCGTGCGACATCCCCATCGACAGCTCGGGTAGCGGTATTCCGCTGGTGTTTTGCGCCATGAGGCGATCGCGGAGGTCGCGCAGGTGCCGGAAGTACGGCCGCGCCGCTTCCGGATCTTCGCTGAAGGGCGGCACCGCCATGAGGCCGCGGACTTCCACATTCGTGAGTGTAGGCGCAGCGCGGAGGATGGCCTCGAGTTCGGGCGAATCCGGCGCGAGGCCGCTCTTGGCAGCCTCGCCACCCACATTGATTTCGATCAGGATCGCGAGTTTCTTCCCAAGCTTCTGAGCCGCTTCATTGAGTTTTTCGGCGAGCCGCAGCGAATCCACCGAGTCGACCGCGTGAAACAACTCCGCCGCCTTGCCGGCCTTGTTGCTCTGCAGATGTCCGATCATGTGAAACCGCGCCCCCGCCAGCGACTGCACGGCCTCGGCTTTGCTGGTGAATTCCTGCACCCGGTTCTCCCCGAAAAGCCGAAGCCCGGCGGCATGAGCCTCGCGAATGCTTTCGGCAGGAAACGTCTTGCTGACCGCCATCAGCGCGACCGAATCCGCGGATCGGCCCACGCGCGAAGCCGCAGCCTGCATGCGCTCGCGCACCCGAGCGATATTTTCGGCAATCGACATGAGGGAGAAACCACAAAGGACACAAAGTAACACGAAGGAAGGCAGGTCGTGGAGACCGTGAGGTTGGGCTCAGTGGTTGGTCGCTTGTCGTTGGTCGTTTGCTCGACACCCGTTGCCAACAACGAACGACTCGTTCTCCCTCAAAGTAAAGCGATGTTGCAGGAGCTTCGCAGAGAGGGAGGCGGGACGTCTGTTCCTGCCTGCTGATCTAGATTTATTGGTCGATCATCGTGGTCGCCGACGACCGACGACCGACGACCAACGACCGACGACCAACGACCAACGACCAACGACCAACGACGAACGACCAACGACCAAGCTACATGATCGCCGTAGGCGGCGCCGGTTCATCCGGGCTCCCCGCATTGGCCAGCGGCACGCGGATCATCACAAGGATCAGAACCGCCAGCGCGGCCAGCGCGAGGAAATACGACGGCGTCCAATGGAACAAAGTTACGTCGCGGCCAGACCCAACCAGCCCCGCGATCACCAGTCCGCACAACGCCTCGCCTGCGATCAGGCCCGAGGCGGTGAGCACCCCGGCATTGTCGACCCGCGCTTTCTGCGCGTCGTTATAGCCCCGGCGGTTGCGCAGCATGTCCGTGACCCAGCGGATGACACCGCCCAAAAAGATGGCAAATGTCGTGCCCAGCGGCAGGTACATGCCGACCGCAAACAGCATGCAGCTCTTCACTTCGATCATGATCATGGCGATGCCCAGCAGAATGCCCACCACCACCAGCGGCCACGCCATGTTTCCCCCGACAATGCCTTGGGCGAGCATGGCCATCAGCCCAGCTTGCGGCGCCGAGAGTGCGGGGCTCCCGAAGTGATACGCCTTGTCCAGGATCGCCAGCGGGAAGAAGAGGACGAGCGAGGCCATCACGATGCCCAGCAGGTCGCCGATCTCCATCTTGGAGGGCGTGCCGCCGAGGATGTGGCCGACTTTGAGGTCCTGCAGCATCTCACCCGCGACCGCCGACGACACGCACACGACCGCGGCGACGCCCAGCACCGCCGCAACTCCGCCTGTGCCGGAAACACCCAGCGCAACCATGAGCAACGCGGCGATCACCAAGGTGCACAGCGTAAGGCCGGAGACTGGATTGTTGGAGGAGCCGATCAGCCCGACCAGGTTGCCGGAAACGGCCGCGAAGAAGAAGCCGATAACCACCATGACGCCGGCAGCCACGAGCGCGCCGGTGAGGACTTGTGTTCCGCCGAGGTTTCCCGCCGAGCTGATGAAGTAGTGATACAGCAGGATCATCGCAACGAACACCAGCGCGACACCGCCGAAGATCGCCTTGGAGGGCAGATCGCGCTCCGTGCGATTGGTGGCGGCGTGGGCGGCGGCCGACTTGCGCAAATCGGAGACGGCGCGGCCCATCCCAATGGCCAACTGCTTGCGCATCTTGAACAGCGTGTAGATGGCGCCGACCAACATGCCACCCACCGCGATCGGACGCACAATTGAATAGTAGACCGCTTGCGCAATCAGCGGCCACGAGAGCGACTGACCACTGGGTTGCGCCGCCTGAATGTAGGGGCCAATCGTAAACGTAAGGAGCGGAACCAGCAGCCCCCACGCCAGGACGCCTCCCGCGAAATTCAGGGCCGCCAGCCGCGGACCAATGATGTAGCCCACCCCGAGGTACGCCGGACTCACGTCCGGGGCCGTAAAAATGGAAGCGCCACCCGTGATCGTGGTGGCAACGTTCGGGTTGGTGCTGGTGCGCAGAAGAAGTTTCTTGCCCACTGCGCTGATGTCGATGGGAAACGTATTGCTGGCCTGAAACACGTTGATCGCGCCCAGCAGGTACATGAAGGCGCCGAATCCCATATTCGCGAACAGGATCTTGGCCGCTTTCGAGCCTTGTTGTCCGGCCTTATGAATTTCGGACGCGGCGACCGATTCCGGGTAGGGAAGTTCCGGGTCCTCGACCATCACGCGACGCAGTAAGGTGACGAATAAGATGCCGAGGGTCCCCCCAATCACCATCAAGGCCACCGAGTTCCAATACTTATCGGTGGTCAGTCCGGGCCAAAGGCCCGCCATCACAAATGCCGGGATGGTGAACACCGCGCCCGCTGCCACCGACTCGCCAATCGAACCCACGGTTCGGGCGATGTTTTCTTCCAGCAGCGAGCCCTTCATGAGGCGCAATAGCGCCATGCCGATGACCGCCGCCGGATAGGTGGCGGCGATGGTCATGCCGGCCTTCAGGCCCAGGTAGGCGTTGGCTGAGCCCAGGATGGCGGTCATGATCAGGCCAATGACCAAGGCGCGGAGCGTGAACTCCTTCATTTCCATCGTTTCCGGAACATAAGGGCGGTGCTTCCGGGGACTTTCGGGAGGAGCGACGCTGGTAGAAGTGCTCATGGAACCCTCGCAAGTACTTCGTGGAGCGGGATATAGGCTGAATTTATGCCGCGACCGCGCACGTTAGCATGCAGCGACTGCCGATTACAAGTGCAGATGGCCGTTGCGGCCCAGTCCTTTCGATGTAACCCCGCGGGTGATTTTTCACGCAACTTTCATCACCGCCCGGGTTTACAATTTCATCCACTGCGGTAGCGCGGGTTCGAGTCGCGCTGTCTGAGCCCGAGGCATCCAAGATGTACCAGCTCTCCAGCCAGGAATTTTGGGCCCACTTCTTCAGGGATTTCCGCTGTGCCAAATGCGGCAGCGATGCCGGCTACGAGTCGCGTCCGCGAAACTTCTTCGAGCAGTGCGTCGTCCCGCTCCTTCTCCTGAAAATGGTTCGATGCGGCGATTGTTATCATCGGTCGTTCCGTCCGTTGAACGTCGGGGTACGCTGCCGGAAGGAGAGCCCGCAGGTGGACCAGGCCCGTGTCGTCAGTTCGTTGCTCCAAAGCGAGCGCAAGGAACCCCGGAAGGAAACGCCCGGCCCCAGCCGCGACCGTGAGCGGATTGCGTGAGAGCAGTCCTGCCGCTATACTGAGAACGATTCGTCTGGGCAGGAGCCCAAAGCCTTTCCAGGCGACGGGAGGGTGTCTTCAGCAGTAGCGGGGACCGAACTCGGGCCAATCGAGGCGGAACCGTAGCTCGCAAGTCTAGCTTTGCCTCGGGCGCCTCCCGACTCGCCGAAAGCCTGTTCGCGACGCTGTTTCCCTCCGATTGCCGTATTTGCGGTACCCCTCTGGTCAACATTTCACGCTTGCCCGTGTGCGATGCGTGCCTCTCGGCGCTCACGCCCATCGAGGGCGGGTTGTGCTTGGTTTGCGGCGAGCGCCTGGTCAGTCCGCATGCCTACAACAATGAGCATGGTGAAACCCGCTGCGGGATCTGCCGCCGCCTGGAACAGCCTTATGCGAAGGCTGCGGCCTATGGCAGCTACGATGGCGGGCTGCGCGACCTGATCCACATGCTGAAGTACGAAGGGGTGCGGCCGGCAGCCAACGTGCTCGGGCGGATGCTGTCGGAAGTGCTGGCCGGGCTGGAGCCTTCCTTTGACGGGGCTTCGCTGCTGGTGGTTCCGGTGCCGCTGCATCGTTCCAAGATGCATCAGCGCGGCTTCAACCAGGCCGAGGCCATCGCTCGGGTTGCGTTAAAACTTGGGCATGGTGAAGGCCGCTACTCGATTGTGACCGGAGCGCTGGAGCGGGTGCGGGCGACCCAGTCGCAAACCGGCCTGACCCGGCACCAGCGCAGGGCAAACCTGCGCGGAGCGTTCCAGGTCAGCCATCCGGAAAAAATATCGGGATACGATATTCTGCTGGTCGACGACGTGCTCACCACCGGCACCACCGCTGGAGAGTGCGCCCGGGTATTGCGCCGGGCGGGCGCCCATCGGGTGTGGGTGGCTACCGTGGCGCGGACCTTGAAATCGGAAGCCCAGTTCGCCCATCTCGAGCCGGATGGCGATGCTGAGAAATCGATGGCCGCGCAAGGGTGAGTCCAGGTTTATGTCAGGCAAGCTCGACAATTCGCTGCGCGGGATGCTGGGACGAACCGTCGGCGGCTTGCACGCGGCCGGCTATTCCAACGGCCACGCACTGCACGCGCCGGTGCTGGTGCTGAACGCTTCCTACGAGCCCATCAACGTGTGCGCGGCGCGGCGCGCCATCGTGCTGGTGCTCAAAGGCGTGGCCATGGCCGAAGAGGAGAACGGTCACTTCCTGCACGCCGCCCGCGTGGCCATGCGCGTGCCCTCGGTGATCCGCCTGCTCGAGTATCGCCGCATCCCGCACCAGACCCGCGCGCTCTCCCGGAAGAACATTCTGCTCCGCGACCGCAATACCTGCCAGTATTGCAGCGTCGTTCTGCCCTCGAGCGACCTGACGCTCGACCACGTGATTCCCCGTTCCCGGGGCGGACTCTCCACTTGGGAAAACCTGGTGGCCTGCTGCCATCCCTGCAACCGCCGCAAAGGGAACCAGCTTCCCCTCGAAGCCAGCATGAAGCTGGTGCGCGAGCCCCGCGCCTTCAACCTCCACACCAGCCGTCACATCATGCGCCTCATGGGACGGTCGGATGATAAGTGGAGGAAGTATCTGTACTACTGAGGTTTCAAGGTTTCAAGGTTTCAGAGTTTCAAGGTTTCAAGGTGAAACGGCGGCCTCCTCGGTGTACAGCTGCGCCTGGCTTCAATCTAAACACCAGCCGGCCACATCGGAAGTTGAGGTTTCCAAGTAAGGCGCGCTTGTCCGGCATTCAGGAGCTAGCCAGTCAGGCTCCGAGTTTGGCCCGTTTCGGTTCCCTACCGCTTTGAATGTTGTTGGATTTCTGAATCGTGCTGAGAGCTCCGGCTTATTCTCGTGTAGGGACGAGGATGGCGTCGGAGGCGTGATTGGCGCGATCTTATCGGAACCTGTTGGTCTGGCAAAAAGCCCGACTCCTGGCCAGACACATATACTCTGCCACCCGGGAATTCCCAAAATGCGAAACATACGGACTCAGCTCGCAGATTCGTCGTGCTGCAATCTCAGTCGTGTCAAACATTGCGGAGGGCCAAGGCCGGCTCACGCGCGGCGAGTTTCAGCACTTTCTCGGCCTTGCACGCGGATCACTTCTGGAGCTTGATGCTCAATTGATTGTCGCGTTCGATCTCACCTACCTCGACCCCGACACGCACGCGATGCTTGAGGAAGAGATCTACCAAGTACTTGGATTACTCAATCGCCTGATCGAATCTCTGCGCGACGTCACATCCCGCCCGTCGACTATGAAACCTTGAAACCCTGAAACTTTGAAACTTTGCCTCACTGCGGCTTCTGCTGCGCCTGCGGCTGCGGCGGCTGCCCCGGCGGCTTCTCGCCCGGCGGCAGCTCCTTGCCTTCGTACGTGATGCGCGTCCGCGAGCCAAACCGCTTGTAGTTGGTGTACTTCACGATCTCGCGAATGTGCACATCGCCGGCGGAAAAATGCAGTTCGTCGTCGGCCTTGGTGTAGGTCGGGAACCAGTACTGCCCGTCGATCTGCTGGCGCCAGGTGGTGAAGCTGGGGAACAGATTTTCGTTGTCTTTCTTCTTGCGGATGTCGGGAACCGTCTTTCCGTAGGTCTTGACGATCTGGAAGTCGTGATCATCGACCCAGATGCGGCCCTGGAAGTAGCGCTTCTTGCCGACGATCTGCTTCGGCGCCACGTCGAAGACGTAGCAATGCAGCTCGTCTTCCTGCTGCGTGCCGGCGTAAAGAATGTTGTATTCGGGAATCTCATCGCTGGTCAGCACAAACGGCAGGCGGTTCTCGATGTCGTCCATGTCTTCCTGCGTCATGCCAATGCGCGTCAGGCTGGACTGCGGCGCGAAGACCACGTTCTTGATCTTGTGCCCCTGATCGTCGAAAGTAATGTCGAAGACCAGCCGGTACTCGCCGTCGACGGTGTCGCCGTCCAGCGTCTGTACTTTCACATCCTGGCGATAGGTGTACTGTTCGCGCGCCTCCTTGAAGGCTTTTTCCTTGGTGGCGAAGCGTTGGATGATTTCGTCCGACGTGATTCCTTTGGGCTCGGACTTGTCGAGCGTGCCTTCCTGGGCGAGGGCGGGAATGGCGCACAGAGCTGCCAGAAAGGCTGCCGGTAGAACAAGGTGGGAACGCAGGGAGAACTTCATAGGGATAGTGTAAAGGAAGCCGCAGCGAATGGCGCGGCCTTATGGACTGCTGCTCTCCTACCCCCGGACCCTCTCCGCTCAGGGAGCCCGAGGGGTAGGGAAGCTGCAGTTTCTGCCTGCCTAATTAGACGAGCCACGGGCCGAAAGGGTTGCCGGGAACGTAGCATTCAGCATTCAGCACTCAGCCGTCAGCATTCAGCCTTCTGGCTTTTAGCATTTAGCATTTGGCCGCCTGGCGTTGATGCCGCAGGAAGAAGATGACGATGGAGGGACGGGCGTCTCGCCCGTCCAGCCGGGCGGGACGCCCGGCCCTCCACCGACCAACGGGTGCGACTGAATGCTGAATGCTGAGTGCTAAGTGCTGACGGCTATGCGTGTGACGATTGCCGCAGCGCGTCCAGCGCTGCTGGTTTACACTTACGCGTTTGTCCGGAGGTGCTGCGTGCGCCGTCTCCTCGTCCCGCTTTTTACAATTCTTTACATTGCCCCCGCAGTTCTCTTTTTCTCTGCCCAGTCCGCGCTTGCTCAGGCGGCTTCTGGCAAGCATCCTTTTACCTTCGAAGACATGATGGCGCTCAAGCGCGTCGGCGATCCCCAGCCCTCGCCCGATGGCAAGTGGGTGCTGTTCAGCGTCACCGACGTAAGCCTTGAAGCCAACGCGAAAACCCCGCACGTCTGGGTGGTGCCAACCGCAGGCGGCGAGTCGCGCGAAATCATCTTCACGCAGTCTTCCGATCGTCCGCGCTGGTCGCCCGACGGCAAGCACTTTGCCTTCACCTCCACGCAGGAGGGCGGCTCGCAGATTTGGATCGCCGATTTCGATGGCGCGTCAGGTAAAGTCACGGCGACCCACAAGCTCACCTCGATCGCCACTGAGGCCGACGGCGAACTCTGGTCGCCCGATAGCAAGAACATTCTGTTCGTCTCGAACGTGTACCCCGAGTGCGACGGCGAGCCCGAGGCCGAAGCCGCCTGCAACGCAAAGAAGCTCGATGACCGTAAGAACTCGAAAGTCAAAGCCCTGATCTTCGATCACCTGCTCTATCGCCACTGGAATGCCTACAAAGAAGGCATGCGCAGCCACCTCTTCGTGGTCCCCACCACCTGTGTAGGGACAGGCGCCCCGCCTGTCCGGCCCGGCGAAGCCGGGCAGAAAACCAGCGATGGAGCGGCGGGCGTCCCCGCCCGCCAGACACCCGATCACCCCAATGCGCCAAAGGCGGGTGCGTCGGGGACCCCGAGCGAGGACGCCTGTCGCTACAACGATCTGACGCCCGGCGATTACGACGCGCCGGTCTCCTCCCTCGGCGGGCAAGACAACTACGCGTTCTCACCCGACGGACAGGAAATCGCCTACAGCTCGAACCACGACAAAGTCGAATCCACCTCAACCAACGGTGACATCTGGCTCGTTTCTGTGAATTCTGGAGGCATGATTTCTGGCAACCGGATCACGCCGCTCGCGCCGCAGGCAAAGAACATCACCGCCGACAATCCCGCCGGCGACTTCACGCCGCTCTATTCGCCCGACGGAAAGTACATCGCCTATCGCTCGCAGCAGCGTCCCGGATATGAGAGCGACCGTTTTCGCCTGATGCTGTATGACCGGAAGACAGGAGCGAAGAAGAACCTGACAGAGGATTTTGATCGCTGGGTGGGAACCTACACGTGGGCGCCTGACGCCAAGTCAATTTTCTTCTCTGCAGAGAGAGAAGGTGAGTCGCCCATCTGGCGAGTCGCCACTGATGGTAAGCGAGTCGACATTCGAATCCATGGGTTCCTGGATGACCTGACATTCACCAAGGGCACAACATTGTTGTTCACGCGCATGACGCTGCAAGCGCCGGTCGAGATCTACAGGGCAAGCGAAGACCTTTCGAAATGGTGCGATGTTCTAAACAGTGAGCCTGATTGTTCCAAGCCGGAACAACTCACTCATCTAAACGATGCCACTCTCTCCCAAGTCTCCATGTCCCCTCTCGAGCCCTTCTGGTTCACCGCCGCCCACGGCGACAAGGTCCAAGGCTTCCTCGTCAAACCTCCCAACTTCGATCCCAACCAGAAGTATCCCGTGAAGTTCCTCGTCCATGGCGGCCCGGAAGGCGCCTGGGGCGACGACTGGTCCTACCGCTGGAACCCGGAACTCTTTGCCGCCAACGGCTACGTGGTCGTCATGATCAACTTCCACGGTTCCACCGGCTACGGCCAGAAATTCATCGACGCCATCAACGGCGACTGGGGCGGCGCTCCCTTCGAAGACTTGATGAAGGGCCTCGACTACGCGGAGAAGACCTATCCCTTCATCGATAAAGACCGCGAGTGCGCGCTGGGCGCAAGCTACGGCGGCTACATGATGAATTGGCTGCTTGGGCACACCGATCGCTTCAAGTGCATCGTGACCCACGACGGCATGTTCAACTCCACCTCCGCCTGGGGCACCACCGAAGAACTCTGGTTCAACGAGTGGGAGTTCAAAGGCACGCCCTACAGCAATCGCGAGCTCTACGACAAGTGGTCGCCGCACCTGGCCGCGAAAAACTTCAAGACCCCAACCTTAGTCGTCCACGGCCAACTCGATTACCGGCTCGACGTAAGCGAAGGTTTCCAGCTCTTCACCACCCTGCAGCGCCTGGGCGTACCCTCAAAAATGCTCTACTTCCCCGACGAAGGCCACTGGGTCCTCAAGCCGCAAAACTCCCAGCTCTGGTACAAGACGGTCAACGACTGGGTCGACCAGTGGACGAAGAAATAGCCCGTGTGGGGCGGACACTCCTGTCCGCCAGGCCGCGGGTCGCCACTGATTGTCTAAGGTTCGCCGTGGACCGTTCGTTGCTAGCCGCGTTGTCTGCCATTGCCACGAAATTTCTGGCCAACAATTGCCGTTGGTAGAGACGGGGCTTGCCCCGTCTTGCCGGCGCCACCGCGAACCCGGTTCTGCCACGAACCCTCCCCGCCTTCAGACGCGGCAAGCCGCGTCTTTACCAAGGTGTATCGCGTCGCCAACGACCAAGAACCAACAACCCGCAACGCAGGTCTATAGTGGACTGATGCATTCTGCGGGCGACATCGAGGCCCTGGTCAAGTCCGCGGCTCGCGCTGCCGGCTTCGAACTGGCCGGCATTGCGCCCGTCCGCGAATTGCCAGACCTCGCCCATTTTCCACCGTGGATCGCCGCCGGCCGCGCCGGCGAAATGCAGTATCTCGAGGCGCGCGACGATGCGGGCCATCTCAAGCGCGCTTCCCTCCGCAACGTGGCGCCCTGGGCGCGCAGCGTGATCGTCTGCGCCATCAACTACAACACCGCCGAACCCTACTCCACCCGATTCACCGACCCCGAACGCGGCTGGATTTCCCGCTATGCCTGGAGCCGGGAGGACTATCACGAATCGGTCATGCGCAGGTTGCGGCTAGTAGAGACGAAGCTGCGGCAGGCCGTGGCGGCAGTTGATGCAGGTGCGAATGAGGCTGCCGATTCAACCGGGCGGGCGGCGACGCCCGCCGCTCCATCATCGTCTGCGGACCCCGGTACCGCCCTCCTCACCCGCTGCTACGTCGACACCGGCCCGCTGGTCGAGCGCGTCTACGCCAAGTACGCCGGGGTAGGCTGGATTGGCAAGAACACCTGCATCCTGAATCAGCAGCTCGGCTCATGGTTGTTTCTGGGCGTCATCCTGACCTCGCTCGATCTGGCGCCCGATCTGCCCGCGCCAGACCGCTGCGGCACATGCACGCGATGCATCGATGCCTGTCCCACCGATGCGCTGATTGCGCCCTACCAGCTCGATTCGAACCGGTGCATTTCCTATCTCACGATTGAAAAGCGAGGCGAGCTTCCCGAAGAAATGCGTGCGGGACTCGGACGTCATGTGTTCGGCTGCGACATTTGCCAGGACGTGTGCCCGTGGAACCGAAAGGCCCCAGCGACCGGGGCAGAAGAGTTCCAGCCGCGCGAAGGGCTGGTGAATCCCGCGCTTGCTTGGCTTGCAGAGATGAGCGCCGAGGAGTTTCGCGCGAAATTCCGCGGCTCGCCCATCCGCCGCACCAAGCGCAATGGCCTGCGCCGCAATGCCATCCTCGCCATGGGCAACAGCGGCGACCCGGCATTCCGGCCGTTGCTCCAGAAGCTCACCGCGGATGAAGATCAGGTGATTGCGGAAAGCGCCCGCTGGGCAGCAAGGCGGCTGGGGTAGTAGCTCTCAGCCTTCAGCTCTCAGCCTTCAGCCCTTGGCCTATAGTCCACAGCCTAAAGCCTAAAGCCTTCTGCCCAAAGCCTTCTGCCACAGCTGACTGCTGAATGCTGAGTGCTCCCACCGCGTGGTAGCATGAAAGCAATGCCGCCATGGCGGCCACCCTCATGTTCTCCCGTCCCTGGTACCACAGTTTCTCTCTCGCATTGCTGGCAGCGATCCTATGCTTGGTCGCCTCCCTGACGCCTTCCGCGCGCGCCGCTTCCGATCAGAAAGACAAGTGGCAGGAGTACCGCTCCGCACATTTTGTCGTCATTACCGACACCAGCGACAAGAAGGCGAAGGAAATCGTGCTGCGCTTCGAGCAGATGCGGACGATTTTCGGGCAATTGTTGGGGCGGCAGAGAATCAACATGCCGGTGCCGCTGACCATCTACGCTCTGCGCAGCGACAAGCAGTACTACCAGATGGCGCCCTTGCACAGCGGTCAGCCGATTTCCGTCCCGGGCTTTTTCATTTTTAGCGAGGATCACGCTTTCATTGTGCTCAACGCGTTTGAGGAAGAGCCGTGGCGGGCGGTGGCGCACGACTTCGCACACTTCCTGATGAACTACAACTATCCGCCGGTGCAGCCCTGGTTCGACGAGGGATTCGACGAGTACTTCTCCTCGATCCGGCTCGACAACAAGCAATTCGAGATTGGCAGCGATCCCGAACTCACCCTGGGCTACGAGGAAGACGTGCTCGGCAACCAGACCCAGGTTCGCAACCGGCCGCGCTCTCTGACCGAGCTGTTGAACCAGCCGATCTGGCTCTCGGTGCCCGACCTGCTGACCGCCAAGCACGAGGTCGCGCCCGGAGCCGAGGGCACGCATCGCACCCTGTTCAACGCGCAGGCCTGGATCACCGTTTCCTATCTGCTGAACAAGGACAAGCTCAGCGAACTGGGCACGTACTTCGGCCTGGTACAGAACCAGCAAATGCCGGTGGAGAAGGCGCTGCTGCAGGCCTTCGATATGTCGCCCGCGCAGCTCGACGAAGCGGTGAAGAATTATTACCACTCGCTCGACCTGTTGCAGCGCGATCTCGAATCGGCGCAGCAGCCGGGCGCTCTGAACAATCACCCGCAGCTTTACCAGTCCCCCGCGCCGCTGGGACCGGATGATGTCGAAATCACCTTCAAGCCCGTTTCCGATGCCGACAGCCGCGCGCAGCTGGCCGAGGTGATGGTGCGTCTGCCGGATCGGCGCCAGCAGGGCGTCAACGATCTGAAGGCTCTGCTCGCCGAGAAAGACAAGAACGGGCAGCACATCAATAACGAGATTGCCCATCGCGCGCTGGCTTGGGTCGCGCTGGAGCAGAAAAGTTTCAGCGAAGCCGTCGAGCAATTGGGTACGGCGGCGGGCCTCAATCCCAACGACACCTGGCTGCGCTACTACCTCTCGCTGGTCAAGTATCGGCAGGCCCAGGCCGACCATCAGGAGATCCAGGGCCTGGCGAACATGATGACCGATCTGAAGGTCACGCTCGACTGGTATCCGGAATTCGCCGAGGCATACAACATGCTCGCCATGGCGCGGCTGGAGGGCGGAGGTGCAAACTCGGCGCTGGATTCCATCCGGGGCGCGATTGCCTTGAGCCCGCGCAACGAGCAGTACGTCTTCAATCTGGGGCAGATCTACATCGCGCAAAAGAAGTGGGATTCGGCGCAGGCCATTTTTCAGCGCCTGGCAACCAGTTCGAATCCCAAGATCGCCGCCGCGGCGCGAACCCAGCTCGACGAGTTTGCCACCGTGAAGAAGTATGGGATCTCTCCGAATCCAGCGAAGCGGGCATTTCAGAGTTCCCCATTCGATGTGTTGGCGCAGGACGCGGAAAAGCGCGCCAAGCAGCAGCAGGAGAGCGCGCCCGACACCCGGCGGACGCAGTATCTGCGCGGCCGCCTGGTCAGCGTCGATTGTTCGCAGCCGCCGGCGGCCACGCTAAGCGTTGCGAGCGGAGCCAAGACGCTGAAGCTCCGCACCAGCGACTACAAGTCGCTGCTGGTCATCGGGGCCGATTCTTTCTCTTGCGATTGGCACAACCTGCAGGTGGATGTGAATTACAAAGCCGGCGGCGCAAGCGATGGCGACCTGGTGTCGTTAGAAGTCCGTGTCAATTGACCCCTCCTCCGTAGAGACGGGGCTTGCCCCGTCTCAGACCTTTATCCCGTCTCAGACCTTTACCTCGCCTCAGATCCTTCTCCCCTCTCAGACCTTTACCCTATCTCAGACCTTCACCCCGCCGCAGACGCGGCAAGCCGCGTCTCTACGGCAAGAACGCCCCGCGTGCGTTGGATGAGTTTTTCCTCGCAAATAAAAAACCCTCTCAGGGGAAGCTCTGAGAGGGCTCCGCAAAATTTCCGGCAACCAGGCTAGACCCGAACTACGTTCGCTGCCTGGAAGCCCTTGGGGCCTTTTAGCAGATCGAACTCCACAGTCTCACCTTCATTGAGCGTGCGGTATCCATTTTCTTGAATAGCCGAGAAATGGACAAACACGTCCTCACCAGTGGAGCGCTGGATGAACCCGTAACCCTTCGCCCCGTTAAACCACTTCACAGTTCCCTTCTCTCTCACAGAGAAACTCCTTTCGCCTCAGCGCGAAGAATTTCATCCTGCCATTGCCTTGTTGAACTCAGTCTTACGGAAAGAGCCCCCCTCAAGGCAAGGGAAGGACCAGGTCGCGTTACCGCCGGCAGAGAAAATCCGCGCCAAAACGAAAAGCCTCGCGATGCCACGCCCGGTCAGGCGACCAAGGCGCAGAGCCGCGAAGCTCGATGAATATGGCGAAGATATCGACCACCTAACACAGGAACGTCAACCTAAACATGCCGAAACCACGACAGATGTTTTGGCAATGGGCCAAAATAATAGCAGGATCACGCCAGTTGGCAAGCAAAGAAATTGATGCAACCTCCCTAGAGTCATACGCTTGCGGTGACCTCTGGGGCTAAGCGATGTGACCTTGGGTCGGGTTGCCCCTGCCCCTAATCTGATCTCCTTTAAATTCATCGATTTGTTACGATCATGTTTCATGCCCGCGAGCAGCACTCCTACTAAAACGATTCAACTCGAGGAAGGACTAGTTCCCTCCGCCAGGCGCCCGCTCGGCCCGGTCGGGCTGATCCGTTCCACATTGCGATACTTGTTGCGGACCGAAGTCCACACCTTTGCCTTCTCGGTAGCGGCCAACGCCATCCTCTCGTTCTTTCCGTTTGTTGTGTTGTTGATGACCCTGACGCGGAAGGTCTTCCATTCGCCCAAAATGTCGGAGGTTGTGGTGCAGTTGCTGCGCGACAACCTCCCGGCCGGGCAGGATTTTGTGATTCGCAACTTGAATGCGATGGTCGGCGCGCGGCATCGGGTTGAAATCCTCTCCTTGATTATTCTGCTGGTCACCTCGACCGGTGTCTTTCTTCCCCTGGAGGTCGCGCTGAACCGGGTCTGGGGTTTTCAAGAGAACCGCTCCTACCTGGGAAACCAATTGATCTCGCTGGGCCTGGCGTTTTGGTGCGGCGTATTAGCGTTGCTTTCGATCGGGCTTACGGCCGGCAACGTCGCCCTCATGGGGATTCTGCTGCGCGGTCACGCGGCAGCCGTGGTGCGGCTGGCAGGCTTCCTGGTCATGAAGGTGTGCGCGGTTGCGGCCAGCATCGCCATCTTCTTCCTGATTTACTGGCTGTTGCCCAACGGGCGCGTTCCGGTGCGCGCCGTGCTGCCTACGGCGATCATCATGGGATTGCTCTCGGAAGCGCTGAAGTACGGTTACATCCTGGCCCTGCCCTGGTTGAATTTCGCCGAAGTTTACGGCCCCTTCTCGCTCTCGGTGACGCTGATGTTCTGGGCATTTCTCTCGGGGTTGTTGCTGCTCACCGGCGCCCACCTCTCGGCCGAAGCCCACGCTCGCACCCGTTAGCGCCGGCCGTCCCCATCCTGCTACCTGTCACACTGCCGGGTGACTGGTGACACGGTGCGGCGCGCGAGCCGGAGCTAGCATCCAGACGTTCCCGGTTTTTCCCTCCGAGCAGAAGGAAGGATCTCCGCCATGAGACGGTGCCTCCTCTTGTTTCTGCTCGTCCTTTGTCTCCCACGGCCTGCCACGGCTGCTCCGGTTCGCCCGGTGGAACCGCCGGAGCCGGTCCGTCTGCCACCCGCCCGCACCGCTCCGATTCGCACTCCGCCCGTGCGCCCACCCGGAGTGAGTTCCCTGACGAATCGCGCCGGGCTGATCTTTTCCGGGACGGTCGTCTCGGTAGAACGCGCCACGCCGGGTCGGCTCAACGAAATTCAAACGGTCTGCGTGCGCTTTCGCGTCGAGCAACCGGTTCGCGGAGTGGTGGCGGGGCAAACGGTGAGCATTCGCGAGTGGGCTGGGTTGTGGATCGGGCCGCCACGCTACCGCGTCGGAGAACGACTCCTGCTCTTCTTCTATCCGCCGAGCAAGCTGGGACTCACCAGCCCGGTTGCCGGCCTGGGCCGCTTTGCGGTCGATCGCTATGGCATCCTCCAGCTTTCGACGATGCAGCGCCGCCTGCTCGATGACAACGGGCTTCTCTCGCGCCTGCCGGTGCGCCGCAATGGCATCGCGGTCGAGGATTTTGCCCGCACCCTGCGGCGTGCCCGGGTGGAGTGAGCCATGGCCCGCACCTGTACCCTCATTTCCCGAGTCACGCGCTGCGGCAGCGACTCTGTGCGCAAGCTGGGCCTGGCGGGACTGCTCTTGCTGCTCCTGCCTCCCGGTATTCGGGCAGGCGAGCCGAAATACGTTGCGGGAGCGAGCTATTTCAATCCCAGCGTCATGGGAAAGCCGATCGCATGGCCGCAAGGAAACGTCACCTACTACACGGATCAGGGAAATCTTAGCCCGTTGCTGAACGGCAGCGCCGCCGACGCATTTGTCGCGGATGGCTTCGCCCGGTGGACAGCGGTTTCGACCGCCGCGCTGTCGGCGGTCCGTGGCGGCCAACTCAGCGAAGACGTCAGCGGGGCTAACGTCCTGCACAATTCCGACGGCAGCATTACCATGCCGGTCGATATTCAGCCCACCGCCACGGATCGTCCGGTTGGCGTCGTATACGACTACGACGGCCAGGTGGTCAACGCGCTTCTGGGCCTGGGTTCGGGGAACCGCGACGCCTGCTTCAATAATGCCGTGCTTGGCGGCCCCGATGCCTTTGCGTCGGACGGCGCGATCACGCATGCCCTGGTGGTGCTCAACGGCAACTGCCTTCAGACCTTGAATGACTTGCCCGAATCGAAGTACCGGCTGGTTCGCGTACTGGGCAGCGTGCTGGGACTGGATTGGTCGCAGCTCAACCTCAATGTCCTGACCGGTATTCCGCGCACGCCCACGCCCGACGACAAGGCCGGGTTCCCGGTGATGCATCCGGTCGATCTCAGTAGCTGCGTGCCCATCACCTTGTGTTACCCCGCTCCCGATCAGTTGAAGATGGACGACCGGGCTGCGATCTCGCGGCTCTATCCGGTCACCAGCGAGAACCTGGGACAATTTCCCGGCAAGCAACCGCTAAGTGCTGCCACCGGGCGCATTCACGGATCGGTGTACTTTACCGACGTAGCCGGCAATCGCGCTCAACCGATGCAATGCGTGAACGTCGTGGCGCGGTGGATTGATCCCAGTACCGGGCAGCCCTCCGGTCAGTATGCGGCGTCCTCAGTCTCCGGATTCCTGTTCGTCGGCAACGGCGGCAACTCGGTGACGGGTTACGTCGATCCGGTGGGCCACCGCTACGACCGCTTTGGATCGACAGACCCGGGCGTTGAAGGCTTCTTTGACCTTGGAGCGCTCGAGTTTCCCCAGGGCGATGCCGCGCAATATCAGCTCAGCATCGAGCCGGTCGATCCCACTTGGTCGCCGTCGGTGGGACCCTGCGCCCCGGAACAAGTCACGCCTTCCGGCACATTTGTTCCCGTGGTGGTGACTTTGAGTAAGGGCGGCGATGTCGCGCAGGACATTTTGATGACCGGCAGTGCGCCTGAGAAAGATGATCCGAACCAGGGCGAGACCTTCAATGTGCCGCTTCCCCTGCCTCAAGCGGGCAGCTGGTCCGGCGCACTCTCCGGCTATGGAGACTCGGACTATTTCTGGTTCTCGGCCCGCGGGAATCGGACGCTCGCGATCGATGTTACAGCCCTTGACGAAAACGACCAGCCCACGCAATCCAAGGCGCGCCCGCTGATCGGCCTCTGGTACGTGGGGGACGTGGCCGGATCATCGCCTGCAGCATTCACGCCCTTGCCGTTTAACACTCCGATCACGGGCTTAACCCAACTCAACGTCCAGGTGTCGAGTCCGGCGACGCTTCGTCTCGGCCTCGCCGATCTGCGCGGCGATGGCCGGCCGGACTTTCACTATCGCGCTCAGCTTCTCTACGGAGACGCGGTCGCGCCCTCGCATGTGAGCGTGCGCGGCGGGGATGCGTTGTCGATCACCGGTTTTGGTTTCAAACCGGGGATGACCGTAAGCGTTGGAAATTCCCTGGCCACCCTGCTCGCGCTCAGCGGTCGGCAGATCGTCGCCGCCGCGCCGGCTTTCGCCGATGGCACGCAGTCGATTACCATCCGCAATCCCGCTACCGGCGCGACTTCAATTCTTCAAAGCGCTCTCCGCTACGGGGCCGCTCCGACCGACACCATCACGCTCACCAATCCGAACCCGGCCATCGCGCTCGGTGGGCAGACGCCTTTCCCGATCCAGGCGACGATTCTCGATATCGAAGGCCAGCCGGTTTCGGGCGCAACCGTGCAATGGTCGGTAGACAAGGGTGCGGCCCTCAGCCCTTGCGGAGGCTCGGTGTGTTTCGCCGTCAGCGACGACAAAGGTCATGCCGAGACCCGCGTCACACTGAAATCGCAGGGAGTCACGACGGTTTCCGCCACCCTCAGTCCCGGGCAGGGAAGGCAGGCCACGCTGAGCGCGCTGGCCGATTCCAAGTCGATTTCCTTATCCCAGGTGAAGCTCTATGCCACCGAGGGACTGACGCTCGACGTGCCCCTCACGGCGCGCGTGCTGACCTCAACCGGCGGGGCGGTGAGCGGGCTCAAACTGAACTTCAGCGTTACCGGGCAAGGGTCTTCGAATCCGGCCAGTGTGACGACCGATACCAACGGGTATGCCCGATCCACCCTGCATGTGGACTCGCTCTCCGGCGAGGTCGATGTCATGGTATGCGCCGCGAGCGGCGGGGTGCCCTGCAACACGTTCAGCCTGTTGAAGGTCGCCGCTTCCGCGCTCCAACTCCAGCCGGTCAGTGGAAGCAGCCAGATCGTTCGGCTCGGACAGTCGTTTGTCCCGCTCTGGGTTCGGGTGGTGGACTCGTCGAGCCCGCCGAATCCGGTCTACGGCGCCGCCGTGAGTTTCGACACCGAATTCTACCGTTGGGATGGAGATCTCCCGATCCTCGGAGGCGGCGATGACAATTCCAGCTCCCATCACGCACAGAAGGTGAAGCTCGGTTCATCGCAAACTGTAATGCTCTCCGACGCCGACGGATACGCCGGCATCAGCGCTCCCCATGGCGACGGCACACGGGCCCTGGAAGTTGACATAGCGGTGACGGCCGGGGCCCGTGCGGTTCTGAACTACATGCTGTTGCAGGTCTCGCCGCCGGCCAGCAGCGCCGATTCCGAAGCGGACTCGACCATCTCGCGAACTCCAGTCTGCCTCGCGCTCCTCGTCCGCGATAGACTCGTCGGTTCCACCTGGAACGGGGAGAACCTCCGATGAAGAAGTTCATCGTTCGCCTGTTCGTCATTCTGGGCATCATTTACCTGCTCTCGATTGCGCTGACCGTCTACCTCGTCGTCGGCCGCAAGGGCAAAGTCCCCGCCAAGACGATTCTCGAAGCGAACTTCGAGCAGCCCCTGGTGGAAGACATCCCCCAGACCCCGTTGGGCGCCTTCTCGCTGAACGACCGGCTGGTAGTGCGCGATGTTGTGGATGCCATCGATCGCGCGGCCGACGACGACCGGGTCAAGGGCATGGTGGCCCGCATCGGCGCGGTGAACATGGGGGTCGCCGAAACCCAGGAACTCCGCGAGGCCGTGCAGCGCTTCCGCGCCAGGAAGAAGTTCGCCATCGCATTTGCGGAAACCTTCGGTGAGTTCGGCCCGGGCAACACCTCTTATTATCTGGCCACCGCCTTCGACCAGATTTACCTTCAGCCTTCCGGCGATGTGGGGCTCACTGGCATCCTCATGGAAACTCCCTTCGTGAAGGGAACCCTCGACAAGCTGGGCATGCGCTTCCACGGCGACCATCGTTACGAATACAAGAATGCGCTCAACACCCTCACCGAAACCAAGTACACGCCGCCCCACAAGGAGGCCCTGGAGAAGGTGATGAATTCCTGGTTTTCTCAGATGAAGGATGGGATCTCCATGGCCCGCCAGATTCCCACCGACCAGTTTCCGGGCCTGGTGGACAAGGGCCCGTTCTTTGCCAAAGAAGCAGTGGAGGCGCACCTGGTGGACGGGCTCGCTTATCGTGACGAAGTCTACGACCAGGCCAAGAAGAAAGCGGGAGGAGACGCCGAGTTCCTCGACCTTGCTAAATATCTGGATCGCGCCGGACGCCCGCACGACAAGGGCAAAACGGTTGCCCTGGTCTACGGAGTGGGTGAGGTCACGCGCGGCAAGAGCGACTTCAACCCGGTCAACGGATCGTTGACCATGGGCTCCGATACGGTCGCCGGCGCCATTCGCGACGCCGTCGCCGACAAGGACGTGAAGGCCATCCTGTTCCGCGTCGACAGCCCGGGAGGCTCTTACGTTGCCTCCGACACCATCTGGCGCGAGGTGATGAATGCCCGCAAAGCGGGCAAGCCGGTGATCGTTTCCATGGGGAATCTGGCGGGATCCGGCGGCTATTTTGTCGCGATGGCTGCCGACAAGATCGTGGCCCAGCCCGGAACCATCACCGCCTCCATCGGTGTGCTGGGCGGAAAGCTGGTGACCTCCGGCTTCTGGGACAAAATCGGCCTGAGTTGGGACGAGGTGCACGACGGCGCCAACGCCACCATGTTCACCGGGGTGGAAGACTACACGCCCGCGGAATGGCAGCGCTTCGAGGCATGGCTTGATCGGGTTTATGACGACTTCACTTCGAAGGCTGCCGATGGCCGCCATCTCTCGAAGGAGAAGGTGCTCGACATGGCCAAGGGCCGCATCTGGACCGGCGAGGACGCCAAGGCGCTCGGGCTGGTGGATGAACTCGGCGGCTTTGACAAGGCCCTGCAGCTGGCCAAGAAGGCGGCGAACATTCCGGAGACCGATGAGGTGAAGATCGTCGTCTTCCCCCACCGCAAGACCTTCTGGCAGACGCTCTTGGAGCGCTTTACGGGTAGTAGCGACTCCCAGTCCTCGACCCAGAGCCTGGTCGCGGTGCGCGATATGATTCGGCTGGTCCAACCGGTGGCGCGCGAGATGCACGCCTTGGGACTCGACGGGAAGCAGCCCGGTGACGACGTCTTGCGTATGCCGGCGCTGGAGGTAGGGAAGTAAGAGCAGCTTCGGAGCCCGGCTCAGCCGCACCTTGATGTGCCCGTAGAGACGCGGCTCGCCGCGTCTGAGACGGGGCATGCCCCGTCCCTACCGTCCCCTACACGCCCAGCTTCTTCACTTCCTCGTTGTAGTACTTGCGGTAGAGGATGTCCCACTCCTGGCTGCCTTCGAGGATCGTGCGCTTCTGGCTTTCGATCTTCTGGCGGGCGGCCTGGTCGATGCGCGCCTCCTGATTCAGGAGTTCTTCCAGAATCTTGCGGGCTTCCAGCCGGATGGTGTTGCGGTCTTCAATGAAGTCGACGGTGGGCATCTCCGCCAGCGCGTCGCTGACCACGTGCGCCAGGCGGTTCACCTTGTCGCGGCTCAATCTCACAAAGCAGCCTCACAGAAAAAATGGACTGGCGTCCTCATCCGTTCGCACCTCAAATCGTGGCACCAGAAAACCGCATACTTACAGTACAGCCTTGTACTTCTTCACTAATTCCGTCTTTACCTTGCGAAACATCTCCTGGTAGTTGGCGCCGCTCTTCCGCATTTCCTCGGAATAGGCCTCCAGGATCACGCGCACCTCGTCGTTGATGCGGTCCTCCAGGCTCAGTTCTTCCAGCAGCGCGGTATGGACCCGCTGGTGGACCGCGGCGCTGTCCTTGGTCTCGATGAGACTCCCAGCCAGCAGCTTTTTTGTAAGTTCGCGGGCCAGGTAGCCCACATATTCTTTGGAGAAGAGCATTGTCGGGATCGAAAGCTGTTGATGAAACAGTTAGTGTAGCACAGCGCTTCGCGCGCACGGCCGCTCCCGCAACTGGAGCGCATTTCCCAAAAGGCATACAATACCAATCAAACGAGCCCTGTATGTCACCGGTTCCGGACGACCTCACCAGTCTAAAAGACGATATGGTCGCCTTCATTGAAGGCCATGGCCTGCGCCGTTTCCACGGCTATGTGGACTATGAAGAGGTCCAGTGTGTCATGTGGAAAGACGGTGATAACCCGGACGGCTGGAAAGATTTTGTGGAGCTGGCCAAGGCATCCGGCGCGGCCTTTCTCACCATGGATGCGTGGGTCCTCCGGCGCGAAGATCTGGACGACCTGGTGGAGCGCTTGTCTAACGCGGAGTACACCAACGAAGAGGATCTCGAGGAAGCGCGCTGGCTTCGCACCTACGTCGGCCGCACCGGATTTGTGCAGCTGGGGTGGGCCTACCAGGGAACCGTTTTCATCTGCGAGACCAATGCGAGTTGGTACGACCGCTGGCAGCGCATGGTCGATCTTGCCGACGATTTCGGGGGCATCCCCATCGACGAGCCTGGAACCGATGAAGAAGACTGATCTGTCGCAAGCCGCGAATCTTCTGGCCCGTACCGATTCTCATTTTTCTGATCTCCCTTCTTAAAGCTTTGGAGTGGCAGCTCAAATCCGCCGATTCTGCTGTGGTGAGCGCGCTCGCCGCCGAGCTTGGCTCGGCACCCGCGTTGCATCTCAAAGACGATTCGAAGCTTTCCCATACCCTCGCCCGGCTTCTGGTGTTGCGCGGAATTGATCGGGCTGAGCATGCGCTCCGCTTCCTCTCGCCTTCCTTGGATCATCTGCACTCGCCCTTCCTCATGTCGGGGATGAAAGCCGCGGTCGATCGGTTGGAGGCCGCCATCGAGCGCAAGGAAGCCATCCTGATCTACGGCGACTACGACGTAGATGGCACGACCGCGATCGTGATCCTGAAGACCGCGATCGAGTTGTGTGGGGGCGCCGCCGATTTCCACGTGCCGCACCGCATCCGCGAAGGCTACGGCATGCAGGACGATGTGATTGAGCGCGCGGCCGCTGCCGGCACGCGGCTCATCATCAGCGTCGATACCGGCATCCGCGCGTTCAGCGCCGCAGAAACGGCCCAACGGCTCGGCGTGGATCTCATTGTTACCGATCACCACCTGCCCGGCACCGACGGCGTGCCCACGGCGCTGGCCGTCCTGAATCCGAATCAGCCGGGCTGCGAATATCCCTGCAAGGCGCTGTGCGGCGCGGGGGTCGCCTTCAAGCTGGCGCAGGCGCTGCTGGAACGGCGCTTGCAGGATCGCAATCTGCCCGCGCTGCTGCAGTCGTTCATGAAGATGGTGGCCATCGCCACCGTCGCCGATGCCGTCCCCTTGACCGGGGAGAACCGGGTGTTCGCGCGCCTCGGTCTGGACGCGTTGCGCCGCGCCGTCAATCCCGGCCTCAAGGCGCTGCTGGAAGTCGCGCAGATTCCGACCTCGCGGCCGCCCACCTCGACCGAAGTCGCGTACCGCATCGCGCCGCGCCTCAACGCCGCCGGCCGCATGGACGTGGCCCGCGACGTGATCGAACTCTTCAGCGTGAAAGATTCCGGGCGCGCCCGCGAGATCGCCTTCCGGCTCGACCAACTCAATACCGAGCGACAGGAAGCCGAGCGCCGGATTCTGCTGGCCATCGAGGAGCGCTTCGCGCAGGAGCCATTGCTGCGCGATTCCTACTGCGTCGTGATTGATGGCGAGGGCTGGCACCGGGGCGTCATTGGCATCACGGCCACCCGGGTGGTGGAGCGCTACGGCCGTCCGGCGCTGGTCGTCTCGCACGATCAGGGCGAGGCTCATGGTTCGGGTCGCTCCATCCGGTCGTTTCATCTGCTCGACGCCCTTGAGTCGTGTCACGACCTATTTCATCGGTATGGAGGCCATGCGCACGCCGTGGGATTCTCGCTGCCCTCGGATCGCGTCGCCGACCTGCGATCCCACTTGGACACTTACGCGCGCGCCCGGCTCACCCCGGCGGACTTCGAACCGATTCTTGATGTAGATGCCCGCCTCACGCTCCAGCAGGTGACGCCTGACCTGTTCCGCGCGCTCGAGCAACTGGAGCCCTTTGGCCAGGGAAACCTGGAGCCGGTCTTCGTCTCCCGGGGTGTGCGCATCATGGCGCCGCCGCGAGTGCTCAAGGACAAGCACATCAAGCTGAAAGTGGCAGCGGGCCTGGACGGCTCGGAATCCGCGAGCACGGATTCTGCGGAAGGGCTGACTCCGGAAGCCGTGCTGGCAACCCCTCGCTGTCATCCGGATGGCGCGAGCATCCGCCGCGACGAGCGCAGGGTGGCCGAGGCGGCGCGGGCCAGCGCGGTTGCGCCGACCTCTGAACCGCAAGCCAACCCGCGAGACTGGCGCCGCAACATCACCTTCGACGCCCTGGGCTGGCATATGGCGGAGCGGGTCGAGGCTGCCAAGTTACTTGCCGGCGACAAGCTCGACATCGCTTTCACCATCGGCCACAACGACCACCCCGAATACGGCGGCATCGAACTGTCACTCCGCGACTTCAAAATCTAGTGCTACACTCCTGCCTTTCAGCGGCGGTCCCGCCGTTGGGAGGTAAGTATGTCCCGGGTCCTCGCCCTGTTACTGGTACTTACTCTAACCTTTCCAGTTCTTGCCCAGAAAAAGACATTAGCTCCGGCCCAGCCGTCCGCGGGCAGTTCGGCGGATGCGGCATGGCCGATCCGGCGCTGCACATCGCGGTCGAAGAGGAATCCAGCCAGCGTCCGGTCAGCCACCTGCGCATTGACAAAGGCGTGATGATCCTCACCCGCCAGCAGCGGGAGACGCGCCCATACACCATTCGCAATACCGATAAGACTTCGCGCCAACTGGTGCTCGAGCACCCGGCGCGCGACGGTTGGACCCTGCCGACAATGGCCCTAAGCCGGCGGAGACCAGCGCCTCGTTCGAGCGCTTCCGCCTCAACATCGCGCCCGGAGCTTCCGAGCACCTGGAGCTCGTGGAGTACCGCCCCGAAGATACTCAGCTGAGCGCTGGACCTGCCTGGAAACTCCCAAGGCAGCCTGAGCCCCCGGCCTGCGACCAGATTCGGGATTACACTGAACTCAGATGCCGCTGCAGGTTTCCCGTCTGCGCCGCTGGTTTGCGCTGGCCGCCGTCGTCCTGACGCTGGCCGTGGCGGGCGTGTACCTGCGCGTGCGCCGCGGTGTGCCGGACGCGCTCAAGCAGGTTCCGGGCAAGATCGGCCTCAACATTCAGCAGACCGCGCAGGGATTCAAAGTCTCCCGCTCCGACCAGGGCCGCACCCTGTTCACCATCGAAGCCAAGAAAGCCGTGCAGTTCAAGCAGGGCGGCCACGTTGAACTGCACGATGTGACCATCACCCTCTATGGCCGCGAGTCCGACCGCTTCGATCAGATCTATGGCGACAATTTTCAGTACGATCCCCAGTCCGGCAATGTCACCGCGCTGGGTGAAGTGCGGATCGACCTCGAAGCCAATCCCCAGGGCATTCTGAAGCCCGACCAGGCGGCCCCCACCGATCTGAAGAACCCGATTCAAATGGTCACGCGCGACCTGGTGTTCAACCAGAAAACCGGCAACGCCTTCACCAACGCGCAGGTGGATTTCACCATGCCCCAGGCCAGCGGGTCGGCGGTCGGTGTCCACTACACCGAGAAAGACGGATTGCTTCGTCTGGATTCCAAGGTGCATTTCGTGCTGACCAATCAAGGCGGAGCGGTGATCGATGCCGCGCATGCCGTCATTACCAAGCAGCCGCGCCAAATCGTGCTCGACGCGCCGCGCCTGGTCCGCGGCTCCCAGGTCGTCACCTCGCAGCAGGCGACCCTGTTCATCCGCGACAACAATACGGTCGAGCGCGTGCTGGCCACTGGCGGAGTCCAGGCGAAAATGGCGGGGAGCTCGCCGCTGCATGCCCATTCCCGGGAAGCCAACTTCGAACTCGCCGAAGACCGCGGCCGTTTGCTGAGCGCCACCTTCACTGGCGATACAGAAGTGGACATCGCCGGCGATCAGCCTACGCAGGCCAACGCGGAACGAGTATTTGTCACCTTCGCGGGCAACAATCGGATCGAGAAAATCCGCGCCGAGCAGAATGTCCGGCTAAAGCAGCTTCCCAAACCAGCGCCAGCGGCTGCCTCCACTTCGGAGTCGCAACTCGTGGAAGTTCGCGCTCCCGCGATCGACTTTCTATTCGCTCGCGGCAAGCACCTCGATCACGCGGAAACCAGTTCGGATGCGCAGATCCTGATCCAGCCCACGTCTCCGAATGCCGCCAATACCACGGTTACCGCGGGACAATTCAATGCCAGGTTCGACAACCAGGGGCGCCTGTCTTCGATTCACGGAGCGCCTCCGGCCAAAATTGTCAGTTCCGTGCCCGGGCAGCCCGATCGCGTCAGCACCAGCCAGGTTCTGGACGTCAGCTTCCACCCCGACGCAGGCATCGCCTCCATCGTGCAGCAGGGCAACGTCAGCTATGCGGACGGCGAACTGCAGGCGCACGCCGATCGTGCCAGCTACTCGCCCGGCGACCAGGTGCTGACGCTGACCGGTTCCCCGCGAGTCATGGACCGCGGAATGGCGACAACCGCACGCAGTATGCGCGTGAATCGCGTCACCGGCGATGCGGTGGCCGAGGGAGACGTGAAGACGACCTACTCCGACCTCCGGCCGCAGCCCGGGGGCGCTTTGCTGGCAGCCGCCTCGCCCATTCATGTCACCTCACGCACCATGGCGCTGCACCGCACCACCGCGGTCGCCCTCTACACCGGCAACGTCCGCCTGTGGCAGGACGCCAACGTAGTGCAGGCGCCACGCATCGAGTTCGACCGCGATCATCGCTCGGTGATCGCCGAGGGCAACGGCGACCCGGTATCGACCGTGCTGGTGCAAGTCGACAAGCGCGGCAACGCCACGCCCGTGACCATCACCTCCAAGCGGCTCACCTACACCGACGATCAGCACCGCGCCCACCTTGAGGGTGGAGTGGTGGCCCGCGGGGCCGACGCGACTGTCACGGCTGCCGTGGCCGACGCCTACCTGGTACCGCGGGGCCCCGCTTCCGCGGAAAAGGCCGCGGCAGCGCAAGGGCAGCTCGATCGCATCGTCGCTGAGGGAAATGTTGTAGTTCAGGAACCAACCCGCCGGGCCGCCGGGAACCGGCTGGTCTATACGGCCGGGGAGGACAAGTTCGTTATGACCGGCGGTCCTCCTAGCATTTTTGATGCCGAACACGGCAAGATTACCGGCGATTCGTTGACTTTCTATAAACACGATGATAGGGTCCTCGTAGAAGGAAGAGAAACCTCCCCAACGGTCACAACGACCCGAGTGGCACGATAAATGCATACCCTTGCCACCGACGAAATCGGCAAAATCTATAAGGGCCGTGGGGTCGTGAACGGGGTCAGCCTGCGCGTCGAGCAGGGCGAAGTGGTTGGATTACTTGGCCCCAACGGCGCCGGCAAGACCACCTCCTTCTATGCCATCGTCGGCTTGGTCCCCCCCGATACCGGGCGGGTCCTCTACGACGAAGAAGACATTACCAGCGTGCCCATGTATCTGCGGGCGCGCCAGTTCGGCATCAGCTACCTGCCCCAGGAGCCGTCTGTATTTCGGAAACTGACGGTCGAGGAAAACATCCTGGCGGTGCTGGAAGGCCAGCCCATCTCCTGGCATGAGCGCCGGGAGAAGATGGAGAAGCTGATCGAACAGCTGGGATTGGACCATATCCGCCAGAACCGCGGGTATGCGCTGTCAGGGGGCGAACGCCGCCGCGTGGAAATCGCCCGCTGCCTGTGCATCAATCCCACATTTATTTTGCTCGACGAACCGTTTTCGGGGATCGACCCGATCGCCGTCCTTGACCTGCAGAAAATCATTTCTGACCTCAAGGCGAGCGGCATCGGAGTATTGATCACCGATCACAACGTGCGGGAAACCCTCTCGGTGACGGACCGGGCCTACATCATCAATGAAGGCCGGATCTTTCGCACCGGGACGCCGGAAGCGCTGGGCAGCGACCCGGACGTGCGCCGGGTGTACCTGGGCGAGAGCTTCTCGCTAGTCTAAGTGTGGCGCGGACACTCTTGTCCGCGAAAGGATTGAAGAGAAAATGAACCACCAGGGAACACGAAGGAACACGAAGCAAAACCCTTAGTGAGACTTAGTGTCCTTGGTGGTTGATTTCCAGGACGTGGACCGGGCACACTCGCCGCGTTCTTGCGTCACAGCCAGTCCCGCAAGGAATGGCTGAGAATTCTGAGAAAGGGTAGCGGCCGAACGCATGGTGTTGTTGCAGCACAAGCTGAACGTCAAGCTCTCGCAGCGACAGATTCTGACGCCCGGCCTCGTCCAGATGGTGTCGGTGCTCGCGCTGAACAAGCTCGAGCTCAAGGACATGATCAACGAGGAGATGGTGGAGAATCCGGTTCTGGAGGAACTGGATGACAGCGTTCCGCTGCTGGATGACGTAGGCCGCCGCGAAGAAGAGCGCGACCGCGCCTCCTCCGCCACCGCTCAGCAGGAAGAAGCTCCGGTTCCCGCTTCCGAACAGAAAGATCCCTTCGACGAAATCGACTTTGGCTCGTTTTTCCAGGATTACCTGGACCCGGGCTATCGCAGCCCCGGCGACATGGAGGAAATCGAGCGGCCCTCGTTCGAAAACTTCCTCTCCAAGCCCGGCAATCTGACCGATCACTTGGTGTGGCAGCTGGGGTCGATTCCCATGACTCCGGCCGTGCGCGAGGCCGCCGAAGAGATCATCGGCAACCTGAACGAAGATGGCTACCTGATCGCCAGCGACGAGGAATTGCTGGGGACGGCCGTGCCCTCCGCCCCTGACGCGGATACTGCGGCCCAGGAAACGGTTCTGAAAGATGCCCAGGCGCTCGGCATCGGGGATCACCAAGCGCCGGACAGCGACGTTTCGGAATCGGACCTCACGGCATCGGCGAGCGTGGAACTCGCGCCCGGATGGAGCGCCCTGACCGCCGAGTCGGCCGCCGGTTTCGCTGCGGCCACCGCCGTTGCGCAAGTATCCGAGGCGCCCGCGGCGTCCGTTGCGGCTCCAGAAAAAGGAGCCGCCGAACCGGCTCCCGCGCCGGCAGCGCATCCCGTCTACAAGCCGAATTTCACGGCCCACGACCTGAAAGAGGCGCTCGAAATCGTGCGCTTGCTCGATCCGCCCGGCGTGGCCTGTCGCGATCTGCGCGAGTGCCTGCTCTACCAGCTGCGTTACATCCAGCAACAGCATGAATCGCAGAAGAACGGCAACGGCACCGGCGAGGTGATCGCCGACGCTCTCGCGGTGGTCGATCAGCATCTGCGCGCCTTGCAGCTCAAGCAGCATCGGGAGATCGCTCGCGCCATTGGACGTCCGATCGAGGCCATCCAGCAGGCACTCGAGTTCATCAAGACCCTCGATCCGCGTCCCGGCCTGCGCTACAACAAGACTCCCGCCCGGCTGATTGAGCCCGATGTCGCATTCGTCAAGCACGGCGATGAATGGCTGTGCCTGATGAACGACGAAGATGTGCCCCAGCTCCGGCTGAATCCCGCCTACAAGCGCTTGCTCAACCGCGATGGCAACGACAAGGACACGCGCAACTACGTTAAGGAGCGCTACAAGAGCGCCATCCAGCTCATCAAGAACATCGAGCAGCGCAAGCAGACCATCATGAAGGTTTGTTATTCCATCGTGGCGCGCCAGCAGGACTTCCTCGAACTGGGCATCGATCAGCTGAAGCCCATGATGATCAAGGAGGTGGCCGAAGAAATCGGCGTCCATCCTTCCACCGTCAGCCGCGCGGTGGCCAACAAGTACGCGCACACTCCCCAGGGCGTATTTGAATTGCGGTACTTCTTCTCCGAGAGCGTACAAGGGCCGGAGGGCGGCAACACCTCGTTGCTGATCCTCAAGCGCCGCGTGAAAAAGCTCATCGAGGACGAGGATCCTGCCCGGCCGTTGACCGACGAGCAGATCACCCGCATCCTTCAGTCGCAGGGCATCCAGGTCACGCGCCGCACGGTCGCGAAATACCGGGAGGATATGCGCATCCCCAGCACTCACCAGCGCAGGGTCAAAAAGTAACGGTTCCTGATCAGGTACTTGCGAGCGCCTAACTTCGGCCCGCAACATCCGGGAGGTGAAACCAACCCACTGACATCCAAACGCCCGAAGAATCCGCACACACCGTCGCGAAGCGACGGCAGAGGATAGCCCAGCGCTTTAGCGCTGGGAAAGGCAGAATAGAAACAGACCGAGTCCCCTTTCAGGGGACGGCACGTAACGCAGCGAGTCCCAGCACCACCTGCAGCACCAGTAGTTGGAGCCCAAATTAAGGCAGTGCACCAGGAGGGCGCTCAATGAACGTGGAGTATACCGGCAGGCAATTTGAGATCACACCCGCCATCCGCCGAGAGGTCGAAGCCGGCCTCACCAAAATCCGCAAAATCCTGAACGATAAATTCGAAACCAAGGTGATCCTCGCCGTGGAAAAGCATCGCCATAAGGCGGAGATCACCATCAGTCCGCGCAACGGCCCGATCGTCGGACTGGCGCAGGCCAACGACATGCGCCTGGCCATCGGCGAAGCGCTCGATCATATCGAGAAGCAGGCACTCAAATACAAAACCCGCATCCGCTCCAAGAAGCGCAAGTCGCACAAGAAATGGAATGGAGAGTCCCCCCAGGAAGACCTGCACACTGCGGTCGGGCTCACCGAGACCACAGCTGTGCCCGTGGTCGTGCACAAGTTCCCGGCGGTGGCCAAAACCACCGACGTGCATCTTGTGCAGTCCTCGGAATCGGTCGCATTGCGGCCAATGACCCTGGAGGAAGCCATCAAGGAGTGCCACTTCCGCGACCGCGACGTCTTCGTCTTTCGCGACCCCAAGGGCAAAGTGATGGTGCTGCACCGCACCCGCGAAGGCAAGATGGAGCTGATCGAAGCCCCCTAGCAGCCGTCGTTAGTCGCTGGTCGTTAGTCGTTTGCGGATCAGGGCACGCGCCGCCTACGCGTGCCCGCCGCCTGTGTAGGCGCAGGCGCCCTCGCCTGCGCGGGCGAGCGACGCTCGCCTTCCGATGCGTCGTGCTGGCCTCAACCTACGAACTCCCAATCAAAATCCCCGTCACAAACACCAGCGCCCCTCCCAATCCCACCTGCAGCGCCGCCGACGGAATCGGCGTCTCCATGTAGCGATGCCGGATCCAGGTGATTACCCCGAGTTCCACCAGCACCACCGCGATCGCGACCCCAATGGCGATCCGGAAATCGTGAATCAGGAAAGGCAGGGTGTGGCCGATCCCGCCCAGCGCGGTCATCGCGCCGCACACCAGGCCGCGGATCCAGGGATGCCCGCGCCCAGTGAGCGTTCCGTCGTCGGAAAGCGCCTCGGCAAACCCCATGCTGATGCCCGCCCCGAGCGAGGCGGCCGCTCCCACCACAAACGCGTCCCAGCTGCTGCGCGTCGCGAGCGCGGCGGCAAAGACTGGAGCCAACGTCGAAACCGAACCGTCCATCAGTCCGGCCAGCCCGGGCTGCACGATTTGCAACACAAACAAGCGCCGGTTGGCTTCCTCTTCGGACACTTTCGTTTCGGGCTGCAGCTTTTTTTTCCCCAACTCGTCGGCGCGCTCCTCGTGATGCCGTTCTTCACCAGCCAAATCGTCGAGCAGCTGGCGGATGGTTGCGTCCTGGCTGCGCGCCGCAGCGCGTTCATAGAAGCGCCGTGTCTCCACCTCGATCGCCGAAGCCTGCCGCCGGACTTCCTCCAGCCGCATCGGCTGCGACAGCCACACCGCCCTGCGCTGCACGAAGCCGCGCACGTCCTGCCTTCGGATCAGCGGAATGTGCTCGCCGAATTTCTGCTTGTACAGTTCGATCAGCCGCCGCCGATGGCCCGCTTCTTCGTCTCCCATGCCCTCGAATACCGCGGCCGAGGCCGGAAAGTCTTGCCGCAGTCCCTCCACGAAATCGGCGTACACCCGTTCGTCTTCTTCTTCCAGCGAAATTGCCAAAGCGAGAATCTCGCGCTCGGTGAGCGATTCAAAGCTCTTCATGGCTGCTTAGTGTAAACGGATAGGCAAGAAATCGCTGGTCAGACAGGGGCGACGCTTGACGCCGCCCAGCTCTTCCGCATGCGGACTTCGCGCCCGCCCCGAGCGAACGACACGTCATCCATGTAGGCCCGCATCAGGAGGATTCCCCGCCCGCTCTCCGCGACTTGTCCCGCGGGCGAGGCGGGGTCCGGAACCCGCGTTACATCAAAGCCCGTCCCCGGGTCCTTCACCGTGATGCTTGCCCCCGTGCGGTCGCACTGTACCCGCACGATCACGCTGCAACGGGGATCCCTGCGGCAGCCGTGAATAATCGCGTTGGCGAGGGCTTCCTGCAGCGCCATGCCGACCTCGAAGGCGCACTCGGCCGGGCATCCCTGCGCCTCCAGCAGCGCGACCGCTTCCTGTCGCGCCCGGGCCATGAACTTCGCAGATGCGGGAACCGTGATGGCACGCTCCATATGCCAACAGTCTGGCGCACGCATGTTACAGAGCGATGAAATCGATGCGCAGCCCAACCGCTGCCCTTGCGGAGCGAGAGCCAGCCTGGTCATTACTTGGCCCTTCGCCGTCTCTGCTAACATCGCAGCAGCATGCCGCCATCGAAGAAGAAGGGAAAGGAGAACGGGAAGCGTGTGAGCGCGATGCGCGGTGCGCCCCTGCCGCGTTCCTCCCGAAAAGCCCAGGATGCGCGGCCCCGCCCCGAACTGGTCATCCTCACTGGCATGAGCGGGTCGGGCAAGGCATCCGCCCTCAAGGCCTTCGAGGACCTGGGTTATTACTGCGTCGACAACCTGCCCGTCGATCTCATCCCGCGCTTTGCCGAGCTTGCGACCCAATCGGTGGAGATTCGCCGCACCGCGCTGGTGGTGGATGTGCGCGAGGGGACCAAGCTCGAGAAGCTTCCGGCCATCGTGAAGGGAGTCAAGCGGGCGATTCCGACCGTGGTGGTTTTTCTCGAGGCGAGTGACGCCTCGCTCATCCGCCGTTTCAGCGAAACCCGCCGTCCGCATCCCTTTGGCGCCGACGCCCCGGTGCGGGCTTCGCTCGCCGCCGAGCGCCGCCGCCTCAAGCCGATCCGGGCCATTGCCGATTGGGTCATCGATACCTCCAAGTTCAACGTGCACGAGCTGCGCGCGCATCTCACCGAACGCTTCCAGAAAAAATCGCAGGATAAAAATATTCTGGTCTCGTGCGTCAGTTTCGGTTTCAAGCACGGCGTGCCGGAAGACGCCGACCTGGTTTTCGACGTGCGCTTTCTGCCCAACCCGCACTTCGTCCCCGAGTTTCGCCCGCTCACCGGACGGCACCCTCGCGTCGCCAAGTACATTCGCTCGTTCCCGCAAACCCAGGAGTTTATTAATCGCATTTCCGACTTGCTGGTCTACCTGCTGCCGCACTATGTGCGGGAAGGGAAGAGCTATCTGACGATCAGCTTCGGCTGCACCGGCGGCCAGCATCGGTCGGTGTTGATCGCCGAAGAAGTAGGCAAGCACCTGCGCAAATCGGGCTATCGCGTGAAAGTGGTGCACCGCGACAGCCCGAAGTAGGCGTCAGGCTTTAGGCTCCCGGGCTCTGGGCTTCAGGCTTCGCGCTTCGGGCTTCGCGCTTCGGGCTTCGCGCTTCGGGCTTCGCGCTCTAGACTCCAGCTAGGGGTTTGGGGTCGAGGTTTGATTTTGATCTTGCGAACTCGAAGCTCTCAACAGCAATATCAAATTTTGACTTCAAATCCGGAGCCCAAAGCCGAAGCCTAAAGCCGAACACCCAAAGCTTGATGCCTGAAGTCCGAAGCCCGAAGCCCGAAGCCCGAAGCCCGACTTTATGTCCGACCTCGAAAACGTCAAACACGATGCAGGTCCCGACCAGGATTACGTTCCCAACGCCTGGTGGAAGGTTCCCGGTGGATGCCTGGTTCTGCTGGCGCTGTTCATCGCGTGCAGCCTGGGGGTGCTGTGGATCGTGCAGTTCAGCTTGTCGCGCAGCGGAGCCTACCATCAGGCGCTGGAACGGGCGCGCTCCCATCCGATTGTGGCGACCCAGCTTGGTGCGCCTCTGCGGCCGGGCTGGTTCACCTCGGGCCAGGTCAACGTTCACGGGCCGACCGGGCTCGCGCAATTGGTGATTCCGGTGATTGGACCCAAGAATCGCGGCACCCTCTACGTGGTCGCGGAAAAGAACGGCGGCAAATGGGAATTTCAGTCGCTGCAACTCGCCGTGTTCGGCCGCGAGGATCGCATCGATCTACTGCTGCCCATTCCTGAGGCCGCACCGGTGCGGAATTTCTAGGACACTCGAATGGATCCGCCCTTTGGCGGGATGCCCTTTCATACCGCCCCCAAACTGCAAGGTGTTCGCCGGCGGCGGGTAGAGACGGGGCTTGCCCCGTCTCAGCCGCGGCAAGCCGCGGCTCTACACCAGCCCACGAAATCCAAAGCCGACGACCGACGACCGAAAGCCGACGACGAACGACCAACGACCAACGACGACCCGACCAACGACCAACGACGAACGACCAACGACCGGCCCCCACCAACCCTCCCGCCAGTTTAAAATCGAACATATTCCGATGTCCGACCCAACGCCTGCCATCCCCTCATCCACGACGGAATACTATCGGCCGATGCCGGTATTCCTAGCGCGACCGCCGCGGCCGCGCTACTGGATTCACGTGCTCCTACTCTTGCTGACCCTGTTCACCACTACCCTGGTTGGCGCGCACATGCAGTGGAATTTTCAGCATGGGCACTCGGCCTTTTCTGAGGAAGATGACAGCATCGCGTTCTTTCCGGTCGGCGCCGTCCTCAAGCAGCCCTCGCGATTGCTGCTCGGTCTGCCGTTTTCACTGACCCTGATGTTGATCCTGCTGGCGCACGAGATGGGGCACTACCTCTACTGCGTGCACTACCGCGTGTCGGCGACTCTGCCGTTTTTTATCCCGTTCCCATCGCTGATCGGCACCATGGGCGCATTCATCCGCATTCGTTCCCCGATCCGGTCGCGGACCGCACTGTTCGATATCGGCATCGCCGGGCCGATTGCCGGTTTTGTGGTCGCCTGCATCGTGTTGCTGTTCTCACTGCCGCTTTCAAGGGCGGTGATGCTGAGCTCGGGTATGCCGGCTGTGGATGTGGACCTGCACTATCCACTGGTCTTCCACATGGCGCACCGCCTTTTGTCCCTTGCCGGAATCCTGCATGGGCCGAGTGCGTTGCCGTTTAACCACGTGTATGTGCATCCGGTGGCGATTGCGGCCTGGGTCGGGATGTTCGCCACCGCGCTGAATCTGCTGCCCGGCGGCCAGCTTGACGGCGGCCACATCGTCTATTCCATTGCGCCCCGCGCCCACCGTTTTGTATCGCGGCTGACGATCCTATGCCTGATCCCGATGGCAGTCTATTTGTGGGCGGGCTGGCTGCTCTGGGCAGTTCTGCTCGAACTCAGCAGCATCCGCCATCCGCAGGTAGCCGACGTGCCGCGCGTGGCCGGCATCCGCAGTTGGCTCGCGGTTTTCGGCGTGGTCATGCTTGTCGTCACCCTCACTCCGGCACCATTTGGAAATAGCTCGCTTAAAGACATCATCCAGATCTTCCGCCATCACTGATGGGGAGGCTTCAGGCGTTAGGCCTCAGGCGTTAGGCATCAGGCTCTAGGCGTCGGGGTCTAAGGCTTCGGAAGCCCGAGGGCTAGATCCCGAAGCCTACAGCCCAAAGCCTGAAGCCCGAAGCCTGAAGCCCGCTCTCTACCCCTTCACAATCTTCTTCGCTCCCGCATCCCACACCGCGACGCCCTTGTTGAAGTAGGAGAAGTTTGCCAGGTGGCAGCCGATGGCCGCGTTGTTGCCGAACACTTCGTTTTCGGTGGTGGGCTTGCGCGAACGCACCGCGTTGAAGAAGTTTGCCTCGTGGTCTGCCAGGTCGCTGTATCCCTCGGGAACCGTGAAGACTTCGGCCTCCTCATCCACGGCGAAGTTCAAAACGGCGGGCAGCGGATGATCCTTGTGCCACTGCTCCAGGTACTGCTCGCGCAACTTCTCCGGCCAGCCGTAAATCGAGTAAGACTCCGGCTGCGGGCGCGTGTCCTGCGGCTTGTAGGTGAGTGTCGAATCCTTAATGATGAGCGTGCCTTCGGTTCCGAAGAAGCCGATGAACTCGCCGCCATCATTGTTGAGATTGCAGCGCAGACAGGTGCGGAAGTTCGGGTACTCGTAAAACGTCTCGATGAGGTCCGGAAAATCGCGGCCGTCTTTGAAATGGTAGAGGCCGCCCGTGGACAGCGCGCGCTGCGCCACGGCATTCGTGCCCGTGATGTAGTGAATGCCCGAGATCAGGTGAACGAACAGATCGCCTGCCAGTCCCTCGCCGTAGTCTTCGAAGCAGCGCCAGCGGAAAAAGCGCACCGGATCGAATGGCTTTTTTGGCGCGCCATCCAGGAAGGTGTTCCAGTCGATGGTCTGCTCGCTGGCATCGGGCGGAATCGGATAGACCCAGGCGCCGCTGGGCGAGTTGCGATCCCAGAAAGCCTCAATCGCGTACACGTTGCCCAGCTTGCCCGAGTCGTAGAACTCTTTCGCCTTGGCATACAGGATCGAACTGACCCGCTGGCTGCCTACCTGCATGATGCGGTTGTTCTTCTCGGCAGCCGCGATCATAGCGAAGCCGTCTTCCACGGTGTGCGACATGGGCTTCTCGCAGTACACGTCCTTGCCCGCCGCGCACGCGTCTTCGACGATCTTGCGGTGCCAGTGATCCATGGTCGCCACGATGACCGCCTCCACATCTTTGCGATCGAGAATTTCCTTGTAATTGCGGGTCGCCGGAACATCTTTCTTCACCGCTTCGCGCGCAGCCTGGTGCCGCGAATCGTACAGGTCGCAGACTGCCACGCACTCCGCATTGGGCACGCGCAGCGACGCCTTCAGCAGTTCGCAGCCCCGCACGCCCGTCCCAATCGATGCGAAGCGTACCGGTTCGCCCGCGTACATGCGCCCCGAAGCCGAAAGCGTTGTGGGATCCAGAACCGTGGCCTTGGCGATCGCGCCCGCCGCTGCCGTAGCTGTACCAATCCGAATGAAGTCCCTCCGAGTCAGTGGAAGTCTTGCCATGAATGCTGCCCTCCTTTCGAGCAATCAAGTCTAGGTCGTCGCGATGTTTGGGTGTAGATTTTCTTGGCGACCGGTGGTTTCAAATTCTGATTCGGGATGTGGATCCGGCGGCCACGCAGCCAGGAGGCATTCGCGATGAGCACCCCTCTCACGCGGCGATCGTTTCTCGCCTTTTCCTCGATGGTTCCCCTCGCCCTTTGGGCGCGGCCTTCGTCGTCCATTCCCGTAGGTCTCGAATTGTACTCCGTGCGCGACGAACTCCAGCGCGATCTCCACGGGACGGTGCGCGCCGTCGCGAAGATGGGCTACCAGTGTGTCGAGTTCTACGCCCCTTACCTCGACTGGAACGAAGGGCAGACCAAGGAGATGCGCAAGCTACTCGACAGTCTCGGCATTCGTTGCTCCTCCACGCACAATGGCGCCGAGCAACTGCGCGTGGCGAATCTCGACAAAGTCCGCGACCGGAACCTGATCCTGGGAAGCCGCTACGTGGTGCAGGCCAGTTCGCCCGAACAGACCACGCTCGACGGCTGGAAGTCGGTCGCGGAGTCTCTCAACGCAACGGCAGACCGGCTGGCTCCCTCCGGCCTGAAAGTCGGATATCACAATCACCAGCCCGAGTTCACGCCGCTCGAGGGCAAGCGCCCCATCGAAGTTCTTGCCGCCGATACCATGCCCTCGATCATGCTGCAACTCGACGTGGGCACTTGCTTGAACGCGGGTTCGGACCCGGTCGCGTGGATTCGCTCCAACCCGGGCCGCATTCGCTCGCTGCACTTGAAAGACTGGTCGCCCGATCCGGCCAAAGGGTACAAAGTTCTGTTCGGCGAGGGCGTAGCCAATTGGAAGGCGATCTTCGCGGCCGCCGAGAGCGTGGGCGGAGTCGAATACTACCTCATCGAGCAGGAAGGCAGCCGCTACTCGGAACTCGAAACCGCACAAAAATGCCTGGCCGCCTACCGCAGCCTGTAGAGACGCGGCTTGCCGCGTCTTGCCTGCGTCGCCTTGCTGCTTGGTGCGCGCGCGGTCCTGCCGGCCATCGTTAAGACGGGGCAAGCCCCGTCTCTACTTTGCGGCTTTCATCGCGGGAACGAAATCGTTCATCACCGCCGCGCGCATCAGGTCGGGCGGAAGCAGTCCCTGCGCCAGGATGAAGTCGTGGAACTTCTTCTGATTGAATTTCGTCCCCAGCGCATCTTCGACTTCCTTCCGCAGAGCGAGCAGCTTTGTATAGCCATAGAAGTAGCTGTTGGCCTGGCCCGGCGCGCGATAAGTGTAGCGCTCCACTTCTTCTTCCGCGAACGCGTGCGATTGCACCACATCCTGCTCGAGCACGCGGTACGCCTCGGCCGGCTCGATCTTGCCGGTTTGCAACTCAGGATCCAGAAATGCGCGGGCAGCGCGCAGCAAGCGGTAATCCAACGAGACCAGTTGGCCCTCCGGCGGCATGTAGGGCTTGATCAGGTACTCCGCGTATAAGCCCCATCCCTCCACGTTCGTGCTGTTGAACGCATAGCGAACGCGCGCGATCGACACCCCGTGCTCGAGCATGGAATCGAACTGCAGCTCATGGCCGGGCCGCGCCTCGTGCGCGGTCAGCGTCCACGCCGCCGCGTCGAAGGTGAAGTCGTCATATTTCTCGGCCGCCTTCTGCCCCGGCGCCGGTGGAATATTCAAAGGCAGCACGAACACGCCGCGCTGCCCGGTGTTGTGCAGGAACGGCGGCGGCTGCATGTGGGGCGCGGGCTGCTGCGCGGTTTCGGCCGCGGTGGCAATGCGAATCTGCGCGGCGCGGTCGGGCTGGGTCACGATCTCATGATCCTCGATGATGTGCTCGATCTGGTTGAGCCGCTGCTCGTAGAAGGGCAGGATGGCGTCGCCCACCAGCTGTTTCTTTTTCAGTTCGCGCATGACGTCGCGATAATCGCTGGAGGGCAGCTTGCGCTCCTTGGCAATCTGCGCCGCGATCGGCTTCATCTCGTTCTGGATCTCGGTGAAGGCCTGGTGAGCGATGGCTGCCATCTGCTCGGGCGTAATGTCGATGCCGTACAACTGCAGAGCCAGCGCATACTCTTCGGGCGGAAGGCGGAAATCGTTGCGAGCCTGGGGCAGCACGTTCTGCCGGATCCAATCGTCGTAGTCCTGGAGTTGCAGCTTGAGCTTGGCGTACGGCTCCTCCCACCCGCTCAGCTTGTATTTCTCGCACAGCGATGCAATGCCCTCGATGTAATTGGAATTGCGGCCCAGTTCGGTCTCGATCTGCATGCGCGAGGGATAAATCACGCCCGGCTTTCCCATCTGCTGGACAACCCGCTGCTTCAGAATCTCGACCAGCGGCCGGTAGCCGGGCTCAAGTCCGGCATACTTGCGAATTCGCACCACCGCCGCCGGGCGCCGGGCATCGGGTGTCTGCGGGTCCAGCAGAATATGCAAGCCCTCAAACACCGTGCCGCTGGCATTGATGAAGGGAACCTTGTGCGCGCGCTCGTAGTCTTGCTGCTTGAACTCCAATTGCACGCGCCGGATGATGATCTGCAAGTCCTCGACGACCTGTTTCTGCCGCTCTTGCTTGACCGCCGCCTGGAACCGGGCCAGAACCACCTCGGTCTCCTGCCGCTGCGCGTCCTCATCAGCCAGCGTCGGCCGGGAGATTTCGTTGTCGTACTCGCTCAAGCCCTGCCGCGAGCCCTGCTCGGGATGGTGCTTCATTTCCACCGTCAGCAGTTGCTGGGTGTAATTGTTGCTGGTTGCGATCCAGCTGCGGTCGGTTTGCGATTGCGCGTTGGCCGGCGCCATGATGATGGCTCCCAGGAACAGCAGAACGAGCGTGCGGAACACAGAGCCTCCTCGGAAAGCGGGACCCCAGTAAATCACGCGGTCGGGCAGAATCGCAATGGAGAACATGTAGACGCAGGCGCCCTCGCCTGCAGGGGTTGCGTTGAGACCCATGTGCGCGAGCAAGCGCAGCGTGGCTCGGCCAAGCTGCGGACCTCGCGTTCCGCCGGGCAGGCGAGGGCGCCTGCCCTACACGAGCATTGGCGGGCGCTGGCTCCAAGCTCGCAGCTCGTAGCTCGCAGCTACATCAGCCACAGCGCATCCACGTCCACGATCACCTGCGTGCGCGGAATCTTTTGCGCGGCCGCATGCGCCAGCATCTGGCGCAAAAGCCCATTGAGCTTCTCTCGGCTGGGAGACTTCAGCACGAAGTGATAACGGTAATCGTTCTTCAGGCGCAAAATCGGCGCCGCCGCCGGGCCCAGCACGCGCACGCCTTCATGCCGCGTCTGCTCAAACCATCGCCCCAATGTGCCCGACCACTGCAGGGCTTCCTCCAGCCGATCGCTGCGGATGAGGACGTTGGCCAGCGCTGCGTAGGGCGGGTAGTGCATCCAGTTGCGAAAGCGCAGCTCTTTTTCGTAGAAGCCCACGAAGTCGTGGCGCGCCGCGTATTGCACCGCATAGTGATCGGGAAAGTAGGTTTGCAGCACGACCTTGCCGGGCGTCTCGCCGCGACCGGCGCGGCCGGCCACCTGCGTCAGCAGCTGAAAGGTGCGTTCGGCGGCGCGGAAGTCGGGCAGCCCGAGCGCAATGTCCGCGCCCACCACGCCCACCAGGGTCACCCCGTGAATGTCGTGGCCCTTGGCGATCATCTGCGTGCCCACCAGCATGTCGAGATCGCCGGCGTGCAGCGCTCCCAGCACCCGCTCGAAGTCCTCGCGCCCGCGCACCGTGTCGCGGTCAAGCCGCCCGATACGAGCCTGCGGAAAGAGCCCATGGAGCAGCTCTTCCAGCTTCTCCGACCCGGTGCCCAGGAAATACACGTATTCGCTGCCGCAGTGCACGCACTGCTGTGGCACTGCGGCGGTGTATCCGCAGTAATGGCATTCCATTTTGCGAGCGCGCTTGTGGTGTGTCATGGCAATGGCGCAGTTCTTGCACTCCAGCGTCTTGCCGCACGCCCGGCAAAGCATGACCGGTGAGTAGCCGCGGCGGTTGAGCAGCACGATCACTTGTTCGCGGCGGTCGAGACGCTCGCGGATTTCCTCGACCAGCTTGCGCGACAACACCTGTTCCCGGCCGGTCTCCTGGAACTCCTGCTTCATGTCGATGAGTTCGACCTCGGGCAACGGCCGTGCCTGCACGCGATCGGGCAGCTCAATCAGCGCATACTTGTTTTTCTTCGCGTTGAAATAGGATTCGAGTGACGGCGTCGCCGAGCCCAGCACGACCACTGCTCCCGCCATCTTGGCGCGCATCACCGCCACATCGCGCGCATGGTAACGCGGAGTCTCCTCCTGCTTGTAAGAAGAATCGTGCTCTTCGTCGACGATGAGGAGCGCCAGATCCGGCACCGGGGCAAACACCGCCGAGCGCGTGCCCACCACCATGCGCGCCTCGCCGCGATGGATGCGATGCCATTGCTCAGCCCGCTCCGCGTGGGTGAGCGCGGAGTGCAGGATCGCGACTTCCTCGCCGAACACCTGGTGCAGGTCGGCGGCGACCGCCGGCGTCAATCCAATTTCCGGGACCAGCAGAAGTGCCGAGCGCCCCGCTTCGAGCACGGCGCGCATGCCGGCAAGGTACACGGCGGTTTTTCCCGAGCCCGTCACGCCGTGCATCAACATGCCCGCAAATTTGCGGGCGGCCACGCCCTGCACGATTTTTTTGAGGGCTTCCTTTTGCGCGGGGTTGAATTCGAAATGAAAAGGAGACGGGCGCGCACGCACGCGCGAGATATGGAAGTCGGCCGGCTCTTCGCGGATCGCGACCAGCCCGCGCTTCACCAGCGTCGATAGCGTGCTACGCGGGACGGTGAGCGTCTGCAGCGCTTCCACAGGAGTGCGTCCGCCGGCGGCGCGTAGCGCCTCCAGCAGCGCGCGCTGGTTGGGGTTGAGCTTGGAGCTGTGAGCCTCCGCGTCGGGACGGGCGAGGACGCCCGTCTCTCCACCGTTCAGCGTATGCCCGATGGAGCGGCGGGCGTCCCCGCCCGCAAGAGCGTTCGCCGAGGATACAGCGTTTACCGCGCCAGACTCACGCGCAGCGCCTCCGTTTCCTTCCACCAACTCTGCCACCTTCACCGTGCGCGCCACCTCGCGCGCCTCCGAAGCGTCTTCGCGCTCCAGCCATTTCTTCCGCACCATGCCGGCGAGCACCGGACGGCTCACGCGCGTCGCATTCCGCAGGCTCGACTCCCGCGTCGCTTCGCGCTCCAGCAAATAGTCGAGCACGCGAAACTCGGCCGCCTGATCTTCCGGGGTGCGGCGCGCGCGTCCCGACGACCCCGTCATTCCCGCCAGATGCAAGGCCATTCGCCCCGAGTCCGTGATGCGGTAGGTAATGGTGCGCTTGAACTCGGCGCCCAGCGGCAACATCGTCCGGAAGACTTCGCCCACGGGCGCGAGATAATAATTCGCGATCCATTTGCCCAGTTGCAGTAGCTGGTCGTCGAGCGCTGGTTGTGCATCCAGCACGCGCAGGATGTCTTTGGCGGCCACCGAAGGCGGACGATCATGCAACTCACCACGATGCCGGGCGTTCGCTTATTGCGAAAGGGAACCAGCACGCGCCCGCCTACCACCGGCTGCGTTCCTTCCGGGATGCGATAGGTGAACACGGCGTCGAGCGGCACCGGCACAGCAACGTCGCAAAATTCAGGCATGGGCAAGGGTCAAGGATAAACCACGCACCGACCGTGTTCACGCGCTCTTGCATGATGGCGGCCCGCGAGCGGGTTTCCACTTTTTCTGATACGCTGACCAGCAGTTGACCGCGATGCGTCTCGCCATTCTTGCCGATATACACGCGAACATCTGGGCGCTCGAGGCTGTTCTAGCCCATGCCAAGGAGCACGGCGCCGACACCTTCCTCAACCTTGGCGACACACTCTACGGGCCGCTCAAGCCGCGCGCGACCTACGAGCGCCTGCTGCATGAAAACATTGCGCTCACTATCCAGGGCAATCAGGACCGGATGATTTACGAGGCGAGCGCGCGCGACCTGGTCTCGATCCCGACCCTCACCTACGTGATCCGCGACCTGGGGGAAGATCCGATTCACTGGCTGAGTAACTTGCCGAAGACGGCAGTTTTCGGCGGCGAGATCTTTGTCTGCCACGGCACGCCCGGCAGCGACACCGCTTACTTACTCGAAGACATCATGGAAGGACTGCCGGAGGTACGCTCGGAAGGCGCGATCCGAGAGCTGCTGCAGGGTGTTCACCAGCCCATGGTGCTCTGCGGGCACACGCACATCCCGCGCGTGGTCGAGCTTTCTACGGGACAGCTGGTGGTCAACCCGGGAAGCGTGGGAGTGCCGGCATACGATGATGTCGACCCGGTGCGCTATCGCATGCAAACCTTTTCCCCGCACGCATGCTACGCGATCGTCGAAAAGAATCGAGCAGGCTGGGATGTGTCGCTGGAACGCGTTGCCTACGATTATCATGCCGCCGCCGAACATGCGCGCACCCACGGCCGCGATGACTGGGCGCAGGGCATTGCCACCGGGCGGATTTGAACCCCAAATCCTGAACCCCAAATCCTATCCCGACGCCGTCGCCTTCAATCCCAACTCTTTCATCACCATCTGCAGGTCTTTCCACGCTTCTTTCTTCTGCCGCGGATCGCGCAGCAGGAACGCGGGGTGATAAGTGACGGCCAGCTTGGCTCCGGTCCAGTTGGGGTCATTGCTACGCACGCCAGCGGGACGAAACTCGTACCAGCGGCCGCGCAGGTTCGACATCGAATCATTGACCGCGAGCAGCGTCTTGGCGGCGACCGCCCCCAGGGCCACGATCACCTTGGGCTTGATGGCGGCAATCTGCCGCATCAGGAAGGGCGAACAGGTTTCGCACTCGTCGCGTTCCGGGGTGCGGTTGTTGGGCGGGCGGCACTTGATGATGTTGGCGATATAGACCTGCTCGCGCGCCAGGCCCATGGCCTTGATCATGTTGTTCAGCAACTGCCCGGCGCGGCCCACGAACGGCTCGCCTTGTTCATCTTCGTCGGCGCCCGGAGCCTCGCCGATGAACATCAGCTCGGTGCGCGGATTGCCGACGCCGAAGACAATCTGCTTGCGTCCCTGCTTGTGCAGGCGGCAACGCGTGCAGTCTCCCAGGTCTTCGCGAATGATTTTGAGCGCCTGCACAGGGTCGAGGACCTTCTGCTCGGGGCGCGTGGCGACCACTTCAAGCGTCTTTTCGTCGTCCACAACGGGTACGCGTGCTCGTTTTGCGGGCATTTCGTCTCGCAGTTCTGGCTGGAACGCGGAGGGCTTCGACTCCAAAGCGGCGTGCGATTCTTCTGAAGCTTCGCCGCTGCTCGCAGTCCCCTCCCGCCGGTAAAAATCGTAGATGCCCAGCTCGCGGTAGTACTGGATGCGCGCGGCCAATGCGTCGCGCAGCTTCGGGTCGAGAGGACGAGGCATTGAGACCAGCATAACAAATGAGCGGGAAGTCCCCGCACCGGCGGAGAAATGATTCTGAGCCTTCTGCCGGGCCCGCGACTCGGGCTTACTTCAATTCCATCTCCACGATTTCCCCGGCCTCGGTCCCCGCGTTGGCGAGACTGTGCGTGACCTTGGCATCGACCCAGTGGAAGTCGCCGGCTTTTACCTGCTCGGTGCGGGAGCGCCCGTCCGGGCCCGTCATCTTGAGCTGCATCGCGACGGGGGAGACGATCAGATAGGGGCGAACGTGCGCATGTTGCGGGCTCGCCTCACCCGGAGCCAGCCTCCAGCGGTACACGCGTGCCGACGGGTTCTCGGCGACGACTTCTCCGGCGAGCGCGGCGGAGGGAATCTTAGGGCGCTCGAGGAACTCCACGTCCAGCACCTCGAACTCGGTCTTCCCCACGTTGTGCACGATATGCGTGAAGGGCGTGTCCACGGTGCGCGCAGAGATGTCGCCGGGCTTGGTGGGATTGCTGGGACCTTCGGCCTCGCCAGCCTTCTGCTGGGCGATGGTAGCGTCGCTGAGTTGAACGGCCGCGCCGTCGTACGGGTGGGTGTGCTTCAGCGTGCTCTCTCCCGGGGCGAGCTTTACGTGCAACACCTCGACGTATTGGTTTTTCAGCACGAGGTGATGATGCGGCTCCTGCGTGACCAAGACCGCTCCCGGCGGCGCGGAGGAAGCTCCCACGTACGCCATGAAAAGCGCGCTCCAGGAAAAAAATTTCACAGTGTTCTCCTGCCGGACCGTAACTGTAGAGACGGGGCTTGCCCCGTCTCAGGCGCGGCAAGCCGCGTCTCTACCCACTTGGTCGCACACGGGACGCTACCGGGCAGCGACGGGATGGCGGCGGCGCAGTTTGACCACCACGTCCAGCACCCGCTGTGCGACTTCCCACTTGGTGGTCTCCGGAACTTCGAGGACCTCGTCCTCGGTAAGGATAGTGACAGCATTGCGCTCCGAGTCAAAGCCGATGCCCTCCTGCGAGACATCGTTGACGACGATCGCATCCAGCGATTTTTTCTGGAGCTTCTTGCGCGCGTTTTCCAACACGTCGGTGGTTTCGGCAGCGAAGCCGATGACGAGCTGGTGAGTCTTGCGGGCGGCAAGCTCGGCGAGAATATCGGTTGTGGGTTCGAGTTCGAGCGAAGTGGGGCCGGACCGCTTGATCTTCTGCTCCGCAACCGTCTTCGGGCGATAGTCAGCAACGGCCGCCGTCTTGATCACGATGGTCGCCTGGGGCAGGCGCTCCAGCACTGCCTGGCGCATCTCCTCCGCCGTTTCGACGCGGGTGAGAGCGGCCGCCTCGGGCGGGCGAATGTTGGTGGGCCCGCTCACCAGCAACACGTGCGCACCCCGGCGCAATGCGGCTTCCGCCATCGCGTAGCCCATCCGGCCGCTGGAGCGGTTGGTGAGGTAGCGCACCGGATCAATCTTCTCGCGCGTGGGACCGGCGGTGATCAGGATGGTTTCTCCCGCCAGATCTTGCGCCGCGCCCAGCGCCTGCATCACGGCGGCCACGATGGCTTCATTCGCCGCCAGCCGCCCCGCGCCCACCATGCCGCACGCCAAATAGCCGCTGTCCGGCTCCACGATGCGGACCCCGCGCTGCCGCAGAATTTCCAGATTGGCTTGCGTCGCGGGATGATTCCACATGTTCACGTTCATCGCCGGAGCCACCACCACCGGGGCCGCGGCGGCGAGATAGAGCGTGCTGAGAAAATCGTTGGCGATGCCTTGCGCGAACTTGGCCAGGATGTCGGCCGTGGCCGGGACAACGACCAGCGCATCGATGGCTTGCGCGACCGCGATGTGCTCGATGGCGGAGTCGATATTCGACTCTCCCGCCTCGGCGCCGAACATGCCGGTGATGACCTTCTCCCCCGAGAGCGCAGCGAAGGTGAGCGGGCGCACGAACTCCTGCGCCGCCTGCGTCATGACCACTTGCACATGGATGCCCCGCTCCTGGAGCAGGCGCAGGACTTCGGCTGCCTTGTATGCCGCGATGCCGCCGCTGATGCCGAGTGTAATCCTCATAGGAGCTTGGAGGGCCGGATGGGGGATCGGGTTCCAACCACCAATTTCAACACCAAGAAGGTACCCGGCCGTCGAACCCGCCCGAGTTCTTTACCGCACATCAGGCCGGTTCTTTGCCCAGGGCCTGATCGACCTGCTCGGCCGCCTCCGCCGCTTTCTTGTTATCGGGAATCACCCACTTCACCTTGCCGGCGCGGATCTCATCCTGCGCGATGCGACAGGGTTTGCGGGAACTGGTTTCAATCACGGGCGGGGCGCCGTTTTGAAGCTGCCGGGCACGCCGGGCTGCGACCAGAATGTAGCGATAGTTGCTGTCGAACCCATCGATCAACTTCATGTTCTCCCCCAACGCCGCCTAGTTTTGGCCATGCTTGCCGCGCCGGAACGAGTCCAGAATCGGTTGGATCCGATCCCGGGCATTGTTCAGACGATCCCCCTCGGCCATGCGAATTTTCTTTTGATCTTCTTCGGAAGGAGTTTCCCCCGAGCGTCGCAGTCGTTCCGAGAGTACGATGGCGCGCAATTCATCGGTGGCCTCTTCCAGGCGGTCGTTCACCAAAATATAGTCGTATTTGTCGTAATTCTCAATCTCCTGGCCGGCCGTGTCCAGCCGGCGGTGGATGACCTCGGGGCTGTCCAGACCCCGATTGTTGAGTCGCCACTCCAATTTCTGGCGGTCCGGGGGCAGTACAAAGATGCTGATGGCGCAGGGAATCCTGGCCTTTACCTGGGCCGCCCCCTGCACGTCGATGTCGAGCAGCAGGTCGTGGTCGTTCTGCTCGGCCTCGCGCAGGAACCGGCGCGCCGTGCCGTAGTAGTTGCCGAACACGTCGGCGTGCTCGAGGAACTCGTCGTCGCCCATCATGCGTTCGAATTCCTCGCGGGAAATAAAGAAATATTCGCGCCCGTTCTGCTCGCTCCCCCGGGGCTTGCGCGTAGTGTAGGAGACCGAGAAATCCAGGCCCTGGACCAAGCGGCGCAGCTCATTGACCAGGGTCGATTTTCCGGAGCCCGATGGCGCCGAGATGATGAAGACCGTGCTCATTCGACGTTCTGCACCTGCTCGCGCGATTTTTCAATTTCCGACTTGATGGACAGGCCGATCTCGGTGATCTGCAGCGCCTCCCCCGCCAGGCCGGAGGTCTTCGACAGCAGGGTGTTGGCCTCGCGATTCATCTCCTGCAGCAGGAAATCGAGTTTCTTGCCCACTTCCCCGCCTTCGTCGAGCAGGCCGAGAAAGTGTTTCACGTGCGTCTCCAGGCGGACGAGTTCTTCCTGGATGTCGCTGCGATCCACCAGCAGGGCGGCTTCCTGCAGCAGGCGGTCCGAGTCGGCCTGCGCGCCGACCAGTTCCTGCATGCGCCCGCGCAACTTCTCGACGTAAGCGTGCAGCACGGCATGGCGGTGTGCGCTCACCCCGGAGCCTGCCTTTTGGATTTTCTGCATGCGGGTCCGCAACTCCTGCTCGATGCCGCGGCCTTCTTCCTCGCGCATGCGATTCAGCTGTTTCAAGGCTTCGTCGACGCGCTCCAGCACCGCGGGCTCGAGCTCTCCATCCGCCGCGTTGCTGGCCGAGTCGAGCGCGCCGGGCAGGCGCAGGATCACGTTCAGGTCCGGCTCAGCGGCCAGGCTGTGCTCGGCGGCGGCCGTGCGAAACGCATTGATGTAGCTGGTCACCAGTTCCCGGTTCAGCGACAGGGATTCTTCCGCGCTGCGGTCGAGGCTCAGGCTGACTTCGATGTGACCGCGATGAATCTTCTCCTTCAGCAACCGGCGCAGCTTCATCTCCAGCGAATCGGTATCAGAGGGCAGCCGGAAGTGCAGGTCAAGGAAACGATGGTTGACCGACTTCAGCGAGAAGGTGAAGGCGAGCTTAGAGTTGACCTGTCCTTTGACTTGCGAAAAACCGGTCATCGAGCGGATCAGCATAATCAGTTACCAGTTACCAGTTGCCAGAAGCCAGTTGCCAGTTACCTTGAAACCTTGAAACTCTGAAACTCTGAAACTCTGAAACCTTGAATTTCTGAAACCTTGCTATCGTGGCGCCGACGCCGTCCGCGGCTGCTCCACTTCCAGGAACTGCAGATCATACAGCCGGCGGTACGTGCCCAGCTTGCGCATCAGCTCTTCATGGGCCCCGATATCGCTGATGGTGCCATTTTCAAGCACTACGATGCGGTCGGCCCGGCGCACGGTCGAGAGCCGGTGCGCAATCACGAAGACGGTGCGGCCCTGCATCAGGTTCTGCAGGGCGGACTGCACGAGCGCTTCCGACTCGCTGTCGAGGGCGGAAGTCGCTTCGTCGAGGATGAGGATGGGCGCGTTCTTGAGCAGGGCGCGGGCAATGGCAATGCGCTGGCGCTCGCCGCCGGACAACCGCAGGCCGCGTTCACCGATCACCGTGTCGTAGCCGTCAGGCATTCGCAGGATGAAGTCGTGCGCCAAGGCGGCGCGGGCCGCGGCTTCCACCGCCTTCTGGGAGACGTGCGGCTGCCCGTAGGCGATGTTGTTGCGCGCCGTATCGTTGAACAGCACGGTTTCCTGGGTGACGATGCCGATCTGCGAGCGCAGCGAAGCGATGGTGATGTCGCGAATGTCATGCCCGTCGATCGCGATGCGCCCCGTGGTTACGTCGAAGAAGCGCGGAATCAGGTGGACCAGCGTGCTCTTGCCGGCGCCGCTGGAGCCGACGATGGCGACCACTTCGCCCGCCTTCACATCGAGAGCAATGTCGCGCAGGATCTCGCGCCGGCCCTCGCCGTTGTTCGCGTGCTCGCCATAGGAGAAGCCCACGTTGTCAAAGACAATTCCCTTTGCAAACGCCGGCAGGGGCTTGGCGCCGCGGCGCTCGCGGACTTCATCCTCGATGTCCATGAAGCGGAAGATTTCTGTGGATGCGCCCAGCGCCTGCTGAAAGCTGTTGTTGAACAGCGCGAACTTACGGACTGGATCGTAAAGCTTGAAGACGGCCGCGATGAAAGCGAGGAAGGTGCCGGTGGTGAAGGCGCCGCTGTTGATCTGGCCGCGGCCCAGCAGGAGAAGCAGCGCCACGGCGATGGCGCCGATGATGTCCATCAGCGGGGAACTAACCGCGGCCGCCGCCACCGAGCGCAGGTTGGCGCGCATCAGGCGGCGTCCCGCCAGGCGGAAGCGGCTGATTTCCCACGACTCCATGCCGAATGCCTTCACGATGCGGTTGCCGGTGATGGTTTCGTGCAGGATGTTCTGGATCTCGGCCAGCTTGTCCTGCCCGCGGCGGGTGGTGTGGCGCACGCGGCGGCCGATCTTGGTGGAGGAAACAATAATGATCGGGATGAAGACCAGCAGCACCCAGGCCAGCTTTCCGCCCAGCAGGACGGCGACGGCCGCGGTGAAAATCAGCGTGAACAGTTGCTGCAGGAATTCGCCCAGCACATTAAGCAAGGCGAATTGCACGCGGTCGATGTCGCTGACGATGGTCGAGAGCAGCGTCCCGGTGGTGTGCTTCTGAAAGAAGGCGGCGGAGCGGCGCAGGATCGCGTTGTAGAGATCGTCGCGCAGGTCGGTGATCATGCCGAAGCCCGCGTAGCTCACTAAGTAGGTGCCCGCATAATCGAGCAGGCCCTTGAGAATAGTCGCGGCGACCAGCGCGAAAGCCACGGCGGTCCAGGGATTCTGGAAGTGCGACGGAACGAACTGTTGCAGGTGGACCTCGCGGCCGGTGTAAGGCACGCGGAACAGCAGGATTTCACGCGACTGGGAACTGGGCTCAAGAACCCGGTCGAAGATGGGGCGGATCAGGAGCAGCCGGAAGGCTTCCAGCAGGCCTACGCCGGCCATCAACGTGACGGACGCGAGCAACTGCCACCAGTACGGGACGACATAACGGAGCAGCCGTGTCAGTTGCCGCATATACCGTCCTGGAGGAACACGGTCCAGCAAAGACTACGCCGGGCGGGCATCAACGAGTGAGAAAAATGGCGCAAATTGCTATTTTACTGGAATTGGGCGGAAGGCTCTAGCGGGGGTAGGTCGACTGAAATTCGTGATGTTCCACGGCGCGGCAAGCGGCGGAAAAAGCCTGAACCGCAAAGACCGCAATGGGTGCGCGAAGGGCGCAAAGAGAGCCGAGTTCTGGCGTGGATTTGCGGGACATCCTGGGATGCCGCGCGGATTCGGTTCTGATTTAAGGCTCAATCCGGCGCCTTAGTCGGCGGCGCCCTGGCTTGCCTCACGGCAACAGATCGCTGTGCCGAGCGCGTTTACTTCTCCGTGTCTTCGAAGGCAAACCTGCCCAGCAGGAACGGGCGCGAGGTGGGCGGCGCGGTGCTCATCGAGTTCACCGGGTAAGTGTCGCCGGTGGTGGTTGGGAATCCCCAGACCTTGCCATTGCGCAGGTCGATGACGACGCGTCCGTAGACCTGGCGGCTGCCGTCGGGCGCGCGCAGCATTTGCGTTCCGGGCTCGATGTAGAGCGGGTAAGGCGCGCCGGATTGAGCGCTCACCGCACCGGGCGCAATGTACGGGCGCAGCGCGATGGCCATGAGAGCGAATGCGATTACGAGCAGCAGGATCTTTCCGGTTGCCTGGGTTGGCATGTTCCTCCTTCGGATCGCGTGAAGTGGCGACGGTCCGCACAGCCCGCGACGGTCCGCATTGTGCACTGGCGAAGGAGTTTGCTCAACGTACGTTTGGACGTAGCGCTTACTTGGTTTCCGGCAGCGTGTACTCGAAGTCGTAGGAGTGTTTTCCGGCGGCCATGTTGATGGTCATCTTGCCGGAAATTCCCGCAAGCTGGCCCGTGCCGGAGTCGGGCACGACTGTGACCGTGAGCTGCGGCTGGTTGTTGGTCATGGTGCCGGTGTGCTGGAGCACGAAACTGCCGCTGCGGCCCTGCAAGCTTCCGCTTACTTTCTCGATGGCGACATAGGCGCCGGAGCCTTTTACCGGCGTCCCGGCGGTGAGCATCTCCCCCGTACCGGTTGCTTCGAGATCGCCGTGATACTGCTTGTCGAGCGTGTAGCGGCCAAGCGCCGTCTCGGACTTGTCGGAGGTTGGTTGCGGGGTGACTTTTACGTCAAAGGGACCGGAGGCGTGCTTGGTCACGACAGTTTCTTTCTGCGCCGAAGGCGCGGCGGCGGACTGGGCGAAGGCGCAAGCGGAGGCGAGCAAAAGGCTGGACAGAGCAAGAATGCTGATCCGGAATTTGCAGTGCAAGCAGGTTTCCTTTTGGAAGCGGTGATTGGGATAGCGAAGCCAGTGATCGAATTCGCGAATGATACGGGCGAGGACGCCCGTATCTCCACAGCCTCGGCTTTGCTCGTAGCTCGTAGCCCGTAGCTCGCAGATCGCAGCCCGTTCAGTCGATCGACTGCAATTCTTTGCCGGGCTTGAAGCGGACCGCCTTGCCGGGCGGAATGGAGACTTCGGCGCCGGTGCGCGGATTGCGCCCGATGCCGGTCTTGCGCGGCCGCACGTTGAAGACGCCAAATCCCCGCAGCTCAATGCGATCGCCCTTGGCGAGCGCTTTCTTCATGCTCTCAAAGACGGTTTCGACGGCCAGTTCGGCCTTGGTCTTGGTGATGCCGGTCTTGTTGACGACTTCATTGATGATGTCGAGCTTGATCACAGGCGGCTCCGGTGGGGGGTCTCGGAATGTCGTACCAAGTGCTTGATGCTAAGGGAGATAAGGGAGATTGTCAACGGGCGGGGGTGTTGCGTAAGATGACTCTACTGCAGTCTCCAGCCAAGTAAAGCCAGCTTTCAGCCGTCCGCTTTCAGCTCGCAGTGGCCAGATGCTGCGGTTGTGTGTGCCGAAATCGTCAACCGGACCGGTGGAAAGACGCCGGAACTTAATCCCTGAAAGCTGACAGCCGACAGCTGACAGCTAACCCAAGGAGTCCCATGCTGAAGAGTGACCGCTGGATCCGCAAGATGGCGCTGGAGCACGACATGATCAATCCTTTCTCGGAGAAGCAGGTGCGGGAAGGCGTCGTCTCTTACGGGTTGTCCTCTTACGGATACGACCTGCGCGTGGCCGACGAATTCAAGATCTTCACCAACGTGAACTCGTCGATTGTCGATCCGAAGAAGTTTGACGAGAAGTCGTTCGTAACGATACGCACCGATGTGGCCATCGTCCCGCCGAACTCGTTTGCGCTGGCGCGCTCGGTCGAGTACTTCAAAATTCCGCGCGACGTGTTGACCATCTGCGTGGGCAAGTCCACGTACGCGCGCTGCGGCATCATCGTGAATGTGACGCCGTTCGAGCCCGAGTGGGAAGGCTTCGTCACGCTCGAGATTTCCAACACCACGCCGCTGCCCGCGCGCATTTACGCCAATGAAGGCCTGTGCCAGATCATCTTCTTTCAATCCGATGAGGTGTGCGAAGTGAGCTACGCCGACCGGAAGGGGAAGTACCAGGCGCAGAAGGGAATTGTGCTGCCGAAACTCTAGTCGTTGGTCGTTGGTCCTTGGTCCTTGGTCGTTGGCTCCTGGTCTTGGCGAGCACCGGGAAGCATTTCCCGCTCTTCAACCCACGAACGCTGGCCGGCACCCGCGAACTCTGCCTGCTAACGAGGACGCCAACGACCGACGACCGACGACTAAGGACCAACGACCTTGCCGGAGCGGAAGCCGATCGGCCGCACCTTTGCGCGGCCTGCGCAGTCAAGGTTTTTCTAAGCGGCTCACCAGGCGCTGAAAGCGCGCGTCGGCGCGCAGGAAATCAAACTCTGGGTCGATCAGAATGTAGAGGAATTCGGGGTCGTGTCGCTGGAAGCAGACTTCGAGCCGGTCGAGAGCCTTGGTCCGGTCCCCCAGTTCGGCCCAGTCGCGGGCAAGATACAGGTCCGGGCGCGGGTAATGGCGGTGAAAATCCAGCGCGGCGCGCAAGAATCCCGGCTTGCCCTCGGAGGCGTAGGCGCGCGCTAGAGTTTGCAGAGAAGCCGAGATGCCGGGAAACGCAGGTTCCCAGGTGGGAGCGGCGTGGCGAAGCGACTCGATCGACTCGGCGTACTTTCCTTGCCGGCGGTAAGCCCACGACATGGCTTCGTAGGAGTACGAGAATTGAGCGTTGAGCGCCAAGGCGCGGCGATACTCAACGATGGCAGGGTCATACTGGCGGGCCTGCTGAAAACTCTGTCCGGCCTGGTGATGCACGATGGCGGACAGCGGGTCCAGCGCCAGCGCGGTTTGCAGTTCCCGGATTCCCTCCTCATGGCGGCCCCGCAGTGACAGGTACTCCCCATACCACTGGTGGCCGGTCGCGTAGCTGGGATTCAATTCCAGCGTGCGGTGGAACTCCTGTTCCGCACCGGCAAGATTCCAATCCTGATTCAGCAGAATCTCGGCGTTGGCCAGGTGGGCCTGGGCCAGCGACGGGTCGAGCTCAATCGCACGGGCTGCGGCAATGCGGGCCTTGGCGTAAGCATCCTCGGCGTTCACGTTATAGAGCAACGGCAGCACGATGTAACAGTCCGCGAGGCCGGCATAGCTGCGCGCATCGCCGGGATCTTCCTCCAGCGCGCGGTTGAACAGCTCCACCGCCTGGTGCAGGCTCTCTTCGGTGCGCATCGCCCAGTACTGCCGGCCCTGCAGGTAATCCTCAAACGCCTGCGGATTAGTGGGACGAATGCGGGTGAGATCCTGCTGCTGCTGAGGCGTGAGGTGAAGCTGAATCTGTTGCGCGATGTCGCGGGCGAGATCGGCCTCAAATTGCAGCACATCCCGAAGTTGGCGGTCATAGGCTTCGGCCCAGATGTGCTGGTCGGTCGCAGCATCGATGAGTTGCACCCGGACCCGCATGCGATCCGCAGACTGCTCGATGCTGCCTTCTACGACCGCGCCCACATGCAGTTCGCGAGCGATCTCGGGAATGGACTTGTGCGTCCCCTTGTACTGCATGGCCGAGGTGCGCGAGATGATCTTGGGCCCGGCCAGCTTGGCCAGGTCCGTGATGATTTCGTCGGTCATGCCATCGGCCAGGTAATCCTGAGCGGCGCCGCCCGAAATGTTCTGGAGAGGCAGCACGGCGATGGCCTGAATCGAGGCGGGTCGCGGGTCGGAAGAAGGTGGGTGACCGCCCGCCAGATAAGCGATCCCTGCCGCTAGCAGGATCAAGCCCGCAAGCATCCACTGCCACAAGCGTCGCGAGGAGAAAAACAAATCGCGTCCGGTGTCGCTCGCTGGGGACGGAATCGCTGGTGGAGAATTGATTTCGAGTTCCCGGGCGGAAGCCGGGGCGGTTGCTCCCGATCCGGCCGCAGCCAGCTTGCCGATTGGCAGGGAGGCGCGCTCTTCCATCGAAACCGGCGCAATAAAGCGATATCCAATCCGTGGAACGGTTTCGATGAAGCGCGGGTTCCCGGGGCTGTCGTCGAGGGCCCCGCGCAATTTCTTGATGGCGGTGTTGAGGCCGTCATCGAAGGCGACAAAGGTGTCGCCCGCCCAGAGCTTCTGCTTCAGTTCGTCGCGGCTTACCAGTTCGCCGGGCCGTTCCAGCAGGCAGGCCAGGATCTGGAAGGGTTGGTCCTGAAGCGGGATGCGGTGGCCGTTCTTGCGCAGGCGACGCTCGCCCAGATCGGCCTCATAAACTCCAAATCGGGCGATTCGCCCGGTTCTGCCCGCCGTCATGCCGCCCCAGCCCGCCCCCAAAGATGCACGACATGGTACCACGAAGCTCTTCAGACGCGGATATAACCACCGCGTTTGCAATTAGTTGCATGTTCAGCGGGAAATCGGACAGAACTCCTTTGACCCACTCGGCGGAATCGGCGGAGAGTGCCTGGGCGGATGGGCAGAGCGTGCTCGGGTCCGCGCTCAAGATCAAAACATGGGGAGTGCTATGCGGAATTTCTGGATGAGCCTGACGCTGCTGGTGTGGCTGGGATGGACGCCGGCTGCCTGGGGTAGTTGGAGTGCGCTGACGGTCACGGGCACGGCGACGGGATTGGGGAATCCGTCGTGCGTCGCCGCCTCAGCGGGCGTGGTCGTGTGCGCGGCCATGAGCAGCAAGGCAACCATGGCGGTCAATGTATTCAACGGCAGCTTGTGGGGAACGTGGACGAATCTGGCGGGAGCCCTGGCCTCGAATCCCAGCTGCGCCGTCGATGGCGCCGGTCATGTGATTTGCGCTGCGACGTCGACGGCAGGGAGCCTGGAGTATGCCATCTACGATGGCACGATTTGGAGCACACCCGCGAAGGCCGCCGGCGCTCTATTCTCGGCGCCCAGCTGCGCCCAGGCCGGCGTGGGCCAAGTGCTGTGCGTTGCCCGCAATGCCAGCGGCGGCCTGGCCTGGTCGCTGTACGACGGCACGACCTGGAGCAAATTTGCCAACCTGACTGCCGCCAGCGTGTCGGCTCCCAGTTGTACCAGCGACGGCGCGGGCGGGGTGGTTTGCGCCGTGTTTACCACGGGCAGTGCGACGCTGGTGAACCGTTTCAGTGCAGGCGCGTGGAGCGGTTTCCTGAACATCGGGGGACAGGCGGGCGGCGTTCCCGATTGCACGCTGTTGAATTCGGCTGGAAAGGTCGTGTGCTTTGCGAAGGCGTACAACTCCGGGATCTTCGGAAGCCTGTTTGATGGAGTTGCCTGGAGCACCAGTCATTGGGCTCCCTATGCTGGGATCGGCGGAACGGTGAATGACAATGCGGGCTGTGCGACCCAGACCGCTGGAGAACTGATCTGCGGAGTGGTGGCGATCGACAACGCGTTCTACGAAAATACTTATAACGGATCGAGCTGGTCAGGCTGGACCAAAGTTGGCGGAACCGTGATGGGGAGCCCGGCTTGTGCGCCGCTCGGCGGAGGGCGCCTGGTGTGCGTGGCGCGCGGGGAGGATAACAAGCTTTACAGCACGGTGGGGCCGTAGGGAGTCAGAGCATTCAGCCATTCAGCAGTCAGCAGTCAGCCAGTTGGGGCCGAACCGGAGGCGCATCGATTGAATTACAGATCAGGGTGGCGGGGATTGAGTGCGCGAAGAAGAAGAAATCAATGAGTCGGGAATGACGCAACGTTACTTACAAGGCTGAGTGCTGAATGCTGAGAGCCTTCCGACCAACGACCGATTTCCTAAAGCCTGAAGCCCAAAGCCCGACGCCTACGCCCCTTCGCCTTCCTTGTACATGTATTTAATGGCTGGCTTGTAAATCAGGAGGTTGGGCTCGGAGGTGCGGTTGACCTTCAGGCAACAGCGGTCGTACCACTCGATGCAGCCGTGGATTTCTTCGCCGTCGCGCAGCACGATGACCATGGGTGTCTTACCCTGCATCTGCTTCTGATAATAGAAGTTCTCGGCGTTGGTGGTCTCCGGCGGGGCTGTTTTACGCACTGGGGGACCGCCGGTGGGGCGTTCGCGGCGTTCAACCGGTGCGCCCACGTGACCGTGGTTGTGATCATTGCGATTCAAAGTCGGCCGGATCAGCTTGCGATTGGCGTAACTCTCTTGCTCAGGTGAGCGTTCGGTAGGCATGGAATCAATGGCATCCTTCATGCGGCACCACCTGTTCACACGCATCTGGCGCGGACCACTAACACGGGCCTACTGTGCTTGTGGGGTATGAGGCGTGAACTTTCATTTACCGTAGCACAGCGCGGAGGCGATGACAATGCTCAAGTGGTGCTCGGGCAATGACTTTGGTGGGGGCAGCGAGCTGCGAGCAGCGAGCTGCGAGCTACGGGCTTTGAGCTTTGAGCTTTGGGCTTTGAGCTTTGGGCTTTGAGCTTTGAGCTTCATCTTGGATATGTGGGCCGTCCGTCGGCCCAGGGGTTCAGTGTGTGGTCCGCAGAGGGCTTTTTGTGCGATTGAGGTTCGTGTTGGGCGGGCGGGGACGCCCGCCGCTCCATCGGGTTGGGGAGGCTCCAAGCGGGTTTGAGGCTCGAAGCTCGAAGCTCGAAGCTCGGAGCTCGAAGCCCGAGGCTCGGAGCCCGAAGCCCGAAGCTCGAAGCTAGTTCCTCTCCAGCGCGGCGGCGAAGGCGTCCAGCGACAGGGAGCGCATCAGGTTGCGGCGCATGCCGCGTTCGACGTCGGCCAGGCGATTCGAGGCGGTCGCCAGCCAATCGAAATCGGCGGCGCCAGCGAGCCTTTGCAGTTCGCCTTGGAGGTCGGTGTTGCGCACCAGGTCGGGCGTGCTGGAGTTGAGGAAAAGAAGATCCTGGAGCAGGGAATAGAGCGTGCGCAGCAGCAGCTCGGTCTTGACGCGTCCTTCCGCTCCAGCGCGGTAGGTTTCCGTCACCTTGAACAGTTCGCTGTGGTCGCCGGACCCCAGCGCCGACCGGAGAATGGTAAGCGCATTCTGCCGGGCCGCGGTGTAGGTCGCGAGATCAAAGCTGCGCGCGCGGCCGACGGCTCCATCGGCAAGCCGCGCGACCAGGGCGCGCTGTTTCGAGTTCCAGTCGGGGCGATGCTGCGCCAGATATTTTTCGATGTCCGCGACCGGCAACGCGCCCAGCGAGAACGTCATGGAGCGGGATCGGATGGTGGGCAGCAGTTCGCCGGGATTTTCGGTGAGCAGGAAGATGGTGGCGAACTCGGGGGGCTCTTCGAGAATCTTCAGCAGCGAGTTCGCGGCCTCTTTCATGAAACTCGAGTCGGTGAAGACGTAGATGCGCTCCCGCGCTTCGGCCGGGCGGAAGTAAATGGAGTCGATGACGTGGCGGACCTGGTCGACCTTGATCATCAGCTGCGGAGGGTCGGGCGGGATGATAAGCACGTCGGGATGAGTCTGGACGAAGATGCGGGTTTCCCGCTTGTCCGCCTCGCGCAGATCTTCGCGGGCCTCGACAGCTTCGGCGAAGCGGGCATCAAGGTCTTCCGCCTGGGCGATGCGGATGCAGTTCGAGCAGTGGCCGCAGAAGTCCGGCAGCCCATCGGTGACGGGATGCTCAAGGCAGTTCATGGACTTGGCGAGCATGAGGGCGAGCGTGTACTTGCCCGAGCCCAGGGGACCGGCGAGCACCATGGCGTGGGGAAAATGCTCGCGCGCCAGCATGTCGCGCAGGTGGTGGAGCACCTCCGCATTGCCGTGAAAATCGGAGAAGGGCACGGTTAGGAATGTAGCACGCGGGGCGGGTGCCTCCATTGGGTGAAAATCGGGATGTTTCTCCAACCCTCCACGCTCTATGATTAGAGAAGAGTGGTATGCGCAAACGGATCACACCAACGTTCCCCGCTTCCCCGCGCCGCGAGCCCGAGTGGCTGAACCTGGAGAGTGCCGCGTCCGTCGAATTAACCTCGGAAGACGCTGCCTTTCCGATTGAATCTGCCCTGTCGCGGGATCAGGGAGGCTGGCGTGCGGCTGGGCCCGGGGTCCAAACGATCCGGCTGATCTTTGACCGGCCGCAAAGACTCAGGCACATCCATCTTGCATTCGAGGAAGCGGACATCCGACGCACCCAGGAATTTGTCCTGCGATGGTCACCCGATCAAGGAAAGAGTTTTCGTGAGATCGTGCGGCAGCAGTGGAATTTCAGTTCGCCGGACGCTATGCGAGAGATCGAAAACTACGCGGTTGACCTTTCCAACGTGACCCTGCTGGATTTGACCATCGACCCGGACAAGGAGAACGGCAAGGCTCGCGCCTCACTCCTGAGCTTGCGGTTGGCGTAGCGGCTGGCCGCGGTACATCGCCTGCGGAGCAAGAAAATTCTCAGCCCGGAACCGATTGAGTGTCTCCGCGGCTATCCCTGCCAAACATGCTTTCCGCAACTGCACGGTACGGTGTCAGTGGGTTGCTTTTTGGTGAGTTGCTGTTTGCAGATGGGGCAAGGCTTGGTCATCACGTAGGTCATACCTTTAGCAACTTCCTTCCGCTAAACATCCCAGTCCAACTTGCACGTTGCGTACCAGAAGATTGGCGACGCGCTTGGCCCGGTTCCCGCGGCCGGAGCCGGTGCGGAAAACGGCGCCGCGAATTTGCAGGAGCCAGGATTCCGGACGGTCGGCCAATGACGATCTCGCTACTCGCTCACTGAGTTGCGAACCGAGTCTGGGGCGCCCGAGAGATCCTTTCCTCGCAGCTATCGTGAACCGATAGTGGAGAGCGTTTCTATCGAATCGCGCGCCTGCAGGGAAACTACGGTTGAGCTCCTGCAAAAATAGGGCGCTCTCTGTAGCGCAGATTTTCGTGGTTCACTCCCGAAAGTTCCACTCATGGCGAAGTCTCAGGAGTCTTCGGAAAAGGGTGGGCCGGTAATTTTTGTCGGCTGATGATCCGGCGGGGTGAGGACTTCTCCGGGCCCTGGGCCGCTTCTGCAGCGGCTGCGTTCCCAAGGTCGCTGATCCGTAGTGTGACGGTAGTTGAGGAAAGCAGGTGCGCGCGATGTCAAAGGGCGGGCGAGTGGCTCGGTCAGGCCAATCGAAATTTCTTGCGCACGACTTCCAGGACCCGGGTGTGGGTTTGTGAGGGGGTGCCGCTGGCGTCAATCACGACCACGCGCGGTTCGCGGCGGGCAATGGCGTCGTAGGCGTGACGCACGCGGCCGAAGAATGCGCGCGTCTCCAACTCGAAGCGGTTTTCGTCTTTCTCGTCTGCCCGGTTGCGCAGCGACTGGGCGCGGTTGCGGCGGCGGGCGCGCTCGATGCTGGTGGCCAGGTCGAATTCGAGCAGGATGGTGAGGTCGGGCTGAAGGTCGCGGCACAGGATGCGGTGCAGGGTGAGGACGGGCTTGGAGCCGAGCTTGCGGCCGCCGCCCTGGTAGGCCTCGGTGGAGTCAGTGAAGCGGTCGCAGAGCACGATCTTGCCGTCGGCCAGCGCGGGCTCGATGACCTCGGCGATGTGCTGGGCGCGCGAGGCGAACATGAGCGCCATCTCGGCCATGGGGTCCAGGCCGGTGGTGGCCGAGTCGAGCAGGACGTAGCGAATTTTTTCGCCGGTGATGGTGCCGCCTGGCTCACGCGTGACCAGGATCGAGTGGCCGCGGCCGCGCAGGGATTTGGCGAGTCTTGCAATCTGGGTGCTCTTGCCGGTGCCGTCGAGGCCCTCAAAGGTAATGAATTTTCCGCGGGAAGGGGGCACGCGGGAATGATAAAGCAAGCTGTCGGCTGTCAGCTATCAGCTTTCAGAAAAAGGGCCTGGAGCGGGGCCGTGTGCGGTGCGCGGAGCCGGAGAAAAACCACGAAGGACACGAGGGCACACGAAGGACAGGACGGGAACGGAACCGTAGAGACGAGGCTTGCCTCGTCTCCAGACGCGGCAAGCCGCGTCTCTACCAATACTGCTACCGGGGAGGACGGTCCAGCCATTTTTCCAGGGCGGGAACCTTGGCGGCTTGCAGGCGGTCGAGGAGGCGGGCGGGATCGGTGTCGGACAGCAGGAGTTGGCGATGCTCGGGGCGGAGGAAGCCGTCACGTTCCGCGCGGTCGGCCTGGGCAAGGAGGGCATCGTAATAGCCTTCGACGTTCAGAACGGCGCAGGCTTTGGTTTGTAGCGCGAGTTGCGACCAGGTGAGGGCTTCGCAGAATTCGTCCCAGGTGCCAAAACCGCCGGGGAGAGCGAGGAAGGCATCGGCGAGATCGGCCATGCGGGCTTTGCGCTGGTGCATGGAGGTGACGACGTGCATTTCGGCGAGGCCGTCATGGGCGACCTCCAGATCGGCGAGGGCGCGCGGGATGACGCCGACGACGCGGCCGCCGGCGGCCAGGCAGGCATCGGCGAGCACGCCCATCAGCCCGACGTTTGCGCCGCCGTAGACTAGCGTCAGCCGGCGCCGGGCGAGCAGTGTTCCTACGGCGTGGGCCGCCTCGCGATAGGCGGAGCGGCGGCCGGCACTGGAGCCGCAGAAGACGCACAGCGATTCGATCATGGCTCGATTGTAACGGCTGGCTCCCGGCGGGGGGCGGGCGGCGGAAAGCCCGGCGGGACAAACTTGGCCGGGGCAAACTTGGTCGTAATACGATATAAATTGGAAATAGCGCAGCCCGCGCCGCGGATTTTGTGCCGGGTACGGCGAGGCTGATATAGTCATTGGTTTGCCGGTACGCTGCCGGGATTCCATGTGGGGTACGAGGAGCTTTCGATGATCTCTTGCCGGCGTTCTGCCGTGTTGGGAATTCTGGCCGTGTTCGGCCTGATCACTTCTGCGCTGGCGGCGGCGGGACCGCATGTCTCGCTGGCGGTGGATGCCACCGAGGCTCCCCGAAAAATCCTGCATGCCCGGGAAAAGATTCCCGCGACGCCCGGCACGCTCACGCTCTATTACCCGAAGTGGATGCCGGGCGAGCACGCGCCCACCGGGCCCATCAACGACCTGGCCGGCCTGAAGTTCACGGCAGGCGGGCAGACGCTGCAGTGGCGGCGCGACCTGTTGGACGGGTGGACGATTCACGTGGAAGTGCCGGCAGGGCAAAACGAGGTGGACGCGGACCTGGACTACCTGGAGCCGGCCTCGTTGCAGCAGGGGTTTTCGTCAGGATCCTCGGCGACCGACAAACTGGTGATCGTGAGTTGGAACCAGGTCCTGCTTTATCCGAAAGGATGGAAGACGGACGACATTACGTACACTGCCAGCCTGCGGATTCCGGAGGGCTGGAGTTACGCCACCTCGCTGGATCTGAGCAATGAGAATGGGAACGATCTGCACTTTGCGCCGGTTTCGCTGACCATGCTGGTAGATTCGCCGGTGCTGGCGGGGCAATATTTGAAGAAGGTTCCGCTAGCCGAGAATCCGCCGGCGGAACTGGATGTGGCGGCCGACAGCGCGGGCGCGCTCGATGTTCCGCAATCGGTGTGGGACAGCTTCAAGAATCTTCCGGCGCAGGCGACGGCGCTGTTTGGGGCGCACCACTATCGGCATTACCATTTTCTCTACACGCTGAGCGATCATGTAGCGCACTTCGGCCTGGAGCATCACGAGTCCGACGACAGCCGGGTGGATGAGCGGGCACTCGTAGACCCGACCGAACGCATGCTGGCTGCCGGCCTTTTACCCCACGAATATGTTCATAGCTGGAACGGAAAATATCGTAGACCGATAGGTTTGGCGACCCCCGACTACCAGGTACCGATGCAGACGGACTTGCTTTGGGTGTATGAGGGGCTCACGACATACCTGGGCGAGGTGTTGACGGCGCGCAGCGGCTTCCTGACGCCCGACCAGTTCCGCGATTCGCTGGCCATGACGGCGGCGGCGCTCGATCATTTGCCGGGACGCACGTGGCGCAACCTGCAGGATACGGCGGATGCCGCGCCGGAACTCTACTTTGCCCCGCGGGCGTGGTACTCGTGGCGGCGCGGGGTGGATTTTTATGCGGAAGACATCCTGAACTGGATGTGGGCGGATGTGATCATTCGCCAGCAGACCGGAGGGAAGAAGACGCTGGATGATTTCTGCAAGCTCTTTCACGGCGCGCCCAGCACGCCGCCCATGGTGAAGCCGTACAACTTCGACGAGGTGGTGAAGACCCTGAACGAAGTGGCGCCATATGACTGGCGCAGCTTCTGGACGGAGCGGCTGACCAATCATGGACCGGGCGCTCCACTAGGCGGGATCGAAGGCAGCGGGTGGAAGCTGGTATACGACGAGACGCCGTCCGAGTATTTCCGCGGCGCCGAACGCGAGAGGCACGGGGTCAATGAGGAAAATACGATCGGGCTGCAACTGCGCGGCGACGGCGGCGTGGTGGACACGGTCGAGGGTATGATGGCCGCGAAGGCGGGTATTGGGCCGGGGATGCGCGTGATCGCCGTCAATGGACGCAAGTTCACGCCCGATGTGCTGCACGACGCGATCAAGCAAGCCAAGGGCAGTCAAGCACCGATCGAGTTGCTGGTGGAGAACACGGATTACATCAACAGCGTCAAGCTCGACTACCACGACGGGGAAAAATATCCGCACCTGGTGCGGGATTCGTCGAAGCCGGATCTGCTGAGCGATATCATCAAGGCGAGGTAGCGAGGAGTTGTCAGCTATCAGCTGTCAGCTGTCAGTCCTGGGTCGATGTTTGGGGCCGGGGCGGACGTCATTGTGAAGCGTGACTGTAGAGATGCGGCTTGCCGCGTCTGAGACGGGGCAAGCCCCGTCTCTACCCGGATTGAGTAGACGGTGTTTCCCGGAATGTCGAATGGCTAAGTGCCGACTGCTAAGTGCTAACTGCTAATGGCTAATGGCTAAGTTCTAGCTGCCTTTGATTCTGGTTTTCTGCTCCCTTCAATTTTCCTGTCTTCGCTTTTGTGCTGCAGGAGCCAGCTGCGAAGCGATGTGGAGTGATCACTCCCGCTGCGGTTCTGCGTTCCGAGGAACGGGAAGGCCGCCTTGATGTCCGGTACGGATCTCCCGAGGGCCGGTGTCCGGCAGATGTCGCGTGGTTA